>WNFI01009269.1_pt1 | contig 10156 bp, 10 predicted proteins | sample 5400471 | NCBI WGS metagenome assembly WNFI01 (sample SAMN13153348, study PRJNA577476) | soil metagenome | isolation source: 100 cm saprolite on Douglas fir-dominated hillslope | place: USA:California | collected 2013-09-17 | reverse complement strand
ACGATCATTGGTGCGCTCAGCACGAGCTTCAAACTCGATCCGGCAGCGACCCCCAGCCAAATCGAGATACGGGCCATCGCGCTTCGCAATGCGCTCGCCCTCCGCACGCCATCGCTCAAGGCTCTGTTCCGGCCAGCTACAGCTTCAAGTCAGGTTCGCGCCTTACGAACCTGCCACTCATGAAAGATCTTGGAGGGGTCATGTTCAAGCGAGTTCTAACTGCGTCCACGTTGTTGCTATGCGCTGGAGCACCGGCTGCCGCGGCGGACAAGAATTGGACGCCGCCTTCAACCAAAATCTATGCGCAGCAGCTCTCCGACGAAACCATGAAGGCGCACCCTGAGCTGCTGAGCGTCACCCTGCACGGCGTTCCACCTGGAACGCATGACGTCTACACGATGTTCGCCGGCTCCTATCCCGACAGGATCGGAAATCCCGATGATCCCGATGACATCGACGTCAGCAAGAAGGGAATTACGATCGTCGATCCGCGCTGGCACCGCACCAAGGATCCCGCGCCCAAGTTCGTCGTACTGATGCCGCTCCGCGACCGGAAGGGTGCGAACATCGGGCTCGTCGTTTACGCCTTCAAAGTGTCCATCGAATCCAACGCCGGTGAACGCAGTTTCTATTTGAAGGCGCTCAACCTTCGCGATGCGCTCGCTAGGCGTATCCAGAGCTACGACGGCTTGTTCGCGGCTGCCCGATGAGAGGTCGCAGAACAGTCTTACGGCTGATCGGATTCCCGGTCCCAGAAGTTCTCGGGCCGGATGCGAGCGAGGCGTCAATCCAGACGCTGATGGCACGCCGCGGCGCGATCTTCATCAAGCCGGTCTTCAAGGGCGGGGTCGGCAAGAAGAGCAACGCCGGCCTTGTCGGCCGCGCCACCGGCCTGCAACAGGCGCCCGCCTCCAACGTCATTACATGGTCGCGAGTTTAGCGACTTCTTCTTTGACGACCGATGGCATGAGAGGGAGATAGACACCGTCGGCTGCGACCTGCTGCTGACCCTCGCGGCTCAGCACAGCCTTCAGGAACTCGCGGATCTTGGGCTCGAGCGGAACGCCAGGCCTTCTGTTGACGTAGATGTAGACGTACCGGCTGAGCGGGTAGGTGTGATCGTAAACGGTCTTCACGGTTGGATAGATGCACGGACCGCCCGGCTGCTCGGAAAGGGGCATGACTTTGGCGTTTGGTGTTACATTTGCGAGGAGCGCATAGGTCATTCCGCCCGGATGCTGTGCCATGTCTTCCGCGGCGACATTGAAGGCGTGCGTAAAGCCGCGGCCCTTCACGAACTGGATGCCGTCCCGATACGAGCCCATGTTCATCACACGGATCTTAAAATACCACTCGATGCCATTGGGCGATTTAAGACCATATAGGTGAATTGGGCGGTCCGCCCAGACGCCGCCAGCTCCGAGCTGTCCCCACCTCGTAGTGTCGGGCCCCCCGCGGTTGCGGGTGGACGAATAGATTGAATCGAGCTGCTGCAGAGACATGCAACGAACCGGGTTATCCTTATCAACCAGGATGATGCTTGCAGCGGTCTTGCCAAGCGACCCCGCGCTGCCCGTTGCGACGCGAAACGCTGTCGGCTCGTAGCCATATTTGGCGACGAACGCAGCCTCTTCGGCCGGCAGGAGCTCGCGTCCGACCGGCGCAAGATGGGCGGTGCCCGCTGTAAGCGCAGGGCCACCCGAACCGGAAGCGCGCGCTTCCATGGTGACGCTGAGCCGTGGATAGGCCTTGCGCATCATCTTCACCCAGCCAAGCGTCATCTCATCCATGACGTCGGCACCCATGATGTTGAGCTCTTCTTCAGGATGAACATCAACTGGTCCAGGATGCCATATGGGAAGGGTTGGATCGGCAGCGATATTGTGCTCACGCGCTGCATATTTGAGCGCCGCGCCTGGGGCCGAAATCAGTGCGGCGATCGCGGCGGCTCCCCGCCAAACTCCAATCTTGGGCATTCGGTCTCTCCTCCATGTTGCAATAGGAGAAGTGCAGCCAGAAACTGAAAATAGCCTGTCAATTTTTCTGCTGAGGGAAATTGATAATCGACAGATCGCAATGAGGGCATATCTTGGCCCGAGCATCGAGGGAGCGAAGTCGCCCTCGCGGTCTGTCATCGCCGCTTGGCTTTGCACCCACATCTCAAAGGAATCCTGAGAATTGCGATCCCATCTGTCAGTTTCGTTTAAGTCACATGATTAAAATCCACGCAGGGTGCCCGCCTTCTTGAAAGGCCACGGGCTCCGGGAGAGGGAGAAATGCTTTGCAACGCCATGTCCTTGCGCTTCTGAGCCTGTTTATCGCGAGCCCGTCACTAGCTGAGCTGCCAGCAAGCTCCCCGATGATCGACATCGTTCATCCGGCAACGCCGACCAATCGTCCGCAGACGGACGCCGAAAAGAAGATTGGCATGGAGCAAGGACGGCCGCTTCCCCCGCCAGAATTGTTGCAGCCGACCCTGGATCCGGCGCTTCCGAACTACATTCCGGCCCGAACGCACTTTCGAACGCACTTCAAGGCAGCCGCTTCGGATGTCATGGCAGCTTTGGTCCGGCGCTGGGTTGCGGCATTCAACAAATTTCAGTCGGGCGTTTCAATAGATGTGCCGCCACCTTATGCGGGCAGCCTTGGTGCCAAGGAATTGGTGAAGCAAAATCTCGACTTCGTCTTTGTCTCGCGGGAACTGAAGCCCGACGACATTACCGATTTCCAGGCCAAGTTTGGCTATGCACCGCTTAGCGTTCCGATTTCGGGCGGCAGCTACCGCGTCTTTGGCGCGCTCGACGCCGTCGGCTTCATCGTCAACCGCGATAATCCGATCGACTGGCTCTCCTTTGAGCAACTCGACGCGCTGCTTTCGACGACCCGGTATCGAGGCGGTGCTCCGGTTCGGACTTGGGGTGATCTCGGACTGACCGGAGAATGGGCGGACTGACCTCAGTTTTGCGGACGTCGTGTTCCCAATCGCGAGCGCGGTCGCAAAGGATCGCTATGCGATCGGCTACACGGGCCTTGCGTATCTGGATGCGCCGGTGAAGGTCATCGCGCTCCAGTCCGAAAGAGGGGCTGCAATAGTCCCCGCGACTTATGAAGGGGTCGCTGGCGCGACCTATCCGCTAAGCCGCCTTACCTATTTCAACGTCAACAAGAAGCCCGGCTCACGGCTTGGTCCTGCAGCAGAGGAATTCCTCCGCTTCATCCTCAGTCGTCAGGGTCAGGCCGTCGTGCTTCAACAAGGCACGTACATGCCGTTGCGCGCCTCGCAAGTGGTTGAGGCGCGCACGCTCCTCGAGCGCTGACAAAAGGTGGCGGGTCTCTTCGACCGGCGCAGCTTTTTGCTGGTTGGCGCAGCCGCGACACTCTCCGCCCAAGCGCGATCGCCAGAAGGCCTCATCAGCCTCGTTGGCTATAACGACATGGCCGAGATGCTGTCTGCGTTGAACGCGGCCTTCACCAGGCTTCATCCTCGCGTCAGGGTCACTGCCGACCTGCCGGGCACACGATTTGGCCCTGAAGCGCTTGCGAGCGGGCGCTCGACCCTCGCACCCATGGGAGCGCGGTTTACCCCGGCGCAGCTGGCTGCATATGCTGCAACGGCGGGTCGCGAGCCGGAAGGGTTTCGGATTGCCCACGCGTCGCTCAAACCCAAGGCACTTTCAGGACCGAACGCGCTTTTCGTGCATCGCGACAATCCATTGCGCACGATCGATCTTACGGTGACGGCTCGTTTGTTCACCCATTCCGGCCAACATTTCTGGAATGAAGTTGAAGGAGCTGGGCCGTTCCAGCGCCGCCCAATCGTCCTCGCTGGCCTTGCTCCTCAAACGCCCCTTGCCCTGGAATTTCGGGACGCTGTCTTTCCCGCCGCAGCGTTCGCTCAAGATTTTCGCGAATTCGGGCAATCGCGCGACGTCGTCAACTTCATCGGCCGCGAGCCGGCAGCATTTGGTTTTGCTGCATTAAATCGCGCCACCGATCAGGTGCGCGTGCTTGGCATCAAGCGCGGATCATTGTCCCCACCGGTGTACGCAAGCGCGGACACTTTGCGCTCCGGAGCTTATCCGCTCGACCGCCATTTATGGCTCTATGCACGCATCGACGGCCGCGGCCGCCTCAGCCTTCTTGCAAATGCTTATCTTGAGTTTGCATTATCGAAGGAGGGGCAGGCAATCATCGGCGCCGGGTCCCTTGGATATCTGCCGCTTGGTGAAGCTGAGCGGCAACAAGAAGTAGCGAAGCTTCGAGGATGATTGCCATTCTTCGCAAGCGGCCCGCCCATGGATTTGCATCGTTCTTTTTGTTGGGAGTGCTGGCCGCGACGCCCTCGCAGGCGCGGATGGAAGGCAGTGCGCCGGCGATTCTGTCCGACCTTTCGCAGCGCTGGATCAAAGGTTTTAGAGCTTTGCATCCGAGCGCCATGATAAGTGTTCCGCCGCCTTATGGGCCACCTCAGGGAGCATTGTCGTCGAAATTGGCTGCGTTCCTCCAAGGTCAGCTCGATTTTGCGTTTTTAACTCGTAAGCTCGCCGACAGCGACGTTGCGACCTTTCGCCGCAGCCATGGCTATGATCCGCTCGTCATTCCGGTCGCATTGGGAAGCTGGAAGAGCTTTGGCTTTGTCGATCCGGTCGTGGTGATCGTCAATTCGCGCAATCTGGTTCACGGACTCTCCTTTGCTGAGCTTGATGCAATCTTCTCGAAATCGAGACGCCAGGGGCATTTACCGATCCGAACGTGGGGTGATGTCGAAGAAGGGCTGAAGAACCTTCCGATGCATGTCGTCGGCGGGGCCTCCTGGACAAAGGAAGATTCGGCGCGTGGCAGCGTCTTTCGTGAGCGGGTCCTTCTTGGCGGCGAGTGGCGGGATGATCCCAACGTGATAGCTGGCGGCACGGAAGTCGACGTCCCGACCCGCGTCGCGTCGGATCCTGAGGCCATCGGCTTTACCGGCCTTGGCCATCTGGTCGCCGGAACACGAGCGGTGCCAATCGCTCTTAACGAGAGTCGATTCTACATCGCCCCGACATTCGCCGCGGTTGCGAGCGCGCGCTATCCGCTGGTGCGAACCGTCGACCTTGTTGTCGCCCGCCGGCCCGGCGCGTGCTTGTCGAACGAAGTGCTGCGCTTGGTTCGATACCTAATTGGACGGAAAGGCCAGCAGGCGATCAGGCTAGAAGGCCATTTCCTGCCGCTCACGCGAGCGCAGAGACGGGCTTCGTGGCAGCGCGCATCGTCCTGCCGCTAGAAGTGATACCGCCCGGTCAGAGTCACGAAACGGGGAGTGCCGGGAACAAGGTTGATGTCGCCAGTAAAACCGGCGCTCTCGATATAGCGCTCGTCGAATAGGTTGGTGGCCTTGAAGGTGAAGTCGAGTGCCTCCGAAGCGCGATAATAAAGGGCGACGTCGACGGTCGTATAAGCGTGCAGCGGCAACGTACCATTCTCGGGTCGCGGATCGACAGCAGCGGTCGGCAACAAACCTGCACGTTTGCCGATATAGGACACGCCAGCACCTGCACCGAAATTGGCAAGCGGACCGGATTTGAAATCGTAACGCGTCCAGAAGTTGAATGCATCGTCCGGCGAGTTGGTCTCCCTGGCGCCAACTTGGTACGCAAGATTTGACCGAGTGATCCGCGCGTGAGTGTGGGCATATCCGCCGGTGATCGTCCAGCCTTCGATCGGAGATGCATTGATCTCGAACTCGACGCCGCGCGATCGTTCCGCGCCGATCTGGGCGGAGCAAGTTCCACTAGCCGGAATGAGATTGCCTCGAGCATCTCGCGGCGCGTTCGCTGGTACGGTGATTCCATTCGCAGCGATATACGCATTGAGCGCGGCGAGCGTCGTTGGGCAGCTGAACGTATTTAGGACGTTGTTCTTCCGGATGTCGAAATAGGCCGCGGTAAAGCTGAGGCGATGATCGAACAGCTCGGTCTTGATGCCGCCCTCATAGGATTTGGCGAAGGTTGGAGCGAACGGATTGAGGCCAAACACGTCCTGGGATGCCGCTGCCTGCGGCACGTAGGAAGTGCTGTAGCTGGCGTACAGGCTGACGCCCCGGGTTGGCTCGATGATCAGTCCAGCAAGCGGCAATGCCTTCTTGTCATGCTTGTGCGTAACCCCAGCTGGCTTTCGCAGATCCTGGATCGTCTGCTTCTCGTCTGCCCAGCGGCCGCCTAACATAAGTTTCACGTAGCGTGTGAATTCGATCAAGTCGGACGCGTAAAGCCCGATCGAATTCTGGGTGGTGTACCGCCATGTCAGGTTCGCCTGGGTTGGGCTGTTATCGAGCGGGAACGAACTGAGCGGCGGAGCAACGCCGAGCACAGGGTTGTAGATGCTGAGGTCGAGTGATGTACATGCCGGTGCAAGGCAGTTGTAGAATTGGGTGCGATCGAGACTTGCAGTCTCCTGCCCGCCGCCGCCGCCGATCAGCATGGTGTGTTTGATGCCGAAGGTATTGAATTTGGCGGTCAGATTGGCGTCGACAAAGCTGTAGGTCCGTTTGTTAATCTGGCCGCGCGCCCGCCGCGTGATCGTGGTCAGCGGTGCCGTCGACTTAAACCCGACGACGTCAAAATTCTCCTGCGTGTCTTTATGGTCGACATATCGATAGCCAAGGTTGAACGTGACCTTGTTGCTGAAGTCGTGAGTGAGGAACGCATTGCCGATCAGACCCCGCTCCAGAAGGTAATCGTTGGGTTCCTGATAAATTGTGTCGATGGGCGCAATGAGGCTGGCGTCGCGGTTGGGCGAAACCAAATAGGTGTCGTACTGGGTTTTTACCCTTCGGTATTCGCCTTGAAGCGTGACGCGCGTGCGGTCGTCGAGCTTCCACGTGATCATCGGTGCGAGGTAAACTGGATGCTCGTAGGAGAGTTTGCGAAATCCCCGAGTGCTGCCAATTTCGCCGACGACGCGATAGGCGAAATGGTCGCCTGAATCGATCGGGCCGGTCGAATCGAATGAGGCTGTGCCGCCGCTCTGGCGGTCGAATGTGCCCACTCCGAGCGTTCCGCGTAGTTCGATCTCGTTGAATTCGTGAAACAGCGGTTTTTTCGTGATGATGTTGATGAAACCGCCCGGCTGCGCCTGACCATAAAGGACCGAGGTCGCACCCTTAACGAGTTCGATATGATCGGTGCCAACGGTGGGAGGAGAACCGAAGCGGACGGAGAGGCCTGGCAGGCCGTCGGTGAGAATCGCGTTCCGGTCATTGCCTGACGTCTTGAATCCGCGGAAAGTGATGTCGTAGCCCGTGTTCCCGGCGCGTTGAATGCCAGTCATGTACCGATAGAGATCGGACACATTCTGCGTTTCAACGGCTTTGAGGAATTTGCCGTTATAGGCGTCAACGCTGAAGGGCGTGTCCAAGACGGGAATTTGCAGCTTGGTCGCGCTGCTTGCGCCGGTGTCCGTGAAACGCCGGCCCTGGATTACGATCTCTTTCGAGCTCGCCGGTGCCGCTGCGTCTTTGGTCGGATCGACAGCATTGACTTGATCGTCCGAAGCCGGCTTCTTGGAAGCATCTGCCGCTGCTGCGGTTGCGGCTGGATCAGCCGACGCCGAGGGTGAGGGCCGTGTATTGGCCGGCTGTGCATGAGTCGGGCAAGATACGACAAGAATCGTGCTCGCCAAAAGCGCAGCGCGGAATCGAAGTACGCCCTTCGGATTGTCGTTCCACATGGCTCTCTCCCCCTTGCGAACCGACTTGAATTAGGGAGTGTTCCTGTCACGAACCTGTCAACATCAACCATGGACGCGAAGTGTACGCCTCTGTCTTTACGAGCAGCGCTTGCTTTCACTCTTCCCGGGCAAATCCAAATTCGCTCAAGGGCGGGGCAGGAAGGCGTTGCTCCAGGTCTCGCCCAGCCTGACGCGAGAATATGCAGGGTTCAGGGCGGTCATCGCCTGGAGTTCGGCAGTCGCAGCGGCTGCATCCATGCGGCCATCGCCAGCAAACATCCTCTTGTCTAGCGCGATCTCTCGAACGAACGCCGCTCGGTTCGTGCCCTTCGCTCTTGCCGGCAGCACGGCGACAATTGCTTCCGCATCGTGACTCTCGATAAAGATCAGTGAGCGCAGCAGAGCGGCCACCAGCCCTCGTACCTCACGCGGATGGGCGACAATGAAGGAAGCCGACAGGTAAAGCGCGGTCGAGGGATAGAGGGTACCGAGCGCGGCCCTGGTTCCATCGGGAGTTGAAAGGTCGAGAAGCTGATAGGCTGCGCCGTTTGCCTCGAAGAAGCTGGCATCCGGCTCGTGCGCCATGATCGCATCGGCACCTCCGTCTGCGAGCGCTTGGGCGGCTGCTTGGCGCGGCACCAGCGGCATGCGCATAAAGTCGCGAACACTCAGTCCCGCGTGAACAAAGGCCCAGGTGGTGGCCGTTGTCTTCCCGGAATTGGGGCCGCCGGTAATTATTCTCATGCCCTTGAGGTCGCTGACCGACCGCACCTTGCCACGCAGACGTGCTGCAACCATCAATCGCTCGCCGGGCGTGACACCAAGTATCACCAAGGCCCGAGTGACAGAACGATCCTCGATCTGCGACATGAATGTGTGATGGAAATATGCGATCGCGCCGTCAGCACGCCCGTCCTCCATCAGCTTTGCAGGAGGCGGGTCGGCAGGAGCGTCGACCAGCGTAACGATAAGCCCGGCATCCCGAAAATAGCCGAGTCTCTCGGCAACAAGTGCAGGGAGGTTGCGCGGCTGTTCGATCCCGTCGACCGCAAGTACGACACGTGATTGGCCGGGCGCTGCCGTCCCATTCGCTGCTGCGCCGTAGGCGAGGAACTGCAACGCGCAGGCGAACAACAACGATCTGACCATCTTTTCCTCCCGGCGGCTTTCAATTCGAGCTTCGCAAACTTTGCTGACAGGAAGCTGTCAGGAATGGGCGCGATGGTCGCGCGATCGAGCGTGGAGGGAGATCGATGAAATTTCGAGCTGTACTGGCTCTCGTTGCCACAATTTCGGCGTTCCCGGCTGAGGCTGCTTCGCCTTCGCTAGTCGCGGCACTGCATGCGCGTCCAGTCGACCGACCCGCACTCAAGCGAGCGGTCGGGACAATCCAGACGGCGGCGCTGAAGGCCTGGCGCGCCGAAGGGATGCTGACAGGCTATCGCTTGCTTTTCGCCAGATACCCCGACTCGGGCCAATGGGACGTCCTTGAGATACTTCGATTCAAGGACGAGACCGCGCTTGCCAGGTGGCGATCGGCAGTAGGCGAGCCGTTCGCGCCGCAGGTCCTTGCCTTTGCGCAGAGCGTTGAGACCACAGCTACGAAGCTGGTACGCGGCGAGGGCACACAGTGCCGCAATCCGGCAGTGCTGGTCATCCCTTACGAAACGCTCGTGTCGGCGGCCGATTATGCCGCCTATCTCGATGGCTATACAGTCCCGCAGTTCCGCGTCTGGATGAAGTCCGGCGTGCTCGATGGCTATGACATTTTGGTCAGCAGCTATCCGGCCGGCCGGCGATGGAATGCGCTCATCACGCTTCGCTACCGAGACGATGTCGCGCTCGGTCGGCGCGACGAGATTGTGCAGAGCGCACGGGACGAGCTCGCGAATGATCATGCGTGGAAGACGTTCGCAGACTCGAAGAAGAATGTGCGTACCGAGCAAGTGCTTACGGTAGCAGACGAAGTTTCCGCCGAGGGTGATGTGCAATGAGCTTTAAAGGCATGTTGCCCATACATCGGTGGGCGGCGCTCACGCTCGGGCTGGTCGCACTTGTCTCCGCTGCAACTGGAATGGGCCTGAGCTTCCGCAAGCAACTCGAGCCGGCCGTCTATCCGCGCACAGCACACGCACCTTGCAATGCGCTGGTAAGTCTCGACGGAGTGCTCGCGGCCGCGCAAATGGCGCATCCCAAGGGGAAGGTCGATTATCTACGCATCCTTCGTGACCCGCTCCAGCCAGTTGCGGTCCGGTGGGTGAACAAGGACACCGTCTATATCGACCGGTGCAGCGGCCAGGTGGTCGCCGAGCAGAACCGATATGGAGGTCTGTTCGGAGCGATGGAATGGATCCATCGCGGGCGCTGGGCTCCCGAGCCGTTCGGAGATGCGGTCATGGGCTTGGGCGCCGCCAGCTTGCTTTTCATCCTTCTTGGCATTGGGCTCTAT
>WNFI01023000.1_pt1 | contig 10157 bp, 10 predicted proteins | sample 5400471 | NCBI WGS metagenome assembly WNFI01 (sample SAMN13153348, study PRJNA577476) | soil metagenome | isolation source: 100 cm saprolite on Douglas fir-dominated hillslope | place: USA:California | collected 2013-09-17 | reverse complement strand
GAACCAATCACCATGTCGGTCAAAGCGGCCGCTCATGATCGCGCGAAATACCTGCTCACCATCGCGTGAAATCGCCGCTCACCATCAGCGAAATGCGCAGCAGCTCGTGTGCAGGAACTGCCTGCGGCTCAAGCCGAGGTGCTTGCCGTTCAGGTCGGCGAGCTCGTTGATCCGCGCCTCGACCTTCTTCTGTGTAGTGCTCTGCGGGGGCGGGAGATACTCGCCGTTGGAAACAATTTGAGTGGGGATCGGCGTTGCCGCCGATGCCGCCTCAGCACCCGCGACGAGGCGCTGCTCTCGTTCACTAAGCCAAGTGCTCATCGTTGTCCTCCCTTGTTGATGATCGAAGCGCGTGCTGGTCGTTGCCCGCATGGAGGCTGCGTGCGTCTGGCTGCATCAGAGCGGTTACCAAGCCGGCTCGCCACACCGTCCCGCCTCGCTCAAAAATTGCATCGCAGCCGCGCATGACGCGACGAATTCAACGCTCAAATTTCTATGACCGCAAGCGGAGTAATCCGGCAGCCGCACTGTCCCAAACTCATTTCGCTTCTGATCGTTTTCAGAATTCGAGAACGAAACAATGTGTGGAGTACTTCTGTGGTCCTTAGCTGCCTTCGTGTGCCGACCAACGTCTGCTTTGCGCCAGAAGCTGTCCTTCGCCAGTGCGCGTTAATAATCGACTCGGACAACGTTCAGGATCACTCGATCAGAAGACCTGTGTTGTAGGGAGCCGCGGCCAACTGAAATTGCCTTGTGCGCCGTTGCGTAACCCGTGACCGGTGACGGTCACAGGTCTTTTTCGGCGAGTTTGCGAAACTCATCGGGCGCGCGCATGCGCGGCATGTGGCGATAAGGTTTGCGACAGGGACACTGGATCGATACTAACATCACGCCGCCGTCACAGCCTCGAAGGAAAAAGCTATGGACTATTCGCCAAGCCGCTTGTCGCCCGATCCGGCACAGCTCTCCGCCACGACAGCAGCTGCACTCATAGGCACGAAGCAACTCTCCTGCGAGGAACTCGCGCGGGCCTGCCTCGCCCGCATCTCGGCACGCGACGGGATGGTCAAAGCGTGGGTCTCGCTGGACCCCGACTATGTCATTCGCCGGGCTCGCGAGTTGGACAAGCTGCCGCCAACTGGACCGTTGCACGGATTGCCCTTCGGCGTGAAGGACGTCATCGACACCGCCGACTATCCAACGACGCAGAACTCCCCCATTTACGACCAGCTCAAGGTCGGTCGGGACGCTGCCTGCGTTGCCGTGGTGCGCGGGTCGGGCGCGTTGATCCTGGGCAAGACGGACACGGTCGAGTTCGCCTCATCCGGACGCAAGGCGCTGTCCGCAAACCCCTTTAATGCCGCGCATACCGGGCGGCTCCTCCTCGGGCTCCGGCGCGGCGGTGGGCGATTACCAGGTGCCGTTGGCGTTTGGCACGCAGACAGGCGGGTCCCACATCCGCCCGGCGTCGTTCAATGGCATCTACGGTTTGAAGCCCAGCTGGAGCCGGGTCAGCCGCGAAGGCATCCGCATGTGTTCCATTTCGTTGGACACGGTCGGCTGGTATGGTCGCAGCGTGGATGACCTCGCCCTGGTGGCGAAGGCATTTCGAATTCCGGAGGACCCGGCGTCCATCGCGGTGCGCGGCCTGCGTGTCGGACTATGCCGCAGCCCCGTCTGGCACGCCATCGAACCCGCCGGCGTCACCGCGCTGGAGGGCGCGTCCGCCAAGCTGACCGCAGCCGGTGCCATCGTGGAGGAGCTGGTGCTGCCCGAACCATTCGACCGCTTGCACGCTGCCCAAGCCGCGATCATGGCGGCCGAGGGCGCCGCATCGTTCCTGCCGGAATACGTCGCTGCCTACGACAAGCTCGCGCCCCTGTTGCGAGAGCGGGTGGAGAATGTGGGCGGCCCTACGCCGCAACAATGGCTGGAAGCGTACGCGCTGGCCGAGTCCTGCCGCGTGCAATTCGATGCGCTGTTCGGCGTCGGACTGGATGTTGTGTTGACCCCGAGTTCGCCCGGTGAGGCGCCGCTAGGACTGCACACCACGGGGGACACCATCTTCAATTCGATGTGGACGCTGCTGCATGGACCCAACATCGGCATTCCGGCAGGCCGCGGGCCCAAGAACCTGCCCGTCGGCGTCACCCTGGTTGGCCCACGAATGTCCGATTCGCGGCTGCTCAGCATCGCCAAGGCCTTGGCGTCGGTGATTGATACTGACGAACCCGCCCGGCTGCACGAACTCTGGAGCTGACGATCGCTATGATCACCCCCCGCCGCGCCATGCAAAAGAGCCCGCCCGGCGAGAAGGTCACAGGCACCCAAAGCATCCAGCGGGCGATCGACATTCTCCATGAGATCGCATCATGCACTGATACTGAGGGTCTGCGTCTGTCCGATCTATGCATACGGACCGGGCTCGAACGGCCGACGGCCTATCGCATCCTGACATGTCTGGAGGACAACCAGATGCTGGTTCGCGCTCCCCAGTCGCGATCCTATCAATTGGGGCCTTCCATCTTTCATCTCGGCCTCGCGGCGACCCAGCATAACAGCCTCAGCAATACCTGCGCCTTCGCGCTGGACTCCCTGGCGGCGGAGACGGGGAATACCGTGTTCCTTACTGTTCGCAACGGCAACGACTCCGTGACAATCGACCGACGCGTCGGGACGTTTCCGATCCAGGCGCTTACGCTCGCTGTCGGTGCGCGCCGTCCCCTTGGGATCGGCGCCGGCAGTCTGGCCATTCTGGCGGCCTTGCCCGACGCGGAGGCGAAGACCCTCATAGCCGAAAATGCGGCGCGCTTCGGCCCCTATACGGATCTCGATGGTGAGGGACTCAACGCTCTCGTGAAGCAGGGCCGCCGCAAGGGCTATGTGGTGAATGTCGGCCATGTCACCGCTGAAGTCACGGCACTCGGCATGCCCATCCGCAACCGCTTCGGCGCTCCCATCGGCGCCATCAGCGTGGCCGCTATCCGAAGCCGGATGACGGCCGAACAGATCGCAACCTGCGTGCAGCTAATGAGTGAACAGATCCGGCAGTTGGAGAACATCATCAGCGGCGACGGCAAATAAACCCCGCCGCGCTGAGGGGCCGGAGCGCTACCGCAGGCGATCGTGGGCGGTCTCTTTCAGCATCAAGACCGCCACCAGCGAGACGATGGCCGACGCCACCACAAAGAACGCGACCGAAGTAGGTGCACCGGCGTCAACATGCCGGCCACAACCTGGACCGCCATGACCGTGGCAAAGGACGCGCCGTGCACCACGATGTAGAAGAGCGGATAAGCCAGCACGATAAATCCGACACAACTCGCGATCATTGGCGGCTTACGCCCGATCCGATCCGATAAGGCCCCCGACAGCAGACCTACCGGTACGATCGTCGCGATGGCGAACGCTGTGGACCACAGCGCCTGGCTCGCGCTCAAGCCGGCAAATTTCTGCGTGAAGGTCGGGAAATAGCCAAGAAACACATAGGTCAACGCCGCCTGCATCGCCGCGAAGCAAAACGCGTGACCCATGGTTCGCAGAACCCCAGGCGTAGTCTCGACTTCCGAGTGCGCCTGCGCTTCGACAAACACCGGCGACTCGTCGATTTTCCTGCGGACGATCAGGCCGAGCGGCCCAATCAAGGCGCCGATGATAAACGGCACCCGCCACCCCCAATCTGTCATGGTTTCGGGGCTTAGGCCGGTGCTGAGCGCGGCGGCAACGGCTGAGCCCAGTGCGAGCCCGACATAGATAGTGACAACATGAATGCCGCCGTAGAAACCGCGACGTCCGGGGGGCGCCCATTCGACGATGAACGTCGCTCCGCCACCCCACTCTCCCCCCGCGGAAAAGCCTTGAAGCAAGCGCGCCAAGGTCAGCATGATCGGAGCAGCGATGCCGATCTGCGCATAGGTCGGGATCACGCCAATCAGGCCTGTTCCTACCGACATCAGGAGGATCGTAAACAGCAGCGCCGGCTTTCGCCCGCGCCGGTCACCGAACCGGCCAATAAGGAAACCACCGAGCGGCCGAATGAGGAAGCCGACGCCGAACACAGCGAATGTAGACAGAAGGGAGATCGTCTCGCTGCCGTTCGGAAAAAAATTCCGCCCAAGAATAGTAGCGAGATAGGCGTAAACGGCGAAGTCGTAAAATTCGAGGATGTTACCTGTCGCCATCGCGGCAATGGTGATCAAACGGGATCCCTTCTGCGCGGAATCTGCTCCGAGGGTAATTTCAATTGGGGCGGCGGCGACGGAATTCATGGATGGCAGACTCCTCAAACAGACATCGGATTACTGTTCCGCGGCACCATGCCAGCCCACCCCGAATTGCGATTGAAGCGACGAGCGGATCGACCTTGAAACTGCGAGCAGGACGAAGGATTGTCCATATTGTGGACAGCTAGCGAAGACTCTGCCCGACTCTGGCTACCATTGAACATCCATACAATAATGACAACATGCAGTCTTAAAAAATAACGACAAAAACTTTCATATATTGTCCACAATATGGACGTCTTAGATTATGCTTGCCAACCCCCAAGCAGACCGCATAGTCAGCCCCAACGACAATGCCGATACAGGAGCCAGCCATGAAACTGATCGATCTCAGCCGAGAAATTTATCACAAGATGCCGCGGCTCCCGAACCACCCCATGATCATCATCTCCGACTTCACCACCCACGAGGAAAAGCGGATTGCTGACGGTTACAGCTTTTCGTCCGCGGTATTCTCGCTGAACATGGGCGACCATTCCGGCACCCACGTCGACGCGCCGGTGCATTTCGACGAGACACCCGGCGCCAAAGGCATCGACGAGATGCCGCTGGAGAACTTCTTTACCGAAGCGGTTTGCCTCGACCTGTCGCACAAGCCGCTCAAGAGCGACATCAGCATCGCCGACCTTGAGGCGGCAGAGAAGGCTGCGGGCATCGAGATCCGTCCGAAGGACACCGTGCTGCTGCACATGGATTTCTACCGCCGGGCGTTTGGCACCGAAGGCTACATCACCGATTTTCCCGGCCTGACAAAGGAGTCGGCGACGTGGTTGGGGAACAAGGGCATCACCATGTTCGGGGTCGAAGCCGCGAGCCCGGGACGTCCGGGACGCAATAATTTCGAGGTGCATCACGTATGCCGCGACCTCGGCTTCACCCATATGGAAGGCCTGATGAACATGGAGCAACTCGTCGGCAAAGGCCGGTTCCGCTTCATTGGCTTCCCGCTGAAGATCAAGGGCGGCACGGGCAGCCCGATCCGCGCGGTCGCGTGGCTCGATGCGTGACGCCTGGGCGCTGACGGCGGCGGACCTGACGGCCGCTTACGGAACGGGCGCGGTGACGCCGGAAGACGCGCTGGAATCAGTGTTGGGCCGTATCGAGGCGCTCAATCCCGAGCTGAATGCCATCGTGACCATCGACCTTGCCGGCGCCCGCACCGCCGCGGATGCCGCGGGCGCGCGGTGGCGCGATGGCCGGGCGCTTGGACCGCTCGACGGCATTCCGCTGACCGTGAAGGACAATCTGTTCGTGGGGGGGCTACGCGCCACCTGGGGCAGCGCGCTGTTCGTCGACTTCATCGCCCCGCAGGATGATCTGCCGGTCGCCCGGTTACGCGCGGCAGGGGCCGTTATCGTCGGCAAGACCAACACGCCGGAACTGTCGCTGTCTGGGTATACGGACAATCTGGTCTTCGGCTCGACCGGCAATCCCTGGGCGCCCGCCCTCTCGCCGGGCGGATCGAGCGGTGGACCAGTAGCAGCGGTCGCTTCAGGCATGGCGCCGCTGGCGCTCGCCACTGACGCTGGCGGGTCTATTCGGCGACCGGCCGGCCATGCCGGCGTCGCCGGCCTGAAGCCAGGCCTTGGCCGGGTCCCTCGCCGGTTCGGCTTTCCACCGCTGGCGCATGATCTGCAAGTCATTGGCCCCATCGCTCGATCCGTGGCCGATCTACGTGCCATGTTCACGATCATAGCCCCCGCGCGTCAGTCGGCGCCGCGCCCGGCTCGCGCTCTTCGTATCGGCACCTTTGCAACCATCGGTGATGCGCCCATCGAACCGGCCGTCACAGCAGCGTTCATGGCCGCCTGCGATGTCCTGCGCACGCAAGGCCATGAAGTCACGCCGATCGCGCCGCTATGGGATCCGGACGCGGTCAACACATTGTTCGGCTTGCTCGCCGCCGCTGGTGTCGCCCGGGTCATGGCTTCTATCCCCGAGTGGGAGAACCGTGTGACGGCCTCGATCGCCGAACAGGCTCGAACGGGACTGACCCTAAGTGCCACGGATTACCTGCAGGGGCTCGACCGTTTAACCGCATTCCGCGCCAGCATGCTCGACGCGATGGCCAACTGGGACGTCATCGCGACGCCGTCTTCACCCGCATTACCCTGGCCGCGGACCAGCCCCTATCCCACGACTATCGCCGGGCAGATTGCCCTTCCCCGCACCGCGGCGACATTCTCGACGGCTATCAATCTTGCCGGCCTGCCCGCGATCATCGTGCCAGCGCCCGTTGTACTAGGTGCGCTGCCGGTGGGACTGCAGTTGATCGGCGCACCTGACACCGAAGGCTTGCTGCTTGACCTCGCGGAACAATTCGAGCGAGCCAGCCCTTGGTGCCAGATTGCACCCATGGCGGCCGCCGCAGCGCAGAGGCAGCAGCGGCCGTCTCTACGCGTTGGGGCAGGCGTCAAGTGCCGGTGGCGCGCACGGGAAACTCCGACATATCCAACCCCTGCATCCACGCCGGGCCACCCTGCGCAATCCAGCACGCGGCAGCGATATGGGCGAAAGCCTGGTGAATCACGAGGTCCTGCTCGCTGAATGTTCCCCGTGCTGCATTGGCACAGATCAATACGCCCAGGTAGTCGCCCTTCCAGAGCAGCGGCGCGAACAGCGTCGACCCGGCCTTGAACGTCTGCAGGATCTTCACGAAGCTCGAATGCAGCGTAGTGTCACGCAACAGCAACGGACGACGCCCATGAGCAATTTCACCGGGATGGCCAAGTGCAATGTCCACGAGTTCATGATGTTGCTCAGGCAAGAAATTTACCGGCGCGGTGATCAGATGGTGCCAGCCATTCGGCGTCCTCATGAAGGCAACGGCTGCCGACGTCGCAGCCAGCGGCTGGGTGTCCCGAAAGGCGCCCGGGCGGGCAGCGGCTGAGGGATCACCCAACAGTGCCGGGATATTGCGAGTGATGCACCAAAGTGCTTCCTCGGGTCCGGTTGCAGCGCAGGCATCTGCCGCTATGCGAGACAGCGCAAGGATATTTTCGATTTCGGTTGAGGCTGACAAAGCGATCATCTCCGGTTTTCGCGATTTCGTGACGCAAAGGTCTTATATATTTGCTGCAAGGTATTGTTAACAATTCATGAGCCGGTGAAGCCAAGCGCGAACCAGCGCGCGAAGATGGCATCGGCGTTCACGCGGTCGAGACGAGCTCGGCGCAGTCGATGAGCAAAATCAGGGCCGCCGGCATTGTGATACGGCTTCGAAGCGGCCAAATAGGTTGGAGATCTGCTGACCTCATCGACCCAGGTGAACAACACTTGGAAGCAACGACGGCCGCGCCAGCGATGTCCAGAATGAGGGAGAAAATCTTCCGAATCGCGCAGCTCGGTCCGCCGCGGCTGCGTGCGGCTAGTCTTTTATGCAGTGATTGAAGTGCTGATCTTGGATCCCGCATCGGCCACCGTCCGCTCTCAACGTGGCTCAGAAAATCTCCGACAATGCGGTTAGATTCCATCCCGCACTTCAATGTGGCATAACCTTGGCCTTGCTAAGCCCGTTGCACTTGGCGAGCCTTGCCCCCCGCCTTCACGGCGCACCACTTCGGGACGCGCGTCAGCAGAACACCGGCTGCTTCAAATAAATACCGCGCAGCATGGCATGACCGCATTTGGAGATGCGACCGGACCGACCGACCTCTCCGGAGGCATGGCGTCTACTGGTCAATCGACATAAGTACCTACGCTTCTCGATCGCGCAAACCGTGCCGGATCGTCAATCGTTGCCTTGAAGGCGAGCGCCGTGACCGGGCCCACATCAGGCGCGGTCATGAACCGGCGGACCTGCGCATCACGGCGAGCCAGTTTTGTAACCTTACGGTCAAGCTCCCTGACCTGCCACTCGACGGCGTTGCGTGTTTCGAGCAGCGGCCTGACTGCAGCCACCAACTCGGGCGATCCTCGATCAACTCCTCGGCTCGGACAGCGAAGACATTGACAGCCGCCACCGGGCAACCCTCCGAATTCGGTTATAGCCATGATGCTGTCCCAGAGGCTATCGCTATTGATAGGACAATTCGGCCTGTTATCGGCCGACGACCTGCTACCGGCCAGTTTTGTTGCCAGATGTTAGTTCCATGACGTTTCCCCCTCCATGAAGCAGTCACAATGGCACCAACAACTTCGCCAGTTCACGGCTCACCGTCTGCCTACCCCGCTTGAAGGCAGCAATCGGAGGACGAATTTCCGCAACCGCCCTGTCCCGAGATGAGGAGTCGATCACGACAAGATCGGCGGGATTTCCAACAGCAACGCCGTAGTCGGTCGCATTCAAGATCCGAGCCGACCGGGTGGTTATCATCTCGAAACAGTCGCAGAGATCATGGGGCTGGCTGATCTGGAGCACGTTGGCGTGCAGGTTGGCGAGCCTTATGAGCGAGCAATCACCATAGGGGGTCGACGGATTGAGAACGTTGTTTGTCGACAAAGAGCAGTTCACGCCATGGCCTAGAAGAAAGTTCGCATCGGCGACCCCGCGCGGCACGGTGTGGTCGTGATTGCGGCCCATCAGGAAGAGATCAGTCGCGGGTAGGACCGTCACATTGACGCCCACGTCGGCCAAGCGACGCGCAATCTGCGCAAGATCGTCGGGCGCCAGCAAGGACAACTTGGCCATGTGGCCGACCGTGACACGACCGCCGAGGCCATATCTTTCGGTGAGTTCGGCGACAAGGTGAACATCCAGATGTTCGGGGCTGATGCCAACATCGAGATGCATGTCGATATCGACATCAAACTCCCGCGCCAAGACAAAGATACGCCGAATCTGTTCGGGTCCGTCCGTGTCATAACGCGGTGCTGCACCGATCACGCTTGCGCCTCGTCGCAGCCCTCTGATGAGCAGTTCTTCTGTACCTGGCACGTTCGTCAGTCCGTCCTGCGGAAAAACGCAGATTTGCACGTCAGCAGCCCAGCGATAATCTTCGGCGAGTTTCTCGATGGCGTCGAATCCACGCATTCCGATCCTGGGGTCTACCTCCACCTGTGTCCGAATGCGGGTGGTTCCATGAATGATGCACTCGCGCAAGGCTCGTTCAGCCCGCGTATAAACATCTTCCGCTGAGACCTCGGGCTTGATCGCGGATGTGTAGGGCACCGGATTGATGTCGCGACCAGGTAGGGCCGGGCACCGATCGAGGAGGTGAGCCTTATCGAGATGAATGTGGGTTTCCACGAGCCCGCCGCAGACAAGTCGACCAGCAGCATCATACGTCGGACAGTCCGTGCCGAGGCTCGGCTCGATCGCGACGATGCGCCCATCCTGTATTCCGATGTCAGCGAACTCGCTTGATGATCTGTCAGCGAGTTGGGCTTGTCGTACAATAAGGTCCATGGTCCTGCTCCTCAGGCGGAAAGAATTGCGTTTATTATTTTGACGAGGCCGGCTCTCTCATACAGGCTTAAACACTCTCATGCTTGCGTTTTCTTGATTATTTGCAGGTAGGAGCGTTTCGAGAACCCGTCACGGAATCGACCCGCGAATGTAACCATTTTGCCGCGCGACGCGATATGGATATCGTGAAGCGGCGTTCGGAGACTCTGAGTCGTCGAAAGCGGCGAGCGCTTTTCCGCAGTTCGAGCGTGGCGCCTCCGCAGTCCATTCCGTGTGTGTTTCGGTATTAGAATTCTGATTGCCGCGAAGTCAATTCAGTTCGAAGGTCTGTAAAACAGCATCGCCCAATTCTCTATCAACGGCCAGCCAGATAAGTTTGCGGCAGCACCGCCGCGGCTGCATCCGTCTAATCTTTTATGCCAGTGATCGAAGTGCTGACAGCTCTTGGATCCCGCATCGGCCACCGTCCGCTCTCAACGTGGCTCAGAAAATCTCCGACAATGCGGTTATATTCATCCGGCTCTTCA
>WNFI01328742.1_pt1 | contig 10159 bp, 6 predicted proteins | sample 5400471 | NCBI WGS metagenome assembly WNFI01 (sample SAMN13153348, study PRJNA577476) | soil metagenome | isolation source: 100 cm saprolite on Douglas fir-dominated hillslope | place: USA:California | collected 2013-09-17 | reverse complement strand
CGGCGTCATCGAATGGATCCGGCCGGCTGACTCGGAGGAGGACCCCGGCGACGCGGAGGTGATCGACGCGGGCGGCGCCACGATCGTGCCCGGCATGGTCGACTGCCACAGCCATCTCACCCTGCCGGGTGGATCGCACTGGATCGAACGCGGAAACGACACCCCGGAGCAGCTGCTCCGCTACGCGGAGCACAACGCGAAGCTGCAGACCAATTCAGGTGTCCGCTGGGCGCGAGAGAGTTAGTACGGCCATCGTCATCCGATGTCAATTGGTTCCTCTGTCGCAGAGCACTAGGCGTACGTTGTGTCTACACGCCGAGTAAGACTAGCGAATGCACGCGCGAGATTCGTAGCGCCATGGGGAGGATTTTGAGAAATGGCTCCTACAGCCGGAATATCTCCCACAAGAACCCGCCCTGTCACCGGAGCTGACTCAATTGACGAATTGACGGCCATCCTCCACCGAGCATTTGCGCGGTTCACTGAATCAGGCATCCACATGAAAGCTGCGACTCAGTCCGTAGCCGAAACCAGGAAGCGGATCGCAAAAGGAGAGTGCCTCATCGCCGAATGGAATCGACAATTGATCGGGACCGTAGTCTGGCGGGTTCCTGGTAGACCGAATAGTCCCTGCGGCTACTACCGACGTCCTTCAGTGGCCACTTTCGAGCAACTGGCAGTCGAGCCAAGCAAACAAGGCCACGACATAGGACGCGCCTTGTTGGACGCCGTGGAGAGCAGAGCGCTGCGTGCTGGTGCCACACATGTTGCGTGTGATACCGCTGAGTCAGCACTTGATCTAATCAGTTGGTACCGTCGCCAGGGATTCCAACTGGTCGGCCAAGTTCGGTGGCGACGGACCGACCACAGAAATGTTGTACTAAGCAAGCCAATTGGCGTTGCAGCCAGCGAATCAAGGCTCTGAGATGCTCGCGGAAACGGGCATAGTGGTTCGGGGCGGAAACCCCAGGTTGTTCTGGGCGGTCATCAGCCTGTTGGGGTGTTTGTCATGAATTCAATTGATCTATTGGCAAAGCTCGGAGGCCGATTGCAACAGCTCCAAACAAGGGCTGAGTGCACCGCCTCAGCCCGTCATAGCTTGCTGATCGCGTCTGTGTTCGGCCGCACTCAATCAGGCCTGCGGGAGTCTGCTGGGTAGTCAGAAGTTATTTGACAGCTTGATTGACAACTTGGCCGAAATGCTCAGCGGCCAGAAGGTCGACATACTGCCTTCGGGTTGATCAGCCTGTGCGGCGTTCGCGACGTTGGCGCGACTGGCGAGCTCGCACGAAAGTGATTGGGCTTGTGCTCCCAGTAATCATGGCGCCAATTGGATCTGCCGCTCGTTGGTAGATCTGAGCCATGGCCACCACAGTTGCGGCAACCCAGGCGCGTAGCTCCCGCGGGGCGACCACTTCACAAGCGTCACCCCAACCCAGCACCCAAGCCCTCATCTCCACCCAGTGACCTACCCTGAGTCGCAGCCTTACCCGACCATCGGGCATGGCGTCAAGCCTTTGAGTGGGATGCCAGACGGTTTCTTCCACCCGCGCTACTGCCGAGCGCTGGAAGAGCAGCTCAACGTCGACCGGCTCGCTCGATCCCCATATCCCCCAAGCACCTTCGAGATGTTCAGCGACGGAGAAACCGGCCGGTTTCGTGCCTCAGGACCGCGCAGTGGATAGGTGATCTGGAGCTGTCGCTGGCGCATCCACGCGTTGATCACGACGCCGAGCACCCTCGAGTACGTGTCGTTTTGGACCTTCATTCGAAGTCTGTATGTCGAGTCCATTACGGGCTGGCGAATAGGCTCCGGCAGAACGGAGGCCAGCTTTTCAAAGGCTGACGCAGTGAAAACGTCCGACTTGTCGGCGTAACGCACCATCAACCTAAGGCTGAGCAGAAGCCCGACCGCCTCTTGTGGGGAAAATGCGATCGGTTTGAGCCAGTACTCTGGTATGACGCGCCAGCGCTTGCCATCCCGGAAGAAAGGCACTTTGAGCTCCGACTCAAGAGCCCTAACGTCTCGCTGGATCGACCGCTGGCTCACGCCCAGCCGGCGAGCAAGGTCGGCAGTCGTAAGACCAGCCGGACTGCCCTGGAAGTGCGTAAGGAGACTCAGAAGCCGCACAACACGGTCGCCTTTCTCAAAGCCGGCGCCGCTCACAGCGGGCGGATTATCCCACCGCGGCTGACGCCCCGCATAATGACCACGGATTCACGACGGATAGCTGTCGCGTGCGCCTGGCAAAAAGAGCACTGACGTTCTAATCCTGAGCGCGACGGACCTTTTGGGCCAACTTGAATGCGAGCACCTGACGCAGCTCGAACGTCGTGCCGCCATCGGAGAAATTGCGCGACCAAGCCGTGCTGATCCGGCGCTAGATCTCTTGAGCTCGTTGGGTGACGAACACGAGATCTACCAACTCGGGTGGTATCGGAATGCGGGTTTGTCCGTCCGGTTGATCCAGGACACCGGCGCAAGGCCGGAAGACCTACGGCGCGCTGAGTCTGAAACGCTCGAGGCGATGCACGCCGGCGTCGACGTGATTTATCAGGCCACCTTTTTCGATGGTCGCTGGATGGGAAAGGCTGACTTCCTGGTTAGGGTTGACCAACCCAGCGGCCTCGGCGCTCATTCGTACGAAGTGGTTGATACCAAGCTGGCCCGCCACGCTAAGACGCGAGCGCTGCTGCAAATCGCCATCTACTCAGACCAGGTGACAAGGCTGCAGGGGTCCCAACCTCGCAACATGCGGTTGATCCTTGGCGACAACTCAGAGCACCTTTTCGCGGTCAAGGAATTCGTTTCGTACGCCCGGGCAGCGTTGGCGCGACTAGAGGAAACGCTTGTGGCTTCTCCGATCGACACCTATCCGAACAGGGTGGAACACTGTGACCTCTGTCGCTGGAAGGACGTCTGCGAGCTGAAGCGGCGCAACGACGACGACCTGTCCTTGGTTGCAAATATCCGTCGCGACCAGATTCGCCGACTGCGCGACGCAGGCATCTCTACGACAAAGGGTTTGGCCGAGAGCGACGGAGGAGTGGACGGCATTGGCCCGTCGGCGCTGGACCGTATTCGGATGCAGGCCACGTTACAAGTGACCGCTCGCGAAACAGGTTCACGCATGTATGTGATAACAGCGGAGCGTGAACCAGGGCTCGGTCTCGCCGCCCTTCCGGAGCCATCGACCGGCGACCTCTTCTTCGATATCGAGGGTGATCCCTACGTTGTGGATGGCGGCCTTGAATACCTGTTCGGTGTAGTCGATCTCGAAAACGGCTTACCGCGATTCTGGCCATGGTGGGCTCACGACCGCATCCAGGAGAAGGCTACATTCGAGAGTCTCATTGACTTCGTAATTGACCGTTGGCAGCAGGACCCGGCCCTACACGTTTACCACTATGCCAGCTACGAACCGGAGGCTCTGAAGCGCCTTATGGGACGACATGGAACGAAAGAAGACGAAGTGGACAGAATGCTTCGGGGCGGCCTTTTCGTTGACCTGTACCAGGTCGTTCGGCAAGGCATTCGCATTTCGGAGGAGTCCTACTCGCTGAAGAGCATCGAACGCTTCTACATGCCGGATCGTGCACAAGCGGTCTTGGACGCTGCCTCCAGCATCGTCGAGTACGAACGCTGGCGGCGTGTAGGAGATCAAGGCATTCTGCTAGGAATCGCGGATTACAACCGAGTCGATTGCGAGAGCACCGCAGGGCTCCGCGAGTGGCTCGAAAAGCGCCGGGTGGAGGCTTCTGCCGGAGGGCTAGCGCTGGCACGGCCAGAGCGACGCGACCCTGAGGCACCACCGGAGTTAGCCGCCGCAGAGGTCGCAGTTAGTGACCTGACTGCAGGCTTGCTGGCGGGCTTGCCCGAAGCCCGGGTGAGTAGAGACAAAGAGCAACAGGCCCGTTGGCTCCTCGCGCAGTCCTTGAGTTGGCATAGACGTGAAGCCAAGTCTGAGTGGTGGACCTACTTCCAACGTCTGGCAATGAACAGTGATGAGCAAATGGAGGATCGCGAAGCGATTGGTGGGCTGGAGTATGTACAGGAGCTTGAGCGGCCGAAGAGGTCTATCGTTCGACGTTACCGTTTCGACCCCGCCCAGGAGTACAAGATCTCGTTTGGCGACACCCCCGAAGATCCACGTTTGCAGGAAAGGGCGGGACTGGTGGTCGGGCTCGACCCGTTCGCCGGCACAATCGACCTGAAACGCGGCAGTGGGCGAGAGTGGCCTCACCCTACGAGCCTTATTCCTGCCCGACCGTACTTTACGACCGAGCAGCGCCAGGCCGCGCAACGGGTGGCTCAGGTCGTGTTCGACAATGGATTTCGCGCCCCGGGCATCGAGGCAATATCGGACCTACTGCTGCGACTGAATCCGCGGATAACCGGCTCCCAAGCCAGTCTCCTGACAAGGGATCAAGATGGCGATCTAGGAGCAGTCGCCAGACTTGCTGTGATGCAGCTGGACCGGACTTGCCTGCCAATTCAAGGGCCACCCGGCACGGGCAAGACGTATACCGGCGCCCGAATGATTCTTGACTTAGTGGCCGCCGGTCGGAGCGTCGGCGTGACGGCTACAAGCCACAAAGTGATTGGCCACCTATTACTCGAGATCATGAAGGCCAGCCGCGAAGAGAAAAAAGCAGTCCGCGCTCTACAAAAATGCGAAGAACTGGAGTTCTGCGGAGATCCCGCCGTTGAAAGAAAGTCAGACAACGGAGCGGTGTTGGCTGCGCTCGCGGGACGATTTACCGATGTTGTTGGCGGTACCCCTTGGCTCTGGAGCCGCGCGGAGCTGAAGGGATCGGTAGACACACTTTTTATTGATGAAGCCGGGCAAATGTCGCTCGCGAATGTGCTGGCGGTCTCTGGCGCGGCGCGCAACTTGGTATTGCTTGGAGACCCACGACAACTGACGCAGCCCTCTAAGGGGGCTCATCCTGTCGGCGCCGACGTCAGCGCACTGGACCACGTGCTGGGCGACCACGCGACGATTACCCGTGAACAAGGGATTTTTCTGGAAACGACCTGGCGGATGCATCCGGACGTTTCTGCATTTGTCTCAGTTGCTTCCTATGAAGGGCGCCTGCACCCCCACGACTCGTGTGCGGTGCAGAGGTTGACCGCCCCTGGGGCCTTGAGTGGAACTGGCATTAGGTATCTGCCGGTCAGGCACTGGGGGAATCGGACGTCATCGGCCGAAGAGGGTGCGGTCATTGCACTGCTGGTGGATGACCTATTGCGCGGTCAATGGCAAGATCGAACCGGACAAACCAGGCGGCTTGGGCTGGCCGACATCCTCGTTGTGGCCCCATTTAATGCCCAGGTTGCTCTCGTTCATTCGTTCGTTCCAAGCGGCGTACGAGTGGGTACGGTAGACAAGTTCCAGGGTCAGGAGGCTCCGATCGTCATCTATACGCTCGCCACTTCGTCACCCGACGATCTGCCGCGGAACATGGAGTTCCTTTACAGCCTCAACCGCCTAAATGTCGCCGTAAGCCGCGGCCAGGGTCTTGCCACCGTGATCTGCAGCCCGGAGTTGCTAAAGGTCAGGGCTAGGACGCCTGGTCAGCTCAGGCTCGCGAATGCGCTGTGCCTTCTCGTCGAGATGGCGGAGACAGTAGCTCCACCGCTAACTTTCGTCTGAGGGCCGCTCCTCATTTTGGCGACATAGAGCTGTCGCGGGTCCCAGGCATCCTCATCATGTGACTAGTCAAATTCGATGGAAATGCCCGAGATGCGCACGACTATCAGCACACGGCGTGGGAAGGCCCACACGGCTGGATCGGGGGGCCGAACTGGATGGACGCCCTCTGAGCGCGGGGCCGGAGGTGGTCGCTAGTTGGCGTCGCCGGTGCCCTCACTGCGAACTCGATTGGCCAAGCCTGGAGGCAGTTCGGGCTTTGGTTAGCTTGGGAATGCAGGCCGAGGCAGTTGACGTCGCCCTTCGCGCCTCTTGGATAGCTGGTGACAGGGCCGATCTTGAAATGGCGCATGCGTGCCGTCGAGCGGCGCTCTGGCTATTACGCCGCCACGATACTGGCGATCACCTGCTGAAGTTGGAGCTGCACCGACGTTTGGGCGAGTTCGAAGCAGCCGCAGCCTACGCCCTCTCAATACAGACGCTGTCCCCCGATCCCCGAATTGCCCAAGTAGCAGGGTTCCAACTCAAGCTGACGCGGGCCGGCAATGACGCGCGCCATTCCATGGTTGATGTATTCGCTCTGGAGCAGGCGAATTGACCCAGGTAAGGAAACGGCTGACGATCTAAGTGGGTGTCTTGCGCTTTTACCCGCCAGTCGAGGCACCAGAGGACGTGCGGTTAGCGCTAACGGAAATGACGACCGATGCGTTGCGAGCTCGAGTGCGGTCCAGGACAGCCACGCCCGAGGAGGTTGACTTCTTGGTACGTCGTGCGTGGCCGTGGCGAGACCCTGACCGCGTAAGAACACCTTGGAGCGCCATTGCACGCATCGCAAATGAAACGATTTGGCTTCAGTGGGAGGGAGAACCCCAGGCATTCTTAGATGAGGCAGTCCGAATCTCCGGCCGACGCCCCCCGCCCGACCTGCAGCCTCACGAGGTCCCGACAACGGTGCCCGATGCCCTCCGCCTGTTGTACTCCGACTTCGAGCAGAGCCGCTTTGAACAGCTGGCGAGCCGGACACGATTCGGCCTGGTGGGCGTTGCAGGTAACGATTGTCTGCCGGGTCACGAGCGGGTTCTTAGGTCCTCTCATGTGACGGACCTACACAGGCACCCAGTCAACATCCAAGGCTGGGGGTTCGTAGGAATCGAAGGCGCGATCACGTCTGGATCTGCAGCCGATAATCCCGCGGATCGCAACGCGATCGGCTTCGTCCTTTATTCAGATAGAGACGCTAGGCGTCACCTATTGGACCAAATTGAGCTGCTGGGGATCGCCCATGAGCGGCTCATTGTGGTCTCGCACACACCACCACGGGGCATACTCGATACTGCCTTACGGTTCGGGGTCCACCGCATCGGATCTCCATCGCTGCGGCGCTTCATCAGACAACAACGGCCCGCGCTCGTCCTTACAGGTCACTGCCACAGTTCGGGACGGCGGTCGGAGTGGGCTGGACCCACGCTAGTCATAAACGGGGCGTCCGACGACACAAAAGCGAAACAATGCGCGGCGGTTGTTGTCGACTTGGATGCGGGCGAGCCGCCGCAGATACGGTGGCTGTCACCAATTCGTGGATCGGTTCTCTTCATGCCGGGCGTGGGGCCTAAGCGCAGTGAGCGGTTGAACGAGGCTGGCGTGCACACGCTCGACGAGCTCTTGGACGCACCACCGGAAGTCATCCGGAGCGCGAGACTGTCGATCCGAAAGGTCGAGGCGTTTAAGGAGGCGCTAGCGACGGACTTACCTGTTTGGATCAAGCATAAGCAGATCGAGTTTCCCGAACCGGCGCTTTTCTACGACGTTGAGACCGGTCTCGGGCTCACCTCTCCGGACCAGTGGATGTCGGAGCCGAAACATCCATGGTTGATCGGGGCAATGGTGGGGGGAACCAAAAAGGTCCATCAATGGGTGGCGCTAGACGAGAGAGACAATACCAGCCGACGCGCCATGTACATGGGCTTCGTTGACCTTGTACGCGCGCTTCCTAACCATACCTTGTGCTCCTGGTCTGGCACCGGCTTCGACTCGTCCGCTATTTCGGAGGGTCTCGGTCGATACCTGCCGTCACGAGTGAAATGGTGGGAGGAACGTATGGAGATTGACATTCTGCGTTCTGGCCTGAGGCGGAGGGTCGTTTTCCCATGCCCCAACTGGTCACTCAAGACCATCGCTACAGCGATAGCGTTCAAGGGCTTCGAAGACTCGGAGATGGATGGTTTCGAAGTCGGGCTGCGTTACGAGATGTATTGCGCGCTGGGCGAAAGGATGCCGATGAAGAGAATCCTTCGCTACAACGCGAGCGACATTCGCGCGCTTGCTCATTTCGTGGCGTGGTTCCGAGCGAACCAGCCGCCTCAGATGCCGGCAGCACGCCTTGAGCTTTTCGCTGGCTGGGAGCCACCTGGCGATAGGCTTCTAGCCCTGCTTATCGGTGATGATTCTGGGGCGTTGGCGGCTTATCGCACTGCCGTAGGTCGGTCGTACACGGTCGTCTCCTGCCACCCTGAGGAGGTCGCCCTCTCACTCCGGCAGCAACCTGACATCGTCTTCGTATGCGGACTGGAGTCGCGGCAGCGAGTGCTGGAGGTGATCGAGGGAGTTCTTGCGCGGGCCCTGACCGCCTCGTCGGCGATCGTCGTTTTGGATGGGCCGGAGTTGCGTGAACGGCTCGGTGGGCCCGGTCAGATCGTCTGGCGGAAACCACGTCCAGTTCAGTCGCCCCGTCCACTGCCGGCCGATCCGGACTCTGGAGCCCCGCCCGTCATGCCGTTGGTCAATCCCTAGCTGTTCTGAGTGCCGCGTGCCGGGAAGGTAGGACAGGCCCGTTTGACATATTGAGGCTTCAGTGACGGACATCGGCGGCGCGTCCTCCGGACCAACTGACCGGCTGCGGGCGCGCCAGCCCTGTTTCCAGTGCGGATTTCAGATCAGGTCCGTTCAGAATCTAATCCCATGTCAAATGAACTCTGCATGCCTCTGCAGATGACTCGCTAGGTAGGCTAGCAGCGCGAATGTCGGGCGAAGACTATGCCGGACTGGCTGGGCTGTGAATGAAGGCTGACCAAGACAAAGGTAGTCCGCCGCTGCTGACAAATGTGTTTGATCGGTCTGAGCTCCGCGTTGTCGCACGGGCGAAGGGGAGACCCAACGAGTTCATCAGGGCGCCGCTCACGCAAATTGGGGAGTTGACGGCCGCCGGTTGGTCGGTGGTCCGCAAAGGCAAGAAAAGCGCAAGGATGTCTCGCGCAAAGGCACCTGGCCAGCTCCTCGAGGACCGGGTCTGGTCGGTCATGTACGGCCTTGGGTTTCCCACGCTGTCCGGCCCTACCGGCGCGCAACTCTCGTCGGATGACGGGAAGCTGTCTAATCAAATTGACGTCGTAGCGATGGATGACGAAGTTGCCTTGGCCTTGGAGTGTAAGTCGAGTAAGGCAATCTCCAAGCGGCCGAACCTGCAGCAAGAACTAGCGAAGCTCTCGGCGATTCGGTCGCCCTTAGCCAGAGCCATCAATCCGCGCGGGCACGCCAAGAAGACCGTGATTTTGGCCCTATTTGCATTTAACGCGATTTTGAGTGACACGGATCGTTCCAGAGCTGCGCAACTCGGAGTAGCCCTGTTTGACAACGAAGACTTGGCTTACTACAAGGCTTTGGCCGTACACCTCGGACCAGCGGCTCGGTATCAGTTTCTTTCCGACCTCATCCCCGGCAAGGAGATCCCGGGACTAAAGGTTCGTGTGCCGGCTGTACGGTCCAAGATGGGCGGGCACCGGTGCTACGCGTTCTCGATATCGCCGGAATATCTCCTAAAGATCGGATTCGTATCGCATCGAGCCAAGGGAAAGGCGGCTGACATAAATGCGTATCAGCGCATGATCAGCAAGAGTCGCCTTCGAGACATCCGGAGATACATCGGTGATCACGGCATGTTTCCGACCAACATTGTCGTCAACTTCGAGAGAGCTAGGCGCGGTGCCCTGGGATTCGAGCGCATACAGCAGGAGGAGTCGACTTTCGGATCGGTGGGCTGGCTGACAATAGCGCCCTCATATAGATCGGCCTGGATCATCGATGGGCAGCACCGCCTGTTTGCATACTCGGGCTTGCCGGAGGCTTCGTCGAGCCTCCTGTCCGTTCTCGCGTTTGATGGCTTGCCGCCCAGTCAGCAGGCTCAACTCTTCATCGAGATCAACGCTAAGCAGAAGAGCGTTAAACAGAATCTTCTTAGAGAGCTATACGCAGAGCTACATTGGGATTCCGACGACCCCGAGGTCCAAACGTCGGCGATCATCTCGAAGGTAGTTCAGGCGTTAGGCCAACAAAGAGGCTCTCCTCTCTTCGAGCGGATCTTGTTGGCAGATCATTCGAAAACGGGGATTCGCTGTATCTCGCTAACGAGCGTCTTCTCGGCACTTGAAAGGCCCGGCTTCTTCTACAGGTCGGTAAGGAAGGCGACGATTGTTGACCCGGGGCCGCTGTGGGCTGGTGACAACGAAGCG
>WNFI01204814.1_pt1 | contig 10159 bp, 7 predicted proteins | sample 5400471 | NCBI WGS metagenome assembly WNFI01 (sample SAMN13153348, study PRJNA577476) | soil metagenome | isolation source: 100 cm saprolite on Douglas fir-dominated hillslope | place: USA:California | collected 2013-09-17 | reverse complement strand
GCCAGCGCCGTGCTGATCGTCACGGGACGCGCGTTGATCCGGAAAAAGAACGTCCGGTTGCATCAAGCGAGCATGATCACTGCGGTGGTCACCTCGACGCTGTTTCTGGCATCCTACGTTTTTTACCACCTCCACGTACGGTCAGTGCATTTCCCGGGGACAGGCTGGGTACGGACGCTTTATTTGACTATTCTGCTCTCCCATACGGTGCTTGCGGCAACCGTACCGTTTTTTGTTGCGTTCTCTTTGAGTTACGGATTGCGTGAGAAGTTCGACCGGCACCGCAGAATCTCGCGCTGGACCTACCCGGTGTGGCTCTATGTCTCCGTGACCGGGGTGGTGGTCTATGTGATGCTCTATCAGATTTACGGGGCCCGGGTGTGAATTCTTCTTTGACAAATCATCCGGGGCTGATATAGTGGCAAAAATCCGAGGCGTATAATAGGCGAAAGCCTGATTCCGCGATTTGAGAGACCAAGGCGAAGCGCCAATCTAAAGAAAGAAGGAATCGATCGCATGAAGAGCGTCAATAAAGTCATTCTCCTGGGAAATCTGGGTAAAGACCCGGAAGTTAAGTTCACGCCCAACGGCACTGCCGTGGCCAAATTCAGTCTCGCTACCAACGAGCGTTTCAAGGACAAAAGCGGTGAGTGGCAGGACCGCACCGAGTGGCACAACATTGTTGCCTGGCAGCGGCTGGCGGAAATTGTAGGCGAGTACGTGAAGAAGGGTTCCAAGGTCTATGTGGAAGGACGCATTCAGACCTCAAGCTGGGAAGATAAGACCAGCGGCGAAAAGAAATATCGTACTGAGATTGTCATCAACGACCTGGTACTGCTCAGTGGTCGCGGAGAAGGCGGCGGTGAAGGACGGCCTCGCGCGTCCAGCGACAGCGCCGCGTCCATGGACCAGCGTCCGGCGCATGCCGATGAAGCATCACAGCACGCACAGATCACGGATGAAGATATTCCCTTCTAAGACTGACGGCAAAACATTGTTGCAAGCGTCACTGGGTGCGGTTTATCACCAGATCACTGCGAATGTGTGCTTCGACTGCTCAGGGACTCGGATAACAGTCTGTGTCAGTCGAGTGACAAATTTTGTCAACCTCAGGACCAAAGAAAGACCGACTTGGTCAGACTAGACAAATGCACCTGTGGTGTTACATATGTAAGTTACTGAAAAAAAGACAGTAAACTCAAATAAGGCGAAAGGCTTCTTTTCCCTGAATATGGCGCTAAACATGCCGATAACGCAGGTATCATTATGAGTCCCAGACGTCGAGATAGGAACTCAGAGATGCGGATTTTGGAACTGAAAGAGGAGATCTCCATGCGTAAACAGAAAGGCTTTTCACTCATCGAGTTGTTGATTGTGGTCGCGATTATTCTGATCATCGCCGCCATTGCCATTCCTAACCTGTTGAAGGCGCGTATTTCGGCCAACAACTCAGCCGCTGCCGCCGGTGTTCGTACTTTGAGCACGGCAGAGACAACTTACTCAACCAGCTATCCTACCGCGGGCTTTGCCGCCACAATCGGCACGTTGGGGCCGGGCGCTGCATCCTGCGCTGGTACCGGGACATCGGCTGCTGCCTGCATCATCGACAGCACTTTGGGCGGCACCAGCGCTGCCACTACTTGGACCAATAAAGACGCGTTTTGGTACAACATCACCACTTCCGGAAACGACTACACCATTACCGCCCAGCCGATCACTGGCCAGGGCAGTAAGCGCTTCTGCGCCAACGGAGACGGATCGGTACACGTGGAAGATCCCAACACCACATCCGTGGCGTCGGGCGCCGCAGCGACGACGGGCAACATCACTCAGTCTGCCTGTGCCGCATTGCCCGCGCAGTAAGTTTCAGGCAAGTACCTGGGGAGGGTACGAGCAAAAAGGGACTTGGCGCAAGCCAGGTCCCCTTTTTATTTTTGCCGTTTTCATAAGCTGAGAGTGCAATCCTCTCAATCATATGCGGCGAAACCTGAATGGCAAATTTTGTCACTTGCCTTCAGGCAAGTAACCTGGGGAGGGTACGAGCAAAAAGGGACATAGCGTAAGCAAGGTTCCTTTGTTCTTGCCGTTGTCCCGCGACTCAAGCGCGGTGGCACTGTCACCAGCTCACCCAACGGTGGGCAATCAGCGGCCTTCTTGTCGCGCGCGTGCTCCTTCCCATTTAACAAATCAAAGCTTTTTTGCCTTGCTTCCAGGTGGAGTCCCTATATCATGGACTTAACCGAGCGAGTGGCAAATTTTGTCACTGGCGCTCCAGCGAGTTGTAATCAAAGTTGAACTGCCCACAGGGGTGGGTAATTACCTCCTTCATTATCAATATGTTACCGGGCCACCCAGGGAACATTGGGTATGAAAGGATTGGCCGCTAAAGTGCACGCTCTGTTTTTAGAGGAATCGCAGTAGGTCGCAGTTTGGCCGCCCAGGCAGGAGCCAGAGTATGCGCAAGCAAAGAGGCTTTTCACTTATCGAGTTGCTGATTGTCGTGGCGATCATACTGATCATCGCCGCAATCGCTATTCCGAACCTGCTGAGGGCGCGCGTGGCAGCCAACAACGCGGCGGCCGTTGCCGCTATCCGAACGCTAAACACCGCCCAAGCCACATATATCACAACCTATCCCACTGCGGGTTTTGCCACCATAAGCATGTTAGGGCCCGATTTGGCCTCTTGCCCTGCCGGGGGACCAAGTTCGGCGAACGCGTGCTTGATTGACAATACACTCGGATGCACGAGTGCCTGGTGCAACAAGGACGCTTTTTGGTACAACATAACCACAACCGTCGGCGACTACACCATCACGGCCGCCCCGATCGTCAATCAAGCCGACAAGGCCTACTGCACCAACGGAGATCAAGCCATTCATGTCCAAAGCCCTCCCGCGGTGACAGCAACGGACTCGGTTACCGCGCCTAGTGCTACGATTGCCCACGACAGCTGCGCGGCGCTGCCCGGCCAATAGCATGAAGCAACCATACGAGGGGCACCTGCCCTATTGAAAACAATACGCATTTAGGATTTAATTCCACTGAACTTCCCTACCGGGATCGCTTCTATTACTCCCATGGCCGCAATTGAGATTCGGGGACTTACCAAGAGCTATGCTGTCGGGTTTTTCCGCAATCGATTGAGCTCTGCTCTGCTTCCGTTAGACCTCACGGTCGAGCAGGGCGAAACTTTTGGCTTCCTGGGTCCCAACGGAGCCGGCAAAACCACTACCCTCAAGCTTCTGATGGGAATTATCTTCCCCACGGCAGGCAGCGCACGGATTCTGGGCCGCCATTTTCTTGATCCCGAGATCAAGAAGCAGGTTGGGTTCCTTCCGGAACAGCCCTATTTTTACGATTATCTCAGCGCTCCCGAGTTGCTGGATTATTATGCCCAGCTCTCCGGCGTTTCCGCGGCAGCACGCCGGGAGAAGGTCCCGTTGCAGCTCGCGCGGGTCGGCCTGGCCGGCGTCGGTAAGATGCCGCTGCGCAAGTTCTCCAAAGGCATGCTGCAACGCGTGGGAATCGCCCAGGCCATCATTCACGACCCTCAAATCATTTTCCTGGACGAACCCATGTCCGGCCTGGATCCAATGGGCCGGCGCGAGATCCGCGAACTGATCCTCAGCCTTAAGCAACAAGGAAGGACAGTTTTTTTCTCTACCCATATTCTCTCCGACGCCGAGGCGCTCTGCGACCGGATCGCCATCATCCATAAGGGAGTACTGCGTGGGGTTGGCGTGGTGGAAGCCCTCAAGTCCCGGAGCGCGGACAAGAGCGAGATTGTGTGGCAGGGGGCCCACGCGCTTGCGGAAGTGTCCGGCGTATTGCAGCAGAGCCATGTCACGAGTGAGGTGGTTCGAGGCGTGGTTGCCGGTGACCATTTGGATTTACACCGTGTGCTGTATAACCTCGTCCTTTTTGTTCTGTTGCTGGTCGCCACTGCCCCCCTTTTTGGACAGATTTCCATTGGGCTGGAGAGAATCATCCTGATCAACGTTGGTCTGAGCGCGATGTCGCTTTTTGGCATTGTCCTTGCCATCTTTGTGGGCATCGGTCTGGTGTCCAAAGAAATCGAGAAGAAGACGCTGTACACCATCCTTTCGCGTCCGGTGCGCCGGTGGGAATTTATTGTGGGCAAGTATTTTGGGCTGGTGATGACTCTGGCGGTGAATGCCGCTTTGATGACTACCGGGTTTTATCTGGCACTGCTGATAACAGCGCACGCCTGGACCAGGGTTGACGCTCAACTGCTGATCGCGATCTATTTCATTGTCCTGCAGCTCTGCATTATGACCGCCCTCACGCTGTTCTTTTCGTCGTTCACCACGCCGATTTTTTCCGCGATTTTTGCTTTCGCTTTGTTTGTGATTGGAACGTTCGCTGAAGACCTTCGCAACTTTGCGGCATTGTCGCACGGCGTCGCCAAGTGGTTGGTCACCGGCGCAGTCTATCTGGTGCCTAACTTCTCCGCGCTCAACGTAATTTCCCAGGCGGCCCATGATGTTCCCGTCAGCGGGAAGCTGGTGGCTCTTAATACCGTCTACGCGGTGCTTTATTCGGCGGCGGCAACCGCGGCGGCGGTACTTATTTTTGAGCGGCGTAATTTGAAATGAAGAACTATCAGCCAACCCGGTGGCCGGCAATATTGTTACTGGTGGGATGTATGGGCGGCGCGGCGCTGGCGCTGCGGGCCGTGGACCAGGTCCGGGGGGAACAGGCCACGCTCGAACAAGTGCTTTACGTGCGGTCGGGCAAAACCTTGAAACGCTTCAGCCTTGGGTATTCCGGTCTATTGGCGGACGTTTACTGGACACGGGCCGTGCAGTACTTTGGCACAGAGCATCAGGCGAAAAAGCGCGCGTACCATCTCCTGTATCCCTTGCTCGACATCACTACGGACCTTGATCCGCATCTCATTGTCGCTTATGAATTCGGCTCGGTTTTTTTGTCGCAGGCGCCCACCGCCGGGGCCGGCCAGCCCGACAAAGCGGTGGCACTCGTGGAAAAAGGGATCCGGGCAAATCCTGAATATTGGCGGCTTTATTTCACGCTTGGGTATATTCATTACTTCGACCGCAAGGACTATAAGGCAGCGCAACTGGCTTTCCAGAGAGGATCAGAAGTGCCGGGCGCGCTTCCCTGGATGAAAGTCATGGCCGCCACCATGGCCCAGCACGCAGGCGAAAGCGCCACGGCGGCCGAGATATGGCGTCGTATCTACGAATCCACTGACGATCCCGCGATTCGGCAGAATGCCGTGCAGCATTTTGTTGCCTTGCAAGTGGACACAGATGTCACCGAGCTGCAGCACCGCGTAGACCTCTATCGGGAGAAAATGAACCGTGCACCCAGCGGATGGCCAGACTTGATTCAGGCCGGACTACTGGGCGCTGCTGCGCAGCCTGGGCGCGAGCTTTTACTTGCGCCAACTTTTCTCGCAGTGGCGCGGGGTCATCTGCAGCAGCGATACCCTGTTCGAGGATTTTGATCGACTGCTGGAAGTCTCCGGCTTCCGCCAGGACTGCTCCTAGGCCGTAGTAAACCGCGGGTTGAGTGGGGGCCAGCTCGACCGCTCGGTACAACTGACGCTGACCCTCTTCGCGATACCCGGCTGTGGCCAGCGTCATCCCGTAGTGAAACACGGTCTGCCAGCGGTTGGGGTCAATACTCATGGCACCGCGATCAACTGCGATTGCCTGTGCGAGGTCATGTTCTCTGACCAATTCGCTGGCCAAAAAAATACGCGGCTTTGGTGCCCGTGGAGAAACCTCGATGGCGTGTACATAAAGGGCCAGTCCGCTGCTCCATGTGGTCACCTGGCGCGTAGTCAGCACGGCCAGGAGGATCGTGACGACCACCGCAACCGCCGCACTTGATCGCTTAAAGCCAAACAGCGAAGGACCACCCGCGGGAAGCCGGTCCACCAAATCTGCGACCAGGATGCAGAGTCCCACCAGGGGTAGGAAGAGAAAACGATCGTGCACGAGGTCAAAATCCGGGAAAGAAAGAATCCCAACAATAGCCGGGCCCAGAATAACCACCCACCAAAGAAGAAGAAATCCGGCAAGCAGCTTGCGAAGAATTGCCCAAACCATGATTCCCATGCCGGCCAGGCAAAGAGCCAGAGGAAGATAAAAATGCGCCATATCCAATGAGGAGACCACGGAAATGTCATACCAGCCGCCAAGATGCGCGGGCCACAAGGCATGCTGCAAATAAGTTACGTACAGCAGTGGCGCGGTCCGAAAGAAATCACCCCAGTGGTGCCGCGGACTGGAGAGCACGATCGCGTGGGTCACCGCCAGGCGTATGGCGGTATACAAAATGGTGACCAGGGCCATCACAATTGCCGTCGCATGCCACGGCTTCCGCTCAGTAGAGCCATTGACTCCCGAGCGAAAAATCAGAGCGTGAGCCGTGATCAGCACAGGCAACGCGGCCCCCGTTTCCTTCGAAAGCAAGGCGCAGAACACCAGGATCCCGCAGATCACCAGCCAAAAGGGACGGCGAGTCTCTCGCCAGCGGAGATACGCGAGAAACCCTCCGACAAAAAAGACAGTCAAAAGCGTCTCCACGCCGGCCCCCGATATCCAGGCAACACCTTCCACGTGCAGAGGGTGGAGCGCGTACAAGAGACCCGCAAGGAGCGCAATAAAATCATTCTTCGTAAGTCTCCACGCGAGCCGCCAAACCAGCCACACGCCCAGGCTGTACAAGATCACCGCCGCCAGATGCCAGAGACCTGCATGAAGTCCAAAAAACTTGTAGTTCAGCAGCGTCCAGCAGGAAACCAGAGGCCTGTAGAAATAACTAATTTTGAGCTCGTCGCTTGTCAGTCCGGTAAAGTAAGCGGGCACAGATGACCACTGCAATGCATACTGATGGCCTACGATAAAAGTTGTGTCGTCCAGGTTAAGAAACGGAAACCGGACAGTCTGCAGATACACCAGGATAGTAATCAGAATGATAAAAATCCCGTGCGCGAACCGGGGACTGGTCGCATTGGCTCGGACTTCGGACATCTCAGTTGCGGTAAAGCGGCTTTTCATAGATCACGGTTTCCCAGGGACAAAATCAGCTCAGGACGAAGCGGCCCTCAATCAGCCCCATTCTGCTATCGTGCATCCAGACCGGACGTTGCTCGCCCCGCGCAGCCTTAGTGCTCGCCATAGCGATTGCGAAGGCCTTGGGTGCCGCGCAAGTATTCACGCAAAACATCGGGTCGATCAGCCAGTTGGATCCCCCGCTGAAGTACCAGTATTGCTTCATCGTACTTCCCCGCTCTGGACAAAACGTCGGCGAGACCAACATATATTTCGGCCTCCCGGGGCGCCAGAAGCGAGGCGCGAGTCAGGACATTGACCCCACTTTGCCTATCTCCCGCAGCCGCGAGCGTCCACCCATAAGCGAACAGGGGCTCCCAGCGGTCAGGTGATATCTGAATCGTCTCGCGGTCCAAGGCAAGCGCATGCTCAAAATCTCCACGAGTAGCGAACCAATTCGCCAGCAGGAGACGCGGCCTTGGGCAAGTGGGACAGGCACGCACGGCCTGGACAAACATTGCTTTATCGTCGATCCAGGTCCCCACTTGCAGGGCGGTCAGCACACCGAGCAAGACGGTAAGACCTGCCAGCGCGATCACGCTGGCGGCCTTGAACCCAAACAAAGTGATCTTGGTGGCTGGCGCCCGGCCAAGAATACTGGCGGCGATTACGCACAATCCAGCCAGCGGAATGAAAGCATAACGGTCATGCAGCCACTCCCAGGGGATAAGAGCTCGAATTCCAACCCAAGACGGTCCGAGCGGTATGAGCCACCAAAGCATCAAGAAACCCAGCAGTGGCTTGCGGACCAGCGCCCAAACGTTGCAGGCCAAGTAGCCCAGTAAAATCGAGAGTGGAAGGTAGAACTGCGTTGCACTCATCGCGCTAACGGCCGGATTGTCATACCAGGTACCGAGATGGAACGGCCAAAGGGCATGTTTGAGGTAAGTTGCAAACGTGACCGGCGCCAGCAAAAAGACCTCCGTCCAGCTCCGGTGCGGTGAGATCGTAACCAGGGCGCCGATGGCGGAGAATCTCAAAGCAGCGTAAATCGCGACGGCCAATAGCATGGTGGCAGTCAACTGCACCATCGACTTGACCTGCATCTTGCCGCGAGCATCGCGCGGGCTGAAAACCAACAGATGAGCAACGATCAGCACGGGTAACGCTGCGGCTGTCTCCTTGCACAAGAGGGCAGCGAAGGTGAGCAGTCCACAAACTGTTAGATACGAGGGCCTCTCACTCTCGCGCCACCGGAGGTAGGCGAGGAAGCCGGCGAAGAATAGTGCACTTACTACACCTTCAACGTATGCCCCGGACAGCCACGCCACACCTTCCACATGCATGGGATGAAGAGCAAAGAGCAGAGCGCCGGCGAGGGCGACAAAACTGTCCCGTGTAAGTCTCCATATCAGTCGCCAAAGCAGCCACACCCCCAAGCCATAGGAACTCAGGGCAACCAAGTGCCAGAGCACGGGACGCAGGCCGAGTACCTTGAAGTTCAGGAGCAACCAGCTGCCCTGTAAGGGACGATAGAACCCTGCAATTCTGTTGTGGCCAGCCCCGGCAACTTCTGCGGCAGGGAAAAAGAGAGTGCTTACCGAACCCCAGCGCCGCAATTGCGGGTTATCCACGATATAAGTCTTGTCGTCAAAAGGGAAAAATGAAAACATCAGCGACTGCGCATATACGAGACTCGTAATCAGAAGCAAAAAGAAGGCGTGCCTGGGCGGTGGACCGACAATCGTCTTCTCAGCTTGGACCATGGTGTTTGTCAAGAAAAATGCTAGTTACGTATCATAGCGGACAAACTCTGCTTTGGTACCGACACGAAGGGCATAGTCCCGCCGGGATCGACGGGCCGCTTTCTGGGAAATAGACCCAGTCAGTGCGTGGCACGCCGTTTAGCTACCTGGATCCGGGCCAACTGGAACCGCAAGAGGTCCGGAGAATCAGCCACGCCAATCCCGTGTTGGAGAACTTCCATCGCCCCATCAAGGTCCCCGGCTTGCGCCAGGATTCCGGCCCACATGTCATAGATGACGGCCTGCTCTGGAGCAACCTGCGAAGCATGGGCCAGCATGCGCAACGCTTCGGGCCGGTTGCCGGCGGAGTCCAGCGTCACGCCATAAGCAAAAAGCGTTTCCCATCGTTCCGGGTCGATGGCCAGAGCAGCGCGATCCATTGCCAGCGCCTCTCCGGGTTTGTTGCGCTTCAACCATTCATTGGCCAGCAGAATCCGTGGTCGCACGCTGCGCGGAGAGACCGTGACAGCGTGCGCATACATCACGATGTCACTGCTCCATGTCTCCACCTGTGCGATTGTCAAAGCGCCCAGAAGGACCGTGACTACCGCCATTACAACCACGCTCGCGGCATTGAAGCCAAACAGCAATGCGCCCCGTGAAGGTAGCCGGGCGAGTGCGCTTGCTGCCATCATGCACAGGCCTGCCAGGGCCACGAAAGCCCAGCGGTCATGAAGGATTTCAAAATCAGGAAAAGCCAGCACACCGATCACGGGCGCTGCCAGCGTAACGGCCCACCAAAGCAGAAAAAGACCGGTAACCGAACGGCGCACCAGCGCCCACACTGTGACCAGTACGTAGGTCACGCACACGATCAGCGGCACGTAGAATTTTGGATCGCCCACGGAGCGGACGATGGGCGTGTCATACCATGTGCCCAGATGTGCCGGCCAAAGCGCGTGCTGCAAGTACGTCACAAAAAGCAGCGGCGCCGTCCGCAGTGCGTCTCCCCAAGTGTGCTGAGGATGAGGAGCTACGACTCCATGAATCGCCAGATTACGTAGCAGCGCATAGATTGCTACTGTTGCCGCCATGGCGAGAACGGGTACGAGCGCACGGCGGCGAGAGGGCGCTCCGGCAAGCGGCGGGAATACCAGAGTGTGGACGCAAATTAATATCGGCAGGGCGACCGCCGTCTCTTTTGAAAGCAAAGCGCACAGCGTCAACACTGCAAAGCTCGCCAGCCATCCTGGCCTTCCAGTCTCTCTCCAACACAGGTAGGCGAAAAACCCGGCCAGGAAGAAGACATCCAACATTATCTCGACGCATGCACCCGAGAGCCATGTGATGCCTTCCACGTGCATAG
>WNFI01156778.1_pt1 | contig 10159 bp, 11 predicted proteins | sample 5400471 | NCBI WGS metagenome assembly WNFI01 (sample SAMN13153348, study PRJNA577476) | soil metagenome | isolation source: 100 cm saprolite on Douglas fir-dominated hillslope | place: USA:California | collected 2013-09-17 | reverse complement strand
CTGAACGCGCAGCCGCTGGCGTTCGTGGCGCATGTCGGCGATATCACCGGCGGGCGCGGCCCCTGCACCGACGAGTGGCTCGAGGCGCGCAAGCGGCAATTCGCGCGCATCCGCCATCCATTCGTCCTGCTGCCCGGCGACAACGAATGGACCGACTGCCACCGCGGCGGCTTCGACCCGGTGGAGAGGCTGTCGAAGTGGAGGAGCCTCTTCTGCTATCAGCAATCGGACTTGAAAATTGAAAAACAGCAGGGCGAATATTGCGAGCACGTGCGCTGGGAGTTCGAGGGGGTCCTGTTCGTGGCGCTGAACGTGCCGGGCAGCAATAACAACCTCGGGCGCACGCCCGCGATGGACGCCGAGCACGAGCGGCGCATGTTCGCCGCCTTCGAGTGGCTGGACGAGAGCATCGTCCTCGCCGAGTCGCATCGCGCCGCACAGGTCGTCGTCCTGATGCAGGCCGATCCGTTCGGGCGCCATTCGCCCGACGGCTTCGCCCGCCTGCGCCGGGTGCTCGCCACCCACGCCGGCTGGCTCAAGGGCCGGCTGGTGCTGGTGCACGGCGACAGCCACGTATACAGGGACGACGAGCCGCTGCCGGGCTTGCGCCGCGTCGAAGTGCACGGCTCGCCTTTCGTCGGCTGGCTGCGCGGCTCGATCGCGACGGGCAAGCTGCGCGTCGAGGTCGGCGGCCTCTACTAGCTCACTTCGCCGCAACCTCCGTATCAATAAGCACGCTGACGCCCTGCGCCGCGTTGCTCACCACCCCGCTAAGGCCCTGCAGGTCGCCGGGCTGAGGCGTCGCATTGCCGGACTTCGATATGCGCGCGCCGACGACGACGCGCGGAAAGCCCGAGAGCTTCAGTCCGGCCGCCATCGCCATGCTGTCGTCGAGCGAAAAGGACGCGGGAAGATCGCGCACCCGCTTGCGAACGACGGCGAGCGGCATCGGCGGGCCTTCGGCCGCGCGCGCGAAGATGAACACGGTGTCGGTCGGTGAGACTCTCGATGCGAGCTTCGGTGAGAGCTTGACCATGCCTTGCACACTCTTGGTCATGGTTTTTTTTGCAGAGAAATTCTTTTTTGCCTCATCCACGTTCGCCTGAATGGTCCGCGCATCCTCCGAGTCCGCCGGCACGAGCGGCAGCATGCGCGCCCAGTAGCGCGCGGCGGCGCGAAAGTCGTCCCGGTCGAACGCGGCGCTGCCGGCGAGCGCGAGCGCCTTGAGGTTGTCGGGGTCGATCTGCAGCGCGCGCATCACCAGCTCTTCGGGCTCGCCCTTCATGTTCCGGCCGCGCGCCATGGCGAGCGCGTCGGCCAGGTCGGCGAGCAGCTGCGCGTCGCGCGGCGCGCGGATCGCCGCTTTCGAGTAGGCGTTCGCCGCCTCGGCGAAGCGCCCAAGCACGCTGTAGGACTTGCCGAGCATTTTCCAGCCTTCGACGTCGTCCGGGTTCTGCGCCAGCCGGTCCGCCAGCCGCTGCACCATCGCTTCGATCTGCGCCATGCCGACGCCTCGCGCTTCCTGCTGGCGGCCGATGGCGCCGGGGTTGCCGACCGCGAAATAGATTCCGACTGCGAGGAGCGGAATCGAAATGCCCGCAATAAGCGGTGTCAGTGACCTGGCGGTCCGGGACGGAATCTCTTTTCGCGATGCACTGCCATCTACATCCTCCAGCAGGCACTTCTCAAGCTCGCGGCGCGCCCTGTCGTAGTCCTCCGGTGCGAGCTTGCCCGCGGCCCGATCGGCGTCGAGCTCGCGCAGCTGGTCGCGGTACACCGCGAGATTCAACGCATCGCGCGAGGCGCTGCGGGTCTGGCTGCGGCGTAGGAAGAGCGGGCGTAATGCCACCGCGAGCGTCAGCGCAGCGAGAAGCCCGCTCAGGACCCAGAAAAGAATCATTCCTTCATGGAATCGAGCAACTGCGCCGCCCGCGCTCGATCCTTATCCGACATCTGCTGCTCCTCGGGACGCTTGCGCAGCAGCCTCCTGGCGAGAATGAAAATCCCGAGACCCAGAAGCAGGAACGGCCCGAACCAGAGCAGCAGCGTCGTGGCTTTCAGCGGCGGGCGATAGAGCACGAAGTCGCCGTAGCGCGCGACCATGAAGTCCAGCACCTCGCGCTCGCTCGCGCCGCGGCCCAGCTGCTCGCGGATGCTGTTGCGCAGGTCGACCGCCAGGTCGGCGTTGGAGTCGGCGAGGGTCTGGTTCTGGCAAACGAGGCAGCGCAGCTCCGAGGAGATGTCCATCACGCGCTTTTCAAGGACCGGGTCAGGCGCGGTTGCCGTCTCCTTCGAAAATCCAACCTGAAGGAAAAAAAATATCGCCAGGAAACCTGGCAGGAGCCTATTCATGCTGGAGATCATCGATGAGCGGCACGATCTTCTTCGCCATGATCTCGGGCGTGACCGGTCCGATCTGCTTGTAGCGGATGACGCCGCGCTTGTCGATCACGTAGGTTTCGGGCACGCCGTAGACGCCGTAGTCGATGCCCACCTTGCCGTCGGCGTCGAAGAACGAGGCGCGGTACGGATTGCCGTAGCGCTCGAGCCACTTCATGCCGTCCTCGCGGCGGTCCTTGTAGTTCAGCCCGTAAAGGGGCGCGGCGCCGCTTTTGGCGAACTCGACGAGCAGCGGGTGCTCATCGCGGCAGCCGACGCACCAGGAGGCCCAGACGTTGAACACCCATACCTTGCCGAGCGGGTCTTTCGACGAGAAGGTCTTGTCCGGCTCGTGCAGCAGCGGCAGCGCGAACTGCGGAGCCGGCTTGCCGATGAGCGGCGAAGGCACCTCGCGCGGGTTGAGCGTCAGGCCCACGGCAAGCAGGACGAGCAGCGCGGCGAACACGCCGACGACCCAGATCACCCGGGGGTTCATGCCCTCGCCTCTACTACGCTTTCATTTGTCTTGCTTTGAACTGAAAAACGATAGCGCCGATCGCTCGCCGCCAGCAGCCCGCCGAGCGCCATGAGGAGGCAGCCGCCCCAGATCCAGTCGATGAAGGGCTTGTGCTGCACCCGCAGCAGCCAGCCGCCGCCCTGCAGCGGGTCGCCGAGCGACACGTACAGGTCGCGGGTCAACCCGGTGTCGATCGCGGCCTCGGTCATCACCGTCTCCTGCACCGTGTAGAGGCGCCTCTCCGGATAAAGCACCGTCACCGGCTTGCCGTCGCGCGTAACGGACACCTTCGCCCGCGCGGCGCGGTAGTTCGGCCCGGGCACGCTCGACACGTCGTCCAGCCTGAATACGTAGCCGCCGAGCTCGACGCTGTCGCCTTCCTGCATGCGCGCGTCCTTCTCGCTCTCGTAGCCCTTCACCAGCGTGACGCCCGTGACGAACACCGCGACGCCTAAATGCGCGAGCACCATGCCGTAGTGCGAGCGGGTTTGCGTCAGGGTTCTTCTCAGGGAAATCAGACCGCTCAGGAAAATGAAAACTGCCAGAGCCAATCCGAAGCCCACCATGGCGCTCCATTTCCCCATCGCGAGCGGCAGCAGCATCCCCAGCGCAAAACTGATCGCGAGGGCCCAGCGCAGCAGCACGGCAAGCTCGGGCAGGCTCGCCCTCTTCCAGCGCGCGAGGGGCCCCACGCCCATCAGGAACAGCGCCGGAGCCATGATAGGAACAAACACGGTCTCGAAATAGGGCGGCCCCACCGAATACTTCCCGAGGTTCAAGGCATCCACCGCCAAGGGGAAAATCGTTCCAAGAAAAACCGTGCCCGCCGCGGCAGCGAAGATGACATTGTTGGTAAGGAGAAAACTTTCCCTGGAAATCGCGTCGAAGCTGCCCCCCAATCCGATGCGCGAGGTGCGCCAGACGTACAGCACCAGCGCGCCGCCGATGAACAGGGCGAACAGCGCCAGGATGAAGATGCCGCGCTTGGGATCGACGGCAAAGGCATGCACCGAGGTCAGCACCCCGGAGCGCACCAGGAAGGTCCCCAGCAGGCTGAGGGCGAAAGCGATGATCGCGAGCAGCACCGTCCAGCTGCGAAAGGCGCCGCGCTTCTCGGTTACCGCGAGGGAGTGGATCAGCCCGGTGCCGACGAGCCAGGGCATGAAGGACGCGTTCTCGACCGGGTCCCAGAACCACCAGCCGCCCCAGCCGAGCTCGTAGTAGGCCCAGCCGCTGCCGAGCGCTATGCCGATAGTGAGGAACGCCCAGGCCACAGTGGTCCAGGGCCGCGACCAGCGCGCCCAGGTCGCGTCCAGCCGGCCGGAGAGGAGCGCCGCCACCGCGAAGGAAAACGCGACCGAGAAGCCGACGTAGCCCATGTAGAGCATCGGCGGATGCAGCACCATGCCCGGGTCCTGCAGCAGCGGATTCAGGTCACGGCCGTCGGCCGCCGCGGGCAGCAAGCGGTCGAACGGGTCCGAGGTGAACAGCATGAAAGCGAGGAAACCGGCGCTCACCAGGCCCATCACGCCGAGCACCCGCGCCACCATGTCCTCGGGCAGATGCGCGCTGAACAGGCTCACCGCCACCATCCAGACGCCCAGCATCAGCGTCCACAGAAGGAGCGAGCCCTCGTGCCCGCCCCAGGCGCCGGCGATCCGGTACTGGAGCGGCAGCGCGGAATTGGAGTTCTGGGCGACGTACAGGACGGAGAAATCGTTCGATACGAAGGCATATACCAGGCAGCCGAAAGCGAACGCGACCAGCAGGGCCACGCCTTGTGCCGCCGGGCGCGCGAAGCCCATCCAGGTCGCGTCCGATTTTTCCGCCCCAAGAAATGCAGTGACCGTCTGGAAAACGGCGACAACCAGTGCGAGCGACAGCGCGAATTGTCCGAGCTCCGGAATCATTTTCTTAAAGTCCTTGCTTCCTGCGCTTTCTTGACGGCCTCGGCCGCCTCGGGCGGCATGTAGTTCTCGTCGTGCTTGGCGAGCACCTCGTTGGCGCGGAACACGCCGTCCGCCCCGAGCCATCGGCCTGCCGCTTGACGCTGCCCTTCTCCACCATGCCGCCGATGCGGAAGGTGCGCCCCTGCGGCGCCTCCTTGGCGGCGATCTGCGACGGCGTGAAAAAGAACACCAGGTTCTCCTGGAACGCGGTCAGCACCAGCGCGGTCGCGACACCGAGCGCGACCACGCCGATCACAATTGCGACGATTCGCTTGTGGCGAGGCTTCACGCTTGTTTGCTTCTCTTCGCTAAAAGAACCATTTCGATAAAAAGCAGAAGAAAAGTCACCCCGTACGATCCCCACACATACCACGCGTACCCGCCCATCGCTAGAAATTCGCTCATCCTTGCTCCCGGATGATGCAGCGTACGCGAATCATCGCGACGGCGATGCTGTAGAACCAGAACGCGAACGCCATCACGAGCATGCCGGCAAGCATCGGCGCCGCCATGGCCGGCGAGCTCTTCAGGCTCACCGAGGCGCCCTGGTGCAGCGTGTTCCACCACTGCACTGAGTAGTAGATGATCGGGATGTTGACCACGCCGACGATCGCCAGCAGCGCGCCGGCGCGGTCGGCGCGGCGCGGGTCGTCGATCGCCGCCTGCAGCGCCATGAAGCCGAGGTAAAGGAACAGCAGGATGAGCTCGGAGGTCAGGCGCGCATCCCATACCCAGTAAGTTCCCCAGGTCGGCTTGCCCCAGAGCGAGCCGGTCCAGAGCGCGATGAACGTGAACAGCGCGCCGGTCGGCGCCAGCGCGCGCGCCATCATGCCCGAAAGCCGGGTGTTGAACGCGAGCCCAAGCGCGGCCCAGAACGCCATGACCACGTATATGAACATCGACATCCAGGCCGCCGGCACGTGGATGAAGATGATGCGGTAGGCCTCGCCTTGCTGGGCGTCGGTCGGCGCGACGAACAAGCCGATGGAAAGCCCGATTGCCGCGAGCAGCGCCGCGGCCGCGCCGAACGCGCGCGCGAGCTTCCCCGCGAGCGGGAAGAAGGTCTGAGGCGAGGCGTACCAAAACCATTTCATTCCGAAGAGATCCTAACGGCTGCCGCGATCGCCCATGGCGCGAACGCGGCGGCCACTATCAAGAATGCCGAGAGCAGCAGGAGCTGGCCCTGCCCGCCCATCCCTGCCGCCGCCATCTCCACGCTGCCCGCGCCCATGATGAGAACCGGAACGTACAGCGGCAGCACCAGCAGGGAAAGGAGCACGCCGCCGCCGCGCAGGCCGAGGGTCAAGGCGGCGCCGATGGCGCCGATCAGGCTGAGGACCGGCGTACCGAGCAGCAATGATAAGGCAAGCACCCCGTACAAAGACGCCGGCATGTCGTATTGCAGAGCCAGCAGCGGCGCGATCAGCACCAGCGGCAATCCCGACACCAGCCAGTGGGCAAAGGCCTTGGCCGCGACCACAACGCCGATGGGCGCCGCGCCCAGCAGCATCTGCTCGAGCGTGCCGTCGGCGTGATCGGCGGCGAACAGCCGCCCGAGCGACAGCATGCTCGAGAGCAGCGCCGCCACCCAGATCACGCCGGGGGCGATCGATCGCAGCAGGTTGGGCTCGGCGCCGACCCCCAGCGGAAACAGGCTCGCGACGATGATGAAAAACAGCAGCGCCGTCGCGACGTCGCTCTTGCGGCGCATCGCCAGCAGCAGGTCGCGCCTCACGATGCAGCGGATGGCGCCGGTCATGCCGCCCCCAGATCCAGCACGCGCGCGCCTTCCATCCGCGTCTCCTGGTGCGTGGTGTAGACCACGATCGAGCCGCGCGCGACATGCTGTCCGATCAGCTCTTCGACCAGCCGGGCCGCTGCAGCATCCAGGGCCGCGAACGGCTCGTCGAGCAGCCACAGAGGGATCGATTCCGATAGTGCGAGCCGCGCGAGCTGGGCCCGCCTGCGCTGGCCCTGCGACAGTTTCTTTACGAGATCGTCCTGACCGCCCAGGCCGAAGACTTGGAGGGCACCGCGAACCTTTTCTTCATTGGCGCGCAAGCCTGCCAGGGTGCAAGTGACAGCGAGGTTCTCTGCGGCCGTAAGCTCGTCCTTCAGCGCGCTAGCGTGACCGACGAAAACCAGCTGCTTCGAGTATTCCTCCCGCAGCCCCTTTATGTCGCCGCCCTGCCAGCGCACCTCGCCGCCGTGCGGCAGCAGCAAGCCGCACAGAATACGCAGCAGGCTGGTCTTGCCGCTGCCGTTTGCCCCGGCGATGCGCAGCAGCTCGCCGCCATCGAGCGAGAACGACAGGCTGCGGAAAAGCCTTCTTCCGCCCCGCTCGCAATCGAGAGCCGCCGCCTCCAGCCGGGTCATTTGAGCTTCGATGGCCGGTATGGCGTGCCCTTGATCATCAGCTCGCCGGCGGGGCCGAGCTCGGCCACAGCCGTCTCGATGCCGAGCTTGATCGTCACGCGCTTGCCCGCGACGTCGTAAGTCCCGGCATATTGCGGCGCGGCGCGCCTGGCCGCCTCGAAATCGAAGCGCCGGATATCCCCGCCGGGCGCCTGCGGAAGCTTGAAGCCCATGTGCGCCTTGCCGTCGGGCGCCAGCAGATACCATTTCGTTCCGGCCACCCAGGTGCCGCTGCCCACCCCGCCAAACGGGTTGGGCTGGAACACCATGGTTGAGCCCACATAGAGTCCCGCGACTTTGGCGTAGCGCTGCTCCGGTGCCTGCGCCGAGACGGCTCGGGCGCCGAACACGAGCGCGAGAACGAGCAACGCGGAGATCTTTCGGCCGCTTCGCATGCAAACCCCCCTTGGTTCTAGTTTAGATCGAGCGAATGGCGCTTCAAAGCGGACAGCGGCACGTATTTGAGCACGCTCTCATGCGTCGCCTCGAGCACGACGCGCGGCGGCTTGCCCGCTTCCCAGGCCTCGATCCAGCGCAGCACGTGCAGGCACCAGCGGTCGCCGGGCTTGAGGCCGCGGAAGCGCAGGTCGGGGCGCGGCGTGACGAGGTCGTTGCCGCGCTCCACGCTGAACTCGAGGAATTCCTCGGTCGCCTGGACGCAGACGAGGTGCGCGACGCCCTCCTGGCGGTGCGTGGCGCAGCAGCCGTCGCGGAAGTAACCGGTCAGCGGCGAGTAGCTGCAGGCGCGCAGCTCGCCGCCGAGAACGTTTTTTTCGTCGCTTACTTCCATTTTTTTTCTATGAGATTTTTTACAAAATCGGCGTCGGCCGGAATCACCTCGAACCGCTGCGGCCGCGCCTCGAGGCCGGCGAACTCGGCCGGGCGCTCCGGATCGCGTCCCAATGCCTCGCGGATGGTCTCGGCGAACTTCACCGGCAAGGCCGTTTCCAGGCAAATGAGCGGCACGCCCGGCTCGCGGTATTGCAGGCCGACCCTGACGCCGTCCGCCGTGTGCGGGTCTATCGTCGTTTCATATTTTTTAAAGATATTCTGAATTGCGGAAATTCGATCTGCATGCGTGCTCCTGCCGGCAACGAAGCCGGTGTCGGGGATTTTTTGATAAAAAACAGAACCCGAAAGGTCGAACTCGCCGTCCTGGTCGAGCCGGTGCCAGAGCTCCTTCACCCGCGCGCCATCGCGGCCGACGAGATCGAAGACGTAGCGCTCGAAGTTCGACGCCCTGGAAATGTCCATCGACGGGCTGGAAGTCTCCTTCGCCTTTCTCCTGGTGTTGTACTTCCCGGTGCGGAAAAATTCCTCGAGAACGTTGTTCTCGTTGGTCGCCAGGATCAGCCTCTTTATCGGCAGGCCCATGCTGGCGCGCCCAGTTGATCGAGTTCACCGCGCCGATCCGGTGCTTCGCCTTGAACGCGGCGTCGGCATTGACCTTCTTCACCAGCTCCTGGCAGTCGTCGAAAGTACCTTTCACCGCCAGGTTATGGATGTTGGCGTCCTGCAGCGAGTACATCTGCGCGCGCTGGAACGGCGTCATGCGGTTGTGCGGCGAAAGCATGAAGACCTGGATCCCCTTCTTGCCGCGCAGCGCGTATTCGGCGGCCGTGCCGGTGTCGCCGGAAGTAGCTCCCAGGATGTTCAGGGTCTGGTTGTTCTTCGTGATTGCATGTTCGAAGAGGTGGCCCAGGAGCTGCAGCGCAATGTCCTTGAAAGCGAGGCTCGGCCCGTTTGACAGCCCGAGGAGGTGCAGCCCGGGCTCCAGCGTCTTCAGCGGCGTAATCTCATTTCCACCAAATACTTTTGCCTGATAGGTCTTTTGAACAAGGCTGCGCAGCTCAGGGATGTCGTCCATGAACTGCGAAAGAATCGCTGTTGCAAGCTCGGGATAGGAAAGATTTCGGAGAAAGGCGAGGTCCGCCTTCGGAAAACTTTCCGGCACGTACAACCCGCCGTCGGGCGCGAGGCCTTCTAGCAGGATCTCGCTGAAGCGGCGCGCTGGAGCCGAATCCGACAGACTCGCGCGGGTAGAGATGTATCGCACTACAGAAGTTCTTCTAGACGAATCCTGGTAACCGAGCCGACCACGGTAGGCAGCTTTTCTATCTTCGCCATCGCCTGGTTGACGTTCCTTTCCAGCGCCCGGTGCGTGAGCATGACGATGTCGACGCTGCGCTCGCCTTTGCCGGGCTCCCTCTGCACCATGGCGCCGATCGAGATCCTGGAGTCGGCGAGGATGCGCGTGACGTCGGCGAGCACCCCGGGCTTGTCGGCCACCCGCATGCGCAGGTAATACGATGTTTCAATTTCATTCATCGAAAGCACAGGATCGCTCGACAGCTGGTCGGGCTGGAACGCGAGGTGCGGAACCCTGTGCTCCGGGTCGGCGGTTATGAGGCGCGTGACGTCGACCAGGTCGGCCACCACCGCGCTCGCGGTCGGCTGGGCGCCCGCGCCGGCGCCGTAGTAGAGCGTAGGGCCGACCGCGTCGCCCTTCACCAGGATGGCGTTCATCACGCCTTCGACGTTGGCGATCAAGCGGCGCGTCGGCACCAGCGTGGGGTGGACTCTCAGCTCGATGCCTTTCTTCGCGCGCTTGGTGATTCCCAGGAGCTTGATGCGGTAGCCAAGCTCCTCGGCGTAGCCGATGTCGTCGCTGGTCAGTTTCTGAATTCCCTCCACAAAGCATTTTTTCAGCTGCATGGGAATGCCGAAGGCGAGCGCGGACAGGATCGTGAGCTTGTGCGAGGCGTCGATGCCCTCGATATCGAAGGTCGGGTCGGTCTCCGCGTAGCCGCGCTTCTGCGCGTCCTTGAGCGCCGCGGCGAAGGCAAGGCCCTTGTCGCGCATCTCGGAAAGGATGAAGTTCGAGGTGCCGTTGATGATG
>WNFI01596403.1_pt1 | contig 10160 bp, 9 predicted proteins | sample 5400471 | NCBI WGS metagenome assembly WNFI01 (sample SAMN13153348, study PRJNA577476) | soil metagenome | isolation source: 100 cm saprolite on Douglas fir-dominated hillslope | place: USA:California | collected 2013-09-17 | reverse complement strand
CCGGCCCGCGTCGCGAGGAGCGAGACCGCCCGGTTCTGATCGAGCCGGGTGAGCGCCGACCAGCGCTCGGCGGGCACGGTGTCCCCGGCGGCGTGGCGCGCGATGAGGCAGTTCGTGTTGCAGGGATTGCCGACGACGACCGCGTGGACGTTCTTCGAGCCGTACTGCGCGATCGCCTTGCCTTCCTCGACGAAGATCGGACCATTCTTCCGGATGAGGTCGCCGCGCTCCATGCCCGGTCCGCGCGGCACGCTGCCGACGAGGAGCACCCAGTCGGCGTCCTTGTGGCTCTCGGCGCGGTCGCTGCTGGCGGTCACGCGCGCGAGCAGCGGATACGCGCCGTCCTCGAGCTCCATGACGACGCCCTTGGCCTTCTCGATGACCGGCGGGATGTCCGCGAGGCGCAGATCGACCTCGGTGTCGGGGCCGAACATCTCGCCTGCGGCGATGCGGGGGAGCAGCGCGTACGCGACCTGACCGGTCGCGCCGGTGACGACGACCCGCACGGTGCTCACTTCTTCGCGTCGGCTCCGCCGAAGACGACCTCGGCCTCGATCTCGACCTGGATCCGCGGGTCGATGAAGTTCACCTGGACGATCGTCGTCGCCGGACGGATGTCGCGGAAGAACTCGCCGTGGATGACCGCGACGCTCTCGATCGCCGCGACGTCCGAGACGTAGATCCGGGTCATGATCGTGTCCTCGATCTTGCCGCCGAGATCCTCGATCGCCTCCTTGACGATCTCGAGCGCGCGCTTGGTCTGGTCGACGATCGATCCGCTCAGCGGGTTCCCGTTCTCATCGAGTCCCGCGGTGCCGGCCACGCGGATCACGTTGCCGTGGCGCACCGCGCGTGAGTAGCCGAACTGGAACTCGTACTTCGTCTTCGTGCTGTAGAGGAAGCGCGCCGGGTTCGCCGTGGGGTCAGGCATGGACCGCCGCGAGCTGCCTGATCACCGCGTCGGCGAACTCCTTGGTGCCGACCGCGGTCGGGTCGTCGCGTTGCGGCTTGAGGTCGTAGGTCACGTCCCGGCCCTCGGCGACGACCGCCGCGATCGCGCGCTCCAGCCGGTCGCCGGCCTCGCGCTCGTCGATGTGCCGGAGCATGAGCGCGCCCGCGAGCATCAGGGCCATCGGGTTCACCTTGTTCTGGCCCGCGTACTTGGGCGCCGACCCGTGGATCGCCTCGAAGACCGCGACGCCGTTCTCGCCGATGATCCGCAGGAAGAGCCCGTCGGTGAACTTCATGACATTCGCCTTGTGGACCGCGGTGACCTTCTTGCGGCCGTTCGCCACCGCGTACTCGAACGCAAACCGCACGATGCGCCGCGAGCCCATCTCACTGATGTATTTGATCGAGATCGCCGCGTCCTCACGCATCTTGGTCTTGGCGGCCTTCTCGATCGCGCCGCGGACCTCCGCGAGCTCCGGGGTCCCGAGGTCGAACTCGATCCCGGCGTACAGGTCCTCGATGTTCTCGCGGACGACGACGAGGTCGACGTCGCCCATCGGCGTGCGCACGCCGGGATAGGTCTTCGCCGGGCGAAGGTTCGCGTAGAGGTCGAACTCTTTGCGGAGCGCGACGTTCACCGAGCGAAAGCCCTTGCCGAGCTCCGTCGTGAGCGGCCCCTTGAGCCCGACCTTGTTCTTGCGGATCGAGTCGAGGGCCGCCTGCGGGAATGGGGTGCCGTACTTCTCGATCGCGGGCACGCCGATCTCCTGGCGGTCCCACTCGATCTGCACGCCGGTGGCTTCGATGGCCCGGCGGGTGGCCTCGACGATCTCGGGGCCGGTGCCATCGCCGGGAATGAGCGTGATCTTGTGTGTCGTCATTACTTCGGCTGTTTCGCTGCTTCCTTCGCTGTCTTCACCGGCTCGTTCCCGGCGACGGGGAGATTGTGACTCTCCGCGGGGGAACCCTGCTCGATGGCCCCGCTGACCACGACACCGGCCGACAGCGTCTCGCCGCCGGCGCGCAATTCGGCCAGCAGGCCGCCGGCGAGAAGGGTCTTCGCCTCGCTCGGGAGGAAGCTCACGCTGAGCGGGATCTCGACGCCCTTGCTCGTGCGCGCGACGACGACCTCGTTGTCGGTGTTGGAGCCCAGGGCCTCGCGCAGGCCGTCGATCGTCAGGACGTCACCCTGCTCGATCTTCGCGAGGTCGCTCTCGTTCTTGAACACGAGCGGCGGGATGCCCTGGGAGATGAGGTTCCGCCGGTGGATCCGAGCGAACGATTGCGCGATGACCGCCCGGATGCCGAGGGCCTTCGGCGCGAGCGCCGCGTGCTCGCGGCTCGAGCCCTGCCCGTAGTTCTGGCCGGCGACGATGAAGCCGCCGCCCTTCTCGCGCGCGCGCTGGGGGAACGTCGGATCGAAGCGCTTGAAGGTGAATTCGGCGATCGCGTTCACATTCGAGCGGAGGGCCATGACGACCGCGCCGTCCGGCGAGAGGTCGCCCGTCGACACGTTGTCGCCGAGCTTGATGATGACCTCGCCGTTGAGCATGTTCTGCAGTGGCGTCTGCCGCGGGGGCGGCTGGATGTTCGGTCCCTTCACGACGTGGATCTTCGCGGCCTCCGCCGCGGGCGGGGGGATGAGGATGTTCGCGTCGTCGACGCCGGGGTCCATGGCCGGGATGGTGAACGCCGGCTCGTCGCCGAGATCGCGCGGGTCGGTGATGACGCCGCGCAGCGCGGTCGCGGCAGCGGTCGTCGGGCTGCATAGGTAGACCTGATCGTTGTCCGTGCCGCTCCGGCCGGGGAAGTTGCGGTTGAACGTGCGGACCGAGACGCTGCCCGTGGGCGGCGCCTGACCCATGCCGACGCAGGGACCGCAGGCGGGCTCGAGCATGCGGGCGCCGCTCGCGATCATCGACTGGTACGCGCCGCCGTCGGCGAGGGCGTCGAGGATCTGCTTCGACCCGGGGGTGACGGTGAGGAAGACCTCGGGGTGGGCGGTCTTGCCCTTCATCACCGCGGCGAAGATCGCGAGGTCGGCGTAGCCGGAGTTCACGCTCGAGCCGACGCAGACCTGCTGGACCTTGATGCCAGCGACCTCGCGCACCGGCACGACGTTCCCGGGGCTCGAGGGCTTCGCGATGAGCGGCTCGAGCTTGGCGAGATCGATGACCTCACGCTCCTCGTAGGACGCGCCCTGATCCGCGGCCAGCTCGACGAAGTCGGCCGGCCGTTCCTGCTCGATGAGCCATTCTTTCGTCCGGCGATCGCTGGGGAAGATGCCGGTCGTCGCGCCGAGCTCGGCGATCATGTTGCAGATCGTCCCGCGCTCCGGCACCGAGAGGCTCTCGACGCCCGGGCCGGTGAACTCGAAGATCCGGCCGACGCCGCCCTTCACGTCGCGACGGCGCAGGAGCTCGAGGATGATGTCCTTCGCCTGGATCCACGGGCCGAGCTTGTTCTCGAGACGGACCTCGACGACCTTCGGCATCGCCATCGTGAATCCATGTCCGGCGAGCGCGACCGCGACGTCGAGGCCGCCCGCCCCGATGGCGATCATCGAGACCGAGCCCGCCATGACGGTGTGGCTGTCGGCGCCGAGCAGAAGCTGCCCGGGCTTCGCGAACCGCTCCATATGGAGGTAATGGCAGATGCCCGTTCCCGGCCGGGAGAAGTGAATGCCGTACTTCTGCGCGAATGACCGCAGGAACATGTGGTCGTCGGGGTTCTTGAAGTCGATCGCGAGGATGTTGTGGTCGACGTACACGATCGCGAACGGGATCTTGATGCGGTCGACCCCGAGCTCCTCGAGTTGGAGGAACCCCATCGTGCCGGTGGTGTCCTGAAGAAGACCCTGGTCGACCCGGAGGGAGACCTCGGTGCCGGGCTTCAGCTCGCCGGCCGTGAGATGGCTCTGGATGATCTTCTGGGTGAGATTCAGCGAGGCCACGTTCCCCTCCCGACCGCGATCGGACCTCATCGTAGGCGCGAAAAAGCCACATAGAACAGTCCTATCCTCTTGCTAACAATATAGAAATCTTCTATATCTGAGCAATGGAGCTGGGTCAGGTCGAGGCGTTCGTCGAGGCGAACCGGCGCGGATCGATCAGCCGCGCCGCGGATGCCCTCAACCTGACCCAGCCCACCTGCACCGCGCGGCTGCACGGCCTCGAGCGCGAGCTCGGGGCGCAGCTGCTGGTGCGCGGACGGCGCGGCGTGTCGCTCACGCCGGCGGGGCGGCGCTTCCTGCCCCGCGCCATCGCCGCCATGGAGTCGTTGCGCCGCGGCGCGACCGAGGCGAAGGCCGGGAGCGAGGCCCGCGGCGGGCTCCTCGCGATCGGCCTCGCGTCCGACCTGGCGCTCTACCTCGCGCCGCGCGCGCTCGCGCGCTTCGCGTCGCGCCATCCGCAGGTCGAGACCCTGGTGCGGAGCGGCCACTCGCGGTTCGTCGCGGATCTGCTCCGCTCCGAGGAGGTCGAGCTCGCGCTCGTGAGCCAGCTCGTGCTCCTGCCCGACCTCGCCTCGCGTGCCCTCTTCACCGAGAGCGTTCCCGTCGTCGTCGCGCCGTCCCACCGGCTCGCGAAGCGAAGCTCCATCAAGATCGAGGAGCTCGCGCAGGCCGGGCTCGTCATGCGCGATCCGGCGGCGTTCCTGCGCACGATCACGCTCGCGTACTTCGCGGAGGGGGACACCGCTCCGCGGATCCTGATGGAGCTCGACAACACCGAGGCCTGCAAGCGCGTCGTCCTGTCCGGACTCGGCGCCGCGCTCCTTCCGGAAATGGCGATCCGCGCGGAGCTCGCGCGCGGCGATCTCGTGCAGCTGCGCGTGGAGGGACATCCGCCGCCGAAAAGAGCGATCCATGCGCTCACCCGGCAGGGCGCCGAGCTCTCCGCCGCGGCGACCGCCTTGCTACGGTTGCTGAGCTGATGGATCTTTCCGCCGTCCTCGCGATCGTGCTCATCGACCTCGCGCTATCGGGCGACAACGCGATCCTCATCGGCATGGCCGCGCGGCGGCTGCCCGGCGCGCAACGCCGCCGCGCGATCGTGCTCGGCGGCCTGCTCGCGGTCGTGCTGCGGATCGCCGCGGCGGCCGCGGTCACGCTGCTGCTGGCGATCCCGTACCTGCAGCTCGTTGGCGGCGTCGTCCTCGCCGTCATCGCGTACCGGCTCGTCCGGCCGGGCGCGGCCGACGAGCACGCGAACGTCCGGCCGGCCGGCTCGCTGCGCGAGGCGGTATTGACGATCCTGGTCGCGGACGCGGCGATGAGCGTCGAGAACATCCTCGGCGTCGGCGGCGCGGCGCACGGCGACATCTCGCTGCTGGCGTTCGGGCTCATCGTCTCGATCCCGATCGTGCTGTTCGGGAGCGGCATCATCGCCGGCGTGCTCGACCGGGTGCCGCGGCTCATCTGGCTCGGGGCCCTCGCGCTCATCTGGACGAGCGCGGAGATGATCCTGGGCGACCCCGCGGTCGATGCGCGCGTGCCCGATCATCTCGCGCACACCACCGGGCTGGCGCTCGTGATCTTCGGCCTTGTGCAAGGTGCACTGCTCTTGCGCCGCCGCGCCGCATAGGGCTTAGCATCGACGCAATGACCCGAGCAGCAGCGGCCCGTTCGATGTTCCGAATGCCCTGCTGCGCCTGCGTCTGTCCCTAGGCGGCGAGACCGGAGCCCCGGACCCTCGGCGCCAGGCCCACGGAGCACACCGCTCCGCGCGACCGCAATAACGACAGAAACAGAGAAAAGAAGGGCCATTTTGATTACTCATACCTATTCGAGGCACCCCTTTTACGGATTCGCCGTCGTCACGATCCTCGCCCTCCTCGTCGCCGCGTGTGGAGGCACGCCCACCGCGGCGCCGGCCCCGGCCGCGAGCTCAGCGGCCGCCGCTACCGCGGCGCCTGACCCGGCGCTCGCCGAGCTCCGCATCGACTACGCGACCTACTCGCCGGTGTCGCTCGTGCTCAAGAAGCAGGGCTCGGTCGAGGCGGCGTTCCCGGGTACGGCGATCAAGTGGGTCTACTCGGCGGGCTCGAGCAACGCCCTCAACTTCCTCCAGGGCAACGCCGTGGACTTCGGCTCGACCGCGGGCTCGGCGGCCCTCCTCTCGCGCGCGAACGGCAACCCGATCAAGGCCGTGTACATCTACGAGCAGCCGGAGTGGACCGCGCTCGTCGTGTCCAAGGACTCGACCGCCAAGACCATTGCAGACCTCAAGGGCAAGAAGATCGCCGCGCAGAAGGGGACCGACCCGTACTTCTTCCTCCTGCGGACGCTGAACCAGGCCGGCCTCTCGCAGGCCGACATCCAGTACGTGAACCTGCCGCACGCCGACGGCCGCACGGCCCTCGAGCGCGGGCAGGTCGACGCCTGGTCGGGTCTCGACCCGCACATGGCGGCGAGCGAGCTCCAGGCGGGCAGCAAGCTCATCTACCGGAACAAGGACTTCAACACCTACGGGTTCCTCAACTCGCGCGAGGAATTCGTGAAGAAGTACCCCGAGACCACGAAGAAGGTCATCGCGCTCTACGAGACCGCCAAGAAGTGGGTCATCGACAATCCGGACAAGGCCGCGCAGATCCTCGCCGACGACGCGCAGATCACGCTCGACGTCGCGAAGCGCGAGCTGAACGAGCGGATGGTCTTCAAGACGTCGGGCATCCCCGGTGATGCGCACGTCGCGGTGCTGAAGGCCGTGGTGCCGATCATCAACGCGGAGCAGCTTGCCAACCCCGGCGCGAACGTCGACAAGGCCGTGACCGACCTCATCGACGGCACCTGGGCCAAGCAGGTCATCAAGTAGCGACGCCGCAGATGGCCATCAACGGCGCCGCCGCACCGCGCAAGCGGCGGCGGCTGCCGTCGGCCCTGCCCTGGGTCCTCCCGGCCGCGATCGTCGCGGCGTGGTGGGGATCGTCCGTCCTTGGCATCTTCGCCGTCTACCAGATGCCCCCGCCGCCGGTGGTCCTCGACGCGGCCGTCGCGATGTGGCGGCGGGGGCTGCTCCAGCAGGATCTCGTCGCCACGACGCTCCGCGTCATCGCCGGCTTCGCGATCGGCTCGACCGTCGCGGTGCTGCTCGGCACCCTGACCGGACTGTCACGCCGCGCCGAGCAGGCCGTCGAGCCGACGCTGCAGGCGCTGCGGACCGTTCCGACGCTCGCGTGGGCCCCGCTGCTCCTCCTCTGGATGGGCATCGACGAGCCGCCGAAGATCATCCTGGTCGCGATCGGTGCGTTCTTCCCGGTCTACGTGAACCTCGTCGCCGGCATCACCGGCGTGGATCGCAAGCTCATCGAGGTCGCGCGGGTGTACGACCTGAAGCCGGCGGCGATCGCGCGGCGGGTGATCCTCCCCGCCGCGCTGCCCGACCTGCTCACCGGGCTGCGGCTCGGGGCGACGCAAGCGTGGCTCTTCGTCGTGGTCGCCGAGTTCTTCGGCTCCGAGCGCGGCCTCGGCTTCCGGCTCACCGACAGCCAGCAGTCCACGCGAGTCGACCTGATGTTCGTCGCGATCGTCTGCCTCGCGATCCTCGGCAAGCTCACCGACTCGATCCTCCGCTTGATCGAGGGGCGCGTACTGCGCTGGCGTGACACCGTGCGAGAGGCGGCGCGCCAGTGAGCCGGCCACTCACCGTCTCGCAGGTGCGCAAGCGCTACGGAGACACCCCGGTGATCGGCGGCCTCGACATCGAGGTCGCGCCGAGCGAGATCGTCGCCATCGTTGGTCCGTCCGGCTGCGGCAAGAGCACGCTGCTCCGCCTGATCGCGGGCCTCGACACCCGCTTCAGCGGCGAGATCCGCGTCGACGACGAGCTCGTGTGCGGACCCGATCCACGCGTGGGGATGGTGTTCCAGGAGCCGCGGCTCTTCCCGTGGCTCACGCTCGCGCAGAACGTCGGCTTCGGTCTCGCGGAGCGCCACGGCCCGAAGGCGCGCGACATCGTCCGCGAGACGCTCGAGGTCGTCGGCCTCGCGGACTTCGCGGACGCCCTGCCGAAGCAGCTCTCAGGCGGCATGGCCCAGCGCGCGGCGCTCGCTCGCGGTCTGGTCACCGAGCCGCAGGTCCTGCTGCTGGACGAGCCCTTCAGCGCGCTCGACGCGTTCACCCGCATGCGGCTGCAGGACCACCTCCTCGCCGCGTGGACCCGGTATCAGCCCACACTGGTGCTCGTGACGCATGACCTCGACGAAGCGGTCTACCTCGCGGACCGCGTGATCCTGCTCACCGACCGGCCCGCTCGCGTCGCGGACGTGCTCCGCGTCGCGCCGGGACGGCCGCGTGACCGGCGCGACCCCAGCCTCCTCGGCCTTCGCGTCGCCCTGCTCGAGGCGCTGCACCTCGAACGGAGCCAGCTCGTTGGCGTCTGACCGCCGCGGAGCGGTCGGCACCATCCGGACGCAGCACCTCGATCTTCCCGAGCCGCTGCAGCTCGACTCGGGGCGGACGCTGGCGCCCGTCACGATCGCGTACGAGACCTACGGCACGCTCGCCAAGAACAAGGACAACGTCATCCTCGTGTGCCACGCGCTCTCCGGCGACGCCCACGCCGCCGGATGGAGCGATGACCCGACCGCGCCCACGACCGTCGACGGCGTCGGCGCCGCGGAGCGGGGGAAGAGCGGTCTCGGCTGGTGGGACGGCATGATCGGGCCGGGCAAGGCGTTCGACACCGACCGTTACTTCGTCGTCTGTACCAACCTCATCGGCTCATGTCGCGGCTCGACCGGCCCGCTGTCGATCGATCCCGCGACCGGCACACCCTACGGCGCGACGTTCCCCGTCATCACGGTCGGCGACATGGTCCGCGCGCAGCGTGCGTTCCTCCTCGAGCTCGGCATCGACACGCTTTTCGCCGCCAGCGGCGGCTCGCTCGGCGGGATGCAGGCCCTCGAATGGGCCGTCGCGTACCCCGACGCGGTCCGCGCGATCGTCCCGATCGCGAGCACCGCCCGCCTTGGGACCCAGGGCGTCGCCTGGAACGCGATCGCGCGCAACGCGATCACGAGCGACCCGGACTGGCAGGGCGGCGCGTACCACGGGACCGGGCGCTCTCCGGACGCGGGCATCAAGATCGCGCGGATGGTCGGGCACATCACGTATCTCTCGTCGCAGGCGGTCCGCGAGAAGTTCGGCCGGCGGTTCCAGCGCGGCGGCGATGAGCCGCTCTACGACCTGGTCGCTCCCGACTTCGAGGTGGAGTCGTACCTGCGCTACCAGGCCGACGCCTTCGCCGCGCGGTTCGACGCGAACGCCTACCTCTACATCTCGCGCGCGCTCACGTACTTCGACCTCGCGCGCACGTATGGCCAGGGCTCGCTCGAGCGCGCCATGAACGGCGTGCGCGCGGCGACGCTGCTCCTGTCCTTCTCTTCGGATTGGCTCTACCCGCCGCGGGACTCCGAGGAGATCGCGGCCGCGCTCCAGGCCGGCAGGCACGACGTGCGGCATGTGGCCATCACGGCCGACTACGGCCATGATTCGTTCCTCCTGGAGGAGGCGGAAATGACCAAGGAGATCGCCGTGTTCCTCGACAGGGTGGGGAGGAAGCAGCCGGCATGACCGACGAGTCGCCGCACCAGAGCGAGTTCGGGTTCGAGACCCGCGCGATCCATGCGGGGCAGCGCCCCGACCCGTACACCGGCGCGCGCGCGGTGCCGATCTTCCAGACGACGTCCTACGTGTTCGAGGACCCCGAGTCCGCCGCCGCGTACTTCAACCTGCAGGAGTACGGCAACACCTACTCGCGGATCATGAATCCGACCACCGCGGTGTTCGAGGAGCGCGTCGCGAGCCTCGAGGGCGGTGCCGGCGCGGTCGCGTTCGCGAGCGGCCTCGCGGCGCAGGCGGCGGCGCTCTTCACGATGCTCACGCCGGGCGACCACATCGTCGCATCGAGCGCGCTGTACGGCGGCACGGTCACCCAGCTGAAGCACCTGTCGCGCAAGCTCTCGGTCGACATCACGTTCGTCGACCCGGACAAGCTCGACGGCTGGAAGGCCGCGCTTACGCCGAACACGAAGGTGCTCTACGGCGAGACCATCGGCAACCCCGGCGGCAACGTCCTGGACCTGCAGGGCGTCGCGGACATCGCGCACGCTCACGGCGCGCCGCTCATGGTGGACTCGACGTTCGCGACGCCGTACCTGTGCCGGCCGATCGAGTTCGGCGCGGACATCGTCGTGCACTCGGCGACGAA
>WNFI01290973.1_pt1 | contig 10160 bp, 11 predicted proteins | sample 5400471 | NCBI WGS metagenome assembly WNFI01 (sample SAMN13153348, study PRJNA577476) | soil metagenome | isolation source: 100 cm saprolite on Douglas fir-dominated hillslope | place: USA:California | collected 2013-09-17 | reverse complement strand
TTGTCCGGCGGACGCAGTAACTGCCGGACCCCGACTGATATCAGGAACCGAGGACCTAGGTCACAGCGGAGCGGGACGTCTGGCACTAGCGCCAGGCCGGTCAGCCTTCTCCGAATTAGAGCGTTGGGGGAGAAGATGAATGGTGCTGACATGCGGAAAGATCCGCTGCGGAAGCACGGTAACCGCATGATCACTTGGGGCGGGCAGACCGCCGCTGCCGGAAGCCCGCCCATCCGCCCGTCACGGCAGTGGTACTGGGTGGCAGGCGGCGCGCTGGCGGCCGCGCTGATCTGCAGTGCGCTAGCCGTAGCCGGGTTTTTCTCCCTGAATCGCCAGATCAAGGATTTTCAGCGTGTCGCGGTGCCGGGCCAGGCCGAGGTCACCTTCGCGCAGCCGGGTGGCTACATCCTCTACGTCGAGGGGCCGGGCCAATGCTGCTCCTTTGCCGCCGGCAGCGGGGATTCCGCGCCGTTCTCCAGCTGGTCGATGAACGTGGCCCTGCTGCCGGACAGCGGTGGTCCGCCGGTCGCGATCAGCACCTGGCGTGGTGTTACCGAGAGCTACGGCGTCGCGGGGCACGAGGGTCAGACGGCCATGTATTTCACGATCGGCCATCCCGGCAGGTACCTCCTGGGTGCCCAGAACGCGATCCCCCGCTCGATCACCGACGTTGCGGTCGGGCGGGGCATCGGGCACGGCATGCTCCGGCTCTTGCTCATCCTGGTCGCGCTGTTTGCCCTCATCCTGGCCGGGCTGGTGGTCGGCGGGGTCACCTTCTTCCGGCGCCGCCGCGCCCGCCGCAACCCGCTGCCGGCCCCACAGGTCATGCAGCCCAATGAAAACTCGAGGTATGCAATGAGCACTCCCGACCCCACCAGGGTTTATCCCAGCCAGCCAGATGACGACCCGGGGTACGCAATGAGCACCCCCGACCCCGTCCAGGCTTATCCCAGCCAGCCGGGCCGGTATCCGTCCGGCGGCCGCCCGGCCGCTCCCCTCAGCTACCTCCAAGGCGGCCCGGTGGGCTTCGGTGAAGCCATCAAGCAGGGGTTCAGCAATGCCTTCGTCTACCGTGGCCGCGCCTCCCGATCGGCGTACTGGTGGTTCAACCTGTTTGTGCTGATCGCGGGCTTTGCCGTGGACGCCATAATCTTCATCCTGACGCCGAACAGCAGCGGAGCCAGCTTTGCGCTTATCGCCATCAGCGCCATCGTTTTCATCTACCTGGACCTGGTACTACTCGCGCTGCTTGTCCGCCGGCTACATGACATCGACAAGTCCGGGTGGTGGGTCTTCATCGGGCTCGTGCCGTTCGCGGGCCCGATCGTCCTTTTTGTCTTCACCGTGCTCGCGGGGACGCCGGAACTCAACCGCTACCAGCCCTAGCGTCGGCGCGGTCGCGCAGTGACGGCACGGCGCAGGCTCGCGAGCCGGCGGCGCTGGCAGGACCAGGACGGCCTTATCCGGCGGGTGCTGCGGACCTCGCGGGAGCAAGCCCAGGGCGCCTTCCCCGCGGAGCATTGTGCGCGGCGTCGCGGGCATTCAGCTGCGGCGTGCCGCCTGGGAGCCTTCCCGGGCGCTATCGCGCACATCGTGTCCGCCGTGATGGAAGGGAGGACCTTCCGTGGGACGTTCCATTCGTTTGCTGCTGATCGGTTCCGCCGTGGTGAGTGCCATCGCGGCCGCCGTCCTGGCCACTATCCTCGCCGCGCCAGTAGGTGCGAGCGCGCAAGCCGCTGCCGAGCGGATCACCAGTTAGGACACGGGGATTACCATTCAGCGCGACGGCCCTCGACCTTACCGGTTTAATGCAGATCAGGCGGCAACTGTGCCCAATTACCTGGGCACTTTGCCGGAGTCGAGCGTTAACCGCATCATTGTCATCGCTCCCGGGGGCAGTCATGGCGGTAATCAGTATCCCGTATCAGGAGCCATGGATTGTCGGCGGACCTGCTTTCCGTGCTGTGCTCGATCCGCTTATCGAGGCTCTACCAGAAGGCGAAGATCGCGACCTGATGGTGCGTGCGCGCGCGTTGAAAAGCTTGATGTTCGAGTTCATGCCTGAAGATCAGGCCGCCCGGATTGCCACCGTCCTTATCCAGGTGGCTGCCGACCTGAGGAGGAGGCTTTCCAGGATGCATGAACCGACGGAGTGGCATCTCGAGTTGGCTGACTGGCTATCCACCTTGGAGATGCTGCTGCACGATCTCGTGATCTGAGCGGGCGCAGACCGGGCACATCCGGCCTGGACCGAGGGCGGTCGTTGCTGGTCAGAGCTTGGCGAGTGTGCAGGCGTGCTTCGCCACCAGGTGCAGGACCAGACGGAGGAGAATACCCCAGGCGGCACACGGGTTGCCCAGACCGCCACCAGCGGCGGCACCACAACTCCGGGCTACTACAGCTACGAACCTGAGACCTGGCCGGAGGCGCCGTAGGCAATGCGACCCTGATGCAGGAGAAGGCAGCACCGGACAGACGGCGCCAGAACTGGCCGTTCTGTGCCGCTCGGCCGCGACGAACCTGTCATCTGCAGGCAGCGCATACTCGGCAGGGTTATGCGTGCCTCTGAGCATCCATTACGACGCTGGGTCGCTCAACTTGGGGCCACGCGGTCTGCCTCAAGACCACGAGTGAACATGCCGATCAGCGCATAAGTATGTGCGCGCTCAACGCGCTCTTTTCGCATGAGCGAGCGGATACGGCCGCGGCGTCGCCTGCGATCTGGTCCCGCCGTTCGGGCCGACCAGACCAGATGACCTGGCCAGTCGGCCATTCACATCGCCCGGCCGCCGGTCATGGGCAGGCGTCCATGATGCGGTCGTAGCTGCGGCGCGCTCGCGCGCTGCGCGCGCTGGCGCCGTAGCGGCGCAGCATCTGCGGAGAGGTCCAGCCGTTCAGCTCCATCAGGTCGCCCTCCGCGCCACCCCGATCCAGCCAAGTGTGGCTGAAATGGTGGCGGAACCTATGCGGATAGACCGGGAGCCCGCACTGGCGGCCGCGCCGGGCAATCATCTGGTAAATACCGTTGGCGGTCATCGGCGCCCGGTTATTCACTCCCAGCCACAGCTGCGGCCGGTACGCCTGCTCATGCCGGGCCCGCAGCCGGATATACCGGTCGAGACCGCGGGCGGCCTCATGGCCGATCCGGACGATCCGCGCCTGGCCGCCCTTGCCGCGGACCATGATCTCCCGGCGCCACAAGTCAATGTCACTGCGCAGCGGTTCATCCGGGTCATAACGGATCCCGGCCAGCTCCGACAGCTGGATGCCGGCGGCCTTGAACACGGCGATGATCGCGCTGTCGCGGCGCTGGGCGAACGTCCGCCCCTGGCAGGCCTGCTCCAGCGCCGACAGTTCTCCGCTGGTGAAGACGGGAACCAGCTTCTGGCTTCACCCGGAGCGGCCGGAGCCGCGCCATCGGGTCGGGAAGCTGCTCCTCGTCAGACCACCACCGGAAGAACTGCTGCAGCGCCCGGTCCTGGTTGCTGGCGTAGGAGTCGCTGTAACGGCCCAGCAGCCAGACCATCCAGCGCTGGATATCCTGCGCGCAGACCTGGTCCCAGTCCGTGCGGCTGGTCTCCCGCAGAAGGTGCGCGGCGGCGAACCACTGGACCGCCTCGGCGTACATGCGCACCGTCTTGGCCGACTTGCCCTCGGCAGCCAGGTGAAGCCGGAACGAGCAAATTGTCCCCCGGAACGCTCCTGCGGCGAGCGGCTTCGGCTGCCGGGAACGCTGTCCCTCTACGGTCATAGTTTTCCTCTGTTCCTGCGGCGAGCCAGGACCGGCGGCCGTCCGAGGCTAGCGTTTCCGCAGGTGAGAGATTTGAACCCGCGACCTCCACCTTGACAGGGTGGCGAGCACTCCGAGCTGCTCTACAGGACCATGCTGCGCTGGCTGGCTGCCAGCAGTGCCCCCAACGGGATTTGAACCCGTGCCGCCGCCTTGAAAGGGCGGTGTCCTAGGCCGCTAGACGATGGGGGCTCGACGACTACCGCCGCCGTGGCCCGTGGCGCCCGCCGTCGGGGACCGCCCCAGCATAGGGGACAGAACGCGCTGCCGGCAAAGCGCCTGACGAGTAACCCCCATGAACAGTAGCAACCAGCACTGGCGCGTTCGCCGTAGTCGGGGCGATTCTGGACTAAGCCGCCCACCGGCGCCCCGGGCGGCGATGCGGGGGAGGCCAAACGTGACGGAGACGGTGTGGCTGGCCGACGGCAGGCAGATATCGGTCGAAGTCTCCGGGAACCCGAGCGGCCGTCCGGTCTTCCTGCTGCACGGGACGCCAGGCAGCAGGCTGGGCCCGCGGCCGCGTGGCATGGTGCTCTACCGGCTCGGCGTCCGTCTCATCACCTTCGACCGGCCAGGCTACGGGCATTCCGACCGGATGCCGGGGCGGCGGGTGGCAGATGTGGCGAACGACGTGGCGGCGATCGCCGACGGCCTCGACTGGTTCGACGGGATGACGGCGTCAAACGTTGTGGACTTCACCGCAGCCGCCGGCGGACACGCGTCGCTGGCCGCCCGGCTGAGCCCGGCCGCCGATGCCATCAGGACCGACCCGGCCAGCGTGCTGGCCCGCCTGCGGGCCGAACTACCCGACTCCGACCGGCGGATCGTCGCCGACGCAGGCATCCGCGCCCTGCTCGCGGCCCCCCACGCCGAGGCGCTGCGAGCCTCAGCGCACGGCTGGATTGACCACGCGCTCGCGCTGTGCGTCAACTGGGGATTCGACCCCAGCGAGGTTCACGTGCCCGTGTTGCTCTGGCACGGCGAGAGCGACGTCCTATCCCCCGCCAGCCACGCTAGGTGGCTCGCCAGCAGGATCCCTAACGCTACCGTCGCCGTTCAGTCCGGCGCGGCCCACTTCAGCGCCCTCCACGTGCTACCGGACGTGCTGCGGTGGCTTGTGACGAGCAGCCCGCCGCGGTGATCACGTCGGCTGTGGCTCGAGGTCTCGGTTGCTGAGGCGCCACTCCCGGAGCCGTCCCGTATCGGGATGATGTTGCCCGAGCACCCGGCTGAGGTCGGCCATGACCCGGTCTCGCAGCTCCACGGCCTCGGCAAGCTGGTCGGCCCGCGCAAGGTCACCGCCAGGTTGGCCTCGCACACCAGCGCGTCCGGATGCTGCGGCCCGAGCTTGCGCTGCAGCAGGGCGGCCGTCTCGCGGAGCAGGGCTTCGGCCTTGGCCAGCTTCCCGGCGTCGTGCAGGCAGTCAGCGAGGTTAGTCGCGCAGGACAGGGCAAACGGGTGGTCTTCGCCGAGTCGGCCGCGCAGCGCCTGCAGCGTCCGCTCGCCGAGGGCCACGGCTTCGTCGACCGCGTCCGAGCCGACCGACCTGGGCTGGGCCGCCCGCGCCGACACCCTGAACGCTAGCCTCGTCCCCTCCGGGCTCGACCCAGACCCGCTGGCGATCGTCGAGCAGTAGCCCAGCCCGGCTAGCGGTTCCGGTTCTTGTTGACCAGGTTCTCGGCGATCGAGGTCTTCTCGCCTTCCTCGGGGATCACCACCCATGCGGCCAGGTAGGCCAGGGCGCCGAAGCCGCCGGTGAAGACGGTGACGACGGCCACGATCACGCGGACCAGGTTGGCGTCGATGCCGAAGTACTCGGCCAGGCCGGAGCACACGCCGGCCAGGATGCGGCCGTCGCGAGTGCGGACCAGCGTCTTGCTGCCGTTTACGTTGCTCATGACTTCCATCATGCCCGATCAAGACCTGGTCAAGATAGGCGCGCGGCGCGCGCAGATACGCTGACGGCAACGCGAGCTGGGGCGCCCCGCATGCGAGCGGGAACACCGCGAGAAGAGAGGATCGGCCATGCCGCCAATCACCGACAGCCCAGGCATCGACCTGCTCCGCATCGACGACGAGCTGAACGCGGAGGAGCGCCTGGTCCGGGACACCGTGCGCGCATTCGCCGCCGACCGGATCATGCCGTACATCGCCGACTGGTTCGAGGCCGGAACGCTGCCCCGCGAGCTCGCCCCGGAGCTCGGCAAGCTGGGGCTGCTGGGCATGCACCTGACCGGATACGGGTGCGCGGGGATGGGCCCGGTCGCCTACGGCGTCACCTGCCGTGAGATGGAGGCGGCGGACTCCGGGCTGCGCAGCCTGGTCTCGGTGCAGGGCTCGCTCGCGATGTTCCCGATCTGGAAGTACGGCTCCGAGGAGCAGAAGCAGGAGTGGCTGCCCAGGATGGCCACTGGCGAGGCGATCGGCTGCTTTGGCCTGACCGAGCCCGACCACGGCAGCGACCCGTCCGGTATGCAGACCCATGCAGAGATCCATAACGGGAACTGGGTGCTCTCCGGCACGAAAATGTGGATCACCAACGGGTCTATCGCCGACATCGCCGTCGTCTGGGCCCAGACCCCCGAAGGCATCCGTGGCTTCCTGGTTCCGCGCGGGGCGCGCGGCTTCACCTCGCGGAACATCCACAAGAAGCTGTCGCTGCGCGCGTCGGTCACCTCCGAGCTGCATTTCGACGAGGTGCGGCTGCCCGCGGATGCCGTGCTCCCGGGAGTGACCGGGCTGAAGGGGCCGCTGTCCTGCCTGACCGAGGCGCGGTTCGGGATCGTGTGGGGGGTCACCGGCGCGGCCCGGTCCTGCTTCGAGGCCGCCGCCGAGTACGCGAGGACGCGGGAGCAGTTCGGGCAGAAGATCGGCGGCTTCCAGCTGACCCAGTCCAAGCTGGCCTGGATGCTGGCCGACCTGTCCCGCGCCCAGCTGCTCGCGCTGCACCTGGGCCGGCTCAAGGAGGCCGGGAAGATCACGCCCCAGCAGGTCAGCCTGGGCAAGATGAGCAACGTGCGGACCGCGATCGAGATCGCGCGGCAGGCGCGCACCGTGCTCGGCGCCAACGGGGTGACCCTGGAGTACCCGGTGATCAGACACGCGAACAACCTGGAGTCGGTGCTGACCTACGAGGGCACGGAGGAGATCCACGCGCTGGCCCTCGGCCAGGCGATCACCGGGATCTCTGCCTACCGCTGACGTTCCAGCTCCCGCGCGGCCCCGGCCACAGCGGCTTCCTGACCTCGCTCGAGCGCGGCTAGCCGGCCTAAGGACCAGCGCCTCGGTCAGCCATCGGGGGCATCGACCCCTCAGCGGGCGTCACGCCGCCCGTCATATGGCGGCAACATGCTAATTTCTGCATATGGTGGCGGCCGATTCTGCTGAGCATGGCCTGGAGGCCGCCACCGCGTTGCTCAAGGCGCTGGCCTCGCCGGTCCGGCTGGCGATCGTGCGCGAGCTGGCGTCGGGCGGCCGACCCGTGCACGAGCTCGTGGCCGCGCTCGGCGTCAGCCAGCCGCTGGTCTCCCAGCACCTGCGCGTGCTGCGCTCCACCCGCATCGTGACCGCCCGCCGCCAGGCCCGCGAGATCGAATACACCCTCGCCGACGATCACGTCGCCCACATCGTGCTGGACGCCATCCGCCACGCCCGGGATGGCTGACCCGGCCGCCGCCGCCGCGCCGGCTCGTCAGGGCTTCAGGACGATCTTGCCGTGGGTATGCCCCTGCTCGAGTTCCCGGTATGCAGCCTGGACCTCGGCCAGCGGGTAGACGGCGGCGATCGGGATCTCGAGCTGGCCCTTCTCGACCAGCCCGGCGAGCTCGTCGAGCACGTCCGCGCTCGCCCCGGCTGCGTTGCCCTCGGTCTTGACCCCGTACTTCTCGCGGGCAGCGAAGTCGACGATGGTGTCGATCCGGTCTGGCCGGACACCGAACTCCAGGGCCAGCTCGACGTAACCCCCGACGGTGTCGAGGAAGGCGTCCACCCGGCCGCCGGACGCGGCCCCGATGCGATCGGCGACTCCGTCGCCGTAGGTGACTGCGATCACGCCGTGGCTGGACAGCCAGGGGTGGCCCGCCTCGCTGGCCAGGCCGATCACTGTGGCTCCTGCGTTCCTGGCGAGCTGCACGGCGACCGAGCCGACGCCGCCGGCGGCACCGGAGACCACGACGGTGTCACCCTCGCCGAGCGAGACGGCCCGGACCATCGCGTAGGCCGTCGTGCCAGCGACGAACAGGGAGCCCGCCGTCTCCCACGAGACGCCGGCCGGCTTGTGGACGAGGTCGGCGGCCTCGACGACCACGAGCTCGGCGTGGCTCGCCCTGTTGTTGGCGAACCCGATGACCTCGTCGCTCACCGCGAATCCGCTGGCTCTGCCGCCGCCAGCCCCACCGCCACCCTGGACAAGCTCTTCCACGACCCCGGCGAGGTCGCTGCCCTGTCCCGACGGGAACGTGGCCGGGAACATCTGGGACAGGGCCCCGGAGCGGATCTTGCCCTCGCCCGGGTTGATCCCCGCGGCCTTCACCCGGACCAGGACCTGCCCGCGGCCGGGTACCGGACGGTCGATCTCCACCACATGCAGAACGTCAACCCCGCCGTACTCATTGAACCTGACGGCCTTAGGCATGGCTCGGACTCCCCTCGACGCTGCGGCCCTGTGCGACGGTCACCGGACACCGCCGGCCGCCCAGATCTATGCCCAGATGGCGAGGCGGCAACCGGCGGGCCTGCCGCTGCTCGCCGCCGCGCTGGCGGTGGTCGTCACCGGGCTTGCCTTCAGCCGGAGCAGGGGTCCCGCGGAGCTGGACTCGCCCGAACCCTAGCCGTCACCGGCACTCACGCCGGGGTGCGACGATGGTGGGTGTGAGCGATGTTTCGCAGGTCATCAACAACCAGGCCGCCTCCCGCTTCGAGCTCCAGGCCGACGGCGGCCTCGCCGAGCTCACCTACCGGCGGAACGGGAAAAGGCTCGTCCTCATGCACACCGAGGTACCCGTCGAACTCGAGGGGCGCGGCCTCGGCGGGATGCTGGTGTCGGCCGCGGTCGACCACGCGGCCAGCGAGGGCATGACCGTCGTCCCCTTGTGCCCGTTCGCCCGCGTCTGGCTGGAGCGCCACCCGGACGTGGCGGCCCGGGCCGCCGTCGACTGGGGCGATCCCGGCTAGCACAGCTCGCGGAGCCGATCACCGGCGCTCTGGGTTCGGCCGCTGCCCCGCAGGAGGACGTCGGCGACCAGGTCGGGATCGTCGGTCATCGGAGCATGTCCGCAGCCGGGTAGCGGCACCAGCCTGGCCTCCGGCACGCGGGCTTTCGCGACCAGGATCTGGCGCGGCGGCAGCAGCCGGTCGCGGGTCCCCCAGCCGATGGTGACCGGAACACCGGTGGGTACGCGGCCGGTGAACGGGGTCATCCCGGCCAGGATCACCTCAAGAGCGTCTCGGGAGGCGAGGAACGCGGCCATGTCGCCCTGCGCCTGCTCCGGGCTCATCCGGGACGGCCTGCTCACGATCGCGCTGTAGATCAGGGCCCGGCCCCCGGTACTTCGGGACAGCGCCGGCGCCAGCCGCTGCATCCGGGCCCCGGAGAACTCCATGATCTTGAAGATCGCGCGGGCATAGCGCGCCTCGGTGTCGCTGCGCCAGAATCCGGCCGGAGACAGCGCCGTGACCGTGGCCGCCCGGCCGATCACGCCTGCCTCCAGGGCCAGCCTCCCGCCCAGCGAGTTCCCCGCGACGTGCGGGCGCTCCAGCGCGAGCTCGTCCAGCAGCCCGACCACCTCATCGAGCAGCGCCTCGACCGCTGGCCGGCCGGCGAGGCGCAGCGGCGGCGACTCACCGTGCCCCGGCAGGTCGACGAGGATCACGTCCCGGTGCGGTGTCAGCCGGTCCAGCACCGCGCCCCAGGCCTGCCGGCGATGCCCGACGCCGTGCAGCAGCACCAGCGGCGGGCCAGAGCCATGGCGCTCGAAGGCCAGCCTCATCGGACACTCCCTACTCGCGGGTAGCATCGTACATCAGCGCGCCGGGCCGGGCCGGTGGCCGGGCCGGCCGCCGGATCCTACCCGGCTGAGCGGCCCGGATGAGCGGGGCGTCAGCTCGCGGCCGAGGGCACCAGCCCGGCGTTCTCGGGCGGCACGGTGCCGGGCGGCTCGCCGGGCTCGCGCAGCTTCCACCGCTGGGACAGGCAGAGCCAAACCAGGCCTAGCGCGGCCAGGAGCAGGGCCACCGGCGCCAGGGTTACCACCAAGACGTGGTGAGTGGCGAACACTACACCCGCGGGCGCCTTCGGGTTTCCGGGAATATTGGGGATCGTGCCCGCCGCGAGCCGCCCTATCACCAGCCAGTCGAGCCGCGTGGCCGGGTA
>WNFI01569973.1_pt1 | contig 10161 bp, 5 predicted proteins | sample 5400471 | NCBI WGS metagenome assembly WNFI01 (sample SAMN13153348, study PRJNA577476) | soil metagenome | isolation source: 100 cm saprolite on Douglas fir-dominated hillslope | place: USA:California | collected 2013-09-17 | reverse complement strand
TGAAGTCTGCGCTTGAGTTCCCTGCAGCAACCCAGGTGGAGGAATCGTCATACGGTGCCACAGGAGTATCGACTGCCGTAATATTCCAGGGAAGCGTGGTTGCTGTCCAGCTGCCGCCCACGAGTTTGCCTTCCACAGGAGATGCCGTGCTGCCTGTAAAGCTCTGTGAATTTGAAACGGTGGTGTTGTGGAAGGCGATTGCACCGGTGTTTTGGATAAGAATTGGCGCGGTGCCGGCATGCTGTAAGTTGCTGTTATAGAGCACTACCAGCCCGTTGGCTGTGGAGTTTGTAAGCGCCGGACCGTCACTGTTTGTCTCGAGATAGCTGACCGCCAGCATGTTGCTGGCATTGCGAACCGCACCGCTCCGCTGCCCACTGAGACTCAGGTGCTCGAGGGTTACTCCATATTCTGTGTTGCCCACGTCGATGCCAAGGTCAAAACCGGTAATAGTCACGTTCTGGATGAGCGCGGGTCCTATGAAGCCCCGTGTCATATCGATACCTGTCGCACCGCTGTTGAGCGGAGCGCTTACTACGACGTTCCGGATGGATCCAACATTATTCGCGAGATAGCTGATGCCGGTTGCATGCGGGTTGCCCAAACCGACGTCGATGGTGAGATTTTCAATGGAGTTGCGATAGGCGTCAGTGCCGTTCCCAGTGGTATTCGTAGCTCCGTTGACCCCCTTCGAGGTCGTGCGGATCATCGGCTGGATCGGATCAGAAGCGCCGAAGCCTGTGGCATTGTCCGCCAGTTTGATGACGGTCCCGGTCTTCGACTGGCCAACCAGGATAAGGCCCGAGGCATAGCCATTCGTTGCCGCATATTTCTTCATCAGCGTGGCTGATATTTTGTAGGTGCCATTGGGAAGGTAGACGATCTTGTCCTGCCAAAAGAAGACGCCGAGGTCGGTCCCACTGTCCCGGATCGCCGCCGTCAGCGCGGCGGTATCGTCAGTTAAACCATCACCCTGCGCGTTGTAGGGGGCGGATTTTACATTGATGACTCCGGCATCTGTGGGAAATGAAATAGTCTCGTCATAAGTCACAACCTGAGCGGATCCGCTTGGGGCTGCAATACAGAAGAGTGTGATCACTACGAATATGCAGAAGGATTTGCCGGAAAGTCTGATCATTGTAGCTCCTAATAGCAATGACTTTGAAACGGTTCAAATTCGATGCTGCAAGTTATATGCGGTTGCCGTAAAAACTGTCAAGAGAAAATCTGTAATCTTTTCGGATTGAGATTAGCGGACGCGATAGGTGTGACCACTTTGCACGATGCCCAAGGATAGACTCCGAAGTTCAATTTGCGGATTCTTCCAATAGCACCAGTCTAGGGCCGAGGCCCATTCACCTCGCGACACTGAATTTGCGTCTTCTCCAACGTAGTGACAAAGCTCAAGGATGAGAGCCATCGTGTATTGTGCTACGGTATGGGTTCCGTAGGCTGGAACATTCGAGACAGGGATTCCTCTTCGCCCCGCGGCCTTGACATCCACGATGTTGTAGCCAGTTGCCATTACGGAGATGAATTTTAGTTTCGACAACTGCTCAAGGAGATGGCTGCCTATTGCAGTTTTTATTCGTAACCAGAATATCGGCTGCGACGGCCCTGTTCACCAAGTCTTCACGGGCGGTCCGATCATAAGCCACTATCTCGCCGTCTCCTTTTATTTGCGGCCACGGATTGTCTCCTGGGTTTAGGGTGTGTCCATCAAGAACAACGATTAATGGTCGCTCAGCTCGTTCAGCGGCATGTGGGCTGGTGGACCTCAAGTTAGGCCTAGTCCTTTCAGCGGCGAGCAATACTTGCGCCGCCGTCGATCACATAAGTGCCACCCGTTATCCACGAAGCCTCGTCGGAGGCGAGAAACAAGACCAAGTTGGCAATATCGTCAGGAGTTCCGAAGCGTCCGAGCGGGTGACGTTTTCGGTTTCGTTCGCGCGCCGCGTCCGGGTCCGGGCTGCTTGCGAACGACGCTCGAAATAGAGGGGTATCCACTGATGCGGGGCACACGCAGTTCACGCGAACACCCGACTCGGCTAGTTCGAGTGCCATTGTCTTAGTCAAAGTAATCAGGGCTCCCTTCGATGCGGCGTACGCCGACTGACCCTGCGCTCCCACTATCCCAGTAATAGAGGCGAGCAGTACAAAGGCACCACGGCCTTTTTTCTGCATAGCTGGCGCGAAGATGTTAGCAAGGCGGAAGGCGCTGCCCACATTCACTCGGAAGATGCGCTCGATGTCAGCGTCAGAGGTCTCAATTGTGTCGGCGAAGATCGATGTGGCCGCGCAGTGAATGACCACGTCGGGATCACCGACGGCGGCGCGCACACGATCTGCTGCGCCTTCAAGTTCTTCAATCGTGTTTAGGTCTAGAGTCGTTGTGAAAACGCCTTCAGTCTCATGGGGCACCTTGTCGAGTGAAGCGACCTTTGCGCCTTCGCGCACCATACGACTAACCGTCGCCGCGCCGATACCACTTGCGCCCCCGGTAACCAGAGCCACTTGGCTGTCCATCTTCATATTAGAGACCTCGTTCCAAGAACCAAATGCTCCTAATAAGTATTTTTGGAACAGTTGAAAATTGAGTTTAGCGGACGCGATAGGTGTGACCACTTTGCACGCCGAACTGAATTGCATGGTGCACGAATGTCCAAGGAACACTCTGCTGGCTGGTCAGATCAGTAACCGAGGGATGCTGCCAATCGCGGATCTCCGCTTCGATAGCGATCGGCGCATCGGTTTCCGAAAGGAGAAAGTGGTCAGAGGCCTTCTCCGTGAGCGGATAGACACGAGCAACATTAACGGCTTCTCCCGTAGCGTCAGCTTTGGCATCCAGCTTCTCCAGCAAAATGCCCGTTCCGCCTACGAACAGAGGCGTCTTCATGACTGGAAGATCGAAGTGCTGTAGCAAGGTCGGCCCGGTATACATCTGACCGGTGTCATAGTCCATCCACTTCCCTTCCGGCAGATAAATATCGCGCCAGGTTGCGGTCGCATAGTCGTCGCCATACAGGGGTGTGGCCAATAACGAATCGCCAATCAGCCATTCATAGCCGCGTACCCTCGCATTTTCTCGATCGTACACATTAGGGTCATGCGGAAAAGCCACAGGCAATGGCGTGAGCGGCCAGGGGTAGCCATCGTGAGAGAAACGCAGCGCCTGTGCATAGATATACGGCTGCAGGCGATCGTGTAACCGCGCTGCGGCCAGCATGACTGCGCCCACCTGAGGATCGGGAAAGCTCCATGGCGGCTCGCCAACGGACATCGAGCTATGCAGCGCGGCCCATTGGGCGTTGCGCATCATGTACTGCTCCATTCTGAGCGTCCGCGTGGTAGAGAAGTGCTCTTCGCCGAACGTGCCTCCAACGATATCGGGATAGACGAGCGGAAAGCCGGCGTAAGCGAGCGAGAGCGCGTTGACGGGACCGCGGTCCTGGTTCTGGTCGTAGTTGAAATCGTTCATACGCTGCAGGTCTCCGTTCGAAGAGAGATATCCGTTGCGCTCGATCAGATAAATGCCCCGCTGCATCATGCGATCGTTGACAGCGTCTAACTTGTCATCGCGTAGAGCATATCGCCCGAAGTCGAAGAAATCTTCCTTGAAACCGTCGACACCGAAGTGCGTCCACTTCTCAACTAACGACATATACCAATCGACAGCTTCTGGTTTCTGCGCGTCGAGAAGGTAGTAGGGAGATTTTGGCCATCCGCCGTGAAACACAGAGGGTTTTCCTTCTTCCTCCAGGAAAAAGTGCCTCTGTATTCCTTCTCGGGTGTACGGACCGTCTACGAGAAAACAGATACGCAGACCAAAGAGTACCTTGAGGCCACGACTATGCAGATATCGCACCAGGGCAGCGGGCTCGGGGTAACGCGATTTGTCGAAGAGGTCGAAGCTGGTTGTCTCTTCAAACCTGCTACCAGCCGGCCAGAAGCCAGAGCCTATCACAGCGTATTGCAGGGGAAAGCCGAGAGCGAGGTAGCGGTCGATGTTCGTGCGGACGGTCTCCGCATTGCTCTTCCAGCCTAAAGCGCCAAAGGCCTCCCAACCAACGCCGAAGAGCGCTGGTTTGGGGGCGAGGACACCATAACCGGACTGGTTCCGGACTTTGAAATATTCCAGGTAGATTTCATGCGGATTGCCGAAAAAATAGTGCATTCGTACTGTCGCCCCGCTGTGCAACACACCCTGCACGATTTGCCGAGCCGAACTGTGCACAATTTTGATGGAGGGATCGACGAGAAGAACACCGACTTCATTGCGAGGATAGAGGATGAAGTTGCTGACGAGACGGGAGGTTTCTGCACCGGAGAGGAATCGATCGTCGGCGATGCCGGAGACGTCGGTATCGTAATGCCCGTTTAGGAAGGCGTGATCGGCAAGGCCAAAGCCGGGAGCAGCACCTGCAGTCTGAAATTCAATGCGCATGCCGGGCGCGGAGGGCGTGACTTCGAGGATCGCGTGATGAGGCTCAAGCCGAATGGAGAGGTGGGCATGCGCGCCTGCGTCAGTATGCAGGTCCAGCTCGCACTTGGAAAGCTGGCAGGCAGACGGGAGCGCAGCGATAGCTGGTTTGCCATTCAGTAGGATTCCAGCAGAGGGATCAGCGGCAAGCCTGAGATTGCCGTGTGCCGTGAAGGAGTATCGCAGCGGATTGGCGGTAAGTTGCATGCCTAGCGAGTCTGACCGCAACTGCGTAGCGATAGGCTGTGAATAGACTGCAACGGAGAACAGAAGTGGAACAAGTAGAGCGGAAAGCAGAGGACTCTTCCAGGTAAGACAGTCTGGGAACATCAGGCCACCTCACTGAAGCAGTTGATGCCGAAGACCGCTGGGTATCCGCCATGGGTACGAAGCACTTCAAGATGCAGCTGTCTGGTATGCAGGGGCTGCGAAATGACAATTTCGTTCTGGGTTTGATGATTATCTACCACTGCCTGCACAACATTTCCGGCGTCATCGAGCAGACGATAGTCAGCGACACAGAAAGGCATGGCTCGCTCCTTGTGCTCCATCAGGACGGACTCCATCGCATGATCGAAGTCGGTATCAAAACGGAGGACGATCTTCCGAATGCAAACAGGCTGTTTCCATGAGAGCGTCAGACATGGCACCGCATCCCGCGGTGAAGCAACCCAGGCATTGGCCGACGCGAATGGACGGTAGAAGCCATTGATCACATTTTCCGGGGCGAAGCTGCGGAGCGGCGGTGAAATACCGAGGCTGAGGTTTTTTCCGCCGGGCCTCCGCTGGGGGAGCCAGAAGTCGAAGGCGTCCACGCCGATACCTTCCGGCGGTGTTTGGGAAGAGCTCTTGGCAACCGCCGCGTTCATTCCGCGAGAGAGAGCGAGGATGCCGGTCACCAGGTCATCACTCGTAAAGAGTTCGATGGCTGAATTCGCCTTTAAGACAAGAAAAACATATCGTGCTTCCTCGAGAGCTGCTTCAAAATGTAGGGCGATATTCAGCGATTCACCTTGCGGGACACACACAGCGCATGCGTCGAGGCGTCGATCCGGCGTGTAGGTTCCCTGGCGGTCTGCGATCCAGAGCTCTGCCACCAGCGAGGTAGTCGTGCAGGATCGGAGGCGTACCTCGAAGTCCGGCACCTTGCCTGGCTGTACCGGCAAAAGCATGGCTCGGTCAACATTGAGAGGGACCCTGACCAGCGCAGTTGGAAGATCAGCCAGTTCGAGGACGCTGCTGGCGGTAATTGTGGCCGCGAGAGCGAGGTCGTCCGGCATTCGGGCACGAAGCCCGGGGATGAACTGGCCTCGATTAAGGAGTGTCTGTTGCAGCGTGCGCATGCGGGATGGTTCGGTGAGATCGCAAGGAAGGACACTTTCGCGAAGGCATAGTGCCGCCGCTGCGCCAACAGCCTGCCCATTGTGAGCACACGTCGCCATGACACGCGTGGACCCGAAGGCAACGTGCGTAACACTGATAATCCGGCCCGCTAAAAAGAGGTTGGAAACGCTGCGGCTGTAAAGGCATCGATAAGGAATCTGATAGATGCCGCGCGGGTGCCACTGGGTACAACCGGGCTGCTTGCTGTAGACGCCGTCTGCAGGATGAAGATCCATGGCCCAGCCTCCGAAGGAGACGGCGTCCGCATGTTCCGTCCGGCAGACAACATCGCGCTGGGTCAGTATGTAGTCACCTTCAAAACGACGGCTCTCACGCTTGCCAGGAATGGTACCTACCCATTCAAGGGTGAAGGTTTCTGCCTCTGGAAAGTCACCGGAATTCTTGATGTGATTCCATATCCCGTAGGCGACCTTCCAAAGCTCCCATTTGATCTCTTCGGTCTGGTGGATCGTGTCGAGACGTCCACCATACTCAAGCCACCAGAGACGACATCCAGTATCAGACGCCTTGAGTTCCCGGTAGCGGAGAATGTCGCTGATGTCACTGATCGCGAAGGCAGGCGGAACAAATTTGACGGGCTGGCCGGTGTCGCGGCTGTAGAAATAGAGCGAATGGCCGAGCAGTGAGCCGTATTCCGGTGAAGGCGCGAAGCCTTCATCGAACTCTTCCCTCTTCTCAGCACCCATGCGGAACGGAGCGCCCGCCAGGAAGCCCAGAATGCCGTCGCCGGAGGCATCGCAGAAGAGCTTTGCTTCGATGGTGTAGGAAGTCTCGTTCTGACTGCAGAAGGCCTCGACCAACCTGATGGAGCCGCCGGGATGAGTACGCAGCGAGAGCACAACCGTGTTAAGGAGAAGACGGATGCCTCGCTCGGCCTTTACCTTCTCAAGCAGAAGCGCATCAAAGAGAATCGGATTACCTTCCGGATTCCGCCAAAGATTCTCAACCAGAATCTCATCGATGACGCCGCCTTCTCGCGCCCAGCGATTGTTATTCCCCATATGCGATGTAGCTCCGAGCACCCAGAGGCGGACTTCACTCGAGGAATTGCCGCCGAGTACTGGACGATCCTGTACAAGAACGACGCTGACCCCCATACGCGCCGCGGTGATGGCGGCGCAGACACCCGCCAGCCCGCCGCCAATAATCGCGAGGTCAGCCGTGTGCTCCAGGTGGAACAACGTTCTCTCCGTGCCGGAGAGGTTTCTATTTGCCATGCTTCTTATCTCCGAAAATTAGGCTGCCAGGATCAAGCCGGTGCGTTAGAAGAGGACGGTTGGAAAAGCGAGTTTGCCGCTTTGACCGGACGCAGAGGTTTCAGTTGCCAGTAAAAGAGGAGAGCCAATGGATGCAGCAGGCTCATGCCCCAGAAAAGGGGGGTATAGCCAGAATGCATGACGATAGCGCTGATGATTTCCGACGAAAGCATGCCACCTAAACCGCTCCCGGCAGCGATGATGCCTGTTGCAACGCCGACAACACTGGAAGGATAGCGATCAAGAATGGTGGCAGTCAGCGTGACCAGCCATGCCATATGTGCGAACACAATAACTGAGGCGATACCAAGCATTGGGCGGATGGAGGACACTACGACAATGAGAGGACTCAGCAGCATCGCTGATGCAGCAACTGTCATTACGCCGCGACGCACGGCCGGCGTCTGCATACCGGCGCGAATAAGGGGCAGAGCAATCCATCCACCGAGAATTGTGCCGACGTCCGCGGCAAGGTACACAACCCAGGCTGAATGCCCCGTTTGCGACAGACTAAGGTGTCGGGACTGCTGTAGATATTTCGGATACCAGAAAAGATAGAAGTACCACACGGGATCCGTGAGGAAACGCGCAACAAGAAGCCACCACGTCTGCGGCTGCCTCAGAATTGGAGACCAGCCTCCACTTGATGCAGTATGCGATGCCCTGGCGATAGGATCTTCCGTAGATGGCAGAGAGTCCGGAGGTTGCTGGCCAAGCCTGCGATGGATCCACAACCACGGAAGCACCCACACCAGACCAGCAAGGCCGGTAACAAAAAAGACCATCGGCCACCCGAAACGGCTGCTTACCTGGCTGACAAGCGGCGGCGCAATAGCGGCGCCCATCGTCGCCCCTGCGGTGTAAATGCCAATGGCAAGAGCGCGGTTGGCGGGGCCGAAATGTTCCGTGATCGCTTTGGGTGCGGCGACGTAGTTCCCTGCCTCCCCAAATCCGAGCAGAAAACGGCTAGCACCGAGAGACAGACCGGAACGTGCAAAGGGAGGCAGCATTTCCGCCAGCGACCACCACACAACGAACAGTGTCATGCTCCTGCGGCTGCCGAGACGGTCAGTGATATAACCGGCCAGTAAATACGACAAGGTATAGGCCAGCAGAAACACAGTAACGATGTGACCATACGCCCGGTCAGAGAGTGACATCTGTCGCTGCATCCAGGGCGCAAGAAGAGAGAGGCTCTGACGATCAACATAGTTGATGACGGTAATGAAGAACAGCGCAGTGACCAATACCCAACGCCATTGAAACTTGACTGGATGGATGTTGGTGAAAGAACGATTCACTTGCTCTCCTTCGCCGAAGTATCGTTAACGTCGTTGGAAAGCAGCGGAATGATCCGTCCACTGCCGGCATCTTCGCGCACCGGGAAAGCACCTCGAGCGACTGTGCGTCTCTTGCCACGGTCGGAAGCAACAAGATAAAACGCGAAGGCGCGATCGTCAGCGAATGCCTCTTCGGCGAACGTAGCGTTGATCGTCGAATCGTTTACGCTAAAGGCCGGTAACGAAGGATCAGGATTGGGCAGCACCATGTAGCAACGGGCCGGTCGCCGGCGATACGCATTCCGCCGCAGCATACATCATCAAGAAAGACACGGCCCCCACCAGAGGGACGAGCAAGCATGCCCACGCCAACACTGGGAATGTCCCGCAAGACGACGTCCCGATTGCCTGATACTTCAATTGCGACCTGCTCATCGGAGTTGGAGAAGCCGAGCCGATCGATGAGCAGAGGCTGCCTCGACGGCACGAGCACCCGCAACATGCCATGTTCATGCAGAAACGTAGCCTCGCGCTTGCCGGGAACTAGACGGAGCGCAGAGTTCATGCCGGCAAGATGAGTCAATGTGGTGGGTATAACAAGGCTGTCGCTAATAGCATATATACCGTTTGGAACGTAAACAGTCGTAGCGCCGGACGCAAAGGCTTTTCGAAACGCCTCGGTCGAATCATAGGACGGATCGGCTACGGCGCCGTACCTCACCACGTTTGCCCAATGCTCCATCGGGCCATCCGCTACCTGCGGCGGGTCAACTATTGGCAACTTCCATGGAGAGCGCGCCGCCCACTTAGCTACAGTCAGCACACCGTTGACCGGTTGGTCGGCAAACTGCTTCTGCAGCGATGGCTCAGCGCTATGCACAGTGGAATCGCGGAACACGATCGTTCCGCGATTCTGCAAAGCACTGTGCGTCCCCTCGGCGTGGAGCTCCGCTTGCACAAGAGTAATCAAACCTGCTGGTGAATCGTTGGCGATGCCAATACAGTTCGCCGAAGTCTCAATGAAGAGATCTTTGGCAGAGAGAACGTTGCGGCTGTTGTGGAGTGCCCACTTGCCCTGATGACGCAGATGGACGTGGTCGAGTGTAACGCCGTACTCCGTGTTGGCCACATCGATGCCAACAGCGAAGCCATCCACAGTCACGTCTTCCAGGATGGCCGGTCCGATCCACTTCCGCGTCATTCTGATGCCGACAGCACCGCTTCCCTCATGCCCTTCCACGTGCACGTGGCGAATTGCACCAAGATTATTCGCCAGGTAATCGACGGCTATAGCCCCAGGATTGCCCTGGCCAACATCTACCGTGAGGCTTTCGATGAAGTTTTCGTACGCATCATTGCCTTCGCCCAGGGCAGGGTAATTTTTACCCCCACCATACGGACCGCCGCGATCAAGCAGCTGCGAGGTGGTGAAGATCATCGCTCTTGGCTTTGCGGGGTCGGCATAGCCGCTGGCGTGGTCCGCAAGAATGAGAGTGGTCGCATCGACGCCATCACCGATGAGTAGCATGCCGGAACCGAAGTTACCGTTCTGATAGCGCTTGATCAAAGGTGCAGAGATCCGATAACGGCCGCGCGGAATATAGACGATACGGTCATGCCACCATGAATAGCCTGTGCTCTGACCCGAGGCCGCAATAGCGCGCTTAATCGCCTCAGTATCGTCGGCAACTCCGTCGCCCTTTGCACCGAAATCGCGCACATTGAGGACATTGGCGTCCGC
>WNFI01222269.1_pt1 | contig 10161 bp, 10 predicted proteins | sample 5400471 | NCBI WGS metagenome assembly WNFI01 (sample SAMN13153348, study PRJNA577476) | soil metagenome | isolation source: 100 cm saprolite on Douglas fir-dominated hillslope | place: USA:California | collected 2013-09-17 | reverse complement strand
GTGGCGGACAATTCACGGACCAAGAAAGTGAAGACGCCCTTGCTGTGCACCCTCGCGTCGCCCCGCGTCGGCGATTACACCTTTGCGACCACGTTCGACGGTCTCGGCATCCCGTCGTGGCGCATCGTCAACGAGCTCGACGTCGTGCCCAAGCTGCCGGTCTTCCCCTTTTGGCACATCCAGACCGAGCATCTCTATAATTCCGGCTCGTCGACCCGGTGGTCGCTGGAGTGCTGGCATTCGATCTACACATATCTGCACTTGCTCGATCCCAAGCAGCCGCTGCTGCCGGCTTGCTTGCCGCCGAAGGTGGCGGCGGCGACACCGTTGCGCGTGGCGGCGCAGCCGGCGCAATTGGCTGGCGCGGCGTCGGCGGCTCCGGTCGAGAAAGAAATCGCTATCGCGGCACCGGCCGGCACCACGATCAACATCACGATCAAAGTCGGCTGAAACCTTCGCCGCTTACTTTGCTGCTTACTTTGCCGCCTCCTTGGCCTTGGCGACGATGTCGGGCGGCGTGGCGTAGATGTCCTTCACCAGCTTCTCGACGTCCTGGCCGGAGACCGGATTGACCTCGAGCTGGGTCTTGTCGGCTTCGGCGAGAAAATCCTTGTCCTTCATCGTGTCCATGAAGGCCTGGCGCAACACGGCGACGCGATCGGCCGGCAGGTTGGGCGGCGAAACATAGGGCCGGCCCATCACTTGCCGGGCGAAGATCATCTTGAGGATCGTGCGCTGCTCGTCGGTCTTGGCGAAATCGATGACCGACGGCACATCGGGCAGCTCGGGATGTTTGTTGAGCGAGAGCTGGACCAGCACGACCATCTTGTTCTCGTCGATCCACGATTTGTGCGTCGACTTCACGCTCGACCACGACCAGCCGCAGCGCCCCTGGACCTCGCCGCGCTCCATCGCCAGCACCACGTCGTTGCCGCCGGGATAGCCAGCGACGATCTTGAAATGGGTGCCCAGAATGCCGTTGAGCACGCGCGGGAATTGGCCGATCAACAGCGGATCGAAGGCGATGCCGCGGCCGAAGGTGGCGAATACGGAACCGTCCTGCGGCGCCACGCGATAGAGCCAGTTGGCGAGCCGCAGACTGCCGGCGCCTTCCATGTTGCGCGGCACCAGCGTCGGATTACCGGGAATATGCACGCCCATGTGGCGGCCGATCACGCGGGCATAGAAGTCGTAGGCGCCGCCGGTCGAGTAGCCGATATATTCGTCGATGTTGCGGTTCTTGTAGAAATCGACCGGGCTTTGCGCGATGGCGATCCGCGTCGACCCGAACAGCAGCAGGGCAGCGGCAATGGCGCGCGTAATATGACTTCGCGAACGTTTCATGGGCTTGCTCTGGGCTTCCTCGCAAGGCGCCTTCATGTGCGGGCGTTGCCGCGCTATTTGCGGCAACCGATGCGGCAATGCAACATCCAGGCGCGGGCTTGACGCATCGGTGCCTTTGGTGCGCGATAGCGGCCGTGGCAGGGGGAGCCGCTCGATGCAGCCGGATATGATCGCGAGCGCCGTGCACGCGCTGCATCTCCTGCTTGAGCCGACGCGGCTTATGCTGCTGTTCGTCGGTGTGATCATCGGGCTTGCCATCGGCGTGTTGCCGGGCTTGAGCGGCATCGTCGGCTTGGCGATGCTGATCCCGTTCACCTACAACCTCGACGAATACACCGCCTTTGCGCTCTTGCTCGGCATGGCGGCGGTAATCACGTCGTCGGATTTTATCACCGCCGTGCTGTTCGGCGTGCCCGGCCATGTCGGCGCCGCGGCCACCGTGATCGACGGTCATGCGATGGCGCGCAAGGGCGAAGCCGGCCGCGCCTTCGGCGCCGGCTTTGCCGCCTCGCTCGCCGGCGGTGTCGTCGGCGCCATCGTGCTCGGCATCAGCATTCCGATCTTGCGGCCGCTGATGCTCTCCATCGGCTCGCCGGAGCTTCTCGCTTTCACGCTATTCGGCATGTCGATGGTGGCGACGCTGTCCGGCCGCGCCCCGCTCAAGGGCCTGACCGCCGCCGGCCTTGGCCTGATGATCGCCATGGTCGGCTCGCGCTCGCAGACCGGCACGCTGCGCTGGACCTTCGGCTGGCTCTATCTGTGGGACGGTGTGCCGCTCATTCCGGCGACGCTCGGCATTTTCGCGTTGCCGGAGCTCTGCGAGCTTGCGGTGTCGCGCCGGCGCATCGCCGGCGACAACGCGCCCAACATCGATCTCTCCAGCCAATGGCAAGGCGTACGCGACGTGGCCGAGCATTGGTGGCTGGTGCTGCGCTGTAGCGTGCTCGGTACCGGCCTCGGCGCGATTCCAGGTATTGGGTCAGCGGTGATCGACTGGATCGCCTATGGTTACGCCCAGCGCACCGAGAAGAACGCCGAGACGTTCGGCTCTGGCGACGTGCGCGGCGTGATCGCGCCCGAGAGTTCCAACAACGCCAAGGAAGGCGGCCACCTGGTGCCGACCATTGCGTTCGGCGTGCCGGCCGGCGCCTCGATGGCGATCCTGCTCGGCGCGTTCCTGATGCACGGGCTGACGCCTGGGCCGGAGATGCTGACCAAGCATCTCGATCTTACTTACATGATCGTGTGGAGCCTGACCTTGGCCCATGTCATCGGCGCCGTCATCTGCCTGGCGTGCAGTCGTTACCTCGCGCAGATTTCGCGCATCCGGCCGGAAATCCTGCTTCCGATCATCATCGCGCTGGTCTTCGTCGCCGCCTTCGAGGGCGAGCACGATTGGGGCGATCTCTATGCGCTCGTGTTCTTTGGCGTCATCGGCTGGATCATGAAGCGGCTCGGCTGGCCGCGGCCGCCCATGGTGCTCGGCATCGTCGTCGGCGCGATCTTCGAGCGCTATTTGTTCATCTCGACCCAGCTTTACGGCTGGGGCTGGCTGTGGCGGCCGGCGGTGCTGGGGATTCTCGCCTGCGTGGTCTGGGCGCTGTACCGGCCGCTGTTGCAGATTGCGATGACGCTCGTCGGGCAATTTCGCGAGGTCGGCGGTCGCAAGCCGCGGCTTGGCGCCGCGCCGACCTTTTCGCTCGCCGTCATCGTGCTCATCGTCGCCGCCATCGCCTCGTCGGCGTCCTGGCCGCACGATGCCAAGATCGTGCCACTCACTGCTTGCGGCATGGCGCTGGTCGCCGCCGTGCTCAATCTCGTCAACGAGCTGTTCGGCGGCGAGCAGGCGGTCGTCGCCCATGCCGATGCCACGGTACCCGTGCGCGCAGCCGTCGAAGATATCGGCATGGCGTCCGACGTGTTGCGCCGGCGCGCGGCCGTCTTCTTCGTCTGGATGGCGCTGTTCATCGGCGCCGTCGCGCTGATCGGGTTTATCCCGGCGATCACGGTGTTCGTGTTCGCCTATATGGCATTCGGCTTCGGCGAGCCGCCGCTGCCCTCGCTCGGCTACGCCGCGGCGACGACGCTTCTATGCTGGGTGGTGTTTCACTGGGCGCTTCGCGTCGCCTGGCCGCAATCGCTGCTCGGCGATCTGCTTCCCGGCCTGCGCGCCTATACCGGGCTGATCTGATTTCGCGGCATGACGCTGCGCGTTGCTCCGCGGCCATGACATTGCGCGCATGACGGAAATCCCTTAAACGAGCGGCACGAAGCGCCAACGCGTTTTCCCCGGCAGCATGGAGGGCGGCCTGCTTCCGGGCGGAGCGCAGCGAAGAAAAAAGGAGCGCGCCATGACGGGAATGCTGGAACACGAAATGCCCGGGCTCGGCCATAACAAGCCGTCCGACGAAGACGCCGACGAGATCAAGCACGGCAAATGGGAGCGCTGGTCGAAGAAGCGCACCTTCGTCCGGGCGCTCGAAGGCACCTACAGCCATCTCTACAAGAAACTGCTCGAAGAGCCGCGGGTCTATTCCTCCAAGGACCATCCCTGGAAGGGCGGGCCGGCGATGTACGGCAAGCACATCATCTCGCCGCAGGCGGTCAGCGTCCTGCAGTCGATCGAATCGCACATCGAGTGCTATGCGCCGCTCAATGCCGGACAGAAGCACGGCCACCTTAACAGCGCGGTATTTTACGTGCTCAAGGGCCACGGCCATGACGTGCATGACGGCCGCTACATGAAATGGGAAGCCGGCGACGTCATGCTGGTCGAGAACGGCTGCGTGCATCAGCACTTCAACGACGACGAGAAGGAATCCTGCATCCTCCTGGTGTTCAAGGCCAAGCCGCTGTTCCTGTTCATGCACCTTCTGTTCCAGAAGATGGTCGAGTGGCCAACCGACAAGCTGCCGCCCGGCGTCAAGGAATTCCATCCGCCGACGGAAATTTGAAGGGCGGAGGGCATCATGACATTGTTCGAAGACAAGCAAGCCGCGCTGTCCGGCGCCAATACCAGCGAATTCCTCGCCGAGGCGATGGTCGAGTCGGAGAAATTCCGCGCCGACTACGCGACGCTGCCGAACGCGGCAAGCACCGCCACATGTGGGAAGAATTGTTCTTCGTCGTCGAAGGCTCCGGCTACGACCTGCACTGGGACCTGAAATGGGATTGCCTCGAAGCGTTCGACTGGCAATGGGCCGAGGTGCCGAAGAAGTTCGAATGGACGGTCGGCGACTACGTCTATATCCCGCCCTTCACCATGCACCAGCATTTTGCCAATGCCGGCCAGGAATGCCGCATCATCGTCATGAGCAACCGCATCGTCAAAGACATGGGCTTTGATTGGTACGACCAGGTCGAGCGCGCGCCGGGATTCTGACGGCGCTTATTGCAGGGTGATGTTGGCTTCCTTGATCACCCGACCCCACAGTTTTGTTTCCGCAGCGAAGAATTTGGCCGCGTCGGCCGGCGTGCCGGCCATCGGCTCGAGCCGGAGCGCGCGCAGCTTTTCGTCGATCTGCGGCCTTTGCAGGACTGCAACGACGTCGGCGTTGATCTTCTCGGCCAAGGCCTGCGGCGTTCCGGGCGGCCCAACGATCGGAAACCAGGTGATCGATCGGAAGCCGGGAAGTCCCGATTCGGCGATGGTCGGTATCTCCGGCACGTCCTTGGAGCGCTCCTCGCTGGCGACGCCGAGGAGCTTCAATTTGCCGGCGCGATAGAGCGGCACCGAGGTGGTGAGCGTGTCGAAGAACATATCGACATTGCTTGACATCACGTCGGTGAGCGCCGGCAGCGCGCCGTTATAGGGCACGTGCACCATCTTGATGCCGCCGAGCACTTCGAGCTCGCTGCCGGACAGATGCGCGGTCGAGCCGGCGCCTTGCGAGGCATAAGTGAGCTTGCCGGGATTGGCCCTGCCGTAGGCGAGCAGCTCCTGGATGGTGGTGGCGGGGAAGTCCGGCCGCACTGCCAGAACATTGGGAATCTTGGCCAATAACGCGATCGGCGCGAATTTCAGCGGGTCGTATTTGAGATCGTGGTAGAGCAAGTGCTGGATCGATACCGGCGACGGCGGGCAGATCAGCAGCGTGTAGCCGTCGGGCGCCGCGCGGGACACGTATTCGGCGCCGATGGCCATGGCGGCTCCGGCCATGCCACGTGCGTCGGATAGGGCTCCTGCGCGCGGCCCGCGGTCGCAGCGAGCACCGCAAAGAACAGGGCCAGGACGAAGTCACGTAGTCTCGGCATGTCGATCCCCGGATTTACGCATTTGCGCAAAGCGCGCCAGCGACTATAGAAAAACCCGAGACTGCGAGCCAAGGCCCGGCGGCGCTCGCGTGCCGCGGCGTATTGCCCGGGTAAGTTGAGGAAAACGGCGTCCGAACGATGGCGACGAAGACATATCGATTGGGCGTCGACGTCGGCGGCACCCACACCGACCTGGTGCTGCTCGACGTTGCCGACGGCTCGATCGCGGTCGAGAAAGTCGCGACGACGCCGAACAATCCCGCGCTCGGCATCATGCGCGGCATCGGCAACTTTGCCGGGCGCGGCGTCGATCTGTCCGGCATCGAATTTTTTTCCCACGGCACCACCATCACCACCAACGCGCTGCTCGAAATGCGCGGCGCCAAGGTGGGCCTCCTCGTCAATCGCGGCTTTCGCGCCATCCAGGAGACGCAAGGGCAGGCGCGCGACGGCAATGTATTCGATTATTTCTTCCAAAAACCGCCGCCGATCGCGCCGCAGAGTCTCACGCGCGAAATCGGCGGCCGCGTCGATTACGCGGGCGCCGAGCTTGAGCCGCTCGACGAGGACGCGGTGCGGCGTGCGGCAGTAGAGCTGAAAGCCGCCGGCGTCGTCTCGATCGCGGTGTGCTACCTGTTCGCGTTTATGAATCCCGCGCACGAGCAGCGCACCGGCGCGCTCATCCGCGAGATATTTCCGCAGGCGCATGTTTCGTTGTCGTCGGAGGTGCTGTCGCGGGTGCGCGAATGGCCGCGATTGTCGGCGACATTGCTGAACGCCTATCTCGCGCCGGTGCTGGTCACTTACATCGCCGACCTGGAAAAGCGGCTCAACGCCGACGGCGTCACCACGCAACAGCGCTTCCTGATGCAGTCGAACGGCGGCGTCATGCCGTTCGCGGCGGCAGTCACCGGCCACAAGACCGTGCACAGCCTGCTGTCGGGTCCGGCGGCCGGCGCGCAGGCCAGCGCCTATCTGCCGCGCGAAGACGGCGGCGCGGGCGGCCGCGGCATCGTCACCCTCGACATGGGCGGCACCAGTTGCGACATCGCCTTCATCGAGGGCGGTGCGCCGCTCGAAGTCACCGAAGGCACGGTGGCGCGGCGGCAGCTCGATGTGCCGGCGCTCGATTTGACGACGATTTCGGCCGGCGGCGGTTCGATCGTGTGGATCGATCGCGCCGGCTTTTTGAGCGTCGGCCCGCAAAGCGCCGGTGCCGATCCGGGGCCGGTGTGCTACGGCCGCGGCGGCGAAAACCCGACCGTGACCGATGCTGACATCGTCGGCGGCTTCCTCAATCCGGATTATTTCCTCGGCGGCACGCAGAAGCTCGATGTGGCCGCCGCGCGCGCCGCGCTGGAGACGAAAATTGCCAGGCCGATGAAGATGACATTGGCCGAGGCGGCAGCCGGCATCCGCCGCATCGTCGACATGCGCATGGCCGACGAGGTGCGGGTGTTCGCGGCGCGGCGCGGCGTGGATTTGAGCGAATTTGCGCTCTTGCCGTTCGGCGGCGCCGGCGCCGTCCACGCTGCAGCGGTCGCCGAGGAGCTCGGCATGCGCCGGATTATCGTGCCGGCCCGGCCCGGCGCATTCTCGGCGCTCGGCTTGCTCTGCACCGACGTGCTGCACGACTACATCCGTTCCGAGCTTGGCGCGCTGGACCGGCTCGATCCGGCCCACGCCGAGCAGCTGTTCCGCGACATCGAGGCCAAGGCGGCGAGCGAGCTTGCCGAAGAAGGCCTCGACCCGAGCGCGGCGTCGTTCGAGCGCGACCTCGACATGCGCTATGCCGGGCAGGGCTACGAGCTGCGCGTGCCGCTTTCCGGGCTGTGGCGGGAAGCGCTCGACGGCAAGGCCCTCGCCGCCGTGCGCGCGCGCTTCGACGAGGTGCATGGGCGAATTCACGGCCATGCGGCGAAGGAAAAGGCCGTCGAAGTCGTCAGCTATCGCCTGCGCGTGCGCGTCGGCGTGCCGAAATATCAGCCGCAACCGCTGCCTGCCGGCGCGCCGTCAGCGCCGCCGCCGGTTTCGATCAAAGGCACGCGGCGCGTCTCGTTCGATGCCGGCGAAGCGATCGACACGACCATTTATGATCGTGACAAGCTATCGGTTGGCGTCACTTTTGCCGGTCCCGCCATCGTCGAGCAGTTCGACGCCACGACGGTCGTGCCGCTCGGCTGGCACGCCTTCGTCGATCGCCACGGCAATCTGGTCCTCGAACGCAAAGATTAATGCGCAATGGTCGACGCCATCACCACGCAAGTCGTGCGCAACCGCATCGGCAGCCTGATGCAGGAGATGCACTATCATTTCTACCGCTCCGGCTATTCGACCATCATCCGCGAATCGCGCGATTTCTCCTGCGTGATCCTCGATTGCCACGGCGGCTTGATCGTGGCGCCGCCAATGTTCTTCCACGCGCCGGTCTATCGCCACCTGGTGGCGAAAATTATTGCGCTGCACGGCGACGATATCGGCGACGGCGACATGTTCGTTTGCAATCACCCCTATGACGGCGGCCTGCCGCATGTTTCCGACATGGCTTTCGTTTCGCCGATCATCTCAGGCACGACACTAGTCGGTTTTGCCGGCTCGATCGCGCACAAGGCCGACGTCGGCGGTACCAATCCGGGCTCGACCTCGGCCAATGCCACGGAGATATTCCAGGAGGGCCTGTTGCTGCCGCCGGTGAAAATCTATTCGCGTGGCGTCTACAACGACGATCTCGAGCGTCTCATCCTCGCCAACAGCCGGCAGCCCGAACTGGTGCGCGGCGACATGCATGCGCAGATGGCGGCGACGCAAATGGGCGCCACGCGTATCCTGGAGACTTGCGAGCGGTTCGGCGCCACAGCGGTGATGGAAGCTTTCGCGGCGCTGCTTGCCGGCGCGGCGGCAGAGCTGCGCGCAGCGATCAAGGCGCTGCCCGACGGCGAAGCTTCCGCCGAAGGGTTCATGGACAATGACGGCGTCGAGCTCGACCGGCCGGTGCGCTTCGCCGTCACGGTGCGCGTACAGAACGGCGACATCACCTTCGATTTCACCAAGAGCGACCGGCAAGCCAAGGGGCCGATCAATTTGCGGCCGTCGATGATCGAGGCTTGCGTGTTTTATTCATTGATAGGCGCGCTCGATCCGAAGCTGGCGTTCAACGACGGCATGCGCGATGTGGTGAAGTTTGTCTACGCGCCCAACACCGTCACCAACGCCAGCGCGCCGGCGCCGGTCAGTTCCTATCAGGCGGCAAACCAGAAGCTCACCGACGTGATCCTCGAGGCGCTGGCGCCGTTCCGCCCCGAGCGCGCTCTTGCCAATAGCGGCTCGAGCGGCGCCATGCTGATTTCGTGGAAGGACGGCGGCCGGCCCGGCCAGCCGTCGCTGCAATACGAGATCCTCGGCTCGGCCTATGGCGGCGGCAACGGCAACGACGGGGCGTCGGCGGTCGCCACCCACACCAGCAACCTGCACATCACGCCGATCGAGATTCTCGAAACCGAGTTTCCGTGCCGCATCGTCGAATTCGACTTGGTGCAGGATTCCTGCGGCGCCGGCGAATTTCGCGGCGGGCTGGCGTTCCGGCGTATTTACGAATTGCTGCAGGACGCCAGCGTGGTGCGCCGTTACGACCGGGCGAAATTTCCACCGAACGGCGTCGCCGGCGGCAAGCCGGGCAGCCGCAGCCGTTTTGTCATTCATCTCGGCGCCGAGGGCGAGCGCGAAACGCCGGCCTCGGGCCGCTACGAACTGCGCGCTGGCGAGCGCTTCCTGTTGCAGAGCGCCGGCGGCGGCGGCTACGGCGATCCGAACAAACGCGACCGCGCGGCGCTCGCCCGCGATATCGCGGAGGGCTACGTCTCGGCAGATTCGGCCAAGCGCGATTACGGCGGGAAGGATTGATCATCATGGCAAACGGCAAGAAAGATCGGGTTGGCATCGTCGGCGCCGGACGCATGGGGCTCTCCATGCTCAGGCACCTGGTCAAGAATGGCTACGTGGTCACGGTCTGCGACATCAGCGAGAAGCAGCGCGAGGCTGCGGGCGCCATCGGCGCGACGCCGGCGGATGTCGGCAAGGCCAGCGACATCGTCATCCTTGGCGTCGGTTATGACGACGAGGTCAACGACGTGGTGTTCGGCAAAAGCGGCTTGCTGGAGACCATGGCGCCCGGCTCGATCATCGCGGTGTCGTCGACGGCGAAGCCCGACACCGTGAAGGCCGTCGCCGCACGCGTCGCTGAAAAAGGCATCGACGTGCTCGACGCGCCGATCTGCCGTGGCCGGTTCGCGGCGGACGAAGGCACGCTGTTGGCTTTGGTCGGCGGCAAGGCCGAGGTCGTCGCCCGCGCCCGGCCGGTCTACGGCACCTTCGCTTCCGACATCGTGCATCTCGGCGATGTCGGCCACGGCCAGGTCGGCAAAACCATGAACAATCTGCTGCTCTGGGTGAACGCGATCGGCTTGTTGGAAGCCGGCAAGCTCGCCGAAACCACCGGCATCGATCTAGTCAAATTGCGGCAGGCACTGATGATGAGCTCCGGCGCGTCGGACGCGCTCAAGGAAT
>WNFI01118516.1_pt1 | contig 10161 bp, 9 predicted proteins | sample 5400471 | NCBI WGS metagenome assembly WNFI01 (sample SAMN13153348, study PRJNA577476) | soil metagenome | isolation source: 100 cm saprolite on Douglas fir-dominated hillslope | place: USA:California | collected 2013-09-17 | reverse complement strand
CATCGATTTCCTGGCACTCGTCCAGCGTGGTCAGCGGAATGCCGATACTCAGTGCCAACTCCTGCGACCGCACCGACGTCGGAATCCCCCGAACTTTCAGCCCACTCTTTACTCGCTCACCCAGCAGTTGAATAAAGTGTCCTGCCGTCGATCCCGTCCCTAAACCCACGACGTGCCCATCCTGCACAAATCGCAAGCTGGCCCGTGCCGCCGCCTCTTTTTCCTGATCATTCGCCATAGGTTTTCGGTGTCGCGTCTATCTTACGTTGTCATGCGTTTTTGCAGTGTCATCCTGAGCGAAGCCGCGCGGAATCGCGCGGCGCAGTCGAAGGACCTCGTGTACCTGTGCGCTGCCAACCGCCCCATTGAGGAGTTCCTGCTCCAGCTCTCCCCCCGAGACCCCTCCGCGTCCTCTGTGTCCTCCGGGTTAAAGATTTTTCAGATCGCTAATATCCCTACCCTCACAAGCTCTTCTCCGTATAAATCAAATACCCCGCCAGCACCACGCCAACCACGACCATCAAAACCGCGACCAGATCCACCACAAATCCTGCCGGCTCAAACGTTCCAGCATCCAATTGCTCCCGCGTCTTGCGATACCGCACCAGACCCGCCACCACCATCACTACGCCCGCGACAATCGCTCCCGATCCCATCCAGACCGATAACGCCGCCGTCCGCACTACATGCCCTTGCAGCGCCGTCAACTGCCGCATGGCAATCGAGAAGCGTCCAATCGCAAATCCGAACACTACAATCGCCGCGCCTGTCCGCACCCACGCCAGAAACGTCCGCTCATTGGCCAAGTGGTCGCGCGCGCGATTTGGATTCTCAATCATCCCGCTCGGCATTATTCCACAGCCTTGGCCAGAAGCGCGCCTGCCCCGGCAATATTCTTGATCAGTTCCTCTGGTACCCCATGCCGCTTTTGCAAATATTCCGGACTGTTAAAGGTAACCCACACCTTGCCTTCTGCGTGGGGTCCAGTCGAGCAACGCTCGACTTGCTTTTCTTGCCAGCGCCCTCGAATTCCCGATCAGGCAAGGCATTTGCCCGATTTTAACAATCCCGAAACATGAGGTTCACGGAGTTGATATGTGCTCCGCCGTGAGAAATGCAGTGGAAACCATATCGGGCGCCGCCTCAGAGAAAATTACCCAACCCGCCTGCACCAAATTCTGTCATGCCCCTGTGGACGGGCTGCACTCGATTGAAAATACAGGCGGTTACAACATGTGAATTTTCGTTGACTGAAATAATAGAAGGAGTACAACAGGATCGTTCTTTGAGGCGTAGGGTAGGTTTATCCGGTTGGCGGTGAGCCCGGAGCCCGAGCGAAGATCGCGCGCAGCGTCCCCGCAAGGGAAGGCAGCGAAAGCAGGTCGAGCCAGGGTCTAACGCGAGCTACTGGCCGAGACGAATGGACCCCACACCACCTCGGAACTCTCTTTGTTTGTGGGAGCTGTTAGCTTCTGGCTCTTAGCTTTTAGCTCAAACCCACCAAAGTTCGAATCTGCCGACGTCTGTCATCCTGAGCGAAGCCACGCGGAAGCGCGCGGCGCAGTCGAAGGACCCCATACCCGCCCGAAGCTTTCACAAGCCCTACGAGGAGTTCTCTCGACGGACAGGAAACCATTCCATACCAAACGCCTAGTTAGATTTTCCAAGAAATCGACTCTCCTCAGTGAAATCAGCCGCGAAGCCGTTGATCTTGGTGGACCAGGCAAGATTCGAACTTGCATCTGCGAGCGCAGACGGAGATCCCGCTCGCCATGTTCCTTACACCACCGGCCCAACTTTTAGAAACCTCTATTTTTCGATGAGACTCGTGCCCTAATCCACGTGTTCCCCTTCGCCCATAAAGCTCTGCTCCGGGGGCGGCAGCCTGTCTCCCGGCCGCGCCCAGAAGACATACAGCGTCGGCCACAGGATCACGCTCACCACTAATTCCACGATCAGCCCGCCCACAATCACAATCGCGAACGGTCGCTGCGAATCCGATCCAATATCGTGCGACATCGCCGCTGGTAGCAGTCCCAGCGTCGCTACCAGCATGGTCATCATGATCGGGCGCAGCCTCAGCGCCGCTCCTTCTTTTGCCGCGTCGCGCACCGGCATGCCACGTGTCCGCAGCTGGTTGATGTACTCCACCATGATCACGCCAATCTCCACCGACACTCCGATCAGCGCCAGAAATCCCAGCCCCGACGAAACACTGAAGTGGGTTCCGGTCAGTAGCAGGCTGAGAAATCCGCCAAGCGGCGAAAGAGCGACGACCGCCAGAATCAATCCCACCCACTTCCACGACCCAAATGCCGAGTACAGAATGAAAGACATGAGGAGCAACGTTACGGGCACAATGATCGCCAGCCGCCGGTTCGCCCTCTGCTGGCTCTCATATTCGCCAGTCCAATCCAGGTGATACCCCTCCGGCAACTTCACCTTCTGCCCAACTTCTTCAATCGCCTGCCGCACCGTGCTACCCAAATCGCGCCCACGCACGCTGTACTTGATCGCGATATACCGCGAGTTTCCCTCGCGATAAATCGTCGACGCTCCATCATCGAGCGTGATCTTGCACAACTGCCCCAGCGACACGCGTTCTCCAGTTGGCGCCACAATCCTGATGTTGGTGAGGTCTTCCACAGTCCGCCGGAACTGCGGCTGATACCGAACCGTCAAGTCATAGCGTTGTTCGCCGATCAAAATCTGCGTCAGCGCCTTCCCGCCCACCGCGCTCTCGACCGCATCTTGAATGTCGCTGACGTTGATGCCGAACCGATCTGCCGCCGCGCGATCCACGCTCAGGTTCACGTTGGGTTGTCCGCGCACCTGAAACGTTCCCAGGTCTGCGACGCCCGGAACCTGATTCATGACACCCTGAATCTCATCTGCCTTCTGTTCCAGCGCCTTCAAGTCGGTGCCAAACAATTTCACCGCCAGCTCGCCTTTTACGCCGCTGACTGCTTCCTCAACGTTGTCGGAAATTGGTTGCGAAAAATTCCAATCTACCCCCGGAAACTGTTGCAGGTCCTTGTCCATCGCCGCGATCAGTTCTTCCTTCGTGTGATACTCCTTGCGCCACTCTTCCCGAGGGTGGAGGTCTACGAAAAACTCAGTGTTATAAAATCCGCTCGCATCGCTCCCGTCATCCGGTCGTCCCACCTGGCTGATCACTTGCTTCACTTCAGGAAATCCAGCCAACACCAGCCGCGCTCTCTTGGCCATGCCAAAACTCGCCGACGGCCCGGTGCTGGGCGCGAGCGTACCGCGCACCCAGACCGCCCCCTCATCTAAATGAGGCAAAAATTCCGATCCGATAATTCCACTGAACGCGAAGAACAACATCGCGGCCAGCCCCACCAGACCCATCCCGAGCGTGAACTTCATGTGATCGAAACACCAGTCGAGCGCCCGCGCATAGTTGCGGTTCAGCCACTCCAGCACCGGATTTCGCCACTCCTTCATCTCCCGCCCAAACAACATGCTGCACAGAACCGGCGCCACCAGCAGCGCAAACACCAGTGCTCCCAAAAGAGCGAATGCCACGGTCCATGCCATAGGGCTAAACAGCCGGCCTTCAACCCGTTGCAACGTAAAAATCGGTAGATACGAAACGATAATGATGACGCGGGCGAAGAAGACCGGCTTCTGCACCTCGTGCGCCGCGATGCCCACGATTTCTAAAAACGATTTCTTCTGGTTACCGAAGGAAGTGTGGCGCAGAATGTTTTCCACCATCACCACCGACCCGTCCGTCCACCACCATGCCGAAGTCGAGCGCCCCGAGCGAAAGAAGATTCGCGGGGATGTGGTTCAAATCGAGCAGGATCGCCGCAAACAGCAGAGAAAAAGGAATCGTCACCGCAACAATCAGGGCGCTGCGCGCGTTCCCCAGAAACAGGAACAGGATCAGCGTTACCAGAATCACGCCGTCCGTCAGGTTCCGCAGCACCGTGTGCGTCGTATGCTGCATGAGTTCGCTACGGTCCAGATGCGGAACGAACTTCACTCCTGGCGGCAGTAGCCCCGTTTTGCCATTCGTCCCATTTAATTCGTCGATTTTCTTGTGCAGCGCCGCCAGCGTAGTCTCGGCTACCGCACCCTTGCGGAGCAGTACAATCCCTTCCACTACGTCGTCATTATTGAGGATGCTGCCATCTTCCTTGCGAATCGTCTTTCCCAACTGCCCTAGCCGCACCTTCGGCGCCTGCACCACACTTCCCAAATCCCGCACCCGCACAGGCGTTCCAGCCTGAACCTTTACGACAGTCGCCGCAATATCGTCCGTGGTTTGCATCAAGCCCACGGCGCGGACATTCAGCGCCTGCTCACCGCGCTCAATAAACCCTCCACCGGCGTTCGTATTATTCGCAGTGAGTGCTTGCTCGACTTGCGCAAGAGACAACCCGTATGCCACCAGCTTCCCAGGATCAAGTTGCACCTGGTACTCGCGCGTCGGCCCGCCAAACGGATTCACATCCACAATATTCGGAACCGACTTCAACTGGTTCACCACGGACCAGTCGTTCAGCGTCTTCAACTCCATCACGTCATATTTTGGATTCGTGCTGGTCAACGTGTAGAACATGATCTGCCCAGTCGGGCTGTAATCCGGGCCAATTCCAGGATTCACCCCCGTGGGCAGCGTCACCAGTTGATTGAACGTAGTGATGTCGTCGTCGTAGATAATCGTGATGATCGACAATCCCGCCAGTGACGCCGACCGCAGATGGGTCAGATGCGCAACTCCATTTAGTTCTACTTCCAGCGGAACCGTGATCTGCTGCTCGACTTCTTCCGCCGCATGTCCCGGCCATTGCGTGATCACCTGCGCATACGTATCGGCCACATCGGGATAAGCTTCGATCGGCAGATTGTGAAACGAGATAATTCCCCACACGAACAGCACCAGCGCTCCGCCCAGAATCATCCAGCGGTTGCGCAGCGCGAGATCGATCATGTAGCGGATCACTATTTCTTCTCCGCCACTTCCGTCGAAAACTCCAGTGCGTTTGTCACGACCACATCGCCTGGCTTCACGCCGTCCCGAATCTCCTGCATTCCGTCGGGAGCCAGTCCGTCCGCCTGCACCAACATTTTGCGAAAGCGCTTATCGCCTTCCTCGCGGAATACCCAGTCTTTGTCGTGCAGCCGCATAATCGCCGTCGATGGCACCACCACTCGGTCGGTCAACTTACGCGATCTGAACTTCGCCACCGCGAACATTCCCGGGCGCAGCGCGCCATCTCTATTCCCCAGCACAATGCGAACCTTCGCCGATCGCGTATTCGGATCCAGTACCCGCGAAATATCCGCAACTCTTCCGTGGAACACCCGGTCCGGAAACGCATTCAGTTGAATCTCTGCCGCATCCCCGGTATGAACTTCGTCCAAGTCGTTCTCGAAGACATCGCACACTACCCACACCTCGTCCAGATCGGCGATCGTGAAAAGATTCGGCGTATTGTCCAGACTCTTCACGCCTTCGAATCCCGAGACGTTCTGTTCCACGATGGTTCCACTCAGCGGCGCTTTTAAATCAATCAGCGCGCTCGGATGCGCGGGGTCTGCTCCTAGCACCCGCACACGATGCTCTGCCGTCTGCACATCGATCTTGGCTTTGTCTTCCGTGTCCTGCGCCGCTTCCAGGTCTTTCGCCGCAATCGCTCCGCGGTCGTACAACATTTGCGACCGATCCAGTGCCTTACGCGACAAAACTTCATCTGCCCGCGCCTTCTGATAGTCCGCCATCGCCGTCGCCAGATCAGGACTCGAAATCACCAGCAGCGTTTGCCCCTTCTTCACTGAATCTCCCAGCTTTACCTTCAGTTCAGTAACGCGCCCTCCGCCCAGCGATGTCACATGAATCGTCCGGTTCACGTCCGGATTCACCGTTCCGTTGGCGGCTATTTCTGTGGGCAACGACCGCTTTTCTGTTTTTGCTGTCTTAAATAACTCAGGATGATCCGTCTCGTAAATGTCAGGATCCAGCGTGACCGCCGGTTTGTTCACTGCCGTCGCAGCCTCCTTTGAGCAGCCCACGCCGACGATCAAAACGGCGAGGACAACTAACGCGAACCAGGCTGCCACTGGTGAGGCAGCCCGGTTCTGCGTCTGGCACGGGACGCCGGGGGAGATTTCGTTCACCGTGCCACAGGAACGCCCGCTGGCCCTGCTCTCTCTCGGCGTTCCCGAACTTAAAACTCTGTCCAATCGCATCTTCATTGAATAACCTCGCGCCCCACCGCCTGATTCAACTGCGCCGCCGCCGTTAGATACGATCCCACCAAATTCACGTAACTCAATTCCACCGCGCGGTACTCGTTCTCGGCGCTCAAGAAATCCAAAAGCGATGCTCCTCCATGCTGGTAGGAAAACAAAAACGTGTCTCGTACCCGCACCGCTTGTGCCAGATATTTCTCTTTGTAGGGCCGCAGCAGGATCAGATTGCTTTCCAACGTCGCGTAGCCGGAATCCACGTCGCTCAGAACTCCAGCCTCGGCGGCGTCGCGCAATTTTTCCGTGCGTGTGACGTCGAGCTGTGTGCGCAACTTTTCTCCCTGGTTCCGGTCAAAAATCCGCAGTGGCACGCTCACACTCACACCCACCGTGTTAATACCGAACGGATTATTGTTGGACGAATTGTGCGTGTACCAGGCGCCGAAGGTAGGATCGACGGAGCCATTTGCAACCGCCAACTTGTGATCGGCCTGCGATTTCTCGATGGTTTTAACTGCCGCCTTCAGGTCGGGCCGGGTGTCGAGCGCGATCTTGCGATATTCATCCCGCGTTCCCATTCGGTCGTTGAAGTCGAACGTTCCGCTGGTGTCGAACTTTTCGATCGGCGTGCGGTCATTCATCAGCGTGAGCAGCTGGATTTTCGACGTGCGTAGATCCACCTCGGCGGTTTGTACGTCGGACTCATACTGCACGCGCTGCAACTCCAGGCGGTCGAGATCCATCTGCGCGATGTCGCCCGCGGCGAAGCGATCACGGCTGATCTTGAGCACGTGGTCGTAATACTCGAGGTTGTCCTTTGCTACCTGCAGCACCGCTTTAGCTTGCAGCGTCGACACGAACGCGCCGCGCAGGTTGAACAGCAGCGTTCGCTCCAAGTCGGCATGATTCGATTCGGCGATCAGAGTTCCAGTTTCCGCACCCTCCAGGCGTAACTCTCTCTTGCGCTGCCGCTCGTGCAGATAGTCCAACCCGGGCGATTCAGAAGTTCCGGCGAAGGGCCGCCATATGCCATTGTTTGGGGCGATCTGGGTTCCATCCACTGACAGATTGAACGTTGGATTCGGACGCAAGAACGCGGTGATCTCCTGCGCCCTCGATTCGTCAATATTCAATGTGTCCGCCAGCAGCGTGGGGTTGTTCATCTCGAATCGTTCTTTCACCTTCTCCCATGTCCAATCCTGCGAATGTGTTTGTGCGGCTGGCGCAATCGGTGCTGCCTGCGCGACAGCAATTCCGCATGAACTCATCAGCACGCCGGTCAGCGCTAACCTCAGTCCGAACTGTTGCCGCCGTTTCCTTCGCATCCACCACTCCCTAAAACTGCTAGTCCTTCTTAGCCAGTCAAAACTGATCCCGAGGTCTGCATCGTTCGCTCGCATGGCCGTGGAAGAGCGGCGCTTCAGCGCCGCGTAACGTCGTAGTTGTCCATGGGCTTTAGCCCCGGTGGCGGTCGTCAAGGAGATATCCCCGACGATCCGCAACTATGTATTTCAATCTGTAAGAAAGTTGTAGAACTGAGGACGACGTCACCAACTCACGTCGCAGCGACTAGGAAATTACCCAAGGAAAAAACTAGGAGGAGCTCGTCCCACCCGCTCGATCGCAGGCGCGACCGGCGCTAATAAGTCTGGACTGCATGCTTGCAGCCAGCCTTCATCATTCATCGAAAAAGAAACCGTTGTCCCGGCCATGGCCGCCGGATTCTGCCACTTACCCACTCCAGTAGTGCCGTTACTGGCCTGCCGTATACTCCGCTTGCTCGTTGGAGACTCTTCCATCTCCGCCCGCATCGCCCGCAGATCATCGGTCGCAGAAATTACCGGGAACAGAACCACCAAGGTGCATCCCAGCGCCAGCAAACACTGCATCGCTCGGAAGTGGTGTCCGGCACGCTCATTGGTGGAGCGTCGCCAGAGCCAGTAAGCCGGCAGCGCAAGCAGCAACCACGCGAGATTGAGGAGTAACTCCATCAGCTAAACAAAATTGCAGAAAACGGCTTCGACCCGAAAACCGTAGAACTTAGTCTTCCAGAAACCTCAAACCCAAGTCAATGTGACCTTCGTTTCCAGCCGCCCACCCTATGGCCCCACTGCCACTTGTAGCGGCGCCGGAGTCTGCATCCGCTCCCGATAAATCGCTTTCTTCTTTGCTACCTCGCCGACGGCATCGACGTGCACTACATACGCTCCATGCGGCAAATTCTCGCCGAACGGAAGCTCCATCTTGATCGTTCCCGTTCGCAACGGAAAGTGCTGATACCCAATCGCCGTCGCCCGCCCATTCTCCGCCACTGCCATCACGATGAAGGTCAAATCGATGTCGTCCGCGGTTGTATTCGTAACCTCAGCGCTCCCTTCAATGCGGCCACCTGCCACATGCGCCAGAGCCTTCCAGGAGAGCGTCATCGCCTCTACCACCTTCAGCAGAAACTGCTTATGCACGGCCTGCTGCGGTTTGCCGCTATCTGTCGCCGACACCGTAAACAAGAACTCGCCCGCCCCCTGCGGCTGTCCTCGTAACTCCCCGTTATCGTCGAGTGCGATACCCGGCGGCAATGTCCCTTTCTCGATCTTCCAGTGCAGTGTTGGCACATAATTTCCCCGCGCCACGAAAACCTCACGATAAGCCACGCGCGGATATGCGTCCGCCAACTCCTTGTTCGCAATCTTCACTCCCGAGTCATCCTTCGGTTCCGCACGAGTCTGAGCCGAAGCCTGTCCCTGCGCGCCCTGCGAGAACGTCATTCCCCAACCAACTGCCAGCGCGAAAGTGAGGAGTATCGCAATACGACCTCTGCCAAAAATCATTAAGACCCCTAAGCCTTTCAACCTAAACCTGGAGAAGATTGCTACTTCACAAACTCGTTCACTGTCTCGACAAACAGCGACGTCTGGTCCACGAAGGTCATGTGCCCCGCCTTGGGCAGTATGGCTATCTTCGATCCCGCAATCCGTGCGTGCATCGCCTCGGCTAGTGACGGATCGCACTCATCGTGATCCCCCACCAGAATCAGCGTTGGTACTTTGATGCTCGCCAGCCGCTCCGTGTACTCCACCGATTTCAAATTTCCGTCGACCACATATTCCCCGTGCGAGCCCCACATCTCCCGATAGAGATCCCAGCTGATATTTCCTCCCGCCACCGGATCGTAATTCGGGTCCGGCCGATTCTGATACACATACGGGAAATATCCTTCGCCCCACGCCGCCACCATGTAATCGTTCGTATACCGATTCTTCTGATAGTCCAGGCCGTGTCCGTAGAGCCCCTCGGCCTCCATCTTGTCGATGCGCTCGCGCAACTCGGTCGGCATTTTTTCTTTCATACGGACGAAAACTTTGTTCAGCTCCACCGTACTCGACCACGTGCTTGCCAGGATCAAGTGCGTCAGGTTCTTCTGATACTTCAGCGCATAGGCTTGTGCCAGAGCCCCTCCGTAAGAATGTCCTAGCAGCGAAATCTTGCCCAGCCCAAGCGCCTGTCTCACCGCCTCGACATCTTCCACCATGTTCTCCACGGTATATCCCGATGCATCCTCTAGCTTCTGGGATTTTCCCGACCCACGCTCGTCAATAAAGATCAGCCGGTTATGCCTTGCCAGAGGTAACAAATAAGGCAGGAAGTAATCATGCGACGCTCCCGGTCCGCCGTGGACAATCACCAGCGGTTCGCCCCGTCCCAGCGTCAGGTAATAAATCATGACTCCGTTGGCGTCGACGAATCCCTCTTGCGTCGGATACACATTCGGCCGCGGCTCCGTCTCCCGATTTTTTTCTGTCTGGGAGAAGCCGCCGATGCTCGAAAGAATCGTGATCAGCAGTATCGTGTAAAGAAACGTAGAGATCTTTCTCGTCAAGTGTGTCTCCATGTCGGCCATCCTAACATCACAGCAAAGTCGCAGTGTCTGCTCCATGAAAC
>WNFI01697150.1_pt1 | contig 10162 bp, 9 predicted proteins | sample 5400471 | NCBI WGS metagenome assembly WNFI01 (sample SAMN13153348, study PRJNA577476) | soil metagenome | isolation source: 100 cm saprolite on Douglas fir-dominated hillslope | place: USA:California | collected 2013-09-17 | reverse complement strand
GGCATCCGCGACGGCCATGCCACCGCCGTGCTCGCCGCCTCGATCTTCCATTTCGGCACCTATCGCGTCGCCCAGGCGAAGGCGCATCTCGCCGCCGCGGGGATTCCGGTGCGATTGTGAGGCTGATCTCGCCCTGGCGATGACAGGACGGCGCTGATCTGGTACAGCGTCATCGACCATAGAATCGGTCATTGTTTTTGCCGTCATTCCCGCGAAAGCGGGAATCCAGTGTATGGCCCTGGGTCCCCGCTTGCGCGGGGACGACGGAGAGGTCGTATGCGCCTTATTCGGGAGAGGGCGATGGCAGAGATCGACGGCAGCACGCTCGACCGGCTTTATGCGGTGATCGCCAGCCGCCGCGGCGGCGACCCGGCGACGTCGTACACGGCCAAGCTCTTCGCGGCAGGCCCGGTCAAGATCGCGCAGAAGCTCGGCGAAGAGGCGGTCGAGACGGTGATCGAAGGCGCACGCGGCAATGCGGCGGGCGTCGTCGCCGAAAGCGCGGACCTGCTCTATCACCTGCTCGTGCTCTGGGCGGAAGCCGGCGTCGCGCCGGCGCAGGTCTGGCGCGCGCTCGAAAGCCGCGCCGGCACATCCGGCATCGACGAGAAGAAGTCGCGGCCGGCGAGGTAAGGGGAGCGCGGCATGGTCTACGATCGCAACAACATCTTCGCGCGCATCCTGCGCGGCGAGATCCCCTGCCGCAAAGTCTATGAGGATCAGTACGTCCTCGCCTTTCACGACATAAACCCGGCGGCGCCCGTGCACATCCTGGTGATCCCCAAGGGCGCGTATGCCTCGCTCGACGACTTCTCGGCCACGGCATCCGATGCCGAGCTCGCCGCTTTCACCCGCGCCTTGGGCGTGATCGCCCGCCAGATGGGCGTGGCCGAGACCGGCTACCGCATCCTCGCCAACCACGGCCCGGACGCCCACCAGGAAGTACCGCACTTCCACGTGCATATCTTCGGCGGCCGCAACCTAGGGCGAATGATTTCAAAGACTTAGAGACACGGCGCCGGCGATCGTTGAGAGGTTGTTAACTGCCGGCGGCCTAGCATCGCCGCGGGGCGCTCCTGCCTGGAGAAGGGAGTGCCTGGGCGTGCCTGCTACGGAGCCAAGCAACCCGGCGATGTCGAAGCCTCGCAAGCAGATCGGCGGAGCGACCACTTCCTCGACCGGCGCCGCGCCGGACGGCGAGACGCGCCTGCGGGCCTTCGCCGAGGCCGGCTCCGACTGGTTCTGGGAGATGGATGAGGCGCTGCGCTTCTCCTACATGTCAGACCGCGTCGATCGGCCCAATGAGTTGTTCGGCGCGGATTTCCTTGGCCGGCGCATCGACGAGATCGGGCTTCCCGGCATGGAGGAGACCTATTGGCCGCCGCTCCTGCTGCGGCTCGAGATGCGCGTTCGGTTCCGCGATTTTCGCTTCATCCGCCGCAACGCGGTCGGCGCGGCGCGGCATCTCTCGATCAGCGGCGTGCCGATCTTCGACGCCGCCGACGAATTCCGCGGCTTTCGCGGCACCGGGCGCGACCTGACCGACGAGACGGTGGCCGAAGAACGCGCCGCGCTCGCCCAGTCGCGCCTCACCGACGCCATCGAGAGCATCCCGGAAAGCTTCATGCTGCTCGACGCCGAGGATCGCCTGGTGCTGTGCAACAGCCGCTATCGCGAGCTGCATGCGTCGATCGCGCATTGCCTCGTGCCCGGCACCAAATTCGAGGACATCTGCCGCGCCAGCGCCCTCGCCGGGCTGCCGATGCCCGCGGTCGGCCGTGTCGAGGAATGGGTGCACGACCGCATGGCGCGGCACCGGGAGCGGCATTTCGAGCTCGAGGAGCGCCAGACCGGCGAGCGCTGGATCCAGGTCGCCGAGCAGCACACCAGCGACGGCGGCACTGTCGTGGTGCAGACCGACATCACCGCGCTCAAGCGGCGCGAGCAGGAGCTGGCGGAGAAGACCGCGCTGCTGCGCGCGACGCTCGACAACATGGAGCAGGGCCTGCTCGTCATCGACGCGTTCTGCGCCATCAAAATGTGGAACAACCGGATGATCGAGCTGCTCGAGATGCCGCCCGAGCTGGTCGGCGTCGGGCGCTCGATCGAGCCGCTGCTGCGGGTGATGGCGAGCGAGGGTGTCTATGGCAGCGGCCCGGTCGACACGCTGGTGGCGCGGCGGCTGGAGGAGCTGCGCCGGGCGGAGCCGCGGCGGGTCGAGATGGTGCGGCGCGGCAAGATCCTCGAGCAGCAACGCACGCTGATGCCCGATGGCGGCGTGCTCTTCACTTACGCCGACATCACCGACCGCAAGCGCGTCGAGGTCGATCTGCGCCGCGCCAAGGACGAGGCCGAGCTGGCGAGCCGCAGCAAGACCGAGTTCCTCGCCAATATGAGCCACGAGCTGCGCACGCCGCTCAACGCCATCATCGGCTTCTCCGACATCCTCATCGGCCAGATCTTCGGGCCGTTGAGCGATGCGCGCTATGCCGACTACGCCCGCGACATTCGCGACAGCGGCTTGCACCTGCTCACCCTCATCAACGACGTGCTCGACATCGCCAAGGTCGAGTTCGGCAAGGTCGAGCTGCTCGAGGAGACGGTCGACATCGTCGCGGTGGTCGAATCCTGCCTCCGCCTGGTGCGCGAGCGTGCGCAGACCGCCGGCATCCAGCTCGCGCAAGCGCTGCCGCCGCGCCTGCCCAACCTGCTCGGCGACGGCCGGCGGCTCAAGCAGATCCTGCTCAACCTGCTGTCCAATTCCGTCAAGTTCACCCCCGCCGGCGGCAGCGTCACGGTCAGCGCCAGCCACGACGCGGACGGGTTCCGCCTGGCGGTCGAGGACACCGGCATCGGCATCGCCGCGGACGATCTCGAAACCGCGCTGCGCCCCTTCGGCCAGATCGACAGCCGCCTCGCCCGCAAGTACCAGGGCACGGGGCTCGGCCTGCCGCTGGCGCGGTCGATGGCCGAGCTGCATGGTGGGCGGCTGGAGCTGCGCAGCGCGCCCGGCCAGGGCACCACGGCGACGCTGTGGCTGCCGCCGAGCCGTGTACTCGATCCCGCGACCCGCAGCCGGTGAGCGTTAATACACACTATCCGCATGTGATTTAAAAGGTATTGACATACCGAAACCGTCAGTTTAGATACTAACCACAGCGCCGATTTGAGCATCAGCTTGCGGGCGCTTAAAAAATGCAGCTAAAGCGAGGCATCCGCCCAGCCCAGCTGCGGCGGATTTTTTGTACCTGGAGATAACCGCGAGATGCGATCGGGCACGGAATTGGACTGGTACGCGGCGGTGCTCGACTGGCGCTACCGCGGCCGCGAGGGCGAGGCGCTGCTGCAGCCCCTGGTCGAGCGCGAGTTCAAGGGCCGCATCGCGCTCCTCTCTTCCTTCGGCGCCGAGGCGGCGCTGCTGCTGCACATGGTGGCGCAGGTCGATGCGACCGTCCCCGTGATCTTCCTCGACACGGGCAAACTCTTCGGCGAGACGCTGCGCTACCGCGATGCGCTGGTGGCGCGGCTGGGCTTGCGCGACCTGCGCATCGTCGCGCCCGATGCGGGCGAGGTGGCGCGCCGCGACCCGCAGGGGACGCTGTGGCACAGCGATGGCGATGCCTGCTGCCGGCTGCGCAAGGTCGAGCCGCTCGAGCGCGCGCTCGACGGCTTCGTCGCCACGATCTCCGGGCGCAAGCGCTATCAGGGCGGCCCCCGCAGCGAGCTGCGCGCGGTCGAGGCGGCCGGCGGCCGCATCCAGGTCAATCCCCTCGCCGCTTTCACGCGCGAGCGCGTCGAGCGCGAATTCGCCGCGCGCGGCCTGCCGCCGCATCCGCTCGAGGCCGACGGCTTCCTGTCGATCGGCTGCATGCCCTGCACCGACCGCGTCGGGCCGGCCGAGGATCGCCGCGCCGGGCGCTGGCGCGGCCTCGACAAGGACGAATGCGGCATCCACTTGGCGCCGCGGCGCCGCGGCGGAGAGCGGATGTGAGCGATCTCGACGAGCTCGAGAGCCAGAGCGTCTTTATCCTGCGCGAGGCCTTCCGCAAGGTGGAGAAGCTCGGCCTCCTATGGTCGATCGGCAAGGATTCGAACGTGCTGGTGTGGCTGGCGCGCAAGGCGTTCTTCGGCCGCGTGCCGTTCCCGGCCATCCATATCGACACCTCCTACAAGCTGCCGGAGATGATCGCGTTCCGCGAGCGCATGGCGCGCGAATGGGGGCTCGAGCTCATCGTCGGCCAGAACACCGCCGCGCTGGCGGACGGCATGAACCACCTGCGCGGCCGCGTCGCGTGCTGCACGGCGCTCAAGACCGACGGCTTGAAGGAGGTCGTCGCCCGGCACGGCTTCACCGGCATCATCGCCGGCATCCGCCGCGACGAGGAGGGCACGCGCGCCAAGGAGCGCGTCTTCAGCCCGCGCGCGGAGAACGCCGAGTGGAATTTCCGCGACCAGCCGCCGGAGTTCTGGAACCATTTCAACACCGACTTCCCGCCCGGAATCCATCTGCGCATCCATCCGCTGCTGCATTGGACCGAGCTCGATGTCTGGCGCTATGTGCGGCGCGAGGCGATCCCGGTGGTCGATCTCTATTTCGCGCGCAACGGGCGGCGCTATCGCTCGCTGGGCTGCGCGCCCTGCACCGGCACCATGGCGAGCGCGGCCGCCAGCGTCGACGATATTATTGCCGAGCTCGAGGGCACCACCGTCGCCGAGCGCGCCGGGCGCGCGCAGGACAAGGAGGCCGAGGACGCCTTCGAGCGCCTGCGCGCCTCGGGCTACATGTGAGGGGCTCTCGCGCAATGAACGACAACCGGGCGCTTCCCATCGTCATCGTCGGCCATGTCGATCACGGCAAGTCGACCCTCATCGGCCGCCTCCTCCACGACACCGGCGCGCTGCCCGACGGCAAGGTCGCGGCGCTGCAGGAGGCGAGCCGCAAGCGCGGCATGCCCTTCGAGTGGTCCTTCGTCATGGACGCGCTCAAGGTCGAGCGCGACCAGGGTATCACCATCGACACGACGCGCATCCGCTTCTCCAGCGACGCGCGCGACTACGTCATCATCGACGCGCCCGGCCATGCCGAGTTCCTCAAGAACATGCTGACCGGCGCCGCCGCGGCGGAGGCGGCGATCCTCGTCGTCGACGTGATCGAGGGCATGTCGGAGCAGACGCGGCGCCACGCCTTCCTGCTCAAGCTGCTGGGCATCCGCGAGATCATCGTCGCTGTTAACAAGATGGATCGTTGCGGCTACGCCCAGGACGCGTTCGACGCCGCGTCGCGGAATGTCGCGGATTATCTCGCCGGCCTCGATCTCGCCGCCGCCGCGATCATCCCCATCTCCGCCCGCAACGGCGACATGATCGCGCATCGCTCGGTGCCGCCCTCCTGGTATGACGGGCCGACCGTGCTGCAGGCGCTCGACGCGCTCGCGGGCGCGCCGAGCGAGGCCGACCGGCCGTTGCGCCTGCCGGTGCAGGACGTCTACAAATTCGACGAGCGCCGCATCATCGTCGGGCGGATCGACGCCGGCCGTCTGCGCGTCGGCGACCGGCTGCGCTTCTCGCCGGGCGAGCGCAGCGCGCGCATCGCCTCGATCGAGAGCTGGAACGCGCAAGCCGCGGTCAGCGCGGCGGCCGGCCAGTCGGTCGGCCTGACCCTCGACGAGGACATTTTCGTCGAGCGCGGCCAGGTGGCGAGCGCGCCCGACGCCGCGCCCTACGCCGCCGCGCGCCTCAAGCTGCGCCTCTTCCATTTCGGCCACGCGCCGCTCCAGGCGGGGGACGCGGTCAAGCTGCAGATCGGCCTCGCCGAGCATGCCGCGACGGTCGAGGCGGTCGAGAGCGTCGTCGACATCAACGATCTCACCCGGCGCAGCGCCGAGGCGGTCGGCCGCAACGACATTGCCGACGTGGTGGTGCACAGCCGCACCGCCATTGCCGTCGAGACTGCCGTCGAGGGCCGGCATCTCGGGCGCGGCATCCTGCGCCGCGGCTATCACATCGTCGCGGGCTTCCTGGTCGAGGCGGTGCTCGACGCGCCGCAGGCCGCGCCGGTCGCGGGCGTGGCGCGCCACATCACGCCGGTGACTTCGGCGGTGTCGCATGCTGAGCGCAGCGCCGCCTGGGGCCATGCCGGCGGCGTGCTGTGGCTGACGGGGCTGTCGGGCGCGGGCAAGTCCACCCTGGCGCTGGCGCTCGAGCGCGAGCTGTTCCGCCGCGACTACCGCGCCGTGCTGCTCGACGGCGACAGCCTGCGCCGCACCCTCAACGCCGATCTCGGATTCGGCGAGGCCGAGCGCGCCGAGAATGTGCGCCGCATCGGCGCGGTGGCGCAGCATTTGGCCGAGAGCGGCATGATCGCCATCGTTGCCTGCATCGCGCCGCGCCGCAGCCATCGCGCGCGCCTGCGCCACGAGCTCGGCGCGCTCTACCATGAGGTCTACGTCAAGGCGTCGCTCGAAATCTGCGAGCGCCGCGACGTGAAGGGGCTTTACGTCAAGGCGCGGCGGGGCGAGATTACGGCCTTCACGGGCGTCTCCGATCTCTACGAGGCGCCCGCGGCGCCGGAGCTGGAGGTCGGCACCGATGTGCTGACCCCGGGGGAATGCCTCGAGCACCTTCTCGACTATGTCGACCGGGCGTTCCGCCCCGGCGATGTCCGCCGCCTGGCTTCGTGACGCTGTCGGCGGCGCCGTCGAGCTACCATATCCCTCCCTGGCAAGCGCGTTGGTGACAAGATCAGGAGCAAGAAGCGATGCACGCGATCGAACCGCTCTACTCGCTTTCGGGCTTCGCGGTCGGGCTGCTGGTCGGGATGACCGGCGTCGGCGGCGGCTCGCTGATGACGCCGCTGCTCATCCTGCTGTTCGGCATCCACCCGGCGACCGCGGTGGGCAGCGACCTGCTCTACGCCGCCGCCACCAAGACGGCCGGCACGGTGGCGCATGGCCTGATCGGCTCCATCAGCTGGCGCATCGTCGGCCGGCTGGCCGCCGGCAGCGTGCCGATGACCGCGGCGACGCTCTTCGCGCTGTCGAAGCTCGATCTCAGCGGCGCCGCGGCGAGCCAATTGATCACCGTCGTGCTCGGCGTCGCGCTGTTCGTGACCGCCGGTGCGCTGATCTTTCGCCGCCAGCTCGTCGATGCCTTTGGCGAGCGGCTCGGCCGGCTCGACGCGCGCCGCACCGCCGTCCTGACCGTCGCCACCGGCGCCGCGCTGGGCGTGCTCGTGTCGATCTCCTCGGTCGGCGCGGGCGCCATCGGCGTGAGCGCGCTGGTGCTGCTCTACCCGCGCCTGCCGACGGCGCGCATCGTCGGCTCCGACATCGCCCATGCCGTGCCGCTCACCCTCCTCGCCGGCATCGGCCACTGGCTGATGGGCTCGGTCGACTGGCACCTGATCGGCTCGCTGCTGGCGGGCTCGCTGCCGGGCATCGTCCTCGGCAGCTACCTGTCGAGCCGGGTCCCCGACGCGGTGCTGCGCCTGACGCTGGCCGGCACCCTCATCATTGTCGGCGGCAGGCTGGTGGCCTCATGCTCCGCCGCCGTGCCCTCTTCGCCTATGCCGCGTCCCTGGCCGCCGGCGTCGCCGCGCCGGCGGCGGCGGCGCAGGAGCGGGCGTCGCCGCGCCGGGCGCCGGACATGCAGCGCATCCTCGACCGCGGGCGGCTCGTCGTCGCCGTCGCCGGCTTCGCCGCGCCGCCCTTCGTCACAATCGGCGCGGATGGCGCGCTCGGTGGGCACGACATCGCGCTGGCGCACGGCATGGCCGGGGCGCTGGGCCTGCCGGTCGCGTTCGACCGCGACGCGACGAATTTCGACGACATCGTCGGCAAGGTGGCGCAGGGCACGGCGGATCTCGGCCTCTCGCGGCTCAGCGCAACGCTGGCGCGGGCGGTGCTGGTGCGCTTCTCGCGGCCCTATGTGGTGCTGCGCCACGCGCTGCTGGTGAACCGGCCGCGCTTCGCCCGCCTCTTGCCGGACGGCGAGCCGCTTGCGGCGCTCAAGGCCGGCGACGCGCCGCTCGCCATCGTCCCCGGCACGGCGGCGGCCGAGTATGCGCGCCGCCTGGTGGCGCCGGCGCGCCTGCGCGAGTATCGGCGCTGGGATCCGGACGTGGTCGACGCCGTGCGCGGCGGCGAGGTCATCGCTGCTTGCGGCGACGAGGTCGAGGCGAAGCGCGCGCTGGCGGCGCGGCCCGACGCGCCGCTCCAGCTGCGCGCCGTGATGCTGCCCGACACGCGCGATCCGATCGCCGCGGCGCTGCCCTGGGACAGCTTGCAGCTCCTCGCCTGGGTCTCGATGAGCGAGCAAGGCGACGCGGCTTTCCTGTTCGATCTGGACGGCACGCTGGTGGACAGCGTCTACCAGCATGTGCTGGCCTGGCACGAGGCGCTCGAGCAGGAAGGGATCGATCTCTCGATCTGGCGCATCCACCGCAAGATCGGCATGAGCGGCGGCCTCTTCACCAACATGCTCCTGCGCGAGACCGGGCTCGATATCGATGCGGCGCACATCGAGCGCCTGCGCCGCTTGCATGCGGCGGCCTACAATCGGCGCTCCGCGGATATCCGGCCGCTTCCCGGCGCCGTGGAGCTGCTTGCCTATCTGACCGAAGCCGGGGTGCCATGGGCGATCGCGACCAGCGGGCGGATGGAGACGGCGCGGCCGGTGTTGGAGACGCTCGGCATCGATTTCGATCGCGTGCCGATCGTCACCCGCGACCAGGTCAAATACGCGAAGCCCGACCCCGATCTCTTCCTGGCGGCGGCCGAGCGTCTGGGATGCGACATCGAGAGGGCCTCGGTGATCGGCGACAGCGTCTGGGACATGCTGGCCTCGCGCCGCGCTCGCGCGCTGGGCATCGGCGTCTTGTCCGGCGGCTACGGCAGCGAGGAGCTGGAACGCGCCGGCGCCTATCGCGTCTACGACGACCCCGCCGATCTCCTGAAGCACATCGACGAAGTGGGCGTCCGCCGCTGAGCGACGGAACGGCTGCGGCGGCCGTGCCACCACACCGCCGATGAGTGCGCGAGTGGGGCGTATACTCGTAAACGGGCGAGGGTCGCGTTGGCCGGATGTCCGCAAGAGCCTGGGCGCGATTTTATACAAAGCGCATGTCGATCCGCAGCGGGCTGGTTCGTCGACCTAATTAGCGAGACAGTTCAGCGTGCGATGGCGCCCGCTTCTCGCCTCAGGAGGAGTTCTCAGATGCGCTTCATGTTCATAGTCAAAACCGCCCACACTGCGCCTCCGACGCCGAAACTCATCGAGGCGATGCACAAGCTCGCCGACCGGGAGATCAAGGCCGGCCGCATGCTCGACAATGGCGGGCTGATGCCGCTCGCCACGGGTGCGCAGGTGCGCATCACGGACGGGCAGCTCAGCGTCGTCGACGGCCCGTTCGTGGAGGCCAAGGAGGTCATTGGCGGCTACGCGATCTTCGAGCTGCGGAGCAAGGAAGAGGCCGTGGCGGCGGCGAGGGAGTTCATGCAGCTGCACAAGGACTTCCTCCCGGGCTGGGAAGGGACGTGCGAGGTTCGCGCGTTCGCCCAGCGCGGCCCTTGACGCAAGGGGCCGGTAGACGCGGTCGGCGGCCATGACGGCCGCCGACGCCCATCGCGCGATCCTGGCCGTCTGGCGGATCGAGCAGCCCCGGCTGATCACCAGCTTGGCGAGGATGCTGCGCGATGTGCCGCTGGCCGAGGATTTGACGCAGGAAGCGCTGTTGGCCGCCCTCGAGCGGTGGCCCGCGACAGGCGTTCCGGAAAGACCCGGGGCCTGGCTGATGGCGACCGCCAAGCGCCGGGCCTTGGACCACCTGCGCCGTGGCCGGATGCTCGAGCGCAAGCACGAGATGATCGCCTGGGACATGGAGGAGGAGCAGCAGGCGATGCCCGATCTGGACTCCGCCCTGGACGATGACATAGGCGATGAGCTGCTTCGGCTCATCTTCACCGCCTGTCACCCGCGTCTGCCGCGTGACGCCCGCGCGGCGCTGGCGCTGCGGATGATCTGCGGCCTGACGACCGAGGAGATCGCCAGGGCCTTCCTGCTGCCAGACGCGACGATCGCCCAGCGCATCGTGCGCGCGAAGCGGACTCTTTCGGAATCGGGGCTGGCCTACGAGACGCCACGCGGCGAGGAGCTCTCGGAGCGG
>WNFI01568752.1_pt1 | contig 10162 bp, 11 predicted proteins | sample 5400471 | NCBI WGS metagenome assembly WNFI01 (sample SAMN13153348, study PRJNA577476) | soil metagenome | isolation source: 100 cm saprolite on Douglas fir-dominated hillslope | place: USA:California | collected 2013-09-17 | reverse complement strand
GACTAACTCACGTATCCGTATTCGGTTATCGCAGTACTCTTGTGCCTGCATCTGCTCCGCTTGAACGACGAGCTCAGACTTCTGTATTGAGAGAAGGAACGCGTCGAGTTCGTGACGAACTGCTTGCCGTAAATCCTCAAGTGGAATGGTTGCAGCGGGATAGCCAGGGTCGATGCCAGACCGTCTTTTGTTTTGGTCTTGAAGAGCAGCGGCATATGTATGGAACTTTGTAGATATTCGTCGGAAGTTCCTATCAGTGTTTTCCACCCGCTTTGAGGCGAGAGCATCTGCAGATGATCATCAGGTTATAAGCGTCCCGGAGAGGGAACTGACTGGAACCACCTTCCTCCGCAATAGGTAATTGAAGTTTTGACGATATCGGGTCAACAGCCATCGGCTCTGACCCATCTGTTACAACTTTAGACGCCATTTAGTATTTAGTGTCGATGCTTAAGTAACGAAGCGCCCAGAGTCACGTGACTCAATTCACGTTTTAAATTAAAATCTTGACACCTCAATCAATGCTCATGCACATTATCCTTTCTTTGGTCTTTGCATATGGGGCGGTCTGCGTACAACTACCGATGAGCCATCCCACACAGGATTTCGATACTGGTCATGCGCTTCCCCTATTGTCCGACTTGCTCATCATCCAATCCCAGTCAACTATCTTCCGGGATTATCTGCTCAGTGTCCCTTCGATTGACGCCTTACTTAGGAATAAGACCAATTCTTTGACTCTCCTCGTTCCCTCGAACAAAGCAGTTCTTTCTATGAAGCGCAAGCCGTTAGTCCAATCCCGTCCCCCTGTAACCATCGAGAATAAAAACTCTTGCATTTTAAACCTCCAGACATGAGCCATTCCCTGACAATGAAACTAAGGAAGGAAAAATTGATGTCACTGACAAACAGTTCGAGTTTGATCGTGCGAGAAATATACGACGCTGGGTTTCTGCCCACGTCATACCTGTAAGTGTTGAGTGATCAAGACACATTGGTCCTAGTCAAATAATCACCCCGATCATCAGGAACATCCTATCATATTTGACGAGTCCAAAAGTTATCCAACGATGTTAGAAGGCTATTCGGTTGGATTTTCTCGAATCAGTGACACTCTCAGCACCAATTGGAAGGACTGGACAGTAACTCCTGGAATAAGAATCACCGATAAACTTGAGGTCTGTCATAGGCGCTAAACTCGGGTTCGCGATCCTCACGAACCTCCAGGGCTTGAATGGAGTCCTTTATTTGATCGAAGGAGTAGTACGATCCTAGTAGAAAACTTCTATGTTTACCTATTTCAGCAAGTCGACACTATGTATTACGACTTGGACGGCTAATTCAAGAGAAAACAAAATCTTAGAAAACCTTCGCGTATGAACCTTTGTGGTCCGTTTGGTCAACAATTGAGATGAGTGAAAACGATTGGAGGGGGAAATAAAAAAAAAAAGAAACGAAAAACTATAGCACTCAGGATCCCCACGTAGTCCCCTACCATGGTACTGACTAAGCGGCACTCTGCTTAACTTCGCAGATCAGACGGGATGCGGTGCTTTCAGAGTCCTATAGCCATAGATACTGCAAATGTATATTTAACATCCTATAAGGTCTCATCATAACTGAACAATAACATCAACGCAACTAAAACTACGCAACATTTGGCCCAACCAACATTCAGCTAGTGCGAACCTAGGTTCGCAAACCGTTATTCAAATGGGAAGGGAACGGAAGTGGCCGTGTGGATTTATTTATTTGGATATATGGATTGTGTTCAGGATACAGTCTCGTCACTCTCTCTTGACACGCTTGGTATTCCCCCGTGTCACTGAGGTCCCAGCGGATGAAGTAGACATCGAGCGTTTCCGCTGGTGCTGCGAAGAGACGATTAGTCGAATGCCCACTTCTTAAATGAAAATATTCTTACTGCCTGCTTGTCTCCAAACTTCTGCGCAAGAATTGAAGAGCCCACATCCATGCTCTGTTGCCTTACATCCTCCTCGCCGGCAGGAGCTTCGCTGTTTCTGGTACCAAGCTGTGCTTCCAATATTCTGATCTCCTGCTCAATTCTATCAAGAGTTTTCTTCATGTCCATCACAGTAACAGCAGCAGACTGAAGCGTTTCCAGTCGCGCAATGTTAGGGGCAGTCGGCATGACCAGTCTGGAAATCGAGATTCCCAACTCTGCAAGAATAGTCGTGACTTTGGCCTGATGACTAGATTTGGGAACGGGCATCCGTGAACTGCGAAGATGGACAGGTGCGCTAGGTTTGGAAGAAGATAAGAAAGAAGGAGGATCGTAGCGTGTTATACAATGGACCATGTCTGGAAAAGATATACTTGAGTCACCAGGTCAAGGGAGAGAATGACACATACCCGTAGCAGAAGACTTTCCGACGTCTCGGCGCTTTTGTGAGAATAAACTCATTCCAGAGGTTGAAGCAATAGGACTATCAAGTGATATCTCTCCGTCCAGCCTTTTTCTCCGCTTCTTATCCATAGCAACGTTGGCAGCTATGTCCCAATTGGCGGGTAGACCCGGTAAGCCGCTCTCAACGCCCGCAAACGTCTTCAAAAGCTCTTCGCGCTCCTTCGCATATCGTCGATCGTTTAGCTCGAGCCGCTTGATTTCAACGTACAGCTGTTCCTCTTCTGCTATTTGTTCGGGAGTGCGATCAAACAAGCCATTGAGATACGCTTTGCGGTTTCGCTCTTGCTCTGTTTTGCGTGAATGAATCATTTCTTTACTGTGAGAAGCCGAGTGACAAGATACCTGGATCGAAGTTGTAGCTTGCTAGAAGTTGGGTTTTTGAAGCATCGTCTCCAGTCCAAGGACGATTACGGATCAAACGTCGGCACACGCCATAGTATCTTGACTTGAGGTCCTGGTGGTATGTTCGAATACTTCACTGTGTGAATAGTATCTGGCCTCTTCCTACCTCGATTTGTCTCACTTTGCCTCCAGGGAAATCATATCGATCTGCCATTACCAGAAAACGTACATCGTATTCCCTAGCCAACGAGAACAAGTAGTCCGTCTCTTCCTTCGACCATGCCTCATCTGTACACGAAAATAAGCAATGTTATACTTCTTTATTTGCCTGCCACTCACCCTGGAGATACTTGTCGTATTCTTCCTGACTGTAGGAGTATACTTGCGAAGGGATATTGTACTTGGCGAACTCGGATGCTTAAACGGGTGTCAGAGAGAAGCCGCTCTAGCAGCCACGGAGAGACTTACTGGTCTCTTTCTCATCAGTTCCCCATCTTGACCAATGGGACAGCTTCAAATTGTCTGAGCGTGTAGGATTACTGAAAGTTTGCCAGGTCCTACATTGCAGAATAGTTCACCGCCGAGCCACTGACAATAGATGCGGCAACACCCACCACTTAGTCTTGCTCCTGGCCCCAAGTTCAAGCTTAGGTTTGAATTTTGGTCGAGCATATTGCGCCACCAGGGTGGGCGCCGAATCGCCAATCAGAGAGTATAGCTCTCGAGATATGCCCTCGGGCTTTCTAGGAGCAGATGCTGACGGCTTCTTAGGCTGAGAGGATCCGGCTGAAGTGGGTAGCTGAAGAATGGCACGGACATCGCTTGCGGTGGCCATTAGATGTGTGTGAGTTCGGTCAGCTCCGCTGAAGCCTGCTTACGTGATCAATATGGCTCAGTATGCTAACAGGATTGAGCTAACAATCGAGATGACGCATAATATATATCTCCCAGTGGAGATGACGCGGGACATAAGAGTTAGATCGCCATCGAATAATTCCACTGCAATAATCTCTGGAACATTATCGCTATCATATGTGACAGTTCTGACACACTCATTGCATATATATATTGCACAGTCCAGTACCCACTCGTTCTATTATGAAGGCGATCAATCCCATCCTCTTGACGCATCCAGGTGATAAAAAATTCAATTAAAATGGAGATATTTCCCAATGCTACTCATATGTGGAGCTGATAGGACATGTATCATTATGTCTTCTTATAAGAGCATCGATCATCCATATATGATTGAGGGCCGATTTTTACTGACACAACGTCGCAAGAGCCATATCCCAGTGACTACGAACTCGTGTGAATAGTCATATCTACCCGTCTCAGCACGAATCCTAAACTGAAGAGGATGAGCGAGGCAGATCCCAAGGCAACCACTTTTGACAGATGCGCAGAAAGAGATAATGAATACGAGACCTGGGGGAAAAATTCGGTTAGGCTAGAGACTGTAGAAACGGGGCGTCAACTCACGTATACGGATCCGGTATGTTTTTCAGTCAAACCACGCTTTTTGAAAGTGATAGACGGACGACCCTTCGTGTCCAAGTAAGATATGTGAGTGCCGTGAACGACGCCATCCACAGGGAATGGTACGTAGACGCGGATATCACTATGAGTGGGCTTGTTAAATCGAATACACCGACACAAATGGATACAACATACATGGCTCCTTCAGGGAGTATGATTTTAACTTCAGCATCATCAACAACTGAACCTGGGATGTGCGTGAAAAATGGAATCGCAGCGATGTACTTGTTATTCGAGGAATCATAAACTGTAGATTCGCCCAGAGACGCGTCCCATCCGAGTCGGAACGTGTAGTTCCACCCTCCAAGAAGAGGATACCTAGTCTTAACTTCCAGAAGACTTCTCCTCTCGACTGCTGTATTGCTTCTCGATTTTGGAGGAGCGGGCTGGAATCGCGAGGTCGAAACGTTGCCGACAATATCAGTAAAGTATGGGTCCCTAGCTCCAGCAGGAAGCGGAATGGTGAAACCCGGTAGTATCGGACTGGCCCTCGGCTGAAAGTGATTCCTTCGCTGATACTCTAGGCGAGAGAATTGCCCCTCCAATCTGTCGGTGTCTATTAGTTCACGATCCACCTCGGGACACGGTATAGTACGAACTTGGCACCATCATTAAGAAGCTTGATATCATCTTGAATGTTCAGATTATCTCCCCAATGACTGATCTCTGCGGCCCTTCTGAGGTGGGATATTATGAAGATAGGAAAATCATAACCGTAATGAATTTTCACGGTCTCTTGAATATCATTGAGGAAGTTTCTGTCCGCTGAAGGGGGAATGTTTTGGTATGGCCCGTAGGTAACAATTGCGCCTGATTTGGTCACAGGTGCGTCAGACGCATATCGCGAGAGCGATTGGGGTTCTGAATACGAATGGATTGTCGGACTCGGCGATCGTAATCTGGTCCTCTGGGAGAGGGTGGTGTAAGGACTAAGTACATATGCACCCGTCTCGTACACTAAGGACTGGGCGTCCCCTTGCTTGACAGTGGCTGGTAGCGGTATAGTGGCGTGCGTTTCAATTGTACTGATGAGGAGCGTGACTGTCTCATTCGCTGCCAAAACGTGAGGTAAGGCGGTGGAGTAATACACAAATGGTCTAATATAACATAGTCAACAACCAGGCACAAACTTGTGTGTGAGCAGTATGTACGAACGGCGACTTGTGCAACATTGCATCTATTCCAAGTTTCTCGACCACCAAAGACGTAGGCTTCCCTTTAATTTTGGCTTCGACCCATTTCGATAGACCATCTTGTTCTTTTGGTAGCACAAAGAAGTATTTCGCGTTGTTGTCTGCGAGCGAACGCGTCGATATTGAAGTTGTGACGTGGACTGCGGAACCACCTAGTTCAATTGTACGGACAATTGCAGTGTTCTCGAAGGAAGGAGGAACATTAAGAGCAAAAACGGTGACACGTAAGAAGGATAGGAGCACGGACAGTACAATGGTACCCAAAACCATCATTTTAGGTGAAAACAACTGGCAATATAAAGTGTACGGATGCAAGGTCTGGCCCAGCGCTTATGTATATAGAAATTACTGAATCCATCGAGTTTGCTCCATCTCATGTTCATTGTTGCTCGACCATCCTCATCCTTGGCCTTAGCCAGGAGAGCTTTATGTCTCATATGCAGCGAGACACTTACTTCACCCTCTCGATTGGGTTCTACCGCAGTGGCCCAACCGCATACCCAACCGCGGCCCAAATTTGATCCGAAACACTACACGCGACCGCCACAGACACCCTATGATATGTCTCTCACTGTAAAAAGCTATGTGGCCCAGGGAAAATTAGACGCAGCCATTGAAATGGTGAAAAATGCAAGCTTGGATTCTCAAAGCACAATAGTATGGAACACCCTGATCAAGTGCGCCTGCGTCGCAGAAAGGTACAAACTAGCTTTTCAATTGTTCAATCAGGTCAGTGTTCCGCACAAAAAAGGAGCCAAAATACACCTTATCTCTCTCTAATGCATTGATCTAGATGAAGAAGCGTGGTTTCAAACCAAACCTCCGTACTTTCCATACGTTGTTAGCAGGCTTTCGCCGAGCTGGGGACCCAGTGAAAGGACTCACTTCGACGCAAATGGATAGAGCCAGGAATCTATTCGGACAGTATCAGAGATATCAGCAAACTGTTCAAGCGTCGAATATGGCCAGTAATGAACTTGGCCTCCAGCCAGTGAATGAATATATCTCCATCCTCGCGTCGTCTCATCTGTATCAGGAGATTTTTGACGTCTTCTACAGTCTTGACAAGACCGGTCCGCTTTCCCCAGACCAATATGTATTTTCTCGAATGATATTGGCACTGGGCAAACGGAAGGCACTTCATGCTGGAGGCACCGAGGCTCCGGAAGGAGGTAAAGAAGATGTCCATCTCAGAAATGCCGCGGATGTGAGATTTCTCTGGCACCAAATGATCAAAGCTTCACAACGAACTGGATTCCCAATTGATTCTCACCTGATAGCTGCAGCGTTATACGTCCTCACCAAAGGTACAACTGCTGATCATGTTTTGGGCTTATCTATCATTCGTGATCACCTTGGCTTATCGCTTCAAGACGAGACCGCAGATCCACCGGAAGAGCCAATCTCACATCATACCTTCCTCGCTGCCTTGTGCCTGTGTAATGCGTATGGCGATTATATGCGAACCTATCATTTCTACAAGCATGTCTCAAGTTCTGAGCAACGCTCAATAGTCGACCGAAAGCACATGCAAGAGGTTTTACGAGCAATTGCGGCGCAGTCGAGCTCAGGCTCTACCAGTGAAGCTAAAAGAGCATTAGAGACAGTGCAATGGATGCTTGATGAGGAGGTTCTAGGGGGAGGTTCACGCTCCGCATTACGTCCTGATTCGGAGTCTTACAAGCTCGCATTAACCGCGTGTTCACGGACGGCGGATTGGGCAACTGCTTGCAGTCTTTTCGACCTAATGACAGGGCTAAAATCCGAAGGATTGGGTGGGTCTCAGAGACATCAAGAAGACCAAGTCATCGCATCGTCTCCCATGTCACAACACCACATCATTCATCCCGATGCAGAAGCCATGGATCTCTTGTCGCACGCAGCATTGGCGAGCAAAGAACCTCTCAATGCTCAGCAATGTCTCAACATGATCTCTCATTTTGGACCGGATCATTTTTTCGGAAAGGATCGTAGCTTACCCTCAGAGCACACGAGAGATTCGGATGACTTTTCGCCTCACCTTGATGACTCAAAGTCCCAAAAGTCTGAAGTGTCGCGCTCTCAGTTCAGAAGGAAGTTTGCAAGAAGCATTCTGCGACTCCTTGAGCTGCAGAAGGCTGTACCAATGACGTCGAAAGAGCGCAAGGGTATTTCTGATGGATGGAGATTACTTGAGAAACGTGCTATGGCCTTGTTAGGCCCTTATCGTCCCAAGAAAGCAACCACTCAACCGATGATGTCCTTGAATAAATCGATCAGCATCCCAATCTCGATAAATACATCTTGATTGTGTAATGTTTACGACATCCTGAATGGAAGGTGGCATGGCACTCTTTATGGCCAATTATCGGTTCGGTCCGGTTCCCATCGCCTCGTACAGTATTTGTCTGTAGTGAGATAGAGTTCATGTTCAATCTTTGGACAAATGGCCACGCGGCTTCCAGGTGTAGACTGTTGAATTACTCACCGCCATTTGATGACGGTATCAACCTGAGTGGAGAAACAAAGGGCCCAAGCACGGTGCACTGCGCATTCACACACAGCCGAATGATGCCTTTTGCAATTCTTTCGTCATGCTGTGCGCGACGTGACAGCTAACTTTGTCCCATAATCATGTGTTCTCCCCAGTAGCTCTCTATCCACTGTAGACCATGAGCCCCAAGGTCGATTTTGTACTATCTATGATCGTGACATGAATATTCCTTCAATCGTCGAAAATGCCAGAATGGCTTGACAATTACGTAAGCGGGCTGTGTATTCGAACTCGACCCGATTTGACATGAATAAAGAGACACGTGGGACCAAACCTCAACTCCAAACTGGGGATAATATAACTGGAATCGCAGCTGACGAGGCGTACCAAAGCGACTACCTCGATGAGACCACGTTGGAGACAGAAACGAGGAGGGTACAGCGGGCCAGGAACAGTGGGATAACACCGGAAGATCGCGGTTATATGTGAGGATCCGTCTTTTGCTCCTCAGGGAAATTTGAGGACCCCTGAATGTTCGCATGGAAATGTCTACCGATCGGCAGTCAAAAAAAAAAAAACATCTCCTGTGGTGAAAATCGCCAAGCCGGGCTTTCCGGGGAAGGTGGGTTGTCGCAAAGTTACAAAAATGGAACTACTTGTGACCATTGCATGGAACTTTCTGGTACTTTAGAAAGGTTAGCCGCGTTGTGACACGGCCGCGGGGCAACAAATGAGAAACACGTTCACGCCGCCCGAGGTCAAAATTGGGGCGAAAACCGCTGGGTTGCATGAACCGACCGAATTTTTGACCCCTCGATTGGGTCATAATTTTCAAAACTTGAAAGTGGGGTGCGACTTTTCGGGGGTCCTCATATCCACCTGCACGCGCCGATAGTGTGGGCAGAAAGGCAATGGTACGATAATATTTGTACCTCGTGAAAGGCTGTGCCTCCATTTATTCGGTCGACAGGAAATTAGACGCTGATTTCAGGACTCAAGAAAAGCTTGGCATCACTAGTACTTGGTGGAAGAGGGTTGGGTTTCGGCTGAAAACGCTGGCGTCGCGGTATGTCGAATAGGTCGATGTTGAGGACGAGCACGATAAGGGCGCGCCCAGAGCCTCATTGTGGAACTTTCGTTATATGTTATCTATGAATTAAAGAAGTAGCTCGGCGGTGCACATACAGATCCTATACAAATGGTTGAATTGAAAAAGGAAGGATATAGAGACATATATAAAGCAGAAGAGCAAACCAAACCTGTTCTGGTTGTTTCGTGTTGTCTCACTCCTCCCTCTCACTCACCCATCCTTTCAAGACATCCGTGCATCGAGAAAATGATCAACATCATCCCAAAGCTCCGCCTCGGCGTCTTTGGTGGGTATCTTATCGTTTCTCCTAGGACCTGTTTTAAACATGCGCTAATTGTATACTCAGCCGTTTCACTCCTCTTTTCCATCATTGTACTCGGTAGGTTCTATCGGTGCCCCCAAGGTGCTGAGCTAATGCAATGGTTTGTAAAAATCCACCTAGGACTTGACGCCTATGTCGTCGACAAGTATTCCCATTTCAATCCTGATTCCAACAATTTGTACCTCCTCGACCATACTCCTGCCTCTAACTCCCTCGGTGTCGCGGATGCAGTTTTGACCCTGGTTTCTCTTGGTCCCCTGTAAATTGCTGTGCACTACAGATTAACTGAGAAGACTGACGTTTATCCCAAGCCTTGCTGCTGGCATCCTCCGCCAGGGAGCTATGGTCTCCATGGTGCTAGTCGATCTTATTGTTGGCTTCATTCTCTGGGTCCTTTGGCTCAGTACGTGGGATATCTTGTTTTTATTATCCGTCCATGTTCACATACCTTTATAGCCGCCGGAGCCTACACTGCCTCGCAATGGCACTACTCATGCACACTGTCGGGTTTCGATTATTCCGCAACCATCACAGGATGCGGTGAAGCCAAAGCTGCTGCTGCATTTGCCTTCCTGACTTTCTTTGCCCGTGGGTTTTAACTGTGTTCTCACCTCCCTTCATCGTCCGTCATCTAATAAGATCCCGATTCTTCTCAGTCTTGAGTTATTGGGTCACGCTTCTCGTCTTCTCCGTTATTGCTATGACCAATGGCAATAAGAATATCTGGATGACCCCGGTTAACGATGCCAATTTTGATGAGAAGTCTCCCCAGAAC
>WNFI01192852.1_pt1 | contig 10162 bp, 12 predicted proteins | sample 5400471 | NCBI WGS metagenome assembly WNFI01 (sample SAMN13153348, study PRJNA577476) | soil metagenome | isolation source: 100 cm saprolite on Douglas fir-dominated hillslope | place: USA:California | collected 2013-09-17 | reverse complement strand
AGTTAAGTCTAATATAAAATCAGCGATAAGTATTATAACTCTTCAACGACTTAAAAGTAAAATTTAGTTTTAACATGATACTTATTCTAAATTTTCCGTTTCAAAATCAAACCCAATTGAATCTACCTTCACAAAAAACTTACTTCATTCAAATTTTTATGGTGACACTTCGTTCTATAAAGTTCTTTGGTTAAGGTCGAATCGTGGAGACAAATTGTTTTAGAACATTCAGACTTGCTGAATCTCCAAATGAGAATACTGCTATTCCATCATAGTTAGTTACTGTATTTAAAGCAGCTAGCATTATAGCAGGGGATGAGTTTGTGCCAGGTGTTGGACCACCGTTTGTACCTATCTAAGATAAAAACCTTAACATTTGGATTTCCTTGTTTCGCTGCATTAATCAAGGGTTGTATCTTAGATTGATAATCACTTGGATTAGCTTCAAGTCTCTGACCCTGGATGATAACTATATCAGCATATGGTGAGAGCTGTGGCAAAGATTCTCTGTCAAATCTTTGGTCTGGAGAAATAATATATTTAAAACCTTGAGCGTGAACTGCTTGAGACATATTTTGAACAGTTGAAACTATATTATTTTGTTCACTCGTTGGAGTATTCGGCCAATGTTCAGGATCATAAACAATATATGTCGCCTTGCCCTGCAAAGAAGGAAGTACTGTTTGTCCTTTTGTCCAAGATTCAATTCCAGCACCCTTTACTTTATCAGGAATGAGCACTGCTTTACGATTATAATATGTCAGAGTTTGTGCAGGAATCACTGCAATATCTGTACTTCTTGCTATCTGTTCATAATATGTTGCAAAATCGTCTCCTAAAAGGATAAATAGCATTGGCATTTGGGACAAGCTTCCTCCTGCTGTAGAAGTTGTTGGAGTTTGATTTACTCCAGACCCTCCCTGTTGATTTTGCGCTGGCGGTATGGTTTGGCTAACAGGTTGTTGTAAAGACTGTTGCTTCTTGTTTGTCAAAAGCATATATCCCCCAATGCCCAGTACGACCAATATAACAACTACTATAATAACTAGCTGCATTGAATCTCTGGGTGATGTCTGTGGAGTAATAGCCTGCTGTTGCGGTTGAGCTGCTTGTTCTGGCATACTAGATACATCTGACCGATTTCCAGAATTCTCCATAAATTTATTATTCCAGAAATATCATACGAAATCAAGTATAAAAATTAACAGGTCACATAAAAAACATAAAAAATGAACTATCATGGATTAGAACCAAGGGTATTTTCAAAAAGTTGTATAATCTTATTAATGTATGCTTATTACAAAGTCACAACCATTTACAAAAGAAGAGATCGAAAAATTAAAAGAGGAATTTGACAGTTATATAAAAACTGTGATTGATGTAGAAAAAAAACTTTGCTCGGCAGGTGCGAGTCGACATTTTGAATCAGAAAAGATTCTATTAGAGCAAGAATCAAAACAATTAAATCTTTGGGGTGGTGGTATAGATCTTGATGAAAAAATTATTGATTATAATTCATTTATAAATATAAGACCTATCGACAATAATACGAGTAATGAGATACAAGATCTTAAAATTAGAAAAATATTTGAAGAGTTAATGAAATACTTCTTTAGTGAAATATTATGAATAATAAGATTATTCTTTCTTCCCTCGCAATGGATCTAAAAAGAGTGGCATTAGGATACTATAGAGGTTCTTTTAGGACAGCTGATCGTTTTTTAGAAGAGGCTTTAAAACGAAGAAAAGAGATTGATGACACAAAAATAAAACCAAGTATCCTAAAGATTTTAAATCAAATTGAAAAGCTAGGCCTGCAGAAGCAAAAAGATAAAGCCGCAGAAGATGCACTACTTTACAGCACTTTGCTTCAAAATGCTGCACTTTCCCAAAATTTGTGAGCCGGCTGTCCAGTGTTTGGAACCCCTTATTTGAGAGTTTATTCAGACTTCATCCCAAACTTAAGGCTCTAGGTTTTACTTATTATAAAGGAAAAGTATTCGTTATTGAACCAGAAAAGGAGGAAAATGAATAACTCTTCCTTACATGATGAACACACCTTTTATAGCTCCTTTATTAGAGATTTAGAAAACTGTCAACGAGAAGTAATTATTGAGAGTCCCTATATCACAACAAAGAGAATGAAGATTTTGTGGCCAACATTCCATAGGTTATTAAAAAGAGGAGTAAAAATATATATTCTTACTCGAGATCCAAGAAAACATGAAGAAGGAATGGAATATCAATCTGAGGATGAAATTAATTATTGTGAGCAAATCGGAATACAAGTTTTACTGTGCGTTGGCAATCATCACCGTAAATTAGCTATTCTAGATCGAAATGTACTCTGGGAAGATAGTCTTAATATTCTATCCCAAACGCACAGTCGTGAGATTATGAGAAGAATTGAAGAAGAACAATTAGCTACGGAGACATTTGAATTTTTAAAACTAGGAAGATTTATAATATAACAACTTCGAGTAGATGTTTAAATAATTAATACTCGATTTAATATTTGTTCTTAGAATTGTAAATAAAGTGAAACTTATTGTAATACTTCAGTTACAGAATAAACTTGAGTACCAGATTGAGCTATATACGTCATTTTAGTACTGTCGTTACTAAATGCAGGGTGAGATATTGAATCAAAGACATTACCACCTCCATCTCCATTTATTATAACAGTGAAACCATTATTTTTGGGAGCAATATAAGCCACTTTTTTACTATCAGGACTAAAGACAATAAAATCATCAAGGTTTGAATATTGCATTTGTGATGTCCCATCAAAAAATATTGAAAGTTTATAACAATCAGTTAGACTATCACATCCTCTAAATGCTGTATGATTTCCATCTAGACTTATAACAAGACCTATTTCGCCATTTTGAGTCGTAATACGTGGAATGAATTTTTGACTTGCGAGACTTCCATCATTTACATTTGCGACATCTACTTCAGTTTTATCTCCGTATGAAGCAACCCAGCTAACTTTTTGACACTAAAAACAGGATTATAAATACTATCGTTTAAGGAAGCGGAATATTTTTTACCTTCAACCCCATCTGCAACAAAAGACATCTTACTATTTTTCCAAGCCGCATATCCAATATGCTGGCTATTTGGACTAAAGACAATATGACCTGTTTGATCATATTGATCTAAATTTTTTCCGTCTAATACGGTGAGTCTTTTTTGAGATTGCGTTGCTGCATTTATTGGGTAATATACCGAGTAGAATGAATGTTTTCCATCAAGACTAAATCCAGCACTATAAAAATCGTATGTTGTTGCGTCATATTTTTGTTGTTCTTTATCTCCGATAACAAGAAATGTTTTACCTTTATCTGTTGCTTTATAGACTATCTTATCATCAGGAGTAAAAGCTGTATCAATAAATTCAGCTTTTTGATACGTATCTATTTCCTGTCCATCTAAAACTACTCTCGCATTCGCATCAATATAAGCAAAGAATTTACTATCAGGACTAAGTTGATTAAAAGGAGTTGCTTCAAAACATGTAGCATCCGGACCTGCTACTTTACCATTAAAGTAAGGCGTACAATTTGTACTATTTGGATGTTTATTGAAATATGCATAACTTAACCCATTTGGACTATATATAAGTCCAACATTTGATGGTGTCGTTCCTAATAAAGACTTAGAAGCGACTCTTTGGTAACTTAATAATTTGCTACTAGGAGCATTTTTATTTGTTGAATTTACTATTTCATGTGTCTGCAATTTATTTAATAATTTACTAACAGTTATAAATAAGAATAATAACACTACAAACCCTACAACACTAAAAATAATCTTTTTTTGTTTTGAATTATTTGATGCATTAGGATTTTTAGGTAGAGGCGGAGATTGTTCAGTTGTCGTTGGTTGTTGATTGACCGAAGATGAACTAACGCTGTTCTCCATATTTAAACTATTTCAAATTAGTACTTAAAAGTCAAGAACAAAAAAATGGAAATGGATAAATATATTTAAAACTAGAGAAATGAATTTTTTAATTTTATTTGTGACTCCATAATAAATTATACAATGCCCAGTGGGATTCGAACAAATTAGCCTCAATAAATTGAAGATCGATCTTAAAAGACACTATCTAGCTTCAATGTGACCCGAATGACCGACTATTTGAATCATCTTTAGCCTGGCTAGAGAGGCTTAGAAGAATATATCAATCATTCTAAAATAATTTTACTCAAAATACCTATTAAAACTATAAGGGATTATATTATAATTAATTTCATGAAAAATGAGGAAATAGCAAAATACTATGACGAAACCACACCATGGTATGGATATTTTTGGTATTTAAATTCTGAGAGTTATGCCTTGCACATTGGATTATGGGATAAATCTACCAAGAGTTTTAGCGAAGCGCTACAAAATACTAATAGATTTATGGCTTCTCAGGCTAAAATAACTTCTAATTCAAAAATACTGGACGCGGGATGTGGCATTGGAGGTAGTTCGTTCTGGTTAGCAAAGAATATTGGCGCTCATGTTACTGGAATTAGTATAAGTAAAAGCCAGATTAAAAAAGCTGACGCTCTTCTTAAAGCAAAAAAATAAGAAAAATTAGTCTCATTTTCTGTTAACGATTACTTACAAACTGGGTATCCGGATGAATCATTTGATGTCGTCTGGGCAATTGAAAGTGTTTGTCATGCAGACAAGAAAGAGGATTTTCTAAAAGAGGCGTATAGAATTCTTAAAAAAGGTGGAAGAGTAATAGTTGCTGATGGTTTCAAAAAAAGAGAACCAAAAAATAATAGAGAAAAGCAAATATTATCGGATTTTTATAAAGGAATGTCTCTTACAAATTTATATACATTTATTCAGTTTAATAAAGCTATGAAAGACATAGGATTTAAAAACATTACTGTATTTGAAAAAACAAAAGAAATAGTACCCTCAGCAAAACGATTTAATAGAATTTGTCGCATAATGTATCCTTTCATTATGGTTGCAACAAAAATTTGTATTATTCCAAAGATAATAATAACGGGATGTATAGCTGGTATTGTACAGTATGAAGCACTACAGTTAGAGTTAGCTGGATATGGGATTATGTACGGAGAAAAATAACTAGAGTAGTAATTAGTCCGATATATCAAGCTATTCGTGATGCAGAAAAAGCTGAATGCACCTTCGGTGAGCCGGGTGGGATTCGAACCCACGACCAAGAGCTTAAAAGGCTCCTGCTCTACCGCTGAGCTACCGGCCCATGTGAATCATTATATCAGTGCTTCTGTTATCTTGACAAGTATAAATGAAAAATATAAACTCATGTTTATATCCTCATTAAATAGTGGTTTATACGCAATTACTAGCTTTGTACCAAAATTCCTTGCTGGAAGCATAATTCTCCTATTAGGTATTATCATCGCATCTATTCTTAAACAGGTTGTGTTAGAAGTTTTTAAAGCTTTACATGTTGAATCCTTTTTGAAAAGATATGGTGTACCTGAAGCGAGAGACGAGTTTAGTTGGTCGAATATTTTAGCTGAAATCGTACGATGGTTTGTCGTAGTGATATTTTTAATCCCAACTGCAGACGTATGGGGTATGCCCCAGATAGTAACAGTATTAAATACATTTTTACTATATTTGCCAAATGTCTTTGTTGCGGCAATTATTGCACTTGTTGGTTTAGTCTTAGCAAGACTTTCACACGATGTATTACTCGTATCTCTAAGAGGAGTTTCTCCAGAGACTGCTCAATCAATTTCGTCAGTAGCGAAATGGTCAATTAATATTTTTGTTATCCTAGCGGCCTTAAATGAACTAGGAGTAGCTAGTGATCTTATTCGGATCTTATTTACTGGCTTTGTTGCAATGATTGCAGTTGCAGGTGGAATTGCTTTCGGTCTTGGGGGACAAAAGACAGCTCAAGATATTGTAGAAAATCTTTATAAAAAACTAAAATAGTCCTGCAAACTATACAAAACTATTGACTCTAACTAATGTTGGAGCTTTAGTTTTAGTTGCCTAATGATTTTTTTTTCGTTATAATAGGATCAAGAATGGCCCCATCGTCTAGTGGCCTAGGACGGGACGTTTTCAGCGTCTAAATCGTCGGTTCGAATCCGACTGGGGTCACCAAATCGGAATTTTCATCTTTCAATGCTTCGATTAGCTCGAAAGCTAGGGATAAATTAGCGGTTCGGATTTTCTTTCCATCACAAAGCAAACCTTTCGGAAACGCCTCATTTTGGAACGCCGTAAATCAAAGAGAGAATAAAACAAAACTTCTGCATTAAACTGAATAATCATAGCTTATTGAATAGTAATAATATTGTATAGGAAACAACTATGTATGAAGAATTCCTTGAATAGTCTTTCTATTATGTGATAAGAACATTTCTGTTGATTTTTCTAATGAAAGTTTTTCTATTTCCGGCAACGTGAAAAAATCTAAATTTTGACCTTCTGCACGATGTATATTATTTAAGTGATGCGCCGTTAATATAGCATGAAACACGAAGTTTCTTTTCTTATCATCTAAAAGCGTTGTTAGATATTGTACTGAATCTAGTTCAAGACTTGTTACTTTTCCAACTTCCCTTATACTTGTTTGTTCAAAGGATTCATTATTCTTTCTTAATCCACCAATTAAATGCCACAAATTTAAATCAGAAACTTGTAACCTATTATCTTTCAGCATCAGTAAAAACTTGTCATTATAGGTGAGAAACACTAAAGTCTCATCAGTTTTATTTACCACACCTTCATTGTACCACGAATTGAAAGAGATAATGTCTCCGTTTTAGTAAGGTTCGTATATGATTGAAACTCTTTGTACTATTTTTTAAAAAAAGGGTTACTGATATAATGGTTTTATGAGTATAAAAATCATGCAAAAAGAGAAAATATTGAAAATCCTCAAAAAACCTCAATATGGTTTTACTCTCATAGAACTTATGATTGCAATCACAATTATTAGTATTCTTTCAGGAGTTGTTATCGCTGCAAACACGGGCATTCAACAAAGAGCAAGAGATTCACAAAGAAAAAATGATTTAACCCAAATTCAAACTGCATTGGAGCTATATAGACAAGATCATACAAGTTATCCTGCTCCTGTTCCTGAAGCAGGACCACAATGGACAGTTTTGGGAAGTGATAACGTCACTATTATTGGTTATCTTTATTATGGCTGTTTAGATCCAAATGTAATGGGTACGGATATCTTTTCACCATATATAAAAACTGTTCCTATGGACCCTAAGAATCCGACTTCGTGTACTCCAGGAACTGAAGGACAAAATATCTATAACGCCTCTTGTTATTTCTACATCGCTTTTGAAGAGGCAAAAGATTTCGGACCTGGCAATCCTCTTTTAAGCAAATATACACTTTATGCTTCACTTGAAAATTTAAGCGACCAGCAGGTTTGCAGTTTAAATAAACCAAAGAATAAACAGGGCCCCGGAAAGGCAGTACAATATGGCGGCTGTTCAGGTACGCAATATTTCCAGATTGATCCTTTTTCAGTCAGCAGTTGTGCTTCAGCTATTTACGGCTACTGGGTTAACAGTCCAGAGTAAAAAAGAAGAACCAGTAAGACATTTTGTTATGATTATTTATGCTTTTTATCGAGATGGTTTTTCACACGTGCTTTATGAACGACTGCCTTTACCATATCTTGCGTCTTTGCTACTGATTTTTTCCCCGCGAGTAGTTTTTTTTCAACTATTCCTTGTTGTCTCGCCGTTTGAGTTTTAACTGATTCTACGTAATCAATAGCTTGATCTTTTACAGCATTAAATACATCTTTTACTTTTTTACGCGTTTTAGCATCTTTCATTGCTCTGGAAGCAGCAACCGCTACACCCGCTCCGACAACTGCACCTGCTATTCCAGTAGCAACTGGATTCATTTGCTGGTTACTCTGTTTTATATTCTTCATAATATTCACCTCCTTTATTGTATTTATTTTTCTATTTACGATTTTAACTATTACTATTCTCTTATTGTTGAGTAGTACACAGGTAAAAAACGTGTAATAAAAACGTATGAGTGAAAATATTTATTACTATAGAGGATAGTACAAAGACCTATAGAAACTATTTTTGAAGAAAACGGTTTTACCCGGACCAGTTTCGAAGGAGTATAGAGAGATCAAATACATTAATCGTCCCATCATTGTTCGTATCTCCATTTGAACATCCTGCAGCAGTACCCCAGTTTCGAAGGAGTATTGAGAGATCAAACACATTCACATGTCCATCTCCATTCAAATCACCATTCGTACAACTCCCCGATGGCGTTGATGGATTTGAAGGATTGGATGAACTATTGTTATTGTTATTATCCCCTCCTGGTGTCGGTGTATTCGGCGTCTGGTTATTCTGGTCACCTGGTGTCGGCGTCGCTGTCGGGACTGGTAATACTGATCCAAGTAATGCAAAGTCTGAAAACTGAGTTGTAGTACAACTGATAATATTGGTCAGTGAATTATTACACCCTGTCAATGCCTGCCATGTGCCGTTATCATACTGTTGGATGGTAAGAGTTGTTGGATCTATGTTGCTCCCTGCTAATACTGTTGGATCATATTGTATCGTTACTGTTACCGGCTGGTTAAATGATGACACCTTCGTATATGGATCTATCAATGCGCTCATATGATACAAATATGTTCCTACTATCTGTGTCCCAACTGGTGGTACTACCACTGTCTGGTATCCTACAGGATCTAGTTTCTCAACCTGAAAGAATGCACTGTTTATTGTTGCACTAAATGTTGCCGGAACGCTCAGAGTTATTCCATTACTACTGCTATCCGTCATCGTGATTACTCCACCGCTAATTACTGCAATTGCACTACTTGTTGCTTGAAGAACTTGCGCATTTCCTAAACAATTCGTTGTTATCTGTTGATTTGGTAGTGATACTGTCGTCTGACTTGCTGTTGATACCCCTGTCATCTGATACGTAGAACACGATAGTAAAGAGGAAACGGTAACGCTGTGAGATGTCACTCCCTGAACATCTGAAAGAGAAGTACTCTGCCCATATGAACTATTCAACCCGTATTGTATTTGTGATGTAGCGGGATTATTTGTGTTCCAGGATATCGTCGCTGAATCACTCGCAGTCTGTATCAATGGCAATGACGTTATCGTCAATACATTACTCGGCGTCACTATTAAATCCGGCGCTGTTGATGTCATACTCGTACTCTGTCCTCTCACTGTTACCGTAAAGTTATATGTCGGATTCCCCAATACTATCCCAAACAACGTCACCGGATGGTATTCCGCTATCCAGCTCCCGTTCACACTCCCTTGTGTCACTGTTGAACTTATCGTTACATCACTCGGCTGTACCAGTACACTATTCCCTCCAAGTCCTAAAATATTATTCGTCTGTGTCACGTTAAACTGTGCCATTTGGTTTCGACAATCTCCACTGGTTGTCACCTTGAGTGTTACTGCTGCTCCCTGTATTACCGGTACAAGACTACTCCATACTCCGCTTACAAAACTACATGGCAATGGTGTCGGTGTCGCTGTCGGAACCGGGGTACTTGTCACTGTCGGTGTTGCCGTTGGTATCCCGGTTGGTGTCATCGTTGGAGTACTCGTCGGAATTAATGGAAGTATGCCAAAGTTAGTCGTATTATTCTGATTTAAATTAGGAATATTAACTGATTGAAGTGTCGTATTTGTATACCCTGATGGAGTCGTTATTGCAAGAGTATATGCCCCTCCTCCAACATTCGTAAATGTATATCGTCCATTACTATTTGTCGTTGTGCTCACACTCGTTGTTCCTGTTAATGTAACTGTTGCATCTTGATACCCAGGTTCACTTCCATCCTGTGATCCATTCCCGGATGTTCCTCCACCTGCTCCGTTATCCACAAACACTGTCCCTGTAACTGCATACAATGGAATACTCGTTGGTGTCGGTGTCACTGTCGGCGTCGCTGTCGGTAATCCTGTCGGAGTACTCGTTGGTATTTGTGTTGGCGTCGCTGTCGGCACTCTTGTTGGTGTTGGAGTTACTGTTGGTATTCGTGTGGGTGTTGCCGTTGGTATCGGTGTACTTGTTACTGTTGGCGTTGCAGTCGGGACAGGTACTATTCCAAAGTTAGTCGTACTGTTCTGATTTAAGTTGGGCATAGAAACTGATTGGG
>WNFI01189857.1_pt1 | contig 10162 bp, 7 predicted proteins | sample 5400471 | NCBI WGS metagenome assembly WNFI01 (sample SAMN13153348, study PRJNA577476) | soil metagenome | isolation source: 100 cm saprolite on Douglas fir-dominated hillslope | place: USA:California | collected 2013-09-17 | reverse complement strand
GCCCCATCCGCTCAATCATTCGCTCAATCTGCCGGAATTCCCCAACGTCGCAGCGCGCATACAGCGGCACGGCCACATCCGTTCGTAGTGAGAACCCCACCTCATCGGGTTGATGCGTCAAATCGGAGGAAACGACGTGATGGCCACGCTCACGCAGCTCCCGGACTAGCCCTGCCCCGACCGTGCCTACACCCCCAGTTACTAGAATTCGCATGAAATTCTCCCTTGAAATGAATTGGAATTTTCTTCCTAGCTCATCTGTGTTGAACCTTGCATCCTGGGCGACCCCAGCCCAGAGCGAGTCGCCGGTGGAACGGAACTATTCTCGCTAATGCGAAAAAACTGCCGATGACGGATGATCGACCGCCAACTCAAAATCTGACAAAATACTGTCTAAGATAGGCGTGGTTCACCCTCTTGCTTTCTTGAATTTGCGCTCGCTTCCTTAACAAGACGGGTAAGTCTCGCACAACCTGCGACCAGGCACCGGCGAGCGCCAACAGACTTTTGGGGGACTTGAGTAAGAAATACGGAATGATCGCAAGTTCAGTCGCAGCTAGGTATGGTAGAAGCCACAACAGCGTCCTCCATGGAAGGTCTTTGATGATCGTATAGTGTCGATTACGCAGGACCCGTAACTGGTAGTCCAGAGCTTTCGAAAAAAAGGTCGCTTTTCCACCCACCGAGCCCGATCCGACATGCCAGCCCACCGCAGACGGAAGAAACAAGCATTTCCAACCCAGGAGGTGCATTCGGAACCATAAATCACAATCCTCCCACCCTGTCTCGTAAGACTCGTCGTAGCAGCAGCCTGACGTTCCTTTTAAATCATCTAACATGCTTCTTCGCAGGAAAGGGAAACTTCCAGAAGCAGCAAAAGTCAGTGTGGGCTCATTCGTGAAGTGACCCCCGTCCGATTGGAAGCGCTTTCTCATGAAGCACTGTTCTCCCTCCCCCTTCCGTAGTCGATTCGTCAGTTCGTCCTCCATCCAGGAATAGACTCGACCGCCGACTGCCCCGAGAGTGGAATCCTCTATCATTCTCGCAATGCAATGACTCACAAATGTCTTGTCAAGGCAAACATCCTGATTTAACGGCACAATGAAGTCTCCGTGAGAGGCTTCGATTCCCTGATTCATCCCTCCCGCATACCCTCTGTTCTTTTGATTCTCGATGTAAACGAATTCGGGATGAGCCGCCTTAATCCGCTCAAGGGAATCATCTACCGATCCGTTATCTACGATAATAACCTCAATGGGACGGTAGTCTTGGGCAATGACATGCTCCAAGCACGGGTCGACGTGCTCCCCCCCGTTCCAGTTGAGCAGGACTATGCTTACCAAGGGAAAAGAACTCAAAGCTTTCCACCACCCCTAACGCTTCCACCGCAATCCGTACGGATAGCCATCCGGCACCTCCGAGTCTGCTGACCCGAGAAGAGAGAAACTAGAACGCTCAATCAGTCGGTTGAACGGTAGTTCCCAGCCTGCCGCGTATTCCGTCGCACAGTCCGCGCCACATGAAGTGAATGCGATTTACCTTTTCTGGGTCGTAGAGCAGGCTGCCAAACACTTGCCTCAGGAATTGACTTGACGGTACGCGGTTGGCCGATAGTGTGTGGCATCACGCACTGATTGACGACCGCGATAAGGAACCCGCTCCGCCGCAGCCTTAGGCAGTGCTCGTAGTCCACAAAATCTATGAAAAAATCATTACGCGGCAGCCCGGCCTTCCTAACTGCCTCACTGCGAATCAGGCTGCCGGACGAAATGACCATGTCCACCAGTGTTAGGGTATTCCCGCCGGGCACCGGGAGCAGGGCTTCCTGCCCCTCCCTCCACAGGAATAATGGGTACGGCGCTCCGGTTGCCGCATTGATCGGCAGGGGCGCTATAAGTCCCAATTTTTCGCGATCGGGAAATGAATTACACGCGGCTAACAGATTTGCGACCGTGTCTTGGTGAGGTTTGCTATCTTGATCGAGCATCCAGACCCAATCATGTTTACGACCAAGAGCGTACTCCAGACCCGCGGAATAACCTCCCGAAACACCCTCGTTCTTCGCGAGCCGGATGACCTTGACGGCTGGAAAACGCTCGTTGAGGACTTCTATCGTCCCGTCTGTACTTGCATTATCAACGACGATGATTTCGCTCAATGGATGGCTTTGGCCCATGAGCAATTCCAAATGCTCGGTCAAAACCACTCTTCCGTTTCTACTCACCGTCACGCTGGCGATGCCCGCTTCCATAAATATCCCTCTGCACTCACTAAGAAGCTGGGTGCGGCGGGCTGCTCGCTGCGTGTCTGATCATATCGAAGCCGCTTTCTGCGGCTGGGAATACCTTTGAGAGGACAATGGCCAAAACCAGCATTCCGCTCGACGAGACAAGAAGAGGGTTCGAAATACAGATAATTAGATATGCGATGTAAGCCAGAATTAAGTAGTGTATTTCCCTAAACAATCCATTACGAAGTTTTCTGATCGGATAGAGCAACATACCGTAGTAAATCATCGCGATGATCAAACCGAAGTTTCGTATGAATTCAAGATAGGTCAATTCGGTAATGGAGGTTTCGGTTCCGAAGGCGGACGAATAGAAGTAAGAGCCCAGACCTTGTCCAAAGAGCAGTGTCCTCGGATTGCTAAACAGCACGGAATAGTCCCTCAGATGAGCCAGCTTTATGGCGTTAGACTCATTCTCAGGATCAAACATTGCTCGAATAACGTCGCCACCATAAATGCCCGCGATTGCCGCTCCCACCAACACAACGGCAAGAGCCGTAAACCTCCAGTTCTTGCCTGAGTACCAAAGGAATACCGCGGGCGGGATCAACAAACCAAAGATAATGTCATTGCGGGTGCCAGAGCAGAGCATGGCAACAAGGTTCACCACTACAAGCGTGACGTTGAGATATCTCGCCCGTGATTCCGACCTCACAGTTTGATAGGTGAAGTATGCGACCGAAAGAACCAACAGCGGTGCAGTGTGGAAGTACACATAAGAATACGATAAGTCCGCATAGGCCCTTTCGCCGATGGCGAAGGTGCCGGATGCATCCCCGGCCAACCAAAGCGGCGATATCAGCCCCGGGTCGTTATAGATGAGGATCATCATCCCTATCGTAGCGATGGAGAGCAAAGTGAGAACAATGCTGAGTAACCGAATGGCATCAGCCTTTTTGCCCACAAGCAGTGCGGCCAGGGCAAGGAACAAAAAACTTTTAAAATATTGAAATCCATCATACGGGCCCGCATGGCCCCCCTGCAAGAAATACGAGAGGATCGACGTGAGCGGCAGAAAAAGCGCGAACAAAAAAATATATACCAGCAAAGACCCGCCAATCGGTGGGATTGTTCCGTCAGAAAAAAATAAATCAACCAAGAATACGATCCACAGACAGACAAATAAAGGTATCTTTAGGTGTGTTACCTGGTCAGCGGGATCGAATACCGCGACCAGCAGAAGAGCGAACAGATTCAACCGCAGCAGTTGATTCATGAGTTTGAGATCGGGGATGCCGAATGCTACTTTACAGCCTTCAGGACGCACTCTTCACCTGAGTTCCTGTCCTTCACGTGACCCAGCTGCCATCGCAATTGATACTGCAGAGACGATAGGCGTTGCATCAGCTTCCGACTAACACCCACCTGCTTGTTCCAACCCGCGCGAACGTCCAGGCTCCCGTTTGCCAACACTTCCCCATTAGCGGGAGTCGTCCATGTATCGAAACGCATGAAGCCTGCACGTGGCGCGAGCTGCCGTAGGGTGCCCTGAGTGAAGAGGTGGATATGCCTTGGGGGCTCTAGTCCTCGCCAAGACGACCCGAAGCGCTTATGCCCGCAACTTTCGGCGTTGGGTGTGACGGCTATGAGCGTGCCGCCTTTTCTTAGGAGGCGATTGCAATCGGCGAGCAAGCGAACAGGATCATGGACATGCTCGATGACATGGTTCATTACGATTGCGTCGAACTCCCCCTCCTCAAAGCCTGCCTCATCCAAGGGGCCGAGGCATACCTGAACACCATAAGTCTGGCCAGCCCGTGACGCGGCTTTTGGGTCCATTTCCTGGCCCCTAACCTCCCAGCCTAGTGACCGCAGCCGTGCGAGTCGGCTCCCATCTCCACAACCCACGTCGAGCACTCGGCCAGGGGGCACCTCATCCAGATACATCAAGGCGAGTCGCTTGCGTTCACGTTGAATGGAAGTCGCACGCATAAGCAAGTCATAAATATGGCGCAACGCCCGGATAAGAAGCTTGCTATTGCCTTTCTTGAATACTTTCGGGGTATCATCAACATGTGTATAATACTGCGCATAAGCCTTACCAACGTCCTCTTCGACTGGCATCGGATCGAGCCACACTAGCCCGCACGCCGCGTTAGCGCAACGTTTGAGATTCCATGTTCCTGGTGCCCCAAAGAGTCTGTCACTCAGGTCGTCGTAGAGGAGTTCTCCTCGCGTATCGCACAAGTAGCAATTCGGGCAAGGGCGCGCCCGAATCGTGCCGACGCTCTGCGCTGTGCGCGGCGGTGCGTGAGCTGCGCTCATCTGCTCATCATCGGTAGCCCTGTGCCAGCGACCGCTCCTCAGGGGTCAGAATCAGGAACCACGTCACACAGATAAAAGCCAGAATAGCCACGAGCAGGAAGGCTGCCTTTAGGACGAGGTCCTGAGGCACAACGGCCAGAAGTAGCGTAGACAAGGCTGCTGCCAGGAGCCCTTTTGTTCTCAGGGACATCGGCGAACCCGTGGGTAAATATCTCCTTGCAATCACAAAAAGCGCCAGCGCATCGAAGACCGTCCGCGCGCTCCAAGCGATCGCAGCTCCCTCGATCCCGTCAGCGCGAATCAGCCAGAGAAGCATCCCGAGATAGATCGGTGACTCTAACAGATGCAACTTAGCGCTTAAGTCGGGCCGCCCAACTCCTTGCACGAACGAGAACGGGACGAGCGCCAGACTGTTCGCCAACACGCCTAGAGCGAACCACTGGACAACTCGCGTGCTGTGCTGGGCGAAGTCGGCACCGAGCCATAGGCTAAGCCCGTTCTGAGCGAGAACAACAATCAGCAAGATGACCGGGAACAACGCCAAGAGGATGTATTTCACGCTGCGCTCGTAGAGTAGAGCAGCCCTCCTCTGGTCCTTGACGAAGCTCGCCGAGAAAGCCGGAAACATCACTCCGACCACGGCGGCCGGAATGAGTAATATCTTCGTGACCACCTCATAAGGCGTGGCGTAATAGGCGACCGCGGTCACCGAAATCAACCCGGCGATAAGAAAGCCCCGCAACCAGGATTCCCACCACCGGCACGAGGCTGCTCGAAAAGGGCAGAACCAGCAGAGGGCCAACAAACGTGAACACCCCGGTGGGAATTCGCAATGCGGTAATCAGGTCAAAGCGCTGGTGAGCTTCGAGCAGACCGCGAAGACCGGCAGTAGTGATAACCGCCGGAACCGCCAGCCCAAGCAGGTAAAACCCGCTCACCACTTCCGGCTGAATCCCTTCTGGGATCTTGAGCGCATGGTGCGTCAGCCAGGGCGAAATGGCGACGATGGCCACGCTGCCCGCCGCTCCCAGCGCCAGCATTAATAGGAGAGAGGTCCACACCAGAGCGGGAATCTCGTGGTGTTCTCCGCTCCCCAGTTTCTTGGCCACCAGTTGCGTGAGCGCCCTACCTAGCCCTATGTCAAACAGGCTGGCATAGCCGATCAGCGCCCAGGCCAGCGTCAGCACCCCGAAGCGTTCCTTGCCCAGTCCTTGAATGAGGATCGGAATGCAGAAGATCGCCACCGCCATGGGCGCGCCGTAGCCGAGCAGGTTCCAGACGACGTTCCGCGCCAGCAGGTGCCCTCGCACCAGGTGTCCATTCGTCCTTGGAATCGTTTCACTCACTATGTTCAACCGTCTCACTCATAAGGAGATATTGCCGTCGCCCCGCTTTACAAAGACCCGTTCCAAACATTAACCTTGACCATTGTTGATTCCTGTGTTATCATGGGTTGTGATTTTTCGCAGAACACCCCGCCGGACCCTCCGCTATGGGCACACCCTCTATCGCGTTACATCGTCCGAAAGAGCTGTCGCACAACCGGTTTTCTTTTCTATCACTTCCGCATTGCCCATTTTGCAAACCTTTTGTTTTGATAACGATGCATTTAATGGGGGGGTGGGGGGGTGCCCCACTTCACTGTTACGGAAAGTGACAACCGTCGCCTTTCCACTCCACTACGCCAGCGCTTCCACGTCCGTAACGTCCACATCCACTGCCACCGCCCGCTGGATAAGTTCCAGGGAAATCACCAAGCGGCTGCCATTCTTGCGCCGCACAACGATTCCCTCCATCCCTTCCAGCGGCCCACTATGGACCCGAACGCACTGGCCAGCCTCCAAGTACGGATGCGGCTCGACACGGAACCCCTTGTTCAAAAATCCACGAATCCTCGCGAATTCCTCTTCCGGCACGGCTACTGGCCTCCCTGCAAAACCCACCAGACACGCGACGCCCGGAACCTGCAGCACTCGCAGTCGGTTTTGCAGCGACAGATGGACAAAAACATACCCTGGAAAGAGCGGCATCTGCAGCCGCACTTTGCGGTCTTTCCACTTGCGCACGGATTCGTATTCCGGCAGGAAATTTTCCACGCCGCGCTCCGCAAGCTGGTCCGCAACGCGCCGTTCGTGGTTTGCGCGGGTATACGCGGCATACCAGCGAGGTTGGAAGTACGCTTCCAGCTCGCCACCGGCGAAGCTCTCCGCTCCCGTCACTCGCGCTGCCAAGGACTCTCCCATTGATGCGTTCAGCATTGCATTCTCACAGCTCCGCCCCGTCACTTACAGGGCAACTTGTGACCTAACCCTTTATATTTCTTTACGTTACAATCAACTCTACCGATCCGCAGGCCCCTGTGCAGGCGGCCGGAGATCGTCGAGCCGGTCCAAATCCTTGTCTTTTTCCGCGCTGGGTCCCGCGCCATTCCGCGAGAACCACCGCACCCGCGCTTTCAGCGTCGCTACAACTTCCTCCGCGAGAATCTTGCGCGGATCGTCCGGGTTCGCCGAGCGCCATTGGTCCGCGCCCAGCACCCAGACCACGGATACTGAAAAAACCAAAAATGTTCCGAGAAACATGATCAGCAGCCGAGGAGGAGAGGACTTCTTCTCCGGTACACGGGCGTCATCCAGCACCTTGACACTGGGCGTCTCTTTTGCTTCTTGAACTTTCGCCAGCTCGTATTGCTGGGTCAACAGCTCGTAGACGGTTTCCTGGATTTTCGTGCGCCGGTAATACTCCCCGTATTTCACTCCGAGCAGAGGCAGGCTCCGAATCGTGGGATAGGGCAGGACGGCGGTCTGACCGGCTGAGTGGTTGGCCGTTTGTCCAGGCAGGGGGTCGGCGCCGTTGCCCTGTCTTCCACCAAGCCTCTCAAGCTGCTTGCGAAGTTCTAGGACGCGCGCATTCAAAGCGCGAACTCGCGGGTTGTTATCGGTGTATATCTGTCTGAGACCCTCGAGCTCCGATTGCGCAGCGATCATCTGTCCTGCGATCGTTCCCGCCGCGTCGAGCATGGCTTTGCCTTCGGTCTGGATGTCCAGCGTGTTGTTTTCGCTGGAAAACTTCGCGAACTGGCTGGAAGCATTGTCCAAATCCAACTTGGCGACCTTGAGGCGTTCCTCGAGAAACACCCTTTCCCGATGGGCAGAAGAAGTGTTCAATTCCGCCACCAGAGAGTTCAATTGGTTTACGTACGCACCGGCAAGGGCAGCGGCTCGTTGCGGGCTATGATCAGTCACGCTGATGGTGATGATCCCGCTCTTCCTGTCTTCGGAAATCGATGTGTTCTCATCGAGTTTCGTCCGCGCGTCCGTGACCAAGGACTTGCCATAAACTTTTCTCAAGTCAAATTGCTGGATGAGGCGATCCTGCGAGGTCTGGCTTCTTAGGACGCCGATAAAAAGCGCGCCTGAACTCTTCATGCCGAGCAAATCACCCGCCATGGACTCCAGGCCGCCTCCGGCCTTTGCCGCCATCGCCGCCATCATTGCCATGCCCGATGTAGACTGCGTATCCGGCGGCATCAACTGGGTGGTAGACGTATACTGTTTGGGAATCAAGAATGCGACGAGGGTCGATGAAAGTAGGCCAATCGCAGCGGCTCGAAGAAATGACCGCCGACCGCCCCAAAGCAAACGCAGCCGTGCCGCCTGCCACTCGCGCGAATCCTCGAGCGGAACTTCCGGCAGCGGGAGCTCGCCAGGGACCGGCTGTAGCGCCACCTCAGGTTGCGTTTTAGTGGCTGTCTGCGTCACGCCTCTCCCTTTCTTCGCACACTCGTTCGACTCCGATTTCGCACCCGTTCATTTCCATGTGTGGGGCCAGAACGTGAACCGCAGTGAAGCTGTCACGTTCGGCTGAGGTGCGGCGGCGAGAACTGGGATATTCCACTTTTCGTATTGGACGAAACCCGACAACTCCATGGTCTGGTTCAACCATATATCCGCTCTCACCTCCCCGTCGTTCACGCTTCCTCCCCCTGGGGCGTACAGGCCATCGATCTTCCGATGCCGATAATTGACCTGAATCTTGTCGCGGCTGGTGAGCCAGTAGGTGCTCAAAGCTTGCTCGCCTTGCGCAGCGCGCCCTATCCAACCTCCCATGAGGTTGCCCCGGTTTGTGTACGAGTTAACGAAGCGGGCGTTGTCGTAAAAGCAGGCTATGCAGCCAGTGAAATCCACGGGAGATGTAGAACCTCCCTCAACACGTAAATCCAGCTTTGCTATACCCGGAATCCTCGGCAGATAGAGCCCGCCCTCAAATGCAGCCTTCCGCGGGTAACCCAGAGGGGAGTACTCATCTTCGGTGAACGCGTCGCCATAGAAGGTCAGCCAGTTTCGCAACCCCGGAATCTTGTACTGGAAGTCGACACCGGAGCGGATGTCACCAGGATCGGAGCTGGCACCCGGGTCTCCATTGCCAAGATTGAACGTACTTTGAAGAAACTGATGAGTAGTGAAGGGTTGGCCGGGTCCGCCCGTGACCCTTGTGTAGTCCACACCGAATTCGAAATTCCGTGTCGGCTTGAAATTGAGTTTTTGTCCGACGATGAACGGCTGATCATTCAAAGCATGGCCCCACTGGCCTATTAGTCCGGTAGACGATCCAAAAACAAAGTCGTGACCAGATAGCCGCCCAAGGATGAACTCCCATCGCATGGGCCCCATAAGACCGAGAATCCACGGAAGCTTAAATGGCGAAACGCGGTCGATCCGGAACATCGTTACCGGCGCAGCGTTGTCGCTGAACATCATGGGACCACTTTCACTCGAGCCCCACCTCAAACTCTGTTTGCCAAACGAGAGCTGCCAGTTCTCGAAATTCATGGCGACGTAGGTATCGAGTAATTGAAAGTGATTCACGGCGGCGAAAGGAGTGTCAGGCGGTAGTGGCAAGTACACTGACCCATTTGCATCCGCTGCGGAGCCGATCAGTTGCCGCGCAGCAAGGGGTAGAGCTGGACTGGAAGGGGCATACTGATACTCACCCCGGACATAAACAACCATGCGCCCATCGGCTGCCCATCCGGAAAATCCTGTAACATTGTTGTATCCCTCGGCCAATGGCCGTCCAAAATCATTGGCGATCGTCTGACCAAAATGGAAGCCGTCGTTCAGAGGCTGGCCCGAGATTCCTGTAAATCTTGTGTACATGGATTCGGCACGCAGCTGGCGGTTCGTCCCTGTTCCAACCGACTCCAGCTCCGGCGTGAATTCGCGCTCCAGTGTGCCGAGAAGTTGCTGCGCTCCCTGCGGCGCAGTATCATTCGCCGCTACCAGGTCCTGCGCTTCACTCAGAAGTCGCGCACACTCCAAGCGCGTCCACGGGCGCATGCCGACTATTGCGGACTGCACATCACCCACTGCAATGAGTCGGTCAAACGCCGCATAGATCCAGCTGTCAAGCGGAACGTAGGGCGACCCTTGATTTGCGGGAGAGGAGTTTCCATCGCCGCGAAAGATTTGGCTGATCGATCTCCATTCTCCGCCGCCGAGATTGGGATCGTGATGACGACTGTAAATGTTCTGCGCGACCAAATTCCCGATCACGCTGCCAACGAGAACATCCGACGGAAAATGCTGATGAGCCCTTACGCGCGAGACG
>WNFI01177999.1_pt1 | contig 10163 bp, 7 predicted proteins | sample 5400471 | NCBI WGS metagenome assembly WNFI01 (sample SAMN13153348, study PRJNA577476) | soil metagenome | isolation source: 100 cm saprolite on Douglas fir-dominated hillslope | place: USA:California | collected 2013-09-17 | reverse complement strand
GATAGCGGCGATGGAGTTCGTCGTCGGTCAGATGGGGTTCGAGGCGGATGCGTCGTGGCATGCCCTCGTTCTACAACGGTACGACGCGACGCCGTATCATGTCCGCTCGCGTCCGCCGGCACTACCAGTGCTCCCCGTACGCCTGACGTCTCCTCCTCGCGCAGGCGCGGCTCCACACGCTTGAGCAGCACTGCGTTGGTCGCCACCGTGATCGAGGAGGCGCTCATCGCCAGCGCGCCGATCGCTGGGTTGAGCAGGATGCCGAGCGGGTAGAGGATGCCCGCTGCGATGGGGATCGCAATCACATTGTAGATCGCTGCCCAGAACAGGTTCTGCTTCATTTTGCGCACGGTCGCCTTGGAGAGCCGAATGGCAGCGAGCACATCCAGCGGATCGCTGCGCATCAGCACCACCTCGGCCGTCTCGATGGCCACGCCAGTGCCCGCGCCAATCGCGATGCCGAGGTCCGCCTGTGCCAGTGCCGGCGCGTCGTTCACCCCATCGCCCACCATCGCTGTGAACAGCCCCTCTGCCTGCAGCTGCTGCACATAGCGCGCCTTGTCGGCTGGCAGCACCTCGGCGAAGACGCGGTCAGCTGGAATGTCGAGCACGCGTCCGACCGCCTCAGCCGTCTGCCGATTGTCGCCCGTGAGCAGCGCGACCTGGATCCCCAGCGCGCGCAGCTCGGCGATCGCTTCACGCGCGGTCGGGCGAATGCGATCAGCGACGGCGATGAGTCCAACTGCCTGCCCATCCACGGCCACCAGCATCGCCGTCTTGCCCTCGGCCTGCAGCGCCGCCATCCGTCCCAGGTCGGCGGCCGACGCCTCAACGTCGCGGTCGGCGAGCAGCTTGGGCGTGCCGATCAGCACGGCATGCCCGTCCACCACGGCGTGGATGCCCCCGCCAGCGATCGAGGTGAACCCTGTGGAGGGAAGGTTGCTCAGCCCCCGTGCCTGGGCCCCCTCGACGATGGTTCGCGCCAGTGGATGTTCTGAATCGGCCTCCGCGGCGGCGGCCACCCGCCACAGGAGCGTCTCCTGCGCGGTGGATGTCTCCTCTGCCTCCCCGCCGACCAGTGTCTCGGCCACGGCCGCAAAGGCGGGGAATGCCATGACGTCCGTGACCGTCGGTTTGCCCTCGGTGAGCGTGCCCGTCTTGTCGAAGATGATGGCCTGGATGCGCGACGCCTGCTCGAGCGCCGTCGCGTTCTTGATCAGGATCCCATGCCGTGCGCCGATCCCGGTGGCGACGGCAACAGCGGTCGGCGTCGCGAGGCCGAGCGCGTCGGGGCAGGCGATCACGACCGCCGTCACGGCCAGTGTGAGGGCGAAGAGCGCCGTCTGGTGGATGACGAAGAACCACACCAGGAAGGTCGACAGGCCCGCGCCCACGGCGAAGAGCACGAGGTACTGCGCCGCCCGGTCGGCCAGGCGCTGGGCGGGCGCCTTCGAGTTTTGCGCCGTCTGCACGAGCTGGACAATCTGGGCGAGCGCCGTCTCGGCACCAACCCGCGTCGCGCGCACCCGCAGCGACCCGTTGCCGTTGACCGTCCCACCGATTACCTCGTCGCCGGGCGCCTTGCCAACAGGCAGACTCTCGCCCGTGATCATGCTCTCGTCTACCGCGCTGGCGCCCGCGATGACGACACCGTCGACCGGGACCTTCTCGCCCGGGCGCACCAGCAGCAGGTCACCCACACGCACCTCCTCGACCGGCACGGTGCGCACTTGCCCGTCCGGACCCACGACGTTGGCCTGTGCAGGCGCCAGGCGCAGCAGGGCGTTCAGCGCGTCCGAGGAGCCGCGGCGGCTGCGCATCTCCATCCAGTGGCCGAACAGGACGAAGGTGACCAACATCGCCGCCGCGTCGAAGGTGGTCTCGACGCTCGGGGCGAACAGCGTGGCAAACGCGCTGAAAAGATAGGCGACGAGCACACCGAGGCTGACCAGCACGTTCATGTCCAGGCTGCGTTTGCGCAAGGCGCGATAGGCCCCAAAGTGGAAGATCCACCCGGCCCACCAGACGACAGGCGTTGTCAGCACCAGGAGCAGCCAGTTGGCGGGTATGCCGAACGGCGTCGGCAAGTGCAGCCGGAAGAGGCTGGTGCCAAGGGACGAGTAGAGCACGATGGGGATCGTGAGCACGAGAGCCACGAAGAAGCGTTGGCGCATGTCGGCTTCCATCGCGGCGGCCATCGCTGGATCGCTCATATCGTGGACCATGCCGCCGTGGCCCCGCTCCGCACGTCCGCCGTGCTCCATCTCCATGTCTATGGCAGTGTGAGTGGCGTGCCCATGGACGGCGTGCTCCTGTGCGTGCATCGACGCTTGGCCCGCCCCCACAGCAACGCCCGAAGGCGCCCTCACGCGCGCCGCGACTGCCGTCACGTCATCCGCCGTCACGCGTGCCAGGCTAACGGGGACGCCGGCACGCTCAGCCTCCGCTGCCGCGTGGAGCAGGTGTGAGGCCGTCATTGGCTGGCCGCAGGCGAAGCCGCAGTCCTGGACCAACTCGCGCAGCGTCTCCTCGCGCATGTGGCCCTCGTCGTAGGTGACGGTGACCGTCTGCGAGACGTAGCTCGCGTCCACCGCCGCGACTGGCCCCAACGCGCCTAGGCGCTTCTCGATGATCGCGGCACAGGTGGCAAAATTCAGCCCCTGGACGGGAAGGGTAATGGTCTGCATGGCATGCCCCCAATTGACTCCTATGTGAGTTACCGGATCTCCTCTGGCTATCCCTTCGCGACGGTGATCGGCTGCTTCATGCCGAGCTGATAGTGGCTGCCGACGTGGCAGGAGAACTCGATCTGGCCTGCCACCGCCGGGGAGGTGAACCTGTAGTCGATCGTCTGGGTCTGCCCCGGTGCCAGTTTGCTCTGGTCCACAAAGAAGAGCGCCGTCTTGTCCATCGCGCCCATGTTCATGCCGTCACCACTCATCNCTCGTGGTTTGTGCTGCTCTTGCTTGAATTGGTCACGACGAAGTGATAGGGCGTGCCCGTCACGAACGTGGTCTGCGACGACTCGATCTTGAAGTCGGAGAGCGTCACCCTCACCGTCTGCGCTGTTCCCCCCGTGCCGTTCGCCACAGTCGGCGTGCCATGCCCGCCGTGCGACATCCCCGGCATCCCGGACATGTCACCGCTTGAGGATGAGCTCCTGCACGCGGCGAGTGTGAGCAAGAGCACAGGAATAAGCATCCTAAAGTCACGCAGGGTGCGCAATCGCGAACGCATTCGAGTAGACTCCTTTCGCAAGGAAATAGGTCGCCTGAGCAGGGCGAACCGGATCGTTCGGAAGCGCACCCACGCGACGGCATCACTGCCGGCGGTCACGACGCCCACTCGTCTCGTGCGTCTGCTCAGGTCCCTGGCGCTGGGTGCCCAGCGCCAGCGGGAGTCTCCGGCGATCCGCCGTCGTCCGCTGCGCCGGTGTGCCGCTGTCCCTCTCATGCTGGGCCGTTCCCGCACTGGCCACCGGGTACCCAGCTGAGGCGAGCGCCGCGTTCAACTGTTTGCATGATACCTGCTCTGTGTTATAGCGCAGGCGGACGGTGCGGGAGCTGAAGTCGACTGTCGCCTCCTGGACGCCCGGGATGGAGCCAAGCGCGCCTTCGATGCGGTAGACGAAGCCGCCGCACGAGATCGTCGGCGCGCTCAGCGTCACAGTGTGTACCTGTGTCACCGGCTCATGCCCTTGCGCCCGGTGAGGCACGAGGGCTGTTGGGGAGCGAGGAACACGCCCCGCTCCCCAACGCTGCTTACCCGTGTGCTCGCGGTTGGCGCGTTACTTGGCGACGGTATAGCCCGCGTCGTCCAGCTCCGCCTCGATGGTGTCCATCGAGACCTGGCTGGGATCGTACTGCAGGTGGACCGTCTTGGATGGGATATCGGTGCTGACCGACTCGACGCCGGCAAGTTTGCCGAGCGCGCCGTTGATCGTCTTCACGCAGTGCTCGCAGCTCACATCGGGTACCGAGAGCACCGTGTCCTGTACTTGAGTCATAGCGAATCTCTCCTCGCACCTTGGGGGAACATGAGCTCCCCGTCAATCTCTCTCAACACGTGTCACCAGTCGCGCGGCTCACCAGCCCATGATGCCGGGCGCGCGATGCCTTACCATGTGATGCCTAACCATGTACTCAGTCGATACTCGCTAGTGGGCCGCCCAAGCCGGCTGCTGCATCTGGCGGGCGCCGAAGCGGCGTAGCCGCAGCGAATTGCTGACCACCGTCACCGATGAGAGCGCCATGGCCGCCGCCGCGAAAATGGGCGCGTCCTCGCGTAGGAACGGGATCGCCGGCGAGGCGATGGCGAGCGGGATCAGCACCGTGTTGTAGGCGAAGGCCCAGAACAGGTTTTGCTTGATGATCCGCATCGTTGCGCGCGAGAGCTCCAAGGCGGTGGCCACGCTGCGTAGGTTGCCCTTGACGAGTGTAATGTCCGCCGCCTCCATGGCGATGTCAGTCCCCGTCCCCATGGCGATACCGACGTCGGCTTGGGCCAGGGCAGGCGCGTCGTTGATGCCGTCACCAGCGAAGGCGACGATCAGCCCCTCGCCCTGCAACCGCTGCACTTGTGCCGCCTTCTGGCTTGGTAACACCTCCGCCAGTACGTGCTCTGCCGGGATACCGACCTCGTCCGCCACGGCTTCGGCCGTACGCCGGTTGTCGCCAGTGAGCATCCACACCGCGATCCCCTGGGCCTGTAGCCGGCGGATCGCCTCGGCTGAGCCCACCTTGACGGTGTCGGCCACGCCCAGCACGCCAGCGATCACGCCGTCTACCGCGACGAGCATTGTCGTCTTGCCAGCCGCCTCGAGCACCAGCAGGTGGGATTCGACGCTCGCAGCATCCACGCCGCACTGCACAAGCAGCAGGCGCGTCCCTATCAACACGTCATGATCGGCGACCCGCGCCACGACGCCGCCTCCGGGAATCACCTCGAACGCCTCGACTTGAGCGGACGCCGCGACGCCGCGCGCCTCAGCTCCCGACACGATCGCTCGGGCCAGAGGATGCTCGGACACGCTCTCGGCGCCTGCGACCAGCCCGAGCAGCATACGTTCATCAATTGGCGCGCCTGACGCATCGTGGGCATCTACAGCCACGATGACGTCGGTCAGCTCCGGTTTGCCCGTGGTGATCGTACCGGTCTTGTCGAGTACGACCGCACGCACCCCCTGGATACGCTCCAGGCTCTCCCCGCCGCGGATCAGCACGCCCGACTCAGCGCCCTGACCCGTGCTAACCATGATGGCAGTGGGCGTGGCGAGGCCGAGCGCACAGGGGCACGCAACGACCAGCACTGCGATCGCGGCGACCACCGCGACGATCCAGGGCTGCGTGGTGGCCGCGCCCATCGGCACCTGGGCCGCAAAGCCGAAGACGTAGCCCGCGACAGTCCACCCGACAAAGGTGAGCAGCGCCATGACCAGCACCGTCGGAACGAAGATACCCGCGACGGTATCGGCCAGCCGCTGAATCGGCGCTTTGGACCCCTGGGCCTGCTCCACCAGCCGGATGATGCCGGCCAGCACCGTCTCGCCGCCGACCTTGGTTGCCTGCACGCGCAGCGTGCCTGTCTGGTTGATGGTGGCGCCGATGACCTCGTCCCCTGGACGCTTCTCGAGCGGCAGGCTCTCGCCTGTCAGCATCGACTCGTCGACGGTGGAGGAGCCGCCCACCACCGTGCCATCCGTCGGCACCTTCTCACCTGGCCGGACGACCAGCTCGTCGCCGACGCGTACCTCAGCCAGCGGCACGTCCACCTCGCGCCCAGCACGCATCACGTGGGCGACCGTAGCGCGCAGGCCCATCAGGCGACGAATTGCTTCGCTCGCCTGCCCCTTGGCACGGGCTTCCAGGTACTTGCCGAGGTAGATGAGCGTGACGATCAGCGCCGTCGTGTCATAAAACGTTGTCGCGCCGACGACCTGCGGGAAGACGGTCGCGACCACACTCATGAGGAAGGCGGCCGTCGAGCCGAGGCTGATCAACACGTCCATGTTGGCGCCGCCGTGGCGCAGCGCACGCAGCGCCGTGCGGTGGAAGTCCCAGCCGACGTAGCCCCACACCGGTGTCGTAAGCGCCAGCAAGAGCCAGTTCTCGGCGGGGAAGCGGTTCATGAAGAACATCGAGAGCAGCACGACGGGCACGGAGAGCGTGACGCCGAGCAGGAGCGTATTGCGCCGCCGGATGAGCTCGCGCCGCCGACGTGCCGTGTCGGCGTCGGCTGGCGACTCGACTGCACCGGCGCCTTCGTCCACGGCTGGTTCCGACGCCGAGAGTTTCAGCTCTTCCGCGCCATACCCGGCATGTTCGACTGCGTCGATGATGGCAGTGGGCGTCGCGCTCGCTGCATCGAAGCTGACGGTAGCGCGCTCGGTGGCGAGATTGACACTGGCCATGGCGACGCCCGGCACCTTGCCAATGCTGCGCTCGACACGGCGGGCGCACGAGGCGCACGTCATGCCGCTGATCGCCAGCTCGATCGTGCGCTCGCCATCTTCGGGTGCGCTGTCCTGTGCGGCTCGTACCGGAGATGATGCCGGTGTGGCGCGCTCGACGATCGGTGTTGCCTTGTAACCGACCGCATCCACCTTCCTCAACAGATCGTCTACCGCAGTCAGCGCCGGATCGTAGTGGATGGTCGCCCGCTCGGTCGCGAGGTTCACACTCGCGACGCTGACGCCGGGAGCTTTCTTCAGCCCCTTCTCGATTCGCAGCGCACATGACGCGCAGGTCATGCCTTCCAGCGCGAGGTGTGTGATCGCCACACCACCCTCCTGCTGTCCCTGCGGAGCCCTCGTTTCGGCACCTGACGCCTCCACAGGCTGCTGCGCCGGCATCGGCACGCGTACCTGTAACTCTGCCATGTCACACGTCCTTCATGCAGACGGGACACGCGATCCCGTCCCTTTCCCCCTGTTCCAGTGCCACGCACGTCCGCTAGCGGGTACGAGCGGCGGCTAGCGATTGCCCGCCAAGTTGTACAGCTGCACCAATTCGTCGATCACCTCACCTTCGCGACCGCTCTTGATGCCCTCAGGCACGCAGCCGTGGAGGTGGTTTTCTAAGATCAGCGACTCCAACTTCTCGATGGCCTTGCGCACGGCATAGGTCTGCCGCAGGATGTCGACACAATACTTATCTTCCTCGACCATCTTGCGGATACCGCCAAGGTGTCCCTCGATGAAGTTGATGCGCTTGAGCACGTCTTGCTTGTCGGCTTGCATGGCTTCCCCCTCCATACCCATACCCCCTGGGAGGGGGTTTAGACAGATCGTAACACACGGGCGATGCAGCATGCAAGACCGTACGCGAGTTTGCCGTCTTCTTCCAATGGCCGTCGCGGGCCCCATTCGGCTTGGCGCTCGAACGGTGAGCAGATGGTGGGCGAGCTTGGGCGTTCTCGCGCGTGCTGGACGCACAAGGATCCGTGACCCCTTTGTGACGCACCACGCTCGATTTGGTATCGCGGCGTGAGCGCGCACGCGTACCGTGACTGGAGGGGAATGCTTCCCGTGGGGGAGGCGACCTCTGTGATTACATCCGGGATCGCCAGCGGTGTACAAACAGCCGCTAGCCGTTCTCACCGCGTCAGGCCGTTGTGGCGTGTCGTCTGTGGCAGTGCGGCAGCGATGGGCAGTGCGGCAGCGATGGGCAGTGCAGCAGCGATGGGCAGTGCAGCGTGCGACGCACAGACACCGCCGGGGGTGCACAACCCCCGGCAGTGAGCAACTAAGAAGGTCGAGGTGAATTACTCAGTCGGCGCAGTCCGCAAGACGGCCTGATGCCGCTCCCTCGGCGCTCGAAATCCTGCGGCAACGGTACGACCGCGGGGAGTTGGACGAGGCCACGTTCGAGCGCATGCAATCGCAGCTGGAGACTTCGGCCGCGCGCGACGCGCTCCCAGCGCTGCCAGGGCGTTGAGTCGGAGCGACCAACTGTCGGCGGGACGCGTCACAACGACATTGAGGGAACTTGCTTAGGAGCCGACGAGGCACACGACCATGAAGACAATAGACAAGGTAGGGCGACCAGAGCTTAGCGTGCGGGCGCCTCACGTGACCTTCGAGATGGTTCTGCGGCAGCTCCGCAGGCACTCTTTCGCGGTGCTGTCGACAGTTGGTGAAGATGCGAGGCCTACTTCGGCCGGCGCAACCTACGGCATGTCGCGACTGGACCGTGACCTTGCTCTCTACGTGATGACACGGACACATCTCCAGAAGGCGCGGAACATCGCACGCAACCCGAATGTCTCGCTGGTCATTCCACTGACGAGGCGATTCCTGTGGTTCCTCCCGCCGCCAACCATCCAACTCCACGGTCGAGCAGAGATCCGGGAGTGGACGGACGCGGACGGGACCGACGTGTTTCGGCACCTCTGGATCGGCCGCCGCATCCTGGCAGCATACCAGGAGGCGCATCGCCGCGGCGAGACCAGGATTTGCTTCCTGAAGATCGCGCTTGACCCGGTCGTCTCTACCTACATGGTGGGCTCCAGTGTCTGGGCGCTCAGGAGTCGCATGGAATCCGGAGCGGCAAAGGTCATCATCCCTCCGGTGTAACGGTCCTCGTCGAGCGCCGCAAAGTGCCTCATCGGTGCACAAGCGAGACATTACGCGCTGCGACGCGCTGAGGGAAGCCGCTTGCGTACCTGGTGGATCAGCGTGCGCGCCAGCAATGGCGGACTGGGAACCGGCGCCATGCCGATCTGCCGCAGCATACTGAGTGCATCGAACGTGGCCCAGTGCTCGGCCAGCTTGCCGCTCTCGAGCCGGAACATCTCGATGCCCGATGTCCGCACCTGCTTCCCAGTGGGAGCCAGCTCCATCATCTCGCCTCGATGTGTGCCGCTCACTGTGACGCGTGCCACCACCTTGTCCCCCTCGGCGACCAGATCCTCGATAGTGAACAGATAGTCGGGGAAGGCCCCACGCATCATGGCCAAGAACGCCTTGGCGATCTCGATGCCCTGGCGGCCCTCCGCACCGGGCGGTTGCTGATGCTCGACATAGTCGGCAGCGACGAACTCGCCGGCGCGATCGGTATTCCCCGCGTTGATGACCTCCGCAAAGAACCGGCGGACGACTGCCTTGTTCTCGTCTGGTACAGATGGTGACATGGGTGCTTCCTCCTGTGACATCCTACGACGATCTCCTCTGCCTCCTCATGGACCGCACCTCGGCAGCCTCACGCCACGTCCGCGCGTCGCTCATGCCGCCGCGCCCGCGCGTGTCTGCGCAGGCGGGCTGCCGGCAGGCTGGCCTCCACGGAGGCAATCGTTCCAGATTTGTCACGCAACGTACGTACTGGGTAACTCCTTGGCGCTACGCATGGATGGGCACGGTCGTGAGGTGCCCTGATCCACGGTCCATAGAGGGCTACTCTTTCATCCAGTGATGCCCCCTCTCGAGAACTGTCCTAGACAGGGGTGAGTGGTATGCGCCTTCCGAGACAGCAATGGATGCTTCTTGGCCTACTTGGGATGCTGGCCTTCCTGCTGGCCGCTTGTAGCGGTGTCGCGGCCAACGCGGGAGGGGCCGCTCTTGGCTCTACCTCGTCTGCCTCCCCAGGTCCAACTGGAACGCCAGGCGTGGGGACCCCAATGCCCTGTCCGACCATGATGCCCGGCATGGGGACCCCAATGCCCTGCCCGACGCGGATGCCCGGCATGAACACCCCGATGCCCTGTCCAACAGGCATGGGGCCTTGTTCTCCTGGAATGATGGCTCCTGCGGCGTTGGTCCAGAACGGCCAGTACTCCGATGAACGCTTCATCGATATGATGGTCTCCCACCATCTGATGGCGATGCGGATGGCCCAGCTCGCCCAGAAGCTCGGGCAACATGCCCCGCTCAAGCAGCTTGCCACCAGCATCATCACCACGCAGGGCCAGGAGATCGCCGAGCTCAAAGCGCTCAAGCTACAGCTGTACGGGTCCGCAAATACGCCTACAATGATGAACCCCATGCAGATGGCCAATATGGGCATGCTGACGCCCGATCAACTTGCGCAGCAACACCCCTTTGATCGCGCATTCCTTGATTCCATGATTCCCCATCATGCGTCCGCCATTGAGATGGCAAGTGTGGCCCTGCTGCACAGCAGCAACCCCGATATCCGGCGCATCGCACGGGCGATAGTGAATGCGCAAAG
>WNFI01081569.1_pt1 | contig 10163 bp, 7 predicted proteins | sample 5400471 | NCBI WGS metagenome assembly WNFI01 (sample SAMN13153348, study PRJNA577476) | soil metagenome | isolation source: 100 cm saprolite on Douglas fir-dominated hillslope | place: USA:California | collected 2013-09-17 | reverse complement strand
CGGCGGCCAGCTTCCTGTTCCGGGTCAAGCCGCGGGTCAAGGGCGGCGGAAAGGCCCTGATCGCGGGAAGACGGCAGGTTGACGACGCGATCAAGGCCACCGACTTCGACAACCTTGATCTGCTGCCTGCGGACTTCACCTACCGCAATCTCGACTTGCACCTCGATAGCCAGCGCAAATCCCGGCTGCGCGGGCTTATCAGCCCGCTGCAGGGCGAATTTGACCTCGTCGTGCTTGACTGCCCGCCCGGCATCTCGCTGCTCTCTGAGAACGTCTTGCGTGCTGCCGACCTCCTGCTCGTCCCGCTCATCCCGACCACGCTGTCGGTGCGGACTCTTGATCAGCTCACCGAGTTCGTAGCCGGGCTGGACCGGCACCGGCCGCGCATCCTGGCGTTCTTCTCGATGATCGACCGCCGCAAGCGCCTGCACCGCGAGATCGCCGAGGAACTGCCGGCCTGCCGCGCCGACGTGGCGGCGACGGCGATACCGGCGCTGTCGGCGATCGAGCGGATGTCGGTGCAGCGCGTTCCGGTGACGGCATCGGCGCCGCGCAGCCAGGCGGCCCGCTACTACCGCGACCTCTGGCGGGAGATCCGCGACGAGCTGGCCCTTAGCCCAGCCGGGCCAGGAAGCTGACCATAGCCTCGCTGACCTCGCCGGGACGTTCCTGCTGGGTCCAGTGGCCGCACCCGGCCAGCAGGCGGGCATCCCGCAGGTCAGGCACGACGCTCACGAGGTTATCGAGTACCGCAGGGCCGCCGAGAAAGCTCACGGCCAGATCGCGGTCCCCGGCCAGGTAGGCAGCGGGCACCCGAAGGATGGCATGCTGCCACGGCGCCATCAGCTCCCAGCTCAGGTCCATGCTGCGATACCAGTTCAGCGGCCGGGTGAAACCAGACTCGGTGAACTGACCATCGCCGGAAGCGGCGGTGAGCAGGCGCCGGAACGTTTCCCGCGGATCACGGCTCAGCTCGGCATCAGCGACTCCCGGCTGCTGGAAATAACAGATGTAGAAGCCGTCGGTGAATAGCGCCCGCAGCATCTCGACCGGGGGCGTGCTGCCGCGCGGCGTGTAGGGAACGCTCAGGCCGATCACGCCCCTGATCCGGTCCGGGCGAAGCAGCGCGGTGTTCCACGCGACCGGTGCGCCCCAGTCGTGGCCCGCCAGCACAGCCTGTTCAGCGCCGAGCGCGTCCATCAGCCCGATGACGTCGCCGACCAGATGCAGCATCGTGTAGGACTCGGCATCGTCGGGGCCGCCGGTCCGGCCGTAACCGCGCTGGTCGGGCGCCACCGCGTGGTAGCCGGCCGCCGCCAGCGCCACGAGCTGATGACGCCAGGAATACCAGGACTCGGGAAAGCCGTGCAGCAGGAGCACGAGCGGCCCGGTGCCTGCCTCGGCGATGTGCATGGACAGGCCGCCGACATCGACGACACTGTGGGTCACGCCCTCAATCTGATCCTCGTGCGGCGGCATGGCAGGAGAATAGCGGTTGTGCCGGGCGGGCCGCTGCTAGCCGCTGGGTGCCAGGTTCGCGGACTGCGGCCGGGGCCTGGCCGGTGTCCACTGCTTGCCGCACTCCGGCGCGAGAGTGGCGGCGCACGTGCTGACGCGGGGCTCAGCCGTCTTCGCCGGCCGCACGGGTGGCGGCGTCGCCACTTGCGCCGACCGCTGCCCGGTGCCGTTCGTGGCGCCGCCGGGCCGCAACGAGCTCATCATGAAGATCACGGCGGCGACGGCCGCGATCAGGACCAGGGCCATGGCCGACATGGTTGCCCGTGCCCGCCTCGTGCGCAGGACGTGCCCGAAGCCAGGCTGGCCGAACGCGGCAAGCCGCGCGGCAAGCTTCGGATCGTCGGCGGCGAGCATGCGCTCCATTTCCTCGAGGATGCGCTGCTCATCCATGGGAAGCGCCACGTGTCACCTCCGCCGCCGCCCGCCGCTCGACCGAGCGACGGGACTTTTTCTTACTAACCCCTGTTGGACGATTATTTACCTCAGCATGACCAAAGGCTAGCCACGAGAATATCTTTGTTGATGGACTCGAACTCCTGTTCTATAGTACTCGTATGCGATGGGATGGACTGCGCCTGGACGAGGACGCCGGCCCGCCAGCCAGTCAGGCTGGCAGCGGTGCAGGCCATGGCGATTCCGGCACGCCAGGCGCGGAAGCGCCCGGCCCGCGCAGCGCCGCCGGCCTCGGACCGCAGCCGGCGCTGTTCGGGCGGGATGCTGTCGCTCGGACGTTCGACACGCCCGGCTTCCGCGGCATGACGTTTTACGAGGTGTACGCCAAGTCGATTATCAACAAGGTGCCCGCGGCTTCCAGGATGCCATTTCAGTACACCATCAATCCCTACCGTGGCTGCGGGCACGCGTGCGTCTACTGCTTCGCCCGCAACACGCACACCTACCTCGACCTCGACGCCGGGCTTGACTTCAACTCCAAGATCATCGTCAAGGTGAACGCGGCCGAGCTGGCGAGCAGGGAACTCGCCAGGCCGCGGTGGTCCGGCGAGCACATCGCGATGGGCACGAACGTCGACTGCTACCAGCGTGCCGAGGGCAGGTACCGGCTGATGCCCGGCATCATCGCGGCGCTGCGTGACGCCAGGAACCCGTTCTCCATCCTGACCAAGGGCACGCTCCTGCTCAGGGACCTCGACCTGATCGAGGAGGCCGCGGAAGTCACGTCGGTCGCCCTGAACATGTCCGTCGGCTTCGCCGACGCCGACCTCTCCGCCTTGGTGGAGCCTGGCACGCCGAGCCCGCAGCGGCGGCTTGACGCCTGCTCGGCCATCACCGGCCGGGGGCTGCGATGCGGGATCCTGATGGGGCCCGTGCTGCCGTTCCTGACCGACTCGCCCGGCCAGCTGGCTGAGACCGTCCGGCAGATAGCCGCCGCGGGCGCGGCCAGCGTCACGCCGATCGTGCTGCATTTGCGGCCTGGCGCGCGCGAGTGGTTCCTGGCCTGGCTGGCCGAGCACCATCGCGACCTTGTCCCCAGGTACCGGCAGCTGTACGGCTCAGGCGCCTACGCCCCCAAGGACTACCAGCGGCGGATCTCGGCCTCCGTCGCCGAACTGGCGGCGCAATACGCGGTGGGCAGCGCAACCCCGGCAGCCGCGCGCAGGCTGCGACACCTGGCGCCGCCGGTAACGCGGGCCGCAGACGATGCGCGGACGGACGGCCAGCACGGAGTCCAGCTCAGCCTGCTCTAGCACCGCCCGCCGCCAAGCTGCGATGCGGCCAGGCCAGAACCGGTGCAATGGCCACGAAGGCCACGCACGTAAAGTTGTCTGCCGTGGGGCATCAGCACGACGAAGCGGCCGAACGGACGCCAGGCCGCCTGGACGTGCGGACAATCCCGATCGCAGATCCCGGCGACCTGATCGACCGTCTTCCCGAGCCCAGCGCGCTGGCCTGGGTACGGCGCGGTGACGGCCTAGTGGGCTGGGGCACCGCCGCGAAGATCACTTTGCCGGCCGGCCAGGACAGGTTCGTGACCGGCGAGAAATGGCTTCGCGAGCTTTTCGACAGCGCGCGCGTCGCCGACGACGTGGCGGTCCCTGGCTCGGGCCCTGTTGCCTTCGGCAGCTTCACGTTCGATCCGGCCTCGGATGGGTCGGTGCTAGTCGTGCCAAGCACTGTGCTTGGCCGCCGGGACGGTGCGGCCTGGCTCACCACGATCGGGCCAGCAGACCGGGTGCGGGCTGAACCGGCGCCGGACGGACTGCCCGTTCCCCCACCGCCGGTCACGCCCACCGTTGTGCGCTGGGCGGACGGCAGCCTGACCGCGCCGCAGTGGGAGCGCGCCGTCGCGGCAGCCGTGGCGGCCATCTCGGCGGGCAGCCTGCGCAAGGTGGTGCTCGCCCTCGAGCTGAATGCGACGGCAGCTGCTGACATCGACGCGCGGGTGCTGCTCTCCAGGCTGGCCGGACGATACTCCGATTGCTACACCTTCGCCTGCGACGGGCTGCTGGGCGCGACTCCCGAGCTGCTGATCCGCCGGACCGACCGCCAGCTCCACTCGCTGGTCCTGGCCGGGACGATGCCGCGCGGCGGCACGGCTGCAGCAGACCGCGCGCTTGGCGCGGCCCTGCTCGCCTCGTCGAAGGACCGTGAGGAGCATCACTACGCGGTCGCTGACGTGCGCGCGGCGCTCCAGCCCCTCTGCGCCGACCTGCGGGTCGACGAGCAGCCCTCGCTGCTGCAGGGAGCTGATCCGCGAGCTCGAGGGCATGGACCGCGGCCGCTACTCCGGCCCGGTCGGCTGGGTCGACGCCAGGGGGAATGGCGAATGGGGCATCGCGCTGCGCTGCGGGCTGGTGGCCGGCCGAAACGCCAGGCTCTTCGCTGGCTGCGGCATCGTGGCCGATTCCGACCCGCCCGCAGAGGTGGCCGAGGCGCAGACCAAGTTCTGGCCGATGCGGTACGCGCTGGAAGGCTAATTCAGGCGCTCCGTTATCCCCATGGTCACAGAAGGACCTGGGTTGCATAAAGGCTGGCGGCCGTGGTCGGTGAAGGGCAGATAGGTCCCGCCCGGCCGCAGGTAGTTACAGAGTGTGCTGCTTTAATTACACGCAGTTACTCAGACTACTGGAGCCCGCCCATGACACGTCGTTTCCAGCGGATTGCCATGACGGTGATTGCTGGCCTGGCAGCGGCCGGACTCAGCGCCGCCTGCACCAGTTCATTGGGCAGCACATCCTCGGGCTCCAGCCCCGTCTACGGCGGAACGCTCAAGCTCATAGCCGCGTCCGGACCGGACCACATCGACACGGTCCCGGCTTACTACACCGCTGACTACATACTCGAGCGTGGTTACGCGCGGCAGTTGCTGACGTATCCCACCGTTCCTGACCCGAGCCTTACCTCGTCTGGCTGGACCAAAGACATCACGCCGGCACCTGACGTCGCGACCGCGATCCCGACCACGTCCAACGGCGGGATCACCAATAGCGGCAAGACCTATACCTTCCACATCAAGCCGGGCGTCGACTGGAACACCAACCCGCCGCGTCAGGTGACCGCTGCGGATTTCAGCCGGGAATTCAAGGCGTTCTGTAACCCGGTCAGCCCGGTCGGGAACCCGCTGTACTACACGGCCACCATCGCGGGCCTGAAGCGGTACTGCGACGCCGAGGTCAAGTTCTTCGCGAGCAAGAAGAACGCGCCGACGGCGGCTAACATCGCGAACTTCCAGAACACGCATGCCATCTCGGGCATTACCGCGGTGAGCCCATCGACCATCAAGTTCACCCTGATCCAGCCGGCCGGCGATTTCATCTACATGCTGGCGCTGCCGTTCGCCTCCGCGAGGCCGGTGGAATACGACGACTACGTGCCGAACAGCCTCGAGCTTGACCAGCACACGATCTCCGATGGCCCCTACCAGATCACCTCGTACGTGCCGAGCCGGTCGATCACGATGTCGCGGAACCCGGCGTGGAAGCAGTCCACTGACCCCAACCGGCACCAGTACCTGAAGACGATCCAGGTGACGATTGGCGTCTCTGACGCGCAGACCCAGTTCAACGACATCAAGACCGGCCAGTATGACCTGGCGCTCGACACCAGCATCGCGGGGAGCGAGATCACGACTCTCGATGCCACGCACGATCCCAAGTTCCGCGCCTGGCCGGGCAGCAACTTGCTGCCCTACATCGTGTTCAACCTGAGTAGCCCTGACAACGGCGGCGCCATGGGCAAGCTCACGGTCCGCCGGGCGATCGAGTACGGGGTGAACAAGGGTGCCGTCCAGAAGGTCGTCGGCGGGCCGACCGTCGCCAAGATCCTCAACACGGCGATCCCGCCAGGGAACGTGGGCTATCAGAACTACGATCTGTACCCGAGCACCAACCACCACGAGGGCGAGCCGGCCAGGTGCAAGTCGATGCTCGCCGGGGCCGGGCACAAGAATGGCCTGTCCCTGACGTACCTGTACCCGAACGACAGCATCAGCCAGGCGATATTCGAAGCGGTCCGCGCGGGCCTGCGGGCATGCGGAGTCAACCTCAACGGCAAGCCGGAGTCAGGCTCGAGGTTCCTCATCGACCTCCGCAACGCGCCGGGCGACACCAAGCCGGGCACGTGGGACATGGCCCAGCCGGGCTGGTTCCCTGACTGGCTCGGCGACAACGGCCGCACGATCCTGGCGCCGATGTTCCAGGCCAGTTGCGCGCAGAACACGACGAATTACGGCTGTTACCGCAGCGCTCAGCTGAACAGCCTGATCGAGCAGGCCGAGTCGGCGACCAGCACCAGCCGGGCGGGCACGCTCTGGGGCAAGGCTGACCACAACGTGATGAGCAACGCGGTCATCGTCCCGCTGCTGAGACAGCAACTGCTGATGTACTCGAGCGCTAACGTGGAGCAGGCCGGCACCTCGGCGGTCGTGTACCAGCCGAACATCGGCGGCCCGGATATCACGAACGTCTGGCTGAACAACGGCTAGCTAGGGCCAGGTGCCGCCTGCTGCGCCGCTCCGCTGGGGTCAGGCCCGCTGAGCGCGCTCGCGGCTGGCCGGGATGGTCAAGGTCATGGTCATGGTAAGATCTCGGCACTTGCCCGATTTATCCGTCTGGTGCCCTCTGATTGTCACGGGGTGATTGCGGTTGCGTAAATGCCCGCGACCGCTTCACCGCCGCCGGTAGACGGCGGGTTGAATTCCGTGTACCCACAGAAGGTAATACGGACTGCCTGTGGAAACCCCAGGCTAGAAGGAGTTTGCTCATGACACGTCAGATCCATCGAATTGCCGCCTTGGCGACGGCAGGGCTGGCCGTGGCCGGCCTCGCAGCCTGCAGCAGTTCGAATTCGGGCGGAACCGGCGGAGGTAATAACGCCAATAAGCCCGTCTTCGGCGGAACTCTGAGGATCGTCGCCGCGTCCGGCCCCGACCACCTCGACCCCGTCCCGGCGTACTACACCGCGGACTACATCCTGGAGAAGGCCTACACGCGCCAGCTCATGGCCTATCCGACCGTGCCGGACCCGTCGTTCACCTCTGCGGGCTGGAAGAAGGACATCACCCCGGTTCCCGACGCGGCGACTAGCATGCCGACGGTCAGCAACGGCGGCAAGACCTACACCTTCCACATCAAGCCGGGCGTGGACTGGAACACCAGCCCGGCGCGGCAGGTGACCGCGGCGGACTTCATCCGCGAGTACAAGGCGTTCTGCAACCCGGTCAGCCCGGTCGGCAACCTGGGCTACTTCAGCTCGACCATCGCCGGGCTTACCCAGTACTGCGATGCCGAGACCGCGTTCTTCGCCAAGAAGTCGAACAAGCCGACCGCGGCGAACATCGCGAACTTCCAGAACTCGCACAACATCTCAGGCCTGAGCGCTCCGAATTCCTCGACGCTCGTATTCAACCTGAGCCAGCCGGCGGGTGACTTCATCTACATGCTGGCGATGCCGTTCACCTCGGCCAGGCCGGCGGAGTACGACAAGTACGTGCCGGACAGCCTGCCGCTGCGCCTGCACACGATTTCGGACGGCCCGTACCAGATCACCTCGTACACGCCCAACAAGTCGATGGTCTTCCAGAAGAACCCGGCGTGGAAGCAGTCCAGCGACTCCATCCGGCACCAGTACGTCAACTCGATCACCATGACCATGGGCGTGACCTCGGCGGCGACCCAGCTGGCCGACATGCAGGCGGGCAAGACCGGCACTTACGACCTGGTGGACGACACCGGCGTCGAGCCGACCGCCATCCCGACCCTGCTGGCCAAGCACGACCCCAAGTTCAAGGTCTGGCCGTGGAGCTCCACGGTCCCGTACACGGTGTTCAACGTCCGCAGCCCGAATAGCGGCGGCGCGATGAAGAACCTGAAGGTCCGCCAGGCAATCGAGTACGGGATCAACAAGGTCGCCGTGGTGAAGGCCCTGGGCGGCCCCGCTGTGGCGAAGGTCATCAGCACGGCCATCCCGCCAGGCAACGTCGGCTACCAGCCCTACAACCTGTACCCGGACAAGAACGGCCAGGGCGACCCCGCCAAGTGCAAGTCGACGCTCGCTGCGGCGGGCTACGCCAAGGGCGTCTCGCTGACCTACCTGTACGCGAACGACAGCGTCAACCAGCGGGTCTTCGCGGCAATCCAGGCCAGCCTGAAGCCATGCGGGGTAAACCTGGTTGGCAAGCCGGAGCCGGGTTCGAGCTTCTTCGTCGACCTCGGCAACGCCCCGGTCAATAACAAGCCGGGCACCTGGGACATGGGTCAGGCGGGCTGGATCCCTGACTGGTTCGGCCCGAACGGCCGCACCATCATGGACCCGCTGTTCCGTACCCGGTGCGTGCTCAACACCAACAACTACGGCTGCTTCAGCAGCAAGACGCTGGACAACCAGATCACCAAGGCCGAAGCGGCACCGCTGTCGCAGTCCGCGGCATTGTGGCACGCGGCAGACGTGACGGTCATGCAGAACGCTGTGATCGTGCCGCTGATTGAGCAGCAGGCGCCGTTCTACACCAGCGCGCGCGTGCAGAACGCCGGCGCGACAGCCATCACCTACGCGCCGAACATCGGCGGGCCGGACATCACCAACCTCTGGCTCAACCCGAACAAGCCCTAGCTGAGCTAGAGCTGGCGGTCCGGCCGGGATGCCTTGCGCATTCCGGCCGGACCGTCGCCCGGGCACCAAAGCTTGACTATCGCGAATATCGTTTAGGTACGTCACGGATTACACTTCGCGCAACCAGCAGTCTCGCGAGGGTGGGCTCTAACGCTATGACCGATTTGTGGAGGAAGAACGATGAGCCTGCTTGAGGTTTCGGATTTGCGGGTGAGTTTTCCGACTGCTGATGGCGTCGTCCAGGCGGTCCGGGGGGTTTCGTTCTCGGTGGAGCGGGGCCGGACGCTGGGGATCGTGGGTGAGTCCGGGTCAGGGAAGACGGTGCTGACCCAGAGCCTCCTGGGGCTGACCCCAGGCGGGCAGATCTCCGGCCAGGCCGTCTTCGACGGCGTGAACCTGGTCGGCCTAGACCAGAAGTCTCTGCAGCAGATCCGCGGCAAGGAGATCGCGGTGATCTTCCAGGACCCGCTGACCAGCCTGCACCCGCTGTACAAGGTCGGCTGGCAGATCTGCGAAATGATCCGGGCTCACGACAAGTCGGTCACCAAGGCTCAGGCTACCGAGCGGGCAATCGAGCTGCTCGGCCACGTCGGCATCCCCCGTCCACGGGAACGGGTCAACGACTACCCGCACCAGTTCTCCGGCGGCATGCGGCAGCGCGCCATGATCGCCATGGCCATCTCGCTGAACCCCAAGCTGATCATCGCCGACGAGCCCACCACCGCGCTGGACGCCACCGTCCAGGCCCAGATCCTGGACCTGCTGCTGCGGCTGCAGCAAGACTCCGACACGGCCCTGCTGATGATCACCCACGACCTCGGCGTCGTCGCCGACATCGCCGACGACGTCATGGTCATGTACGCGGGGAGAGCGGCCGAGAAAGCCACCAAGCGCGACATCTTCTATCAGCCCCACCACCCCTACACCAAGGGCCTGCTCGAATCCATTCCGCACAGCTCCGCCGCCGCCGGCGACCGGCTCCGCCCCATCACCGGCCAGCCGCCCAGCCTGATCCGGCTCCCACCCGGCTGCGCGTTCCATCCCCGTTGCGCCTACGTGATGGACCGCTGCCTGACCGACCAGCCCGAACTCTTCCCCGTCGGCGACGCCGGCGAGCACCGCTCCGCCTGCTGGCTCCCGGCGGCCGCCATCGGCCTGACCGACGACGCCGAACGCCTCCGCACCCGCGCCGTCGAAGCTGGCCGCAGTCAGCGCGCCGCCCAGGTCGCCGAGGCCATCGCCGCCGCCCCCGAATCAGAAGGAAGCGTGATCGCATGAGCGAGACGCTGAGCGGTACGGCAGTGGACCCGTTTATCACCGGTCCGGGTGTCGATGACGATGTGCTGGTCCGGGTCGAGAACCTGGTGAAGTACTTCCCGGTCCACGGCAACGGCCTGCTGCGCCGCAGCGTCGCGCATGTGCAGGCGGTCGATGGGGTGTCGCTGACGATCCGGCGGGGTCAGACGCTTGGCCTGGTCGGCGAGACCGGGTGCGGCAAGTCGACCCTGGCCCGGTGCATCGCCGGGCTGATCCCGGTCACCTCCGGCAAGGTCTACTTCCAGGGCCGCGATATCACC
>WNFI01693424.1_pt1 | contig 10164 bp, 11 predicted proteins | sample 5400471 | NCBI WGS metagenome assembly WNFI01 (sample SAMN13153348, study PRJNA577476) | soil metagenome | isolation source: 100 cm saprolite on Douglas fir-dominated hillslope | place: USA:California | collected 2013-09-17 | reverse complement strand
TCCCGACCGTGGCTGCGTACAGTATAGTGATTGTGCCCTGTTGAAGGAGTAAATTCAACTACACGTGGCACAATAATTTGCTGGATCAGTCTTATTTTGCGGAGAGGTTACATGTACGACGTAATTGTTGCCGGGGCAGGACCAGCAGGCAGCGCCGCAGCGGCGGCACTCTCAAAGGCGGGTCGGCGCGTTTTGCTCATTGATCGCAGCAGGTTTCCGCGTGACAAAACATGCGGTGATGCAATCCAGGCGGGGGCGTTGGCGCTGCTGCACGATCTTGGCTATCGGGGTTCGATTGACCCAACCCTGTTTACGCCTGTGGCAAATTGGATGATCCAGGCTCCATCACAGGCCAGCGTCTCGGCTAATTTGCACTTTTATAAAGGGGAAAATGCGCCTTATATCGCACGGCGGCTCAATTTCGACAATTTGGTTTACCGGCAAGCGATTGCCAACGGCGCGGAATTCTGCCAGGCTCAGGTGATCGCGCCGCTCTATGACGATAACAAAGTGGTGGGACTCGTCGCCAGGCCTGACGGGTCCAAAGAAAACATGAAGTTCCGCGCTCCGATTGTCATTGCGGCGGACGGTGCGACCTCGGTGATTGCGCGGGATGTGCGCAAAATACGTGACGAGGACAACCATTGGGCGATTGCCATACGCTGTTATGTAACTATGCGCGAGGATTTAAAGCATCGCTGCGAGTTCTATTTTCCGAAGTCAATTTTACCCGGCTATGCGTGGATTTTCCCGTCAGGTGAACGCGGCGCAAATATCGGCGTGGGTATTCGGTTGGATAAGTACCGCCAGCGGAACGTCTCCTTGCGTGAACTGCTCGAACGTTTCCTTGACGATCTAGGGGACCGGGTGGATCGAGCCAGCTTGAGCGAGATCAAGAGCTGGCAGTTGCCGCTGGGGTCACATCGCGAGAGTCGCGCCTTCGACGGTTGTATGCTCGTTGGCGACGCGGGCAGCTTTGTCGATCCGCTGCTGGGCGCGGGTATATTTTTTGGTATGAAGACCGGGACATTGGCGGCGCAGGTGGCAGACGCCGCGCTGCATGACGGCGACACGTCGCAACGGCGGCTCAGCGAATTTGATCGATTGTGGAAACCCGCGATTGGTTGGCCGCTGCGACGGGCTACGCTCGTCCAAAAGATCATCATTGAACAGCCCTGGCTATTGAATTCGGTGGTTGGTGTCGCGGCGCTAAACAAGGAACTGGGCCGTTGCCTTGTGATGGCTCTGAGCGGCGAGAAGATTTAGCACTTGACCATGCAGTTTTGTGGATGCTACAATGCGTATTGCTGCGTAACAATACGTAATGAGGATTTGAAAACAATGGGCACACAAAAATCTATGCCTGCTGTCGTCTCTGCGACCCAGGTCCAGCGAAAGTTTGGCGAGATCGTTCGACAGGTCAATCGAGGCAGCGTGCATTTTATCGTTGAACGGGAAGGGTTGCCTGTCATGGCAATCATTTCTATGGCTGAATACCAGGAATTTTTGAGAGAGCGTGAACAACACGAAAAGGATCGCGATGAACGGCTTCAACGGTTTCGAGAAGCTGCCCGTCAAGTTGGTGAAAAGATTGAGGAGCTTGGTCTAACTGAGGAAGAATTAGACGCTCAAATTGAAGCGGCACGCAAGGAATACCACATCCAAAAACGCCATGCCGACCCTTCCAAAGAATCCAGGTAAGCTCCTGCGCGTCATGGTAGATGCAAATACCCTGGTTTCCGGGACTGCTTGGCCTCGTTTTCCCTACGAAGTGCTGCAACATTCTATCCGTGGCGCTTTTCGATTAGTTCTTTCTGAGGAGATAATTGCAGAAGCGCGGTACGCCCTGGCAAGGATAGAACCATCATCAATCAATGTCGGCGCATTTGAGGAATTTCTTGCGACGACCTTGTATGAACTTGTTCCCGCACCAAGCGACAAAGAGATAATAACCCATCACAATTTAGTACGCGACCCGAACGACGTTCATGTAGCGCTAGCATCTATCACTGCACAGGTGGATTTTCTGCTCACTCAAGACAAAGATTTCACTGACCACGACGAAAGCACCGAAGTGCTTCATAAACTGATCAAGGTGATGTTGCCAGGAACTTTTTTGCGTGAGCATATGGGCTGGACAAGCGAGCAACTTGAGGCTATTCGACGGCGAATGTGGTCCGACTTAAACCGTTAACTTCTCCTCTCCAAGTGCCGTCCATTTCGCAACTAAATTTCACTGGACTATAATCAGGCAGTGTATCAACTTTCGAACTGGTACGTGGAGTAACCATGACCGACTCGCCCGACAACAACAATCATCCACTCAGTGACAGTCAGGCTCAGCAAGCCGCCAAACGCCCGACTGACGAACCCGGCTTTGTCGATGGCATCCCGGTTGAAGAACTGGTCCGCCTGACCCGCGAATTTCGGGCACGCGTGACCAATGAAGATCGCCAGCGGCTCCAACTCGAACTCAACGAGAGCGGACACCAACGCTCCATACAGAGCAGCGCGCCGTTCCTTTTGCAGCAGTTTTTCACGGGCAAGGTCGATCTGGACGTGGAGCTTGCGAGGCGTTATCCATCCTCACCGCTGCTGTCGTCGGCATCATTCACACCGGAGCCGGGTAAGCGGGATCGCTACGGCTTTGCGTTGTTTTCGAGTCAGGATCAAGCTGCTGCAATGAGCATCGAAGTTCAGAATTCGTCGGGAGCGCTCAATATCAGCTTCCTGTTACAGAGCATGATCGCGGTGCGATTCCTACTGGGTGCGACCACTGATGCCCACCGCAAACGCTTCCTCGAACTCATGCGCCGTCCCAATGGCATCGCTTTCCTGTGGACTCGTGAGCGTTGGGAGCGCGACTATCTGATCTTTGTCGTAAGGGAACATTTTGCGCGCATCTACGCTTTTGGGCCGGGCCGTTTCGACGCTGCGTGTCGGCTCACGCCCGACGAATTGGATCAACTGTTGACATGGCTTGGCACATTCTGGGCATCCAGCGGTGATGCTGAACCGGAAGAGGCCGCGACTGACAGCGAAGAGTCGCCGCCAGGTGCGCTTAGTTGGTGATCGAAGGGACGGTGGATGAAAACAGTTACGCAGGTTGCCCCGGTGACTCTAGAGGCCTTCACTCGCGAATTTAATGAGTCGCCCTTTGAGTGGATCGATGGAGAAAAACGTATCTTGAGTCCATCTGTCGCCGGACCGAATTACATCGCCAAGCTTATTTTCCGTGCGCTGCTGCTATTTGAGGATCAGGGCTTCGGGGAAGCGTTTACCGAAGCGGTGTTTGTGCTGACCAATGAATCGAATTGGGTCAAGGGTTCGCGTGTACCAGGTGTAATGTTTTTCAGTACCGCACGTTTAGCCAACTATCGGCGCGAAAACCCTGATTGGCCGGATAAACCCTACATTCTAGTTCCCGATTTTGTGGTCGAAGTCGTTTCTCCGACTGATATTTACTCAGAGGTAAATCTTAAAGTAGACGCTAATCTCGCTGATGGTGTCCGATTGATCTGGGTCATCGATCCACAACGAAAGCGCGTGACTGTATACGAAAATGGGCAGATTAACATAATTCGGAATGATAAAATGCTGAGTGGAGAGCCGGTTATTCCCGATCTGAAAATCCGGTTGACTGACCTGTTCCAATAACCCTGAAGGAGAGTTTTGATGCGTGACTGGCATTTGACCGCCGATAGTCCGCTGAGTATGCGTTTTGCCGCCGATGTGCGATTGGGTCGTACAAATTATGCCGACGATCAATCGTGGGAAATCGCGTTCGGTAATGGGCAGGAACCAGCGCTGAACTTTCAGACTCGATACGGTGGACGGGCCGGACTGGTTCGCCTCGTGCCGATGTGGGTGATCGATAGCAGCCCGGTCTACGAAACGTCGGCCTTTGCGGAAAAACCAGTGCTGCGTGCCTTCGCGCCAAACTATGCGAAGATTACGGCGCGTCCGCTGAGCACGCTATCTCTCACAGCCGAGTTATGGGTGATGGAATCGCAGGCCGTGGGTGGGTGCTTCACGCTGGAAAATACATCGAATGCGCCTGTAACGCTGCGTCTGGAGCTATTTGCCCAGGTCGTGCGCGAAGGCAGTATGGTCGATATGAATCTGCTCGGCCTGGACGACAACAGTGAAGCACTGCATCTGGGCATGGTCGGCAATCTCAACCCGATCTTACTGCTGGAACATGCTACCGCTTCAGGAACCGTGCCGGGTGAACACGTAAGTCCAAAGTTATCCGCGCCGATCAGTATTGCGCCGGGCGCGACAGCCAGTATTCGTTGGGTTCACGCGGGACGACCCTCATTGAACGACAGTTTGCAGAGCGCGTTCAAGTGGTTGTATCAGACCGACTGGAACGAGGCGTTTCAAGCTGTCGAACGGGTGAATACCAATACCCCGATTATTGAGACTGGCAATGCCGATTGGGACGCCGCGATTGCCTTCAGCCAGCAAGTGGTATTGCGGAGTTTTGTCGGGCCAACGGGCAACTTGCCTTATCCATCTTTTGTGACAGCACGCATTCCGTCGCGGGGCTTCAGTCCGTATGGTGATGGCAGCGATTACAGTGGTCAATGGGGCGGGAAAACGGCAGCGCTTGATTATTTGGCACTGCCTGCCGTCGCGATCCTTGCGCCGGACCTGGCACGCGGCGCAATTCGCAATGCCCTCGCCGTGAAACAAGCAGACGGCTGGATTGACTTCAAGCCAGGACTGGGTGGTCAGCGCTCGAATGTGCTGAGTATGCCGCTGCTGGCAACCACGGCCTGGCGCATCTATGAATTGACCGAGGATCGCGATTTCATTGCCGAAGTCTACGCGAGCCTGTCCCAATTCTTCGAGCGGTGGTTCCAGCACGATATGGATCGTGATGGCGACGGGTTGCCGGAATGGAGCATCACAGCCCACAGCGGCTATCCTGATAATCCGATGTTTGCCCGCTACCGTCGTTGGGCGCAGAACGCCGACATCAGTAAAGCCGAGACGCCTGATCTGGCGGCCTATCTGGTGTGCGAGGCCAACAGCCTGCTCCAGATGGCGACGCTGCTTGACAACAAGGATACGGCCTCTATCCGGGCGCGTCTCGACAAACTATTGGCACACCTTGACGCGCTGTGGGACGACAAAACTGGACGCTACGTTTGCCGGGACCGCGATACGCATCACACGCCAGTTGGCACACTGTTGTTTCAGGGCAAGGCCGACGAATCGTTTGATGCGCGTCCCCGGCTCGATCCGCCTAATCGCCTGATTTTGCGCGTTATCGGCGGCCAGGATCATGCCCCGCGCGTGACCGCAACGGTAGAAGGTATCGACTCAAACGGCAAGTCTGTTGCCGAAACGCTGCCAACCTCCGCGTTTATCTGGCACTATGGCCTGGGCGCGGCAGTCAGTGAACATGCCTATTCGCAGGTGAATTATGTCAAATTCGAAGGCTTGAGCCGGGTATTTTCGGTGGAAGTCAGCACGGTTGATCTGACCCGCCAGAATCAAACGCTTCTCACGCCGCTCTGGGCGGAAGTCGGCGGCGAGGAACGCGCCTTGCAATTGGCAAAGTTAATTACTGACCCGGCACGCTACTGGCGTCCGTTTGGTATGCCTGTCTGTCCGGCAGATGATCCTGCGTTTGCGCCGAACAATGACGGCGGCAGCGGGGGTGTCTGGTTGCTGTGGAACACGATGCTGATTGAAGCGCTGTTGGCTGGTCCCGCTGAAGTTGGATTTACCTTGTTCAGCCATATTCTGGCAGCACAAATCAAGGCACTGCGTCACGATCACGGCTTCCGCGAGGCGTATAATAGCGAGACGGGCGACGGTATAGGCGATCTGGATGAATTGGCGGGCGTTGTGCCCCTGCAATTGGTCATGGAGTTGATCGGCCTGCGCATCATCAATCAGCGGCGGGTATGGGCTGGATGCTGGTTTGCGTTTCCCGATCCCATAAAGGTGACACAGAATGGAGTCGAGGTGACACGTAGCAAAGAAGGAACAACGGTTCACTTCCCATCAGGCCATGTCGCGGAAGTCGGCCCCGATTGGCAGCTTATCGAAGACCCGACGCCAGCGCCTATCCAAATTGAGACTGCGCCTCAAGTTGAAGTTGTGCCATCTTCTGAAACCACCGCTACGGTTGTCGTGATTGATACGCCGACGACTGCCTCGATTATCCCGGTGGATACCAAGAAGGATGACACGCTGGAAATTCCGATCAGCCAGATCGATTTCGGGGCGCAAAGCAGCGATCCTGATATTTCCGGCATGGTCAAGATTCCGGTTCGGGGACCGGAGGGTGACGAGTAACGTATAAGCATAAAGGTCAAGCTGCCAGACAAGCAAAAATGTCTGATGACTTGACCTTCAACTTTCTAGTCTGGGAAGTGCAGAAGCGAGTCGTGATTACTGGTTCGGCTGCATCCGGGTATCGATGTAAGTCACAGCCTCATTAACGGTGGTGATCTTCTGGGCCTCCTCATCGGAGATTTCACCACCGAATTCTTCCTCAATTGCCATGATCAGTTCAACGAGGTCAAGTGAATCGGCCTTGAGGTCTTCGCGGAAACGAGAATCGATGCTCACTTCGCTTGGCTCAACGCCCAGCAGTTCAACAATGATGTCTCGCACGCGTTCAAAGGTTGATGCCATACGGCTCCCTCCAGCTCTTTGTGGGATGATAAGATAAACGCAGCGACATTATACCCACGCACTCTCACGCGGGAAAGCACCTAGACCATTTGACGCAGGGAAACGCTACGGGTACGATTACGCTGCACAGCAAAGGAACACTGCTATATGACGCAAGTTACGGACCGCAATCCGAACAGTCCTGATCCTAACCAAACGCGCAATCGCAAAGACGATCACATCCGCATCAACCTGGAAAAAGATGTCCAGTTTCCGCACCTGACTTCGGGCCTGGAACGCTATCGTTTTATGCACGAGGCGCTACCCGAACTCGACATTGCAGAGATCGATACGAACGTTGAACTGTTCAACAAACGCCTCAAGACGCCGATTCTGATCTCGTCGATGACGGGCGGTACGGAGATGGCGCGTGGCATCAACCGCAAGTTGGCAGAGGCCGCGCAGCAGACCGGAATCGCGATGGGGCTTGGTTCTCAGCGGGCAGCCATCGAGCGCCCCGAACTGAAATACACCTTCGAGATTCGGGATATCGCGCCCGATGTCCTGCTATTTGCGAATCTCGGTGCGGTGCAATTCAACTACGGCTACGGCGTCGATCAATGCAAACGTGCTGTGGAGATGATTCAGGCTGACGCGCTGATTTTGCATTTCAACGCATTGCAAGAGGCCGTGCAGCCTGAAGGCGACGGCAACTTCAAAGACTTGCTGCCTAAGATTGAGGTAGTGTGCAAAAGTGTCGGTGTGCCAGTCATCGCCAAAGAGGTCGGCTGGGGCTTCAGCGAACGTACAGCGCGGCGACTGGCGGAGGTTGGCGTAAAGGCAATTGACGTAGCCGGAGCGGGTGGTACGTCGTGGAGCGAAGTGGAATATCACCGCGCACCGACGGCGTTTCATGCGCGAGTTGCACGCTCCTTTGCAGATTGGGGTATCCCTACTGCCGATAGCATTCAGTATGTCCGCAAAGGTGCGCCGAATGTCCTGATCTTTGCCAGCGGCGGTTTACGCGATGGTATCGACATCACCAAGTCGATTGCTCTGGGCGCGACTCTCGGCGGTGCAACATACCGAGTTGATCCGAGACTGACGTGATCAGCAAAGAGACGGCGGAGCATTATAATTGGGGCGCGAATTGCGATGGCTGGCACCTGGTCAAGCAACCCGGTGTCAGCGTCATTCATGAGCGAATGCCACCCGGTACATCGGAGACACGACATTATCATCAGACGGCGTGGCAGTTTTTCTTCGCCCTTTCCGGCACCGCGACTTTGGAAATTGATGGACAGCGCGAGACGTTACACGCGCTTGAAGGTGTCGAAGTGCAGCCAGGTGTCGCCCATCAGATGTTCAATCTCTCCGATGAGCCTATTGAGTTTCTGGTTATCTCGATGCCGCCGAGTCACGGAGATCGCGTGCAGGCTGAGGGTTCCAACCCCGCATCCGCGCCACAGGATGGACCTGCTCGGCGCGAATAAATCATCCGCTGTATTATTAACCAATTGTTCGATTCTTTTAGGTTATTTTGAGGCTCATTATGGAAGTTTTAGGCATAGACATTGGCGGCACAGGCATAAAAGGCGCGCCCGTCAATACGGAAACTGGTAAGGTACTCGCTGAACATTTCCGCGTGCTGACTCCGCATCCCGCGACGCCAGAGGCAGTCAGCGAATGCGTGGTCGAGGTAGTCAAACACTTCGATTGGAAAGGGCGCATTGGCTGTACATTTCCAGGGGTTATCAAAAAAGGCGTGACTATGACCGCCGCAAATATGGACGAAGCATGGATTGGCGCGGATGCCAAATCAATGTTTGAGCAATATACCCAATGCAAAACGACCCTGATCAATGATGCTGATGCCGCTGGTCTTGCGGAGATGCAGTTCGGAGCGGGTCGAGGCAACATGGGGCTGGTCATGATGGTGACGCTTGGCACTGGCATCGGGACGGCCCTGTTCATCAAAGGGATTCTGGTTCCCAACACCGAACTTGGTCATCTTGTGGTCGATGGCAAAGATGCCGAACAACGGGCGTCGGATCATGTGCGGATTGTCAAGGACCTATCGTGGAAAGCCTGGGCCAAGCGCGTCGATCACTATTTAGATTATGTTGAGCGCCTGCTGTGGCCCGATCTGATCATTATCGGCGGTGGGGCCAGCAAACACGCCGAACGCTTCATCCCGCACATGACCGTCCATGCCGAAGTTGTCCCGGCGCAATTGCTCAATGAGGCCGGGATCGTCGGCGCGGCGCTGTCCGTGACGGCGTAAGATACTGGTTTACCTCACCCCCTGACCCCCTCTCCGCAAACAGAGAGGGGGAACAGGTGGGCGACTATTAACATATTTTGTCTTAAACCTTGTTAATTGCAGTATTAGCTTTCGAGATTTCCTGGCGAGAGGGTCAGACCGCCATCAACCACAATTGCTTGCCCGGTAGTGAAGCTGCTGGCGGGACTGGCGAGATACAGGGCGATTCCGGTGATCTCGCTCACGTCAGCGAACCGTCCAGCAGGCGTATTGCCGATAATGACATCATGCAGTTGATCGTTGTCCCACAGCGCCTGGCTGAATTTGGTCTTGATGAAACCCGGCGCAATGGCGTTCACCTGAATATTGTTCGGTGCAAGTTCCAGCGCCAGTGTGCGGGTCATCATAATCACGGCGGCTTTCGTGATTCCGTACAGCCCCATGCCCGGTGATGGCATCAGTCCGGCAATCGAGGCAATGTTGATGACCTTGCCGCCGCCCCGCGCGATCATATGCGGAACGGCTTCGCGGATCAGACGAAAGTAGCCGCGCAGATTCACGTCAAGCGTCTTGTCCCACATGGATTCTTCGCTGGTGAGTAGTGGCCCAAAGTGCGGATTGGTAGCGGCGTTGTTCACAACAATATCCACGCCGCCATAGATTTCCACAGTCCGCTGGACAAGCTGCTTGACCGCCGCCTGATCGCCCATATGTGCGGCGATAGCGGTTGCCTCGCCGCCCGTCGCTTTGATCGAGTCGGCAGTCTCGTTCAAGCCCTCAATTTTGCGGCTGGCAAGCACGACCTTTGCGCCTGCCTCCGCGTAGGTACGCGCTATCGCCTCGCCAATGCCCCGCGAGCCACCGGTAACAATTGCCACTTTGCTGCTGAGTGAAAACTGGTCCATTCGTCTAATGCCCTTTCAAATAAGCAATGGATTTCAGGTTGGTCGTGTACTTTCCACAACATCCGGGCTGCCAATTGAACTTACGAGCATTCCCGCCAGCATCAGCACGCAGCCCGCTATCCCGCCCGCTGATAACGTTTCGCCCCGAAACAGAAAACCGGATACTGCCGCAAATGGTGACTCTAACGAGAAAATGATTGCGGCGTCGGTGGGCGGTAACAATCGCTGCGCCCAGACCTGGATCAACAGGCCGAGGGCCGTCGCCACAACACCTGTGAATGCTGCCACGCCTATCACTGCCAAAGGTATCGACGAAGGGAACGATTCAGCAAATGGCACAAATGGCGTACACACCGCAAG
>WNFI01601624.1_pt1 | contig 10164 bp, 8 predicted proteins | sample 5400471 | NCBI WGS metagenome assembly WNFI01 (sample SAMN13153348, study PRJNA577476) | soil metagenome | isolation source: 100 cm saprolite on Douglas fir-dominated hillslope | place: USA:California | collected 2013-09-17 | reverse complement strand
GCCTCGGTGAAGTCGCGGGTGACGCTCCACATGCCGACATGCGGGCCCGCTTCCACCGACTCGACGCCCACACCGAGCTCATGCAGGAGGTCCTTGGCGACGAACTTGCCGCCGAATACGCCGATCGATCCGGTGAGCGTGCCGGGCTCGGCCAGGATGCGGGTGGCGCCCATGGCAACGAAATAGCCGCCGGAGGCGGCGACGTCGCCGAGGCTGGCGATCACCGGCTTCTTCTGCCGGGCGACCCGGATCTCGTGCCAGACCGTGTCGGAGGCGACATAGGAGCCGCCGGGGCTGTCGATGCGGAGCACGATCGCGCGCACATCGGGATCGGAGCCGGCGGCGGCGATCGCCCGCGCCATGGCCTCGCCCTGGAGCTGACGGGCGAAGGACTGGGTGTCGCCGCTGCCGGGTGCGCGCACGATGGTGCCACGCCCGTGAATGACGGCGATGGTGGGGCCGCGCTCATGCGGGTGTCCCGCACGCCTGAGGTAGCGCTCGATCGCCACCAGCTCGGCGCCTTCGCCGCCCTGCCGCCGCGCCTCGGCCGCCGCCTCTTCGCGATAGCCGGTTTGATCGATGAGATGTGCGCTCTTTGCCTCTTCGGCGCCGAGCGGGGCGCGGTCGACGAGCGCCTTCAGATCGCTGTCGCTCAGCCCTCGCGCCTCGGCGATGTCGCGGCTTAGCTGCTTGAACCAGCCGTCGACGACGGCCTGCAGGTTCTGGCGGACAGGCGGGCTCATCGACTCGCGGGTGAAGGTCTCGACCGCACCCTTGTATTCGTAGCGTCCGCCGAACTCGCCATGCACGCCCAATCGGTCGAGCACACCTTTGAGGAAGAACGATTGAATGGCGACGCCGGACAGACCGAGATCGCCGGAGGGCTGCAGCCAGACCTGGCGCGCCGCGCTGGCGACATAGTAGGGGGCACTCGGCTCTTCGTAGGTGTCGGCATAGGCGAGCACGAACTTGCCCGCGGCCTGGAAGCGCTGGAGGGCGTCACGCAGCTCCTGCGCCTCGGCCATGCCGGCGCTGACCGCACTCGCATCGAGGAACAGGCCCTGAACCCGGTCGTCGTGCTCGGCCCGCTCGAGCCCGTCAACCACGTCCTCGACGGTCTGGCGTCGGAGCGGCAGCAGGCTGGAGAGGCCGCCGGCCTCCTCGGCCGCGCGTGCCGCATCGGGGCGAAGCGAGAGCACGATGCGGCTCGGCAACCGATTGTCGCCCACCGTGGAGATCCACAGACATTCCTTGGAAGGTGAGGCCAACCTGTGGTCATCAAACCACGCAACGACATGTAGAAACACCTCGGCCATCCCTTCTGGCGGCGGCTGCATCGGCAGGTTGAGGGAGTGGTTCGCACCGACCTTTCGCTCCACCGCCGGCTTCCTCCCGGCCGCAAGCAGGCCGCTGTGCAGTAGTTCCGAGGATTCGAGCGGAACCGCCGCGTCCTCGGTGCCATAAGCGAGATATATGCCGGCCCGGCTTGCCCGCAACTCGTCCAAGCTGGAGATGGCGAAGAAGGACGACCAGCGCCGATAAGGGTGGCCCCAGGCCCAACGGTTGATCGCATCCGGATCGGCCATGATCTTCGCCGCTTCGGCCAGCACCGATGCGGCCTCCGCCTCGCCGCCATGGCGGCGGGCAATGACCAGAAGGTCAAAGAGCTGGCTGGTGCCGGAGCCGGAGAGCAAGGCCACGTCGGTGATCGCCGGATCGAGGCGGGCGAGATGCGCTGCCATCAGCGCCCCTTCGGAATGGCCGATGATCAGCGTGCGGGCCGCATCTACCCCCGCAGCGGAGCGCGCTGCGCGAAGCGCCGCCTGGAGCGCGGCGCTCCAGCGCTCGACCGTGTGCTCCGCAAGGAATGCGGGCGGGCAACCGGTTGCAGCGCCGCCGCGGGGAATCGGATCGAACGGAATAGCCCCCGGCTTCTCGACCACGAGCACGCGGAGCCGATCGGCAGCGGCGGCCAACAGGGGGCCTTGATAGCCGCTCGAGGCCTTGCCATCGGCGCCGACGTGGAAGGCAGAGGCGCAGCCCGATCCGGGCACGAACAGCACGACCGGCTTGGGTTTGCCCATCGCCTCGGAGAGGTAGAATGCGACGTGGCGGCCGAATTGGTCTGTCGCCTCGGATTGGCGAAAGCGCGTGCCTGCGACCAATTCGCCGGCACTTGCCGGCATCGGTGCCAGCCAAAGGCTTGCAAGAAGCAGGAAAAGCCGATGCCGCCCTGTCAGCCGCATTGCGCGCGTTGGCGCAGGAGATGATCGGCGAGCACGATCGCCAGCATGGCCTCGCCGACCGGAACGGCGCGAATGCCGACGCATGGGTCGTGGCGACCCTTGGTGCTGATCTCGGTGTCGCTGCCGTGAATGTCGACGGTACGCCGCGGCGTCAGGATCGAGCTGGTCGGCTTGACGGCGAAGCGCACGACGATGTCCTGGCAGGTGGAGATTCCGCCCAGGATGCCGCGGGCGTTGTTGGAGAGGAACGCAACCTGGCCGGCGCGCATGCGCATCTCGTCGGCGTTTTCCTCGCCGGTGAGTGCGGCCGCACCCATGCCGGCGCCGATCTCCACGCCCTTCACCGCATTGATGCTCATCATCGCCTTGGCGAGGTCGGCATCGAGCTTGTCATAGATCGGCTCGCCCAGACCCGCGGGCACGCCGGAGGCGACGACCTCGATGACCGCGCCCACCGACGATCCGGCCTTGCGGACTTCGTCGAGATGGCCTTGCCAGCGCTGCGCGGCGACCACGTCGGGGCACCAGAAGGGATTACGCTCGGTCTCCGTCCAGTCCCAGCGGCCGCGATCGATGGCATCCTTGCCGATCTGCGTGAGCGCGCCGCGGATGGTGACCGTTTCACCCAGGATCTTACGTGCGATCGCGCCGGCGGCGACCCGCATGGCGGTTTCCCTCGCTGATGCGCGGCCGCCGCCGCGATAGTCGCGGATGCCGTACTTCTTCCAATAGGTGTAGTCGGCGTGCCCGGGACGGAACTTGTCCTTGATCTCGCCGTAGTCCTTGGAGCGCTGGTCCTCGTTCTCGATGACGAGGCTGACCGGCGTGCCGGTGGTCAGGCCTTCGAAGACGCCCGACAAGATCTGCACGCGGTCCGGCTCGCGGCGCTGGGTGGTGAAGCGCGATTGCCCCGGCCGCCGCTTGTCGAGATAGACTTGGATGTCGGCCTCGGCCAGCGGAATGCGCGGCGGCACGCCGTCGACGACGCAGCCGAGCGACGGGCCGTGGCTCTCGCCCCAGGTGGTGAAGCGGAAGGCTCCGCCGAAGCTGTTGCCGGCCATCCGAGGAGCTTCACACGACGGCGATGTCGGGCGCGTCCACCGCTTTCATGCCGACGACGTGATAGCCGCAGTCGACGTGGTGGGTCTCGCCGGTCACGCCCGAAGAAAGGTCGCTCAGCAGATACAGCCCGGCGCCGCCGACATCCTCGATCGTGACATTGCGCTTCAAGGGCGCGTTGTACTGGTTCCATTTGAGGATGTAGCGCACATCGCCGATGCCGGACGCCGCCAATGTCTTGATCGGTCCGGCAGAAATCGCGTTCACCCGAATGTTCTGCCCGCCGAGATCGACCGCGAGGTAGCGCACCGAGGCCTCCAGCGCCGCCTTGGCCACGCCCATCACGTTGTAGTGCGGCATCACCCGTTCGGCACCCGCATAGGTCAGGGTCAGCAGGCTGCCGCCTCCGGTCATCAGCGGCACCGCGCGCTGCGTCACCGCAGTGAAGGAGTAGCAGGAGATATCGAGCGTCTGGATGAAGTTGCGGCGGGTCGTGGGCAGGTATTTGCCCTTCAGCTCCTCCTTGTCGGAGAAGGCGATGGCGTGCACGACGAAATCCAGCTTCTGCCAAGCCTTGGCCAAGGCCGCGAACACCGCATCGGTGCTGGCGTCGTCGGTCACATCGCAGGGCAGAATGATGTTCGAGCCGAGCGAGCCCGCGAGCGGAACCACCCGTTTCTGCAGCGCCTCGCCCTGGAAGGTGAAGGCGAGCTCGGCGCCTTGGGCGCGGACCGCCTTGGCGAGGCCCCAGGCGAGCGAGCGGTCGTTGGCCACACCCATGATCAGCCCGCGCTTGCCCGCCATCAATCCGCTCGCAGACGTCATTCGATCCTCATTTCGGTGCCAAGCAACGTAGAGCGGCAGGGAGCGGCGCGCACGTTACACGGGGACAAGGGCGGGCATCCTACACGACAGCCGCCGAAGGCGGCAAAGAACGGGACCCGACGGCGGGAGCGGCCGTTCGAGCGCGGCTATTCGTCGAGGCCGGCGCGCTTGCGGGGTTCGTAGCCGCGGGGCTTCCAGCGTTCGAGGAACTTCTCGAGCTCTGGGTCGGACGCCTCGGGGACCATGAGCTTCAAATGCACGTATTGGTCGCCGTTGAGGTTGCCCTTGGCATCGGGCACGCCCTTGCCCTTGAGCCGGAGCGTGGTGCCGCCATTGGAGCTTTTCGGCACCCGCAAGGTCACCTTGCCCGATAGCGTCGGCACCGTGATCGCAGCACCCAGCACCGCCTCGGAGAGCGTTACAGGCAGCTGCAGGTGGATGTCCTTGCCTTTGCGCTCGAACAACGGATGCGGTTCGACCGCGATGTCGATGAAGGCGTCGCCCGCCTCGCCGCCGGCGATGCCAGCGCGGCCTTGGCCCTTGAGGCGCATCTGCTGGCCGGTCTCTGTCCCCGGCGGGACGACGAGCTCGACCGTCCTGCCATCGGGAAGGGCCACCCGCCTCTTGGCGCCGGTTACCGCTTCCAAGAAGGCGACGGTGAGGTGGACGGTGACATCGGCGCCGCGCTGGGTCTGGGCAGTGCGGGCATTGCCTCGCCGGCCGCGCGTCGCCGTGCGGATGAACTCCTCGAACAGGTCTTCGGTCTCGACCCCGCCGGAGGCGGCCGACTCGAAGGGGTTGCGGGTGCGTCCGCCACGCGAGCGCCAGAAGCCGCCGCGTTGCTCGGCGCCCGAGGCGTCGATCTCGCCGCGATCGAAGCGGCCGCGTTTTGCCGAATCCGAGAGAAAGTCGTAGGCCGCCGTTATATCTTTGAATTGCCTTTCAATTTCTGGCTTTCCCGGATTCAGGTCGGGATGCAGCTTCTTGGCCAGGCGCCGATAGGCGGTCTTGATCTCGTCTTGGCTGGCGCTGCGCGCCAAGCCCAGCACTTGGTACGGGTCGCGCATGCTCACGCCCCGGCCTCCCGACGCTTGTTATACCCGGAATTTTCCATGCAATTCACGTGCCTTGCCGCGCTGCGCCGGCTGCCATCATAGCCCGATTGCGACAGTATTTGTGTGCTTTTGGCGGGTCGATGCGGGGTTTTTAACGCAAAGACTTGGAAGGCCGCCGGCGCGGCCCCCCGAATGAAGCGGCCCGCGGGCGGGAGCCCGCGGGCCTACTCGAACGCGCCCGAATCCGCCGATGCTTGAACTACTGGACGATCTTCCAGGTTCCGTCCGGCTGCCGACAGGCAGTGCCGAAGCCCTGCTCGGTCTTGCCGCCGACGGTGATGGTCTGCTGGAACTCACGGCAATACTCGCCGGAGGTCGACCGACCCTCGCGGGTCGGGATCACGGTGCCGGAATTGCCGGTGTTCGGGTTCGACCAGACGATCTTCTCGCCGATCGGCGCCTGTTCGGCGCGCAACCTTGCCTGCTCGGCACGCTGCTTGTCGGCGTCATCCAAGCCGCGGCCGATTTCGCTGCCGGCGAGCGCGCCCAAGAGCACGCCGATGCCGGTCATGGCCAGCTTGCCGCTGCCATGCCCGAACTGCGAGCCAATCAGGCCGCCGGCAGCGGCGCCGCCGAGCCCGCCAACCGTCTGCTTGGTCCCGGCGTCCTGGCACGCCGCGAGCGCCAGCGCGAGCGTCGCGACGACGGCAATTTTGGTCTTCATTGCTCTCTTCCCTCGTATCTCGTGCGAGTGGCCGCGACGGCGGATGCTTAGGCTGCACCCGGACGCCGCTAGCTCTTATATATTGCCGGAGATCATGGCAATAAAGAGGCGTGCGGCGGGCCGCAGCCGCGGCGCCTGACGGCTAGTTGGAAGCAATGATGACTCTCAAGACCGACAGCAAAACCATTGATCCGATTGCTCAGTTCCATGCTTGGCTGAAGGAAGCGGAGCAATCGGAGCCGAACGAAGCGAACGCGCTCGCCTTGGCCACCGCCGACACCGAGGGGCGGCCGTCGGTCAGGATGGTGCTGCTCAAGGGTGCCGACGAGCGGGGCTTCGTCTTCTTCACCAACTATGAAAGCCGCAAAGGGCGCGAGCTCCTGGCCAATCCGCATGCCGCCATGCTCTTCCACTGGAAGTCGCTGCGCCGCCAGGTGCGCATCGAAGGCGATGTGGCGCCGGTCGGAGACGACGAGGCCGATGCTTATTTCGCTACCCGCGCCCGCGCGAGCCAGATCGGCGCCTGGGCGTCCCTGCAGTCGCGGCGGCTGGAAAGCCGCTTTCACCTGGAGAAGCGGGTGGCGGAGTACACGGCCAAATACGCAATCGGCCGCGTCCCCCGGCCGCCCTATTGGTCGGGGTTCCGCTTGAGCCCGGTCCGCATCGAATTCTGGCAGGACGGTGCCTTCCGCCTGCATGACCGGCTGGTGCTCGCGCGCGCGGGCGAGAGCTGGACGACGGAGAAGCTGTTTCCGTGATCACCGACTCGCAACCGCGCGCAACCGAGGCGCTGATGCTGGCGCAAGCCGCTTCCGGCTCGGCCCGGCTGGTGCGCTTCGCCAGCTACGCCTCGCTGGTGGCGGCGCTGCTGTTCATCGCCGTCAAGCTCGTGGCTTGGCTCGCGACCGGATCGGTCGCGGTATTGTCGAGCCTGGTCGACTCGCTCCTGGACGTCCTGGGCTCGCTGATCACCTATTTCGCCATCCGTCACGCCCAGGTGCCGGCCGACCGCGAGCACCGCTTCGGCCATGGCAAGGCGGAGGCGCTGGCCGCGCTGGCGCTCGGCGCCTTCATCGCCGGTTCGGCAGTGCTCATCGTGCTCGAATCGGCGACGCGCCTGTTCGATCCGCGGCCGGTGCAGAACGAGCTCACCGGCATCGCGGTCATGGTCTTCAGCATCCTGGGCACCTTGGCGTTGGTCGCCTTCCAGGGCTTCGTCGTGCGCCGGACCCGCTCGGTGGCGATCCGCGCCGACTCGCTGCACTATAGCGGCGACCTCATGCTCAACGCCGGCGTGCTGGTCTCGCTGGCATTGTCGGCCTGGCTCGGCTGGGGCACCATCGACCCGATCTTCGGCGTGAGCATCGCGCTCTACATGCTGTGGAACGCCCGCACCGTCGGCCTGGAAGCGCTCAACATGCTGATGGACCGCGAGCTTCCGGACGCGGACCGGGATCGGATCAAGAAGATCGTGCTGGCCCATCCGAAGGTGACCGCGCTGCACGAGCTGAGAAGCCGGTCGTCGGGCCACAAGTCCTTCATCCAACTGCATGTCGAAATGGACGGCGCGATCACCTTGGCGCTCGCCCATCGCATCGCCGATGAGGTCGAGGATGCGATCATCGCCGACTTTCCCCTGGCGGAGGTGATCATCCACCAAGATCCGGCCGGCAGCAACGAACCCCACCGCCGCGTCCTTTAGCCAACGATGAGCGTGAGCGGTCAGGACGCGATCATCGACGGCCTGGCGCTGAGCCTTGCCGGCACCGGCGATCCGGTCGAGCGCATCGCCACGCATGGCGCGGTCGTGCTGCTGGCAGGCGACCGCGCCTACAAGATCAAGCGTGCGGTCAAATACCCCTACATGGACTTCTCCACCTTGGCGCTGCGCGAAGAAGCCTGCCGCGCCGAGCTCGCGGTCAATCGGCGGACAGCCCCTCAGCTCTACCTCGATGTCGTGGCCGTCATCGCGGAACCGGATGGGAGCATCCGCAGCGGCAGCGGCGAGGCGGGAAGGGTCGTCGAATGGGCGGTCATGATGCGCCGCTTCGAGCAGGGCTGCCTGTTCGACCGCATGGCGACCGCGGGACGCTTGGATACCTCGCTCATCCGAAGCTTGGCGCGGACCATTGCGCGCTTCCATCGCGAGGCGGCACCGATAAGAGGGCTCGATCTCGGCAAGGCCGTGCATGATCTGGTTCGCACCAACCGCGACCGCCTGCTCGAGCATGCGGCGGTCTTTCCGAGTGCCGAGGTCGCGGCCTTGACGGCAAAGGCGCTCGGCTTTGTCGACCGCCAAATGCCGGCGCTGGAAGACCGCAGCGTCGGCGGCTTCGTGCGCCACTGTCACGGCGATCTGCATCTCGGCAATGTGGCGCTCATCGACGGCAAGCCGGTCCTGTTCGATGCCATCGAGTTCAACCGGACCTTTGCCGAGATCGATGTCTTCTACGACCTTGCCTTCATGCTGATGGATCTCGAGCATCGCCGGCATCGCGACTTCGCCAATCTGCTGCTCTCGGCCTATTTGGAGCTGACCGAGGATTACGCCGGCTTGGCTCTGCTGCCGCTCTATCTCTCGATCCGCGCCGCGGTCAGGGCCCATGTCGGCGCTCAGGCCGCGTCGCTTGACCCGGACGCCGCGAATGCGTCGGTTAGGCGCGCCGAGGCTGCGCACTATCTGGGGCAGGCCAAGGCCTATCTCGACCCGGCGCCGCCGCGGCTTGTCGCCATTGGCGGCGTCTCCGGCACCGGCAAGTCGACCTTGGCACGTCTCATCGCGCCGGAGCTCGGGCCGCCGCCGGGTGCGGTGGTGCTGCGCTCGGACGTCATCCGCAAGCGGATGTTCGGCGTCGAGCCGACCCAACGCTTGTCCAAGGCGGGTTACGCGCCCGGGGTGAGCGAGCGTGTCTTTGCCGAGATCGCCAGGGCCGCCGGTCGCACTCTCGCCGCCGGCCATGCCTGCATTGCCGATGCCGTCTATGGCGAGGAACGGCATCGGCGGGGCATTGCGGCAGCGGCTGCTGAGACTGGAGCGCCATTCACGGGGCTCTGGCTCGAAGCGAATCCCGAGCTGCTGGAGCGCCGGGTTCGCCAGCGTGAGGGCGATGCCTCGGATGCCGATGTCAAGGTCCTGCGTTCGCAGCTCGCGCATGTTGCAGCGCCAAGGGAGTGGCTGCGTATCGACGCCGCGGGCTCGCCCGAAGAGATCGCGCGAAACGCGTGCGAAGCCATGGCCGGGCGTTCAGCGATCGCCCCGGCCGCCGCGGCGCGTACTTCACGCGTCCGCTGAGGCAGGCCCGGTGGAGGACATCGCTGACGCGGTCATCATCGCCTTCCAGCTGATCCTGGGCCTCGATGGCGCGCTGTTTCGCATTGTCTCGCTTTCGCTTTCGATAAGCCTGTCGGCCGTCGCCATCGCCGGCGCAATCGGGTTGCCGATCGGAGCCGCACTCTCGGTCTACGACGTCCCGGGACGTCGGATTGCGGTGGTCATCGTCAATGGATTCCTGGGCCTGCCGCCAGTGGCCGTCGGCCTGTTGGTCTATCTCATGCTGTCGCGCTCGGGCCCGCTTGGCAGCCTCGGCCTCTTGTTCACGCCGGCAGCCATGGTGGTGGCACAGACGATCCTGGTGGCGCCGATCGTCATTGCGCTCACCCATCGCGCCGTAGCCGAAGCCTGGGCCGCCTATGGCGACACCTTGCTGGCCGACGGCGCCTCCAGGCTGAGAGCGCTTTCCGAGCTGCTTGCCATCGCCCGGTCCGGCGTGGTCACGGCGATCCTGGCGGGCTTCGGCCGCGCCATCGCCGAGGTTGGCGCCATCATCATCGTCGGCGGCAATATTGCCGGCGTCACCCGCACCATGACCACGGCGATTGCGCTCGAGACCAGCAAAGGCAACTTGCCACTGGCGCTCGGACTCGGGATCATCCTCATCACCATGTCGGTCGCGGTGAGCGCCGTAGCCTTCGTCAGCTCCCGCAGGGGTATGTATTCATGATCGCCATTCGCAGCCTCGCTCTCCTCGTTGCGGCCATCGTCGGCCTCTGGCTGGCACCAGGCGTCGGTCGCGCCGCCGGCGGTGCCTTCATCACCATCGCCTCGACGACGTCCACGGAGCAGTCCGGGCTGTTCGAGCATTTGCTGCCGGCCTTTACTGCCAAGTTTGGCGTCGAGGTGCGGGTCGTCGCCGTCGGCACCGGTCAGGCGCTCAAGATCAGCGAGCGCGGCGATTGCGACGTCGTCTTCGTGCAT
>WNFI01478710.1_pt1 | contig 10165 bp, 7 predicted proteins | sample 5400471 | NCBI WGS metagenome assembly WNFI01 (sample SAMN13153348, study PRJNA577476) | soil metagenome | isolation source: 100 cm saprolite on Douglas fir-dominated hillslope | place: USA:California | collected 2013-09-17 | reverse complement strand
CGGCGTCCGATCCGGCGAACGTGTACTCACTGCCCACGGCGGAGGGGACGACGGTGGATCCGTTGACGCGTCCTCGCGGGGCGGGGGCGCTGCTCGTGACGCGGGCCGGAATGGTGGTCTTGAGCGTGGAGTCGCGGGGCGCGCGGATTCGCACTCGAGCGAGTGCGATGCATGACGAGATCGTGGAGGCGGCCACGGCGCTGGCGGGGTGGCATGCGCGTCGGTCGGCGGTATCTCGACGCCGTGATCTCGTGGTCGATACGATCGACGGCGAGCGGGCGGCGGGATCGCGGTGGGCGGAGGCGTTCGTCGAGGCGGGCTTCAGGTCGACGGGGACAGGACTGCGGCATTTGGCGGCCGTCGGGCTGGATCAAAACAATAAGGAATGATATATGACCCAGGCGCATACGCGGCCATTGTGAAAGATGATGGATATGTCACATTATATAAATATCAATTGATATAAATGGAGATCGCCGGGTTTAGAGCACGTCCACCTATCGCCGGCTCAAACACGTGGTGTTTGGCCGGCCCTTGCCGAGCGAACGGCTCGAGCATGAGCGCCTGAACAAGAAGACGGCGCTCGCCGTCCTCTCCTCCGACGCCATCTCGTCGGTCGCCTACGCCACCGACCAGATCCTCTTCGTGCTCGGCGGCGCAATCGGACTCGCGGCGGTCAACTACGTCTTCGGCATCTCCGCGGTCATCGTCGGCCTCCTGGTCCTGGTGGGACTCTCATACCGCCAGACGGTATTCGCATATCCGAACGGCGGCGGCTCTTACACGGTAGCGCGCGAGAATCTCGGCGTGATGCCGGGCCTGATCGCCGCCGCGGCGCTGCTCACCGACTACATCCTTACAGTCGCCGTGTCCATCTCTGGCGGCGTTGCGGCCATCACATCGGCGTATCCCAGCCTTACGCCACACACGGTGCTGCTCTGCTGCCTCTCGATCATCCTGCTCGCCACGGTGAACCTCCGCGGCGTGCGCGAATCGGGCGCCGCGTTTTCGATTCCGACGTACGCATTCATCTTCATGATGCTCGCGCTGCTGATCACTGGTGCATTCCGCACCTGGGGCGGACACGAGCTCGCACCGCTGACCGCCGCGCTCAAGACCGACCCCGTCTCGGCGCGCAGTCACCCGGGCATGTCGCCGATCACGGGATTTGCCCTGTTCTATCTCCTGTTGCGCGGATTCGCCGAAGGGTGCGCCGCCATGACGGGGACGGAAGCCATCTCGAATGGCGTCATGGCCTTCAAGGCGCCAGCACAGAAGAACGCCGCCATCACGCTCGGCTGGATGGTGGCCATTCTTGCGGCGTTCTTCCTCGGCGTCTCCTTCCTGGCACAGCACTACCAGGTGATGCCCACCACGAGCGAGACCGTGCTCTCCATTCTGGGCCACCACGTGTTCGGAGGCGGCGCACTCTATTACGGCCTCCAGTACAGCACATTCGCCGTGTTGGTGCTCGCCGCGAATACCGCGTTCGCCGATTTCCCTCGTCTCGCCGGCATTCTCGCGAATGATCGCTACATGCCGCGCCAACTCGCCGCGCGCGGAGACCGCCTCGCGTTCTCGAATGGCATCGTCTCGCTCGCGCTGGTGGCGCTGCTGCTCGTCTGGATGTTCCGCGGCGACACGAACGCGCTGGTGCCGCTGTATGCGATCGGCGTCTTCGTGTGCTTCACGCTCTCTCAGGCGGGCATGGTGGTGCACTGGCGGACGACGCGTGAGCCGGGATGGCGTTGGAAGGCGCTCCTCAACGGCATCGGCGCCGTCGCCACCGGGGTCGTCTCGATCATCCAGTTGGTCACCAAGTTCACCTCGGGCGGATGGGTCATCGCGGTCATCATTCCGGTGATCATCCTCCTGCTGCGAAAGATTCACCGCCACTACGAGGAGTTCGCGGCGGAAATCAAGTTCACCGGACAGAGTCCGATTCATCCGCTGCACCACACCGTCATCGTTCCCGTCAACAGCATCACGAAGGCGACGTCGGGAGCGCTCGTCTACGCGACGACCATCTCGGACGAGGTGGTGGCGGTCTACGTCGAGGTGGACCCGCGCGATACAGCGCGCATCCAATCGGAGTGGGAAGCCTGGGACATCGGCGTGCCGTTGGAAGTGGTGAAGTCTCCATATCGCTCAATCCTGAAGCCGCTGGTAGAGTACGTCGAAAACTTGCGAATGGTGACGCCCGGCGAGCTCGTGACGATCGTGGTTCCCGAGATCGTGCCGAAGCGCTGGTGGGAGCATCTCCTGCACAACAAGACGGCGCTGTACATCCGCACGGCGTTTCTCTTCAAGCCCAACGTGGTCGTGACGGCCATTCCATATCTCGTCGGCCACGCATACCGATTGCGTGAGTGGATGGATCACGACGAGGACCTCGATAGCGCGGAGCCGGCCGACGACGCTATCGTTCGCTATGGCAGCGCGTCCTGAGGGGCAGATTGCCGACGTCGTTCTCATCATCGATGACGAGCCACAGATCCGGCGCGTCGTGCGCAATGCGCTCGGCGAAACGGCACGTACCATTCTCGAGGCGGAGACCGGAGAAGCCGGCGTAGACCTCGCAGCCGCCGAACAGCCCGAACTGATCGTGCTGGACCTGGGGCTGCCCGACCGCGACGGCCTCGACGTCTGCAAAGACCTCCGCAGCTTCACCCCGGTGCCCATCATCGTCCTTTCGGCGCGGCACTCCGATCGCGAGAAGGAGAAGTTGCTCGATGCCGGCGCCGACGACTACGTCACGAAACCGTTCAGCACGCTCGAGCTGAAGGCGCGCATTCGGGCGCAGCTCCGTCGTGCCGCCGCGCGGAACGCGGGACCGCGTCGCGACGGAATCGTGAGTGCAGGCGGGCTGACGATCGATCTCGTTGGACGCGTCGTGAAGCGTGACGCAGAGGAGGTGCACTTGACGCCCACCGAGTGGAACCTGCTTCGCGTCTTCGTCGCCCACGCGGGGCAGACGCTCACGCACTCGCAGCTCTTCAATGCCGTATGGGGCAATTCCGCGGGCGACGCGCAGCAGTATCTCCGGGTGTATGTCGGCCAGCTCCGGCGAAAGCTGGAACAGGACCCGGTTCGGCCGCGACTGATACGTACCGAATCCGCCGTCGGCTACCGCTTCGAGACAGGGGAGTGACGTTGCCATGACGGTCGCTCGCGGCCGCATGCGACAGTGGCTGCTCTGGTTCGCCCTGGTTTCAGTTGTGACGGCCGCCATGCTGCCAGTGCGCGCCCGACTCGACAAGGCGCACGTATCCCTTGCGTATCTGCTCATCGTGCTCGGCGGTAGCGCGGCCGAGGGTGGTGCGCTCGGAATCTCGCTCGCCGCCACAGCATTTCTGCTCTTCGATTGGTTCTTTCTCCCGCCGTACAACACGCTGGTGCTCGAGAATCCGTTGGATTGGCTCGTGCTGATCGCGTTTTTGATCACGGGCATCGTGGCGGCCCAATTGTTCGAGCGCCGGCGGCGTGAAGCCGAAACGGCACGTCAGCGCGCCGACGAGATCGACCGGCTGGCCACACTCGGAGCCGAGACGCTGAATGCGACGCGCGCCGTCGATGCGCTCGATGCCATCGCCAACGTGATTCGCGAAGCGATGCTCGCCGAGCGCTGCGCGATCTTCCAGTGGGAAGCGGAGAGCGGGCTCCACCTCGTTGGGCACTCGCCAATCGGCGCGACCATCGACGATCATCTGGAACTCTTGTCGTTCACGGTGGCAAAGGCGGAAGCGGCGGTCGAGCGTGCGGACGGAACACTGTCGATCGTTGGTGCGACGCTGAACGCCTCGCCGGATGAGGAGACGGACCTCACGCCTCTCGCCGATCTCGTTGCGCTCGGGATACCCATCAGCGTGCGCGGCCGCATCGTCGGCGCACTGCGATTGTCGTCGAGCCATCCGTTCAGTCTCTCGGCCGATCAACGTCGGGTGCTCGGCGCTCTGTCATACTACGCGGCACTTGGCGTCGAGCGGGTTCGACTCACCACTACGGAAGAGGAGGCCGAGTCTCTCCGCAGGGCCGACCGCCTGAAGGATGCCCTGCTCGCATCGGTGTCGCATGACCTGCGGACTCCGCTCACGGCCATCAAGGGTATCGCGAACGAGATCTGGCAGGGCGGTGATCCTTCACGGGCCGTCACTATAGAACAGGAAGCAGATCGACTGAACGAGCTCGTAGAAGATCTGTTAGACCTGTCACAGATCAACGCGGGTGTGATGCCGATACATCTGGCGCTCAACACGGCGGACGAGGTGGTGGGCACCGCGTTGGAGCGCGTCGAAGCGGCGCATGGAGAAGGCCGAGTGGACGTGGAGATCGCCAATGACGGAACCATCCTGATCGGTGAGCTCGATCTCACGCAGACGACGCGCGCGCTGACCAACCTCCTCGAGAATGCACTGAAGTATTCACCGGGCGACGCTCCGGTCGCCCTGCGAGTGGAAGGGCGAGACGGGCGGGTTCGATTCACCGTCGACGACGCGGGTCCGGGGATCATCTCGGGCGATGAGCAGCGAATCTTCGAACCGTTTTACAGAGGAGCTGGCGTTGCAGATCGAGTACGAGGCACGGGCCTGGGATTGTCGATCGCACGTCAGCTCATCGAGGCGCAGGGCGGCACGTTGACCTACGAGCCGCGCGCTGTTGGCAGCCGTTTCATCATCGACCTCCCTCAGGCGGCGGCGCCGAGCGAGTAACGCTGTCGACCTCAGCGCGTTGCGCTTCCGGCATTTGTAAAGCTCTTATGCTCGGAGTGCCCAGTCGAAATGCGCCCCTTACGTCGCTGCACATACCCTTTGTATTCACGCTTTGGGCGGGCCGCTGCTTGGTGCCTCCGCCAGCAAAATCAATTCGGTGGTGTCTTCGTGCTCAACATTGGGTCGCGGCGGCACAGGAACCTGACGATCGAGCCGTGGCTGTGAACATCCATTCTGCCGAGCTTGCGCTGTTCATGGATCGGCTGATGAGCATCTCGCTCGACAGCTGGCACCAAATGGCGGTTGCTTCCATGGATCAGAGCCGCGAGCCGCAAAGCGTCATCGCGCCTGGTGCACTCGATGCCAGGGTCAGCGCGTTCGAGGTGTGGCGTGCCCGTGACAATGTGGAGACGGCACTTCATCGGTTTGAGTCCGCCGAGGGACGCACATTCACGCGGCGGCCTGGCGACCTGATGCGCATCCGTCGTGCGACGGAGTGTGCGGCGCTGGCCGTGCTGGCGCGCGACACGCTCACCGCGCAGGAGTTCACCGAAATGGTCGGCGGGTTCAGCGTGTTGGTGTTGGTGGAGACTCCAGACGAATCCGTAGGACGCTAGGACGGTAGGACAGAGAGCCGAAGCTGCTCGCCGTCCAACCGTTCTATTGGCCTATTATTATACATCAACTACAATTTATATGTACTACGCTACTCTCTTTGCTCAGCCCTCGCCACGAGCGCGAATGGTCGCCTTCTATATTCAGTCGATCCGTCTCACATCAGATCCGTGTCCGAAGCCCAACCCCGCAACAACTTCATCCGAGAGCTGGTCGCCGCCGACGTCGCGACCAGCCGCTTCGGCCGTCCGGTGGCCACGCGCTTTCCGCCCGAGCCGAACGGCTACCTGCACATCGGACACGCAAAGTCCATCTGCCTGAACTTCGGCCTGGCACAGGAGTTCGGCGGCCGCTGCAACCTCCGGTTCGACGACACCAATCCGTTCACCGAGGACATGAAGTACGTCGAGGCCATCCGCCACGACGTCCGCTGGCTCGGCTTCGAGTGGAGCGAGGAGCGCTACGCGAGCGACTACTTCGACACGTTGTATGAGGTAGCAGAACGGCTCGTGCGCAACGGCGAGGCGTACGTCGATTCACAGGACGAGGAAGCGATTCGCGAGAACCGCGGCACGGTGACCGAGCCCGGGACGCCGAGTCCATACCGCGAGCGCTCCGTCGAGGAGAATCTGGATCTCCTGCGGCGCATGAAGGCCGGCGAGTTCCCCGATGGCGCCCACGTGCTGCGCGCGAAGATCGATATGGCGCATCCGAACATGATCATGCGCGACCCGCTCCTGCTGCGCATTCGGCACGTGTCGCATTACCGGCTGGGGGACGCATGGTGCATCTATCCGCTGTATGACTTCGCGCATGGCCTGAGCGACGCGATCGAAGGGATCACGCGCTCGCTCTGTACGCTCGAGTTCAAGGACAATCGCGACATCTACGACTGGCTCGTGCGCGCCGCGGGGTACGAGCGTCCGCCGCTCCAGGTGGAGTTCGCGCGGCTCGAGCTCGACTACACCATCGTGAGTAAGCGGAAGCTTCTGCGCCTCGTGAACGAGGGGCACGTGACGGGATGGGACGATCCGCGCATGCCGACGATTGCAGGCTTGCGCCGACGCGGAGTGACGCCGGAAGCGATCCGCACCTTTGCGGATACCATCGGCGTGGCGCGGAAACCGGCGCGCGTCGAAATGGCCACCTTCGAGCACGCCGTGCGCAACGACCTCAACATGCGCGTGCCGCGGGTGATGTGCGTCGTGAACCCGCTGAAGGTGGTGCTGACGAACTACCCCGAAGAACAGGTCGAGGAGCTCGAGGCATCCTACTATCCACACGACGTCCCGCTCTCGGGGTCGCGGATGATTCCATTCTCTCGTGAGCTGTGGATAGAGCGGGAGGACTTTCTGGAAAGCCCGCCGAAGAAATTCTTCCGTCTGGCGCCGGGCCGAGAGGTGCGGCTGCGATACGGGTATCTCATCACGTGTCGCGAGGTGGTGAAGGACGACCGCGGCGAGATCGTGGAGCTGCACTGCACGTACGATCCGGCGACCCGTGGCGGAGACGCCCCGGACGGCCGCAAGGTGCAGGGCACGATCCATTGGGTGTCGGCGGCGCGGGGCATCGACTGCGAGGTGCGCCTCTACGACAAACTGTTCACGGTGCCCGATCCGGAGGCGGGTGGCAACGACGACGACTTCACGACATACGTGAATCCGGAATCGCTCGTCGTGGTGCAGGGCGCGAAGGTGGAGCCGAGCGTGTTGAGCGATCCGCCCGAGTCGCGCTATCAATTCGAGCGGGTCGGATACTTCGTGCAGGACGCCCCCGACTCGACCGTAGGACAGCCGGTGTTCAATCGCACCGTGACGCTTCGCGACAGTTGGGCGAAGGTGAAGCCACAGGGGTGAGGGCTCGGCTAAGGCATCCGCCGCCGATCCGCACAGTCGGGTCCGCTTGAGGCGCTTGCGGCCTTGGGAAGCAGCCTGTAGCGTCTCGGTCCCAGGACATTTGGCCGCTCTGCGACGAGGTGGGGCGACGCACAGTTTCGTGCTTCTTACCCCACCCCGCGTCACGGAGTACCCATGAAGAGAGTCGCCGCCCTCGGGCTGCTCGTATCCGCGCTTGCTGCCTGCTCGGATCTCCCGCAGCCATCCGCCCCGACCGCCGCGCTGCAACCCACCGCCGCCGCGCTTTCGAAGGGCGGCGTTCCGATCCCGAACAGCTACATCGTCGTCTTTCGGGACAACGTCCAGGACGTGGACGGCACGTCCGACGACATTGCCGCTACGTCGGGCGGCAAGGTCAACTACAAGTACAAGTCCGCGCTCAAGGGCATCGCGATCAATCTGAGCGCGGCGCAGGCCGCCGCGCTTGCGAGTGATCCGCGAGTGGCGTACGTGGAGCAGGATCAGACGATGACGATCTCTACGGTGCAGAGCGGTGCCACGTGGGGAATCGACCGGATCGATCAGCGGAGTCTGCCGCTCAGTGGGACGTACGTCTACAACGCGGACGGCACCGGTGTGACGGTGTACATCATCGACACGGGCATCAACTTCACGCACACCGAGTATGCGGGCCGCGCCTCGACTGGCATCGATGAGGTCACGGCCGGCGGCACGGCCACCGACTGCAACGGGCACGGGTCGCACGTGTCCGGCACCGTCGGTGGAACGACCTACGGCGTTGCGAAGAACGTCAAGCTCGTGGCGGTGCGGGTGCTCGATTGCAATGGCTCCGGCAGCACGTCGGGCGTGATCGCGGGCATCGACTGGGTGACCGCGAATCGCGTGCTTCCCGCCGCGGCCAACATGAGCCTCGGTGGCGGCTTCTCGTCCACGCTCAACGCGGCGGTCGATCGGTCGACAGCCGCCGGCGTGACGTACGCCATCGCGGCGGGTAACAGCTCCGCGGACGCGTGCAACAGCTCACCGTCAAGCGCATCGACGTCGATCACCGTAGGTGCCACGGACATCAGCGACGCTTTTGCGTCGTTCTCGAACTTCGGCAGTTGCGTACACATTCTCGGGCCCGGCGTCAACATCACGTCGGCCTGGATCGGCAGCAACACGGCCACGAACACCATCAGCGGAACGTCGATGGCCACGCCGCACGTGGCCGGCACGGCGGCGCTCTACCTCCAGGTGAATCCCAGCGCGACGCCGTCGGCCGTACGAAGCGCGCTCACGTCGAACGCGACACCCAACGTGATCAGCGGCGTGCCGGCTGCGACGCCCAACCTGCTGCTCTACAGCGGCTTCATCGCGGCGGGTCCGCAGCCGCCGGTGGCGAACTTCACGTACAGCTGCTCGCTGCTCAGCTGCAACTTCGACGCGAGCAGCTCCACGGCCCAGGCCACCGCGACGTACAGCTGGACGTTCGGCGATGCCACGAGCGGCACGGGCAAGACGACGAGCCACACGTATGCGGCATCGGGCTCGTATAGCGTCGCGCTGACGGTCACCGACGCCAACGGCACCAGCACCAAGACACAGACGGTGACGGTGTCCAACACACCGGCGCCACCAGTGGCGAGCTTCACCTACACGTGCAGCGGGTTGACCTGCTCGTTCGACGCCGGGGGCACCACGGGCGCCTCGTCGTACGCATGGGCGTTCGGCGACGGCACGACCGGCAGCGGCGTTACGACCTCACACACGTTCGTCGGTCGCAGGAATTACACGGTGACGCTGACCGCGACAGGTGCGGGCGGATCGTCAAGCACGTCGAAGCCCATTACCTGCAACAAGAGAAACTGCTCGTAGCCAGGGCACCGAGAGGACGTCACCGATGGGGCCGACGCAAGCCATGCGCCGGCCCCATCGGCGTTCAGGGCACCCAGGTGGTGAGCGAAGCCGCGCTGCGGCGCTCCTTCGCCGGAGGAATGACTGCCGGCTCACCCACGTTGAGCACGGCCACGATTCGTTCGCCGTTCGGGATGCCTACGGCCGCGCGCGCGGCCGGGTCACTCATGATCGCGCCGGTCTTGATGTGCGTGCCGAGTCCGAGAGCTGTGGCGGCGAGGGCGATGTTCTGCACGGCCATCATCGTCGCTGCGACGTCCTCCTCGCGGATTTCGGGATTTGCGTCCTCGACAACGGAGACCGCAATCATCAACGGAAGCGCCGCATGCTCCTCGGCAATCTTGGTGCGCAGCGCCTCAGCAGCAGCGGCATCCTCGAGCTTCTTGACTTTGCGAGCGCCGAGCGCGGCACCATATGCGTGACGAGCCTGTGGGCCGAGCACGTAGAAGCGCCATGGTTGCGTGAGGCGGTGGTTCGGGGCGGCTACGCCCGCGTCGATCATTGCCTCGACGTCGGTGCGGGTGACCTTGCGCCCGGTAAACTCGCGAATGGAACGGCGGCCCTTCAGGGCCTCGAGCAAAGCAATTGGCATGAGAGATATCTAACGACGGTGAACGGTGAACCGTGCCACCAACTGTGACGAAACGTTCCGAGCGTCGGTTAGGCAGCCTGTCAGCATCGGACGAGGCTCTCATGTACTCTCCCGCACGACGTGCGTGCATAGCGCTGTTCATCGCTGTTGCCGGCGTAGGGCGCGCCGACGCGCAGCTCATTTCGCCTCGCACGGTTCCCGTCTTCCAGGACGAACAGTTTCAGCTCTATCCCTCGAGCCGCCCGGGATTGGGTAGCGTGCGCATCGCGCTCGACGACACCCTCGGGGACGTTTTCGTGAATCCTGCCAAGGCCATTCGGCTCAGGGGCACGATGGCCGTGGCCGCGCCCTATGGGCATGCGATCTCCGGTGACCGCGGTGGCGGACGAACGCTGCCTGTCACCGTGCTGTTCGGTACGGAGGACTGGGGAGGCGCCGTGTTGGGCGCCATTCAGCAAACCGACCGCGCCGGTCCCGTGTGGAACCGATCCACGAGC
>WNFI01411656.1_pt1 | contig 10165 bp, 10 predicted proteins | sample 5400471 | NCBI WGS metagenome assembly WNFI01 (sample SAMN13153348, study PRJNA577476) | soil metagenome | isolation source: 100 cm saprolite on Douglas fir-dominated hillslope | place: USA:California | collected 2013-09-17 | reverse complement strand
GACTATGCCTGGATCTCAAGCTCAGGTCATTATCACACGGGAAATACGGGATGCGAAATCTGATTCTCGATCTTTCAAAGAAGTTCGTTAAAACACATGCCTTCCGGGACGATCTTCTGTTTGATGAGATCACGGCATTGACGTACCCTGAAATAAATGAATTTTTGAAACGCTATGTGGGCGGTGCCGAGCGGCTACCGTTAAAAGAAATGCTCGGATTGGCTGGCGTTACCTATATCCCTGAAAAAACGGCTCGGGAACTCAGCCTTGGACTGACCAACAAAGCCATCGGGGTCAAAGAGATCAACGGTAAACAGATGCTCACCATCACCAACCTGGGTACGCTGGATACCCAGGGGAAAGTATTGAACTTTCAGGCTGATGACGCTTTAGTTAAAATGAATGGCGAAGACCTCCCACCCCTGGGACCGGAATTGGGGAACTTTTTTGGCCGTCAAAAAGCCAGCATGGCCGAAGGCAAAATGTTGTCCTACACCGTCCTGAGAAAAAACGATGCCGGCGAATTGAAAGAAGTGGAACTCAAGGCACAGGTCGAAAAAATCGAGATCAAACAAGCCCACTTGCTCAGCTTTGACGAAATGGCTGACGCAGAGAAACTGCTTGTGAGAAAGTCCTGGTTAACGGCTAATTGAAAATCTTTGTTTAGTCATCGTGCAGCATCGAAAGGGAACCACTCTATCGATGAAATGTCATCCCCCGCCTGCGCGAGGCGCCTCGGCGGGCATGCACGCACAAGATTGCCGATAAAGTGATAAATTAAATTTGACCCAGGCTCCCGGGGATATCAAGGTGGAGAAAAGCGCTCGTACGACTAGCTCCTCGACGGACTCTGGGGTACCGGGTCAAACATAGCTTATCTTTCATAGGTAGTCTCGTGCGTGCCCGCCTGCCCGCCGAAGGTGGGGTATGACATTTCATATTTTATTTCGTGCCCTCAGTGACTAATTTTAAGACCTTACTTTGGATCAAAGAGTCCTAAATCCGTGTTATCTTGTTATATGCTTACCCCCCACGAACTCCATCGTTACAGCCGGCAAATTTTACTTCCCGACCTTCAGCGGGAGGGGCAGCAGAGGTTAAAAGAGGGAAGCGTTTTAGTGATCGGAGCCGGCGGGTTGGGATCTCCCGCACTGTACTACCTGGCTGCCGCCGGGGTTGGACGAATTGGGATCGTGGATTCCGATTCCGTAGAAGAGAGCAATTTGCAGAGACAGATTTTGTTCAGCTCCGCAGACCTGGGCAACCCGAAGGCAAACAAAGCAAGCGAACGCCTGGTTCAGCTTAACCCGCACGTCAAAATTGAAACGTATCCGTTTCTTCTGACTTCCAAAAATGCTATGGACATACTTTCAGGATACGATGTGATCATTGACGGATCGGATAATTTACCCACGCGGTATTTGGTCAACGACGCCGCCGTACTGCTGAAGAAGACCTTGATCTATGGAGCTTTGTTTCAATTTGAAGGACAGGTGAGTGTCTTTAATCACCTGTTGGACGATGGCACGCGGGGGCCAAATTATCGTGACCTTTTTCCCGACCCACCTCCCCCGGAAATGGTTCCTTCTTGCTCGGAAGCCGGTGTGCTGGGCGTATTGGCCGGCATCATTGGTTCCATGCAAGCCAATGAAGCCATTAAAGTTCTGGCAGGGATGGGCAAGTCATTATCCGGCAGGCTGATGATCTTCGACAGCCTTGATTTTACCACGCGCTTTTTGAACCTGAAATCCAATCCCGACAATCCGGTTTCAGGTACCAACCCCACCATTCGTACACTCATCGATTATGAGGCGTTTTGCAATCCGGGCCGCAACGCAAACAAGGAAACGATAAAAGAGATCAGTCCGGCTGAGGTCAAAAAACTAATTGACGAAGGCGCTAAAATTCAAATCATCGACGTCCGGGAACCGCTCGAATACGAGCTGGCAAACATCGGCGCAGTAAACATTCCATTAAATTCAATACAAGGCAACGTCGGACTTATCGAACGAGGGATTCCCGTTATCCTCCATTGCAAAAGCGGTCAACGAAGCACCAACGCCATCCACCAGCTGCAACAACTCCATCGCTTCACCAATTTGTTGAATATGAAAGGGGGTTTGGTACAGTGGCGGAAGGAAGTTGATCCAAGTTTGACATTATAAACCAAGATCAAGTGCCAGAGAAGGTAATCGGTGATCGGTAATCGGGGGTGCAAACAATGACGACTAGATTAGACCTCTGAATGGTAATCGGTGGTGTAAGCAATGACGACTAGATTAGACCTCTGAATGTGATTTTCCTATAAGTTAGGCACCCATAGTTTAAGTTACGACACTCCACCGATCACCGATTACCGATCACCGATCACCGATTCCAGGCCAAATAAGTCACCATCGGTAAATTTTGAGAAATGGGGACCCATGACCTCCCCCCGTCGTCTGATATATAAAGGTTGCCGTTGTTGGTCCCAAAAGCGAGGGTAGACCCTTTGCTGATAAGGGAATGGCGTAACACGAGGTCGAACGCATATTCTGCAGGCAATCCCTGATTCAGGGGAACCCAGTTTTCTCCGGCATCTTTCGTGAAGCAAACCGTTAGCTTCAAGCCAACAGGGATACGACGCTCATCACTGTGCGCGGGAATTACCCACGCGATGTCAGGATCGTTGTCATCGATGGCGAGTGCAAAACCGTATTTCGGAAATCCACCCTTCCCACTGACCTCTTCCCAATGATCGCCTCCGTCGGAGGTGCGGAAAATACCGCAATGATTTTGCTGCCAAAGGATATCAGGGTGCGACGGACACAATAGCATTCTGTGCGGGTCATGTCCGACATCTGCGTTTGGGTTGGGTAAATAGGCGGCCACCAGGCCTTTGTTTTTTGCTTCCCAGCGGTTACCCCCATCGCGTGTTTCGAAGACACCGGCGCAACTTACGCCAACATAAACATGATCGCTGTCGCGCGGGTCCAATGCGATCGAGTGAATGAATGGATAATCTTTACCTGCCCCAAACCATTGGCTGGAATCCAGGCGGCTGGGGTGGTTCCAAAGGGGTTCCACTAATTGAAAATTTTTTCCCCCGTTATCGCTGTAAAACAGGCCACCGGGTTCGGTTCCCATCCACAATCCGCCGGGCCGGTCCGTGCCGGCGTGCTGCATGGACCATATTTTTTTTAATGTCGCAGGCTTCCCCGGCCGGTAAAAATGATTTGTAAAGCCGGGGACATTTGCTTCATGCCAATTCAAACCTTCGTTCTCTGAATAGTGAAGTTTTTCACCCCAATGCCGGTGCGAAAGAGCAACCCACCAGGTGTTGGTCCGTTCATCGATATATACCAGGGAAACCGGCAAGCCTTCGAAATGGACGCCCCTCACCCGCCAGCTTGTGTCGATAGTTGCGTAAACGATAAGTCCTTTCGAAGTACCGACCAGGAGTTTTGCCTGCATATTCAATCATGTCAACCCCCTGAAAGGGCCTGAAAGATCAGCAATTCATCGCGTGCGTTCACCGGGTCATTAAGGGTTACGCGGTCTTTGATGAGCTCCCCCTTCAGAAAAATATTCACATGTTTACGAAGCTGACCATTGTCTTCAATCAAATAGTTCAGCATTCCGGGATAGTGTTGCTCGATATTGGACAACGTTTCTCTTACGGAATCCCCGGCAATGTCGAGTTCCGTCAGGGAAGGAAAAAAACGTTTGAGCGCCGATGTAAACTTCACCCTGGCCATGATGGTGGATATTGCAGATTTTTAATCCTTACTTTGTTTAAAAATAGAATTTATTTGATTGCAAAGCTATTGAAAAAAATATGAAAGAATTGATACCCCAAATCCGTAAATGGGTAAACGAAAAAAAACCTTTCGCCATCGCCCGGGTCATCCAGACCTGGGGATCATCGCCCCGGCCGGTCGGGTCCGCATTGATCGTGTCAGCCGATATGGAAATGGCCGGCTCCGTAAGCGGCGGATGTGTGGAAGGGGCTGTCGTGAAAGAGGCCAGGGGGGTGATCGAAAGTCAGGGTGGAAAACGATTGACCTATGGAGTGAGTGACGATGAGGCCTGGTCGGTAGGACTAACCTGTGGTGGTCAAATTCAAGTCTATCTACAATCGTATCCCATTGAACGTTCCCAGGCTGACGTGTGGGCCACCCTTTTGGACCTACTTTCAGCGAATGCAAGTTGCATCCTGGTGACCGCCTTACGGGATGGTGAAAATAAGAACACCCTGATTGCGAAGGAGGGTAAAGTCATCGGCGCCCCGCTTCCGCCGACTGTGGAAAAACAGGCCATGTCAGCCCTTCTTAACAGAAGCCAGGCTTCCATTGAGGCTGACCAAACTCAATACTTTGTTCAGGTTTTTCCAAGGCGAAGTCAACTCCTCATAATAGGAGCCGCTCACATTACGGCCGACCTGGTACAACTGGCCCATTTTCACAATTTCGAGACCATCGTGATCGACCCCCGTGGCGCATTTGCCCGGAATACTCACTTTGCCGTACCCCCGGACCGGGTTATAGAAAAGTATCCATCGGAAGTGTTATCTGAATTTGACCTTGATGCCTACACGTATGCCGTGATTCTGTCTCACGATCCCAAAATAGACGACGATGCCCTGGCCATTTTGCTCCGCTCCGGGGTAGCCTACATGGGGGCCCTGGGAAGTAAGAAAACGCACGAGAAGAGAATTGAAAGGCTTAAACATGCCGGCTTCTCTGACGAGGAAATAAACAGGATCGAGGCACCCATCGGGATGGATATTGGCGCGCAGGGGGCGGGGGAGATTGCCCTTAGTATAATGGGATCCATCATTAGGGTGAAAAATCGGTGATCGGTGATCGGTGGATTTGGCTTTGGTAGGAAGTTGATCCAAGTTTGGCATTGTAAACCAAGATCAAGTGCAAGTCGTAATCGGTGATCGGTGATCGGTGGATTTGGCCTTGGTGGGAAGTTGGACCAAGTTTGGCGTTATAAACCAAAATCAAGTGCAAGAAGGTAATCCGTGATCGGTAATCGGTGGATTCGGCCTTAGTATTTAAGATCGTGGCCACACGATTAGTAAAATTGCATCCACCACCGATCACCGATTACCGATCACCACCTACCCCCCACTCACCGGCGGTATAATCACTATCTCATCCCGATCATGAAGAGCATAGGAATCACCTTCGTAACTCTCGCCCACGGCAAAAGAAAGCGATTTTAGTTTCGAAAATTCGGGATACTGCTGGAATAGTTTTTTCTTAAGCGAGGAAATGGTATCTCCTTCCGCCAGCTCAAATTCCAGTTGCTTGGATTGGAGTATGTCTTTCGCTATTCCGAATGCGATGAGATTGATTTTCATTGGGTGGAGACGGTAAAATTAGTCATTTGCCACTAAGACACGAAGACACTAAGGTTTTTAATTTTTTGCTCTTCGCATGGTTTAGTTTTTCCTCGTGTCTTTGTCCCTTCGTCGCAAACATAGGAGGCACAAAGACACTAATTTTTTTCATCGTCAGCATTCTGAATGTTTCGATTGTTTGGCAGGACACATTTTTACCTATATGTTTCCGGGCGCTTGTGTTTATGCGTTTAAATCCCTTAGTGTCTTTGTGTCCTTGTGGCAACAGCACTCGATTCCAAAAACCTCTTCATCTCCCTCCACGAAAGCAACACACAGTCGTAGCGCTCCGGAAAATCGTGTACGCCGGAAAATGCCAGGAAATCGTCTGATAAAATTACTTCCTTGCTCTCCAATTCCTTGTTGATGAACCGGAGGAATTGATCGCACAGTTCCAGGGCCTCCTTCCGGGACTTGCCTTCCAGGGTCTTGACCAGGATCGACGTCGAGGCTTTTGAAATGGCGCAGCCATATCCATGAAAATACAGCGCGTTCACCATTCGTTCATCGGAACCTATATAAACCTCAAAGCGGTCTCCGCAAATCGGATTATACGCCTTGATCGTATTTTTCACCTTCCCCGGTTTCTCAAAATGAAAGGGGGTTGCGCTGTGCTCTTTGATAATGGCAGAATACAACTTTTTCAAATCATCCTTCACGACCAGAATTTTTTAAGTTCAACCAACGCGGCAATTGTTTTATAAACATCATCCTGGGTATTGTAAATGGAAAAAGAAACTCTTACGGTAGCGGGAACGCCAATAGATTCGAGCAAAGGTTGAGCGCAGTGGTGGCCGGCCCGGACAGCAATATCGGAGGCCGCCAGAAAACCCGCCACATCATGGGGATGAATAGATCCGATCTGAAAGGAAATGATACTGCCGGAATTTTTTGGGCTCCCTACGCGTCTCGCATTCCCCAGGGATCGTAGCCCCTCCAGGAAATAGGTGCTCAACTCCCTCGTGTAACGGGTAGTTTCATTCATATCCAATTGCTGAATAAAATCGATCGCTGCTCCCAATCCGATTACGCCGGCAATGTTGGCCGTGCCAGCCTCCAGGTTGTGGGGATAATCCAAAAACGCCGTGTTGGAGAACTCCACATTCCTGATACCGCCTCCGCCATAATTCAGCGGGGAAATTTGCGGCGCAACCTCCTCTTTACAATACAAAACTCCCGTTCCCAGCGGACCAAACATTTTGTGCGCAGAAAAAACAAGAAAATCGGCGTCCCACTTTTTCACATCGATGGGATAGTGACCTACACTTTGCGCGCCGTCAATCAGAACGGGAATATTTTTCTTGCGCGCAGCGGCAATAATTTCTTCAACCGGGTTGATGGTCCCCAGGACGTTCGAAATGTGTGTTATCGCTACCAGCCGGGTCCTGTGGTTGAGCTGGGTACGTAGTTCTTTCAATACCAACTCGCCGTTCTCATCGACAGGAATAACTTCAAGCGTAGCCCCGGTTTCCTCACAAACTTGCTGCCAGGGAATAAGGTTGGAGTGGTGTTCCATAGCGGAAATCAGCACGTTATCGCCCTTCTTCAGGTTTTTCTTTAAATAGCCGTGGGCGATGATGTTGATCGATTCGGTAGCGCCTTTCGTGAATGCAATCGTTTTGGGATTGGACGCTCCAATCAGGCTGATGACTTTATTTCGCACTCCTTCATAGCGCTGCGTAGCGTGCGCAGAAAGCTCATAAAGTCCCCGGTGAACATTCGCATTTTCTTTTTCGTAAAAATCGGTGATGGCCCGGACCACGGTTTGGGGCTTCTGCGACGTGGCGGCACTATCGAGGTAGACCAACTCCGGCCGATGCGAAAAAATCGGGAAGAAGGATTTCAGGGATTTCAGCGGTAGTGTCATGGCAAACGACTTCGGGACGCTAAAGATAGCTCCTCCCCTGAACAAGATTGGCCTTTTTTGGTTTAAACTATTACCACTATTTTTGTTAATCTTACCGACGGAATGGCAGCAACACAGCTCTACGATAACCATGGCAGGCCCATCAACTATTTACGGTTGGCCGTCACCGACCGTTGCAACCTGCGCTGCTTTTATTGTATGCCCGAAGAGGGAATCCACTATCTGCCGAAAAAGGAATTGTTGACCTTCGAGGAGATCGAAAGGATGGTGACGATGATGGCGCAGCTTGGGATCACCAAAATCAGGCTCACCGGTGGGGAACCTTTTGTCCGGACAGACCTCATGCAGTTGATCCGGAAGATCGTTACCATCGACGGAATACGGGATGTACACCTTACCACGAACGGCGTTCTCACCGCCAAACACATTCCCGAGTTGAAGCGATTAGGCCTGGCGTCCGTTAATTTAAGCATGGATACCCTCGATCGAGACCGGTTCAGGCAGATCACGCGAAGGGATGAGTTTGATAAAACCCACGAGACGCTGCAAGGTTTGCTGGATCATGGAATACGGGTAAAAATCAACACGGTGGTCATGGACGGAAAAAATACTGAGGACCTCCTTCCCCTTGTGGAGCTAACCAGAAATCAGGCGATTTCTGTCAGGTTCATCGAAGAGATGCCATTCCACGGCGAAGGAAGTCATTATACCTCTCTGACCTGGACGTACAAAAAAATTCTGGAGCACATCCGGGCTCAATTTCCCAACATTCAAAAAATACAGGATCCGGAAAACTCTACTGCATACCATTACCAGGTTCCGGGATTCAAAGGAGACATCGGTATCATCGCTGCCTTTAGCCGCACATTTTGCGGATCGTGCAACCGCATCCGGTTGACCGCACAGGGTGTATTAAAAACCTGCCTGTACGACGAGGGTGTGCTAAATATCAAGAGCCTGATGCGGTCGGGAATCAACGATGATGAAATCAAAAAACAACTCTTACGCGCTTTTGCTAACCGGCCGAAAGATGGCTTTGAGGCGGAGTTGAGAAGGAAGGAACATTCTGTTTCTGAGTCCATGTCGACGATTGGGGGGTAGTGGGAGGTAATCGGTGATCGGTGATCGGTGGTGTGTCGATGGGACATAGCCAGAACCAACCGATGTATTTCTTTGTGTTCTATGTGTCTCCTTCGTGGACGTTGTGACCTTTTTCGTTCTGGTCAATCGCACTATTCCGTTTATGGAATAACCTAAATCGTTGATTGGAGGAATTCTTAGGCTATGGTTGTTTAGCTACTTTTAATCGGACAAAATAAATCGAGGTGAACGCCGCCAAAATTCCCGTAGTGAGGAAAAGAGTGGCTCCCCCCCAGGTATACCAGATCCACCCGGCGAGGACGCTGGCAAAGAGGGTACAAATACTTTGAAAGGCCGTATAGGTTCCGATGGCGGTGGCTACATCTTTCTCATGACTAATGTTGGCAATCCAGGCTTTCGCAATACTTTCGGTGCAGGCTGCATAAATCGCATATAGAAAAAATAAGAAACCATACCACCACCATCCTCCCTCTACGGCCATTCCACCGTACACGATGGCAAAAACAAGTAGACCCAGCGCCAATGTGTTTTTCAATCCCCACCGGTCGGCCAGCGCTCCCGCAGGATAAGCAACAATGGCGTAGATGAGATTATAAAAAATGTAAACTCCGATCACAGCAGGATCAGAAAGGCCCGAGTCTTTTATTTTCAATAGAAGGAATACATCGGAGCTGTTGATCAAGGCAAAGAACAGCAGGCCTGTTACCAATTTCCGATACGATGCCGGCGCCTGATTCCAGTATTTCAGGAATGAAAAAAAATGAGCTTTGTCGCTCCGAAGGAGTCTGGAGTCCTTCAGACCGGAGACCAACGGGCGGGTTGATTCCTTTAGCAGCAGCGTAAGGATAACCGCGGCGCAACCTGGAATAAATGCGATCAGGAACAGCAATCGATAGCCTCCCGGGTAGTAATAGAGGTACACCAGTGCTAAAGAAGGGCCAAGGAAGGCCCCTGCTGAGTCCATGGATCGATGAAATCCGAATATTCTTGCCTTTGTTTTTTCGGTCGCCTCGGCAGAAAGGATCGCATCGCGCGCTCCTGTGCGGATTCCTTTTCCTAACCGATCAAGAGTTCGGCAGAAAAAGATCCATGTGGGATAAATTGCAACGGCCAACAACGGTTTTGAGATGGCACTTAACAAGTATCCAAGCCGGACAAAGGGCACCCGCTTTCCCCGGATGTCGGACAGTTTTCCAAAATACCCTTTGCTAAGTCCGGCTGTTGCCTCCGCTACCCCTTCCAGCACACCGATCAGCAAGACGGAAAATCCGATAGACCGGAGAAAGACCGGCATGACGGGGTAAAGCATTTCGCTGGCGATGTCGGTGCATAAACTCACCAGGGAAAGGGTCCAGACGATCTTTGTAATAATTCCTTTATCCATGCGGGATAAATATAAAGTCTTAATTCTGAATGTTTGCTGAAGTTGTGGATGAGATCACCCACAACAGTAAAATGAATTGATTGCGCTTAACCCTGTCAGAAGTCCTGTCAACTAACCCGAATTCATTGTAATTTCGGCATCAGAAAAGCCTATCATTGACCCCACCTCCCAACCAAAAAAGGCGGATCGTTCCCTGCGATTTCCCCAAACAACGATGACAGAAAATAAAAAATTGATCGTAAGGATCAAACGTTTTTGGCGCATTCTCGGACCCGGTCTGATCACAGGAGCCAGTGATGATGATCCGTCAGGCATTGCCACCTACTCACAGGCAGGCGCCGGTTTCGGACTGGCTACGTTGTGGACGGCCCTCATTACATTTCCACTGATGGCCTCTATTCAGGAAATGTGTGCGAGGATAGGG
>WNFI01400666.1_pt1 | contig 10165 bp, 13 predicted proteins | sample 5400471 | NCBI WGS metagenome assembly WNFI01 (sample SAMN13153348, study PRJNA577476) | soil metagenome | isolation source: 100 cm saprolite on Douglas fir-dominated hillslope | place: USA:California | collected 2013-09-17 | reverse complement strand
AGCGCTTGCGATCCAAGGCAGGGCCTCTCGACCTTGCCGGCTACCAACGCGGGCCAGTGCCGGGAGGGTGAAGATGCCGGTATAGGGCCCCTCTCCGGGCGCGGAGACAACGGTCAGGGCTAGACCCAGCGCGCTGAGGTCGGAGTCGAGAGGGCGGCCAACCCGCTTCCGAACCAACCAGACGGCGACAGCTGCGACGGCGACCTGAAGTACGACTACCCCAAATCCGCCGCCAGCGGCTTCAGCTATACGCGGCCAGCCGGCTAGTGGGTAAAAGCTCAGGCTGTGAATGTAGTCGGCCGGCCAGCTAGGGTCGATCCAGGTCGTGACCCCCACCAATAGACCGATGACCGTGAGCCCGGAGCACAGTGTTCGAATGAGGCGTCTCGGAGAGCCCCACGTACCGACAACCAGCATCGCGATAACCGGTAGGGCGTTAGTGAACCTGATCAGGGCCACTGCCGCCGCGGCCCCGACAAGGTACGACCGGTCGCGCCGCTGGGCCCAAAGGGCGAGGCTGAGAGCCAGCAACCCGATCGCGCTGAAGAGGTGGTCGGTGACAAGCGCGTGTACGGCTGGTAGGGAGATCAGGACGGGCCAGAGGGCGATCCGGACCCCGCGCTCGCCCTCTTGCCAGAGCCACAGCGCCAGCCCCAAGGCGGCAGCCACCAGGCAGCGTCCGGCGATCGCCGCCACCGGATCTGGGAGGAGCGCCAGAGGCACAGCCACGAGCTCGAACGGAGGCGGGTAGCCGGTGGTGTTGCCGTCGACGTACCACTGATGCAGCGAGCCCATGAGGATGGCGCGCGCAGCCTCGAGGTGGTTGCGCATCTCCCACGGCTCGGTGAGTCGCCAAAACTGGTGCTGGGCAGATTCCGGGCTGCTGGACTGCAGCAATACCACGCTACCAGCCGCGGCCAGCGATAGGAAAAGGAATCGGAGCCACCACCCTCTCATCGCTGTGCCGACGCCGCGCGCTACATTGCCCGTTTCAGCTCCCAAGTTGCACCAGCAAGAAGCCCACGGCCATGGTCATCAGCATCCAGGCGATCGGCCGCGGTAACCCGGGCCAGAGTGGCAGCGGGCGCTGCCGCCACAGTGGCCACAGGTAGGCGAGGCCCCAGGCGGTTTTGCTCGTCTCATTCAAGAACTCGGCCCACCAGTCGATGTGCTGATCGGTGGGCACGTTGTAGTGGAAGCCGCTTAGCATCCAAACGAGCCAAAGCGCTCCCACCAGCACCAGCCAGCGCCACTCCACCCCGACGAATAGGCTGACCGCGGCAACCACGGCCACCGATCCGGGGATTGGCCAGCCGATCGGGCGCCCCGCAAAGTGGTAAATGGTGAACTGCCAGGCGGCTTCGAAACCCGCGATCCACGCTAGGGCGGCGAGCACGCCATGCAGTGGCCGGCGCCGAATCACGCCAACGAGCAAAAGCAAGGCCGCCATCACCACAGTGCTCGTGCGCTCCTGGCGACCCGGAAAAAAGATCATGGCTCAACTTCCGAGGTGCGTGTCATAGCCAGGATTGCGTACGGGAGACTGTCATTTCAGCGGTCATTTTGATCGGCGGGTCAACAGGTGGGACCCGTTAGGCTATCGCCAATTCCCAGGCGCCGTTGGTGACGATCAATGAGAACGGCCTCGCGGAATGTCAAAGAACGCTGCATCGACACGACTCCGTCCCCAGTGGGATGCTGATGTGATCGCAGGCCTGCTGATCATCGCCCTGCTGGCCGACTTTCTTCTCACGGAGACGGATTTTGTTTTCGCGGCCCACAACGCTAATTGCGCTGACCGTCACTTGAAGGCACCCGTACACTTCGGGCATCAGCAGGCCGGACCGGGACAGGATCCGCTCCCTCTATGACCGCGAGGCGGCGCGATATGACGGACCCATCACCGAGCGGATGGCGCTGCGGGCCCGGATCCGGATCGGCCGCCTGGTGGAGGGTCGGGTCCTGGAAGTCGGTATCGGGACCGGTCTCAACCTGCCGCACTATCCGGCTGGCACCGAGGTGACCGGGATCGACCTCAGCCCGAAGATGCTGGCAATCGCCCGGCGACGGGCCGCCGACCTCGACCTCAAGGCGGACCTCCGCGAGATGGACGCCGAGGCGCTCGACTTCCCTGATCAATTGTTCGACAGCGTCGTCTAGTCGCTGTGCCTGTGCACGATTCCCGACCCGGTTCGCGCTCTCCAGGAGGGATTGCGCGCGGCGCGTCCGGGCGCCCGCATGATCTTTTTTGAGCACATCCGGTCCAATGTCCTGCCGGTCGCACTCCTCCAGGAGCTGATCAATCCGCTGATGGTGCGGCTCCTTGCCGATCATTGGAACCGGCGGACCCTGGACGTGGTCCAGGCGGCCGGGATCGAGCTCGATATCGTTCGGCGCGCCTGGTTGGGAATCTTCGTCCTCGCCGCCGGGCGATCGCCACGGGCCGCAGTCGGCTGAGCGACCAGCACTCGCCATGGTGACGATCGACGACGTGCGTCAGTTTGCGATGACACTGCCCCGCACAACCGAGGCGCTGGTTGCCGGCCGCGTCAAGTTCCGCGTCGGGCGCCTCGTCTACCTGTCCTTCTCACGTGACGGCCAGGTGATGGGTTTCGCGTTTCCGAAGGAAGAGCGGGATTGGCTCGTCGGCGGGACTCCGGACAAGTTCATGCAGCCGCACCAATCCGACCTACGGTACAACTGGGTTCTGGCCCGGATGTCGGCAATTGACCCAACCGAGATGCGCGAGCTCGTGATCGACGCCTGGCGGATGGCCGTTCCCAAGAGCGTCGCGGCCGCCTACTCGTAACTGCTCGACGGGCCGACACATTCTCGACACAGATGAGCGGTAGCCTCGCGGAGATATGAAATACGACTACCTGGTCCGGCGACCATTCGAGATCGTCGCGCGGCGGCCCTACCTGTGGTTGCTGGGCTTTCTCGCCGGCACCGCGACAACCTTCAACTTCACGAGTGGTGGCACGAACTACGGCCATCCCGCCACTGCCGGCAACTACCACGGACCCAGCTGGGCCGTCCTGCAGAATGTTTGGCACGACAACTGGGAGTCGATCGTCGGCATCCTCGCATTGTTCGTGGTCATCTTCATTGCGATGTTCGTCCTCGGCTGTATCGCGACAGGCGGGGTCATCCGCGCCGCGGTCGAGCACGATGCTGGCAACGAGTACGCGTTGGGCAAGGCGTGGCGCGCGGGCTATGCGACCGGCTGGCGAATCGCCGGCCTGAGGCTGCTCACCTTCCTCCTCGCAATCGTGCCCGGATTCCTGGTCGGCTCCCTGGTCTTGGCGGCGGTCGCCGGAGCGATGAGCTCAGCCGCGGCCGCATTCGGCTTCGGGCTGCTGGCAGCGGCGGCCTTCCTGGTCTCCACAGCGTTCTGGCTCGCTCTCGTCCTCGCATTCCAATTCGCCCAGCGGCTCGTGGTGCTCGAAGATGGCAACGTGGCTCAGAGCCTGAGCACAGGCTTTCGGATGATTCGATGGCACTTCAAAGAGGTCGCCCTTGGCTGGCTCATCTTGATGGCCCTGTCGATTGGGGTCGGAATCGCTGTTGCGATCCTCGCCGTTGCGGTCGCAATCCCGGGCGTGGCGCTAGGCGTCGGAGGGTGGGCGGTCGGCGGTATGACGGGCGCGATCGTGGCGGGCTCCTTCGCGGCGGTCTTTTTCGTGGGCATCCTGCTGATTGCGACCGGCGCCGCTTCGGCCTACTCGTCGGTGTACTGGACCCTACTGTTCCGGAGCGTCCGCTCACTGCCGGCGCCCGCAGCGCGGGGCGCGATAATCCGGACGGCCTGACGCTCCGTTTCAGACTTGCCCGGTCCACCGGGGTCAAAATTGGCGGGGATGGATGGGGTCGACCGCTATGACTGAGCCTCTTGGGATTGGCGTAGTCGGCTGCGGCACGGTGAGCGAGCCGTACATGCAAAACATGAGCAGCTCGCCACTGTTGAAGATGGTGGCCTGCGCCGACGAGGTGCCGGAGCGAGCAAGGGCGCGGGCCGCGGAGTTCGCGGTGCCCAGGGCCTGTACCGTCGAGGAGCTGCTCGCCGACCCCACAGTGGAGCTTGTGGTCAACCTGACCATCCCCACCGCGCACGTCGGCATCAATCTGGCCGCTCTCGCAGCCGGCAAGCATGTTTATTGCGAGAAACCGCTGGCCACCACCCGCGCGGACGGCCTGCGCATCCTGGAGGCAGCCGAGGCAAGCGGCCTCACTGTCTCCGGTGCGCCTGACACCGTGCTCGGCGCAGGAATTCAGACGTGCCTTCGGCTGCTCCAGAAGGGAGAGCTGGGAGAGCCGCTGGCCGCATCCGGCTTCGTCCTCAGCCGAGGCCCCGAGAACTGGCATCCGAACCCCGCGTTCTTTTACCAAGCAGGTGGGGGCCCGATGTTCGACATGGGACCCTATTACCTCACGACGCTGGTTTGCCTCCTGGGTCCGGTCCGGCAGGTGACCAGCATGGCAAGGATCCTCTACCCGGAGCGGACGCCTGATACCGGGCCGCATAAGGGGGAAACGTTCAAGGTCAGCACACCGACCTTTGTGGCGTGTCTGATCGAGTTCGAAGGCGGTGCCCAGGCGACCCTCCTCACCAGCTTCGGCATCTGGGGTGCCGACCTCCCTTACATCCAGCTGTACTGCGCCCGCGGCATCTTGGGAGTGCCCGACCCCAATACATTCGCCGGTCCGGTCAGGGTCCGGTCCCATGACGATGAGAAGGGCTGGCGTGAGGTCCCGCTTCGTTACCACCACACCGATGCCCGCAAGAACTGTCGCGGCCTCGGTGTGGCCGAAGCCGCCCTTGCCATTCGCGAGGGGCGACCGCCGCGGCTCTCGGGGGAGCTCGCTTACCACGTGCTGGACGTGATGGAGTCGATTGTGGAGTCCTACGAAAGCGGTCGCCATGTAACGGTGCGTAGCACCTGCCGTCAACCGCCGGCGCTGCCGCTCAAGACCGGCCTGGAGGTGGCCCCGTGATCGCAGCGCAGCTGTACACCCTTCGCGATCAACTCCAGGCTCCGTCTCGCGTGGGCGGCGTCCTGGGCCAGCTGCGCGAGATCGGCTATCGCGCAGTCGAGGTGGCAGGCCTCGGGCCCGGTGTCGCGGAGCGCTTCGATCAAGAGCTGGCGCGAGCTGACCTGACCGCATGCGCGGCCCATGCCCCGCTGGAACGCCTGACCGGTGCCCTCGCCGCCGTTGCCGCCGAATGCCGGGAATGGGGTTGCCGGTACGTGGTCGTCGCGAGCCTGCCCAACGAGTACCGGTCCGCGGCCGGCCTCAAACGCTTTGCCCGAGAAGCCGACGACATCGCCCGCGACCTACAACCGTTCGGCTTGAAGCTCGCATACCACAATCACAGCTTCGAGCTTGAACGCTGGGATGGGCAAACCGCGCTGGAAGCGCTCTTCGGAGCGGCGCCGACGCTGCAAGCTGAGCTCGACACCTACTGGCTTCAGTACGCTGGGGCGAACCCGCGAGTGCCGATCGTCCACTTGAAAGACATGGCCGTTGTCGGAGGCAAGACGGTGATGGCAGAGGTCGGGGAGGGCAACCTCGACTGGGCTCGAATCCTGGATGCATGCCGCATCGCAGGGACCGAGTGGCTCGTGGTGGAGCAAGACGAGTGCCGGCGCGATCCCATCGAGAGCCTGGAGATCAGCTTCAGCAACCTGACGACGCTGATGACCGAAGCCGGAAATGAGTCTTGACGATGCACGGCCACGATGTCGATCGCTTCAACCACTGGGCAGGCACTTACGACCGACACTGGATGCAGCGCATCATCTTCCGGCCTATCCAACGAACGGTCCTATCCCTGGCCTCAGAGCAGGTCGGCCGCCCAGGCGCAATCCTCGACGTCGGATGTGGCACGGGGAAATTGCTCAAATCTGCGGAAGCTCGATTCCCAGGCGCAAAGCTTGTCGGCGTCGATGCGGCGATCGAGATGGTGAAGTACGCGGAGATGTCGAATCCAGCCGGCACCATTCATTTCCAGCAAGCCATGGCCGAGGAGTTGCCTTTTCCGAACGCATCGTTTGACCTGGTGTTCAGCACGATGACGTTTCACCATTGGTCGAATCAGACCAAAGGCATCGCCGAGGTGGCGAGAGTCTTGACTCCGGGCGGACGGTGGCTGCTCGCCGACTTCGTCGCGTCGGGATTCATGAGCCCAGTTCGCAGACTCCTGACGCGGCATCAGTTCCCTGAGAGAGCCGCTCTCGGAAGCATGCTCTCGGGTGCTGGACTGAAGGTTGTCGCCGATCGACGAATCCGACGCCTCGCTGGTCAAATCGCCGTCATGGCGATCGGGGCCGAGTCTTGAAGGTCCATTTCGAACTCAAGTCCACGCTGGCGCCCGAGGCAGTGCTGGCCGCCATCACCGACTTCGGGTCGAGCCGGTCCGACGTCTGGCCCAATATCGACAGCGCCCACTTCAAGGTCCACAGTCAAGGGCCCGGGTGGGCGGAGGTCACCGAAGGCAGCTCGGTGGCCGGTGGCGTCTGGGAACGTGAGCGATACAGCTGGGATGCCACCACTCGAACGGTGGCGATCGAGACCCTCGACTCGAGCACCTGGGGCCGGGGCAGCCGCTGGGACTACCGACTCACCCCCGGCGCGGACGGAGGTACGACGATCGAGGTGACTGTAGTTCGCAACGGCAAAGGCTGGAGGGGCCGCCTGCTTGGCATCGGCCTATCGGTCGCGGGCGACGGCATGCTTCGCTCCCAGATGGCGCAGGCGCTGGCCCGCGCACCAGGTCTTTGACCCAAACCGCCCCACCCTACGTATGAATGGATAACGCCGGCGGCGCGTTGATGGGCCGGGTCCAAGCCGTCTTCGCCTCCACCGATGCCGACGTCTTGAACTTCGGCAATGCAGCTGTGGGCGCGGAGCGTATCGGCATCGCGTTCTACTCCAACGCTCTCGGGGCCCCGACTGAGTTCGGCGTCCCGGGCGACCAGGCCAAAGGGAATCTCCTCAGCTCTGCCCACCGCGTCTACTTCAACGCCGCGCGCAACCAGGAAACGTCCCACCTCGGCACCTTGCAGAGCCTCGGCCTCGGCTTCCCCAAGACCGTGTTCAGTTTTCCAGCCGGCACTTTCGACAGCGCCTCCAACATGTTGGCGTTCGGTGAACAGCTCGAGGACATCTTCATCGGCGCCTACCTCGGCGCGGTCAAAGCCGCGGCGGCGGACTTCGATGCGCTCGGCACCTTCGTAGCCGAGGCGGCGGCTCAGATCATGGGCATCGAGTGCGAGCACCGAGTCCTGATCCGCGACATCGCGGGGCTCAACCCGCCCAATGACCGCTTTTACGAGGGCGACGTCGCAGCGCCGCCTAGCGGTGTCCTCGGCGACACCGGCGTCCGCTCCGCCGTTTACGGCACGGGCGATGCCGCGGTGGCGGCCCTGCTCGCGCTGGGAGTCACCCCCGTCAGCTGACGCTCTTCAAGCTTGGGCGGGACGACGCGTGGATTCGCGTCGTTCCGCCAAGCTATTCCATATGAAGCTCTACGGCGAGCTCGCGGATTGGTGGCCGGTCTTCTCGCATCCTCGGGAATACCGGCGCGAGGCGGCTCACATCGCGCGGGTCCTCCGCAAGTCGACCAAGCCGGCACCCCGCACTGTGCTCGAGCTGGGTTCAGGCGGAGGCAACAGCGCATTCCACCTCAAGGCGCATTTCGCGATGACCCTGGTGGATCTTTCGCCTCAGATGCTCTCGGTGAGTCGGAAGCTCAACCCACAGTGCGAGCACGTCAAGGGCGACATTCGCACGCTGCGACTCGGCCGCACCTTCGACGCGGTGTTCGTTCATGACGCGATCTGCCACATGACGACCGAATCTGATCTGCGGGCGGTGATGCAAACCGCATACGAGCACTGCAGGCCTGGTGGCGCCGCGCTCTTTGTCCCGGACTTTGTGCGCGAGACGTTTGTCGACGGCACTGATCAAGGAGGAACCGATTCCCCACCTAGAAGGCTGCGCTATCTGCAATGGGTGTTCGATCCCGACCCGACCGACACGACCTACCTGGTTGACTTCGCGATCTTGCTGCGCAACCAAAAAGGCGAGGCCCACGTGGTGCACGATCGCCACCTTCAGGGTCTGTTTCCGCGCACACGATGGCTGCAGCTGATGCGCGAAGTGGGATTCAAGGCCGTCGTGGTCAAAGACGATGAAGTTCGAGACCTCTTCCTTGGATTTCGCCCGTCGCAGTCTCCGAATGGAGCCAAGCGCAAGAATTTGTCTTGATGAATCATGCGAATTCCCATTGACAGAAGTGGGCCGGTTCGAGTATCACAATGATTTGAAAGCGAAGCTGCTCATGGTTGCCATCACAGAGGCAACCACCCGATGAGTGGCAGACCCTTTCGAGAAATGCATTGGGACCCGCCAAAACTTTCATCGGGTCCGAAATAGAGTCAAGGAGGTACACCATCATGGCCGCGAAGAAGAAGGCTGCTAAGAAGCCTGCTGCCAAGAAGAAGGCCGCCAAGAAGNNNNTGGGAAGCTGGACTGTGGTTGGTCCTGAGCGTCAAGAATCCCTCGTCGTCGAGGTCGTCCTCGAGGGCATGACTAAGCCAACGGGGCAGGGCCATTGACAGGCCGGTCAAGGCCGTTACTATATTCCCGTAACCGGTTCCGTAACCGGTTCCGGGAGATACTCGATTGAATGAGGCAGGGCACCGGAGAGTGGACAAGCGGCCGACCATCAATGACATCGCCAAGCGCGCGAGCCTGTCCAAAGCCAGCGTCTCCCGCGCTCTCAACGGAAAGCAGGACGTCGATCCCGGAACACGCAAACGGGTCCTCAAGCTGGCCGCGCAGATGGGTTACGTCCCAAGCGCCAGCGCGCGGGCCCTCAGCAACGGCCGTTCGAACCACCTCGGCCTCCTCGTCCCCACGCTGACCTGGCCGTGGATCCTGGAGGTGCTTCGTGGCGTGGCGGCGGAGGTTGAACCATCCGGCTACTCGTTGATCCTCTACACGACCACAGACGGAGAGGACTCCGAGCGCGCGTTCATGTCGCAAGTCGTTCCCGCCGGCGCTGTTGACGGTCTCGCGCTGGTCATCCCGTTCGGGATGCTCGCCTATATCGAGGGGCTCGCCAGAGGCGGACTGCCCGTCGTGGTCGTTGATGACCGCGGCCATTATCCGGATCTTCCAACTGTCGCCACGACCAACGTCGAAGGAGGCCGGGCGCTTCGAGAGGCGGGCTTGCGACTCGATCCCCGGCGGGTCACAGACTCGGACTTCAAGGAAGAAGGCGGCGCTTCCGCGATGAAGAAACTCTTGGCGGCGGACCCTCGACTGGATGCCGTCTTCGCGGCCAACGACGTGATGGCTTTCGGGGCCATGCGCGCCCTTCGGAATGCCGGTCGGCGCGTCCCTGACGACGTCGCTGTGGTGGGCTTCGATGACATCCCCGCATCCGCGATGACCCATCCACCATTGACGACCGTCCGGCAGCCGTTGTATGAGATGGGGCGGACCGCCGCCTCCATGGTCATGGCGGCTGTGAGAGGGGAATCGATCGCGAAACGGACCGAGCTGCCCACCTCGCTCGTCGTCCGCGACTCCAGCGGTGTAACGGCATCGCAACGCACGTGATGCAGGACGAGTGAATCCGAACCTCGAACAACTCCTCGAGCGCATGACGCTCGTCGAGAAGATCGGACAGATGACCCAGGTCGATGTCAAAAGTCTTCAGGAGGGAGCAGTCCGCGAGTTCGGCATAGGTTCCGTGCTCAGTGGCGGCGGAGGTAACCCCACACCCAACAATCCGGCAGCGTGGGCCGAGATGGTTCGCCGGGTCCAGGCTGATGCGCTGGAGAGCAGGCTTGGCATTCCACTTCTCTACGGCGTGGATGCGACTCACGGCCACAGTAATTTGCGTGGAGCCACCATCTTTCCGCACAACGTCGGCCTCGGCGCCACGCGCGACGCGGACCTGGTGGAACGAATTGGGCGAGTCACCGCCAGCGAGCTGCTGGCGACCAACGTTCACTGGACATTCGCTCCCGCGGTCAGCGTGCCGCAGGACATCCGATGGGGCCGCACGTACGAGGCCTTCAGCCAGGACCCGGCGGTTGTCTCAGCCCTTGGTGCGGCTTACGTTCGCGGATTGAATGAACCCGGCGAGTTC
>WNFI01076135.1_pt1 | contig 10165 bp, 11 predicted proteins | sample 5400471 | NCBI WGS metagenome assembly WNFI01 (sample SAMN13153348, study PRJNA577476) | soil metagenome | isolation source: 100 cm saprolite on Douglas fir-dominated hillslope | place: USA:California | collected 2013-09-17 | reverse complement strand
CTCGTAGATGGTGACCACGTTCGGGTGCTGGAGCTTGGCCGCGGCCCGGGCCTCACGCTGGAAGCGGGCGAGGGTTTCCTGGTTGGCGAGCAACCCCGGGGCCACCGTCTTGAGGGCTACGAAGCGGTCGAGCACGGGATCTCGGGCGCGGTAAACCTTACCCATGGCCCCCTGGCCCAGTTCGGCCAGGATCTCGAACTTGCCGATGGTGGTCAGCCGGCCTCCTTCCCAGAGCGGTCCCGACGGGTGCTTATGATAAGCGCTTGGGTGCCCGGACGTTGGGAGCGCCTTCAGGACCAGAGGGCACCCACGAGCTCCCGCCCGTAGGCCTCGATCCGCCATCGGCGCAGCCCCGCAACCGTCTCGAGCTCCGCGGTCTGGCGGGGGGCCGCCTCCGCCAAGCGGTCGATGAGTCGCTGGGGCAGGACGACCGAGACGTCGAGCTGCACGCGGGCCGCCTCGCGGGTCCGCCAGGCCTTGAGGCGCTCCACCCGCCGCCTGACGTCCTCGGGGACCTGCGGTCGCCGGGTGGGAGGAAGGACGACGAGCTCCCCCTCCGGGAGCCCCAAGGCACGCCCTACCGCCGCGAGCAGGGCGCCCGACTGATCCCTAAGGCGGGGGAGAACTCCCCGCACTGCACCGAGCTCGGCGAGCGTGCGCGGGGCCTTTTCCGCGAGGGAGAGCAACGCCTCGCTGTCCAAGATCTTGAAGGCGGGGATGTCGGTGGACGCCGCCCGCGCCTCGCGCCAGGCCACGAGCTCGCGGAGCACGGCCAGCCCCCGCGGGGGCAGGCGTCGCGCCCCCTTGATCCTGAGGTAGCCCTCGGGCTCCGGGCCCCGGCGCGCGGGGGGCAGCGCCGCCACCGCCGCGCACTCCTCGTCCACCCAGTCCAGGCGGCCGAGGGAGCGCAGCCGCTCCGCCAAACGCTCGCGCAGGACCAGAAGATGTTGGACGTCGGCCAGGGCGTAGGCCTCCTGCTGGGGGGTGAGCGGCCGCCGCGACCAATCGTCCTTCTGGCTCTCCTTGGACAGGGCCACGCCCAGCTCCTTGCGGGCGAGGGCCTGGAGGCCGATCTCGGGGAGGCCCAGGAAGCGCGCTGCGATCATGGTGTCGAAGAGGGAGGTGAAGGTAAAGGAGAAGTCGCGCTTGAGGGTGGTCACGTCGTAGTCGGCGCCATGGAGGACCTTCACGACGGTCGGGTCGGCCAGGACGGCCCCCAGGGGCGCGAGTTCCGTCACGGCCAGAGGGTCGATGAGGCAGGCGTCCCCCTTGTCGGTGGCGAGCTGGATCAGGCACACCTTTTCGAAGTGGTGGTGGAGGCTGTCCGACTCCGTGTCGAGGGCCAGCGCGCGGCACCCCCCGAACGAGGAGACCAGCGCCGAGAGTTCACGGGGGGTTTGGATCCAGCGGACCACGAGCCAGAGTATAGCGGCAGGCTACCGCGCCCGGCCTCCCGGCGCCCCCCGGAGGGTTCAGCCCTTCTTGGTCGGGTCGAGCGTGGCGAGGAGCTTGGCCAGGTCGTCGGCGTGCTGCTCCTCCATGGCCAGGATCCCCTCCATCATCCGTCGGGAGGTGACGTCGTCGTCGCCCAAGTACCTCACGATCTCCGCGTAGGAGTCGATGGCGATCCGCTCCGCGACCAGGTTCTCCTTGATCATGTCCACCAGCGTTTCCCCCTCCTTGTATTCGGAGTGGCTGCGGGTGAGCATCCCTTCCGGGTTGAAGTTGGGCGCGCCCCCCAGCTGCGTGATACGCTCGGCGATCTGGTCGGCGTGGCCCTGCTCCTCGTTCGCGTGCTCCAGGAACTCCGCGGCCACGGCCTGGGCGTGGATCCCGACGGCCATGAAGTAGTGGCGCTTGTAGCGGAGCACGCAGACGATCTCGGTGGCCAGGGACTCGTTGAGGACGCGGATGACGGTCAGGCGGTCGGCCTTGTAGCCCTCGGTTACCGCTCCGTTCTCGATGTGCTTTCGGGCCCGCTCGCGCAGGGTCTTGAGGTCGGTTATGAATTCTTTCGCCATGGGCACCTCCGGACCCGATCTTACCCCGCCCGCCGGGGAAGGCGGCGCGTCGCGGGCGGCCGGGGTCGACCGAGCCTCTCCGCGGGGCGGAGAGCCCCGGGGCGAGGTCGGGCGCGGCCAAAAGGGGGCAACGGGCCCTGAGCGTGAAAGGGAGGCGGGGACGGGCGGAGGGACCCGGGAGGCTGTAACGATGGGCGGCCGTCCCCGTCCAAGTACGGGGAGGTTCGCCGAGGGCAAGGGCTTTCGGGATCCCCGGGGAGTATTAGCGTGAACGAAAATGTGCGCGTGCTAACGAGCGAGAACTGGGAAGCGGAGGTCCTCGGGTCCAAGGAGCCGGTGCTCGTAGACTTCTGGGCCGTCTGGTGCCCCCCCTGCCGGATGATTGCTCCCACCATCGACGCCCTGGCCGTGGAGTATGCGGGCCGGGTCAAGGTCGCGAAGGTGAACGTGGACGAGAACGAAGAGCTGGCCGCCCGCTACGACATCCGATCGATCCCCACCCTCCTCGTCTTCCGGGAGGGGAGAGTGGTGGACCAGCGGGTGGGGGCGCTGCCGCGATCAGAGCTGGTTCCTCTCCTCGACCGCCAGCTCGTCGCCGCGCCGGTCCGCGGCTAATGGATCCGGGCGGGGCCCCTCCCGAGCCGTCTCGGCGAGAGGCCCTGTCCAAGGCTCTCCTTCAGGAAGGCGACCGCTTGTACGCCCTGGCCCTACGCATCACCCGCGACCCCGACCTGGCCGCGGACGCCGTTCAGGAGGCCTTTGCCACGGCTCTGGAACGGGAGAACGACTTTCGCGGTGAGTCGAGCCTGGCCACCTGGCTCCACCGGATCGTGTACACGAAGTCCATCGACCTGCTTCGCAAGCGCGGTCGGGAGGGCCCCCTGCCGGAGGATGATCCGGAGGGGCGGGCGCCGCAGAGCGAGGACCCGGGCGCCCCCTCCTGGGCCCGCCCCCCAGACGCGCTCCTCCTGGGGAGAGAGACCCGCGCCGCCTTGGATATGGCCCTGGGCGCGCTCACGCCCGTGCAGCGGGCGATCTTCGAGCTCAAGGAGGTAGAAGAGCGGCCGACGGAGGAGGTGGGGGCAATACTGGGGATGCCGCCGGGCACCGTGCGTGTTCACTTGCACCGGGCGCGCCTGAAGCTGCGGTCCCTTCTCGGCGAGCACTTCCGGCGGGGGCGGACATGACCTGTGACGAATTGCTGCGCTGGTTGACCGAATTCGCGGAGGGGGCCTTGCCCCCAAACCTGTGCGAGGAGGTGCGGTCCCACCTTAAGGACTGCTCGTCCTGCTCCGAGCTCGATCGGGACCTCGCGGATCTGGCCCGTCTGTGCCGGGAGTGCGACCCGCCGAGGCTGCCCGCGGATCTCCGGCGGCGTTTGGAGGACCGGATTCGGGTGTGGACGGCGCGAGGGTAGCCACGCCGGAGAGCTGAACCTGCTAATCCGCTCCGCGGGAGCCAGGCCCTTGGTCGCCCTCTCCGCTCCCCTCCTGCCGCTTGGCCTCGTCCCAAAGGCCGTCCATCTCCTCTAGGCTGGAATCCGCGGGCCTCTTGCCCCGCGCGCGGAGCCGCTCCTCTACAAACCGAAAGCGGCGCCGGAACTTCCGGTTGCCGGCCTTGAGGGCGCTCTCCGGGTCCGCCCCCAGGTGACGGGACAGGTTCACGATCACGAACAGGAGGTCCCCGATCTCCTCGCCCACCGCGGCCGGGCCCGCCCCCGCGGCGATTGCCTCCTTCAGTTCTCCCACCTCCTCCTCCAGCTTGGCGAGGACGGAGGTGACGTCCGGCCAATCGAAGCCCACCCGGGAGACCTTGGTCGTCATCTGGAAGGCCTCCATTGTCGCGGGCAAGCTCCGGGAGACGCTGTCCAGCATCGAGGCGTCGCTGGCCTTGCCTTTCCGGGCGCGCTCCTCCTCCTTGATGGCTTCCCAGTTGCGGAGGACCTCACCCGGCGTGGCGGCGGGATGGTCGGCGAAGACGTGGGGGTGGCGGTGGACCATCTTCTCGAAGACGCGTTCGATGACGTCTGCGATCGTGAAACGACCTCCCTCGGTGGCGAGTTGGGCGTGGAACACCACCTGGAGCAGGAGGTCTCCGAGCTCGCCCGCCAGCTCCTGGTCGTCCCGGCGGTCGATGGCCTCCACCACCTCGTAGGCCTCCTCCAGGGTCATGGGTTTCAAGCTCTCGTGGGTCTGCTCCCGGTCCCAGGGGCAACCCCCGGGGGCCCGCAGACGGGCGATGAGTTGGACGAAGCGGGCGAAGGCATCGCCGGCTTCCTTGAGCGGGGGTTGGTTCATGACGCCCGTATTATCCACGAGCCCCCGGTCCGTCGGTGCGATACTGGGGCATGATCATTCCCGGGCACTCGTCGGACCGGTTACCCGAGGTGCGCACCCTGTTTACCGAGTACGCCGAGAGTTTGGGGTTCGATCTGTGCTTCCAGGACTTCGACCGAGAACTCCGCGACCTGCCGGGGGAGTACGCGCCGCCCACCGGCTCCCTGCTCCTCGCCGTGGGCGAAAGGGGGGCGGAGGGCTGCGTGGCTCTACGCCGCCTCGACGTCCAGACCTCGGAGATGAAGCGCCTCTATGTGCGGTCCGAGGCCCGCGGCTCCGGCCTCGGCCGGCTTCTGGCCCTCGCCATCATCGCGGAGGCGAGAGGGATCGGCTACCTCCGGATGCGGCTCGACACCGTGCCGTCGATGAAGGGAGCCATCGGCCTCTACCAGAGCCTGGGCTTTCGGAGGATCGCGCCCTACCGGCCGAACCCCATCGAAGGAGCGCTCTTCATGGAATTGAACCTAGCCGATAGCGGCGCGGGTGGGGGCACAATAGGGGAATGAAGCTCCCCTTGTACCATCTCGACACCTTCACCGGCCGGGTGTTTGCCGGCAATCCCGCCGCGGTCGTGCCCTTGGAGCGGTGGCTAGACACCCCCACTCTCCAGGCCATCGCGGCCGAGAACAACCTCTCGGAGACCGCGTTTCTTGTGGGAGGGGGCGGCCAATACGAGATCCGCTGGCTCACCCCCGCCACCGAGGTGGATCTCTGCGGGCACGCCACGCTGGCTTCGGCCCACGTTGTCATGACCAAGCTGGAGCCGGGGTCCAAATCGGTCTCGTTCCAATCCAAGAGCGGGCCCCTCGTCGTCACCCGGGACGAGGACCTCTTGGCTCTCGATTTCCCGGCCCGGCCTCCCCAACCCCTTCCCGTCTCCGAGGCCCTGGTCATGGCCCTCGGCCGGAGGCCGCGCGAGGTCTGGACGGCCCGCGACGTCATGGCCGTCTTCGATGGGGAGGAGGATGTCCGGTCTCTCCGGCCCGACCGGGACCGGTTGGGCGAGCTCGAGTGCTTCGGGGTGATCGCGACCGCCCCCGGCCACGAGGTCGACTTCGTCTCGCGCTTCTTCGCCCCCCGTCAGGGCGTCCCTGAGGATCCGGTAACGGGCTCGGCCCACTGCACCCTGGTGCCTTACTGGGCCCGGCGCCTGGGCAAGCCTCGGCTCCATGCTCTCCAGGTCTCGGCGCGGGGGGGTGAGCTCCACTGCGAGGACCGGGGTGACCGGGTCAAGATCGCGGGGAGGGTCGTCCCGTACCTAGCCGGGACGATCGAGATCTAGGCTCGAAGCCGCGAGGTCAGTTCCCGCGCAGGGGCAGCCGGCGCACCTGGCCCGTACCCACTTCCTCGAGGTCCACGGACTCGAAGCCGATGCGGGCGATCCGGTAGCGGTTAGCCAAGAGCTCCCCGGTCTGGCCGGTCAGGACCTCGTTGCGATCCGTGAGGAGGACCGCCACTCGCAGCCCCCGGGCGTTCTCGAGGGAGCCGATGTAGCGGAGACTCAAGGGCGGGAGATGCGGAGAGGGGAGGCGGGCCAGATCGATGACCGGCAGCTCCTCCCCGGCCGGAGGCGTGGACGCGTGCGGCTCGGGGGGAGACGCGTCGCGCAGCCAAAGGGTGAGCCCTGCGGCCAAGACGAGGACCAATAGGCCCCCCAAGACCGCGTTCCGCCGCGTCAACTCGGAGGCCGCTCCGCGCCCCCGCCGGGGCGCTCGCTCCCGCACTCCCTCCCGCGCATGCTCAGAGGCCAGAGTATCACGGCCCGGGCTCGACTCCCCGAGGAGGCGTTCCCAGGTGCTACGGTTCGCGTAGCGGGGCGGATGGTCGAGGCGGTCTACGGGATGGGCCCGGTCCTGCCCGTTCCCGGGTGCAGTGGCTCGATGGCTTGACCGAGCGCGATTTCGGCGGCTTCGGCCGAGCCGGGGGGCCATCGGACCTGGCTGGGCGTGGGTTCGGAGTAGGCTCGGATGCCGTCACGTCGACGCTGTCGGGTGCTGGGACCGGACGTAAAAGCACGTGAAGCCGGCGAGACCCCCCAGCAGCTTGGCGGGCGCCGCGGGGACATCGTCAAAAGCCGGGGTCGAGGACAGCGACTCCGAGAGATCCGGAACAAACCATGGCGGTACAATAAGATCCGGGACCGGGCGTCGATCTTTCCGACCAAAAGTAAGAGTCGGAAGAGAGGGCTTGCGTCGGGGCTAGTGTATAATCCATAGTTTGTCCGGGCCCAGTCGGGCCGGAGGTTAGGGATAGATTGCCGAAAGCTGCCGAAGCCACCATCGCTCAAGAACCTCGCATCGTTACCGAGATTCCCGGTCCCAAGAGCCGCGACCTCGTCGCCGCGGAGTCGAAAAACCTGGCCCCCGGCGTCCAGTCCATCGCCACCCTCTCCGGGATTGCCGTCGCCCGTGCCGAAGGCTCTCTCGTCGAGGACGTGGACGGAAACCGCTTCCTGGACCTGGCCGCGGGCATCTGCGTGAACGCTCTGGGGCACGCCCATCCGCGCTACCGCCAGATCCTCAAGGACCAGATAGACGAGGTGACGGTGGGGTCCTTTACCACACCCCGCCGGGCCAAGGCCTTGGCCAAGATCGCGTCCCATACCCCCAAGGGCCTCACTCGGATCCAGCTTTATTCGGGGGGAACGGAAGCGGTCGAGGCCTCGCTGCGGCTGGCCAAGTCGCACACCAAGAAGTATGAGTTTCTCTCCTTCTGGGGCGGCTTCCACGGCAAGACCGCGGGAACCATGTCTCTGATCGGTGACGGAACCAAGAACGGCCTCGGGCCTTCGCTCCCGGGAACCTACCTCACCCCGTATGCCGACTGCTACCGATGCCCGCTCGGCCTCAAGTACCCCTCCTGTGGCATCGAATGCGCGCAGTTTGCACGCAAGGTGGTCAAGAACTCCACCACCGGCGCCCTCGCCGCCATTCTCATCGAGCCCATCCAAGGCACCGCCGGCAACGTCGTCCCGCCTCCGGAGTTCATGCCCATCATCCAGGAGATCGCCCGGGAGAACCACGCTCTGCTGATCAGCGACGAGATGATCACCGGCTTCGGGCGCACCGGCCGCTGGTTCGGATGCGAGCACACCGGGACCACCCCCGACGTGATCACCATGGGCAAGGGCCTGGGGGCAGGGTTCCCCGTCTCCGGTCTCGCTTCCACCGAGGAGATCACCAAAGCCGCGCCCTGGGGCAACCCGTCCGGCTCCAGCTCCAGCTACGGGGCCAACCCCATGGCGGGGGCGGCCGCCCTCGCCTCCGTGACCGTGATCGAGGAGGAGGGACTGGTTGAGAATGCGGCCCGCCTCGGCGAATGGATGCTCGGAAAGTTCCGGGAGATGCAGGAGCAACACGAGTTCATCGGCCACGTGCAGGGCAAGGGCCTGCTCATCGGACTGGAGCTGGTCCGGGACCGCCAAACCAAGGAACCCCTGGACAAGAAATTCTGCGCACGGCTCTTCCAGGAATGCCTGCGGCGGGGGCTCATCAGCATGGTCTACAACCCACATTTCCGGGTGAACCCCGCGCTCTCCATGGACCGGGCCTCGGCGGAGACCGCCCTCGGAATCCTCGAAGAGGTGTTCGCCTGGGCCTCCCGCGACGGGGGTTGGCGTTGAAGCTGCGCGGGGCCCTCCTCGGGGCCGGGAACATCGCCCTCCGCGGGCACGCCCCCCAATGGGCGAGCGGCGCGCTCGGCACCGAGGTCGAGATCGTCGCCGTCGCCGACCTGTCCGAGTGCAACCGGGAGGATGCGCGTGCGTTCTTCCCCCGGGCGCGCACCTACGAGCAAGCGGAGGAGCTGCTGCAACGGGAGTCCCTTGACTTCTGCGACATCTGCACCCCCCCCTTCACCCACCGGCTCTTGGTGGAGGAGTCGAGCCGCCGCGGCCTCCATCTGGTCTGCGAGAAGCCCCTGGCCTCCTCCCCCGAGGACGCGGACCGGATAGCGCGGGCGGTGCGGGAAGCGGGCGTCGTCTTCCAGCCTTGCCACCAATACCACTATTCTCCGCAGTGGCAGGCGGTGAGACCACGGGGCCCACATCTTCTACCAGCTGCGCGCCGTGCTGGGGGAACCCGAGACCGTCCAGGCGACCGTGCGGACGCTTCTCCACCATGGCTACGAGGTGGAGGACACCGCCTTCGTGACCCTGGATTTCGGGGAGGGTCTGGCCCAGGTGAGCCTGACCTGGGCGGCGCGGCGTCGGGAGATCCATTACCGCTTCGTGGGCGAGGGCGGCGAAATCACGGGCGACGATGAGCGGGTGAGCCTTCACGCCGACACCCGCGAGGACATCGTCTTTGCGGGGGGCATGAGCCAGAACTCCTCGCACTCGGAGTGGTACGCGCCCCTGCTCCAGGACTTCACCGACCGCGTGCGCCGAAGCGACGCGGGGACGGAGGCTCTCGACGAGGCGGTATACGTGACGCGCCTGATCTCGCGTGCCTACGAGTCCTCGGAACAGGGCCGCGCGTTGTCCCTCACCCCCACCGAGGCAGAGGAGCCGGAGGCCGAGAGCCTGGCCTACGCGCTAGCCACCATGGATGCACCCGACTCGATGTTACAAACGCCGCTCCCCGCGAGCTCCAGCGGCGCCCCTGCGGAGGGGCGACGCCGGCGCTGGGTGTTGCGTGGGGTGGGCCTGAGCGTCCTCCTGGCTGCCGCGGCCTGGACCTTCTACGACGTGGACTGGCGCGAGGTGGCGCGGGCCGTGGCCTCGGCCCAGGTGGGCTGGATCATCCTGGCGGCCACCGTCAACCTGGTTTTCGTCTTCGCCGCCTCCGCCCGCTGGCTGGTCCTGGTGCGCCCGATGTCGAAGGCCGCCAACATCTACCACGCCTTCAAGGCCATGGTGGTGGGTTTCGCCGTCTCCACCGTGGTGCCGGCCCGAGCGGGGGAACTGGTCCGCGCCCATTGGCTCGGGCTCGACACCGGATTGCCGCGGACGTCCATCATCGGGTCCATCGTCCTCGACCAGCTGGTAAACGCCGCCGGGCTCCTCCTCGGCCTGGCTCTGCTCCCCTTCTTCGTCGGGGTGCCGCTGTGGATCCGGCCCGGCGGGGCCTTCGCCCTCGCCCTCTTCATCCTGGGCACGATCCTGGTCCTCGCCTTCCAGCCGCGCGGCGAGAGCGCGCCGGAGACCGCCGGCTCCCCGCGTCGTCACGCGGTGGCCCGGGTCACCGCCTTCATGGCCAAGGTGCGACACGGGCTCCTGGCCAGTCGAGAGCCCAAGACCCTGGCCGCCTCCTTCGGCGTCTCCCTGGTGGCCTGGACCCTGGAGGTGAACGTGACCGCCCTCTCCATGAAGGCGGTGGGGCTCGACCTGCCCCTCTCCGCGATCTTCCTGGTGCTGGTGGCGGTGAACCTGGCCCTGGCCTTTCCCCTCGCCCCCCCCGGGAACATTGGCACCCTCGAGATCAGCGCGACCCTCGCCCTCGTGGAGTTTGGGGTGCCGAAGGAAAACGCCCTGGCCTTCGCCGTCGTCTACCACCTCCTGCAAGTCGTGCCCATCGGCATTCTCGGCCTCGCTTTCGCCGGGGGGACCGACTGGTGGCGGCCCTTCTCGCGGCGGTCGCGCTGAGGCCTCCTCCCTCGTGAAGGCCGCCTAACCCCCCCGGTGTCGACCGCCTCTCTCGCCTTCCTCGCGACCCTCGGCGTGGGGGTTATCTCGATGGGCGTCTACGCCCTGCGCGGGCCCCGCACCGACACGGACCAGCAGGGCAAAGGGGGCCAGCTCTTCCTGGGAGCCGGCGACTTCCTCCTCCACTGGTTCATGTGGGCTCTAACGCCGCTCACCGCTCTGTC
>WNFI01162185.1_pt2 | contig 10167 bp, 11 predicted proteins | sample 5400471 | NCBI WGS metagenome assembly WNFI01 (sample SAMN13153348, study PRJNA577476) | soil metagenome | isolation source: 100 cm saprolite on Douglas fir-dominated hillslope | place: USA:California | collected 2013-09-17 | reverse complement strand
GGATGATCCGAACATGTCGGCCCTTGAAAAGCTCAAGCAGTACTTTGCTACACTTGATCGTTTACGACTTGCGCAGAGCGCGTTTATTGCCGACCTGCTGCACATCTGGTTCGCCGATGAAAATGCAATCGTTCGCGAAAAAGCGGACGAAATGATCGTGCAACGGCGTGCGCCACTTCTAAGCACAATCGTCCGTCAGGGGATTCAGGAAGGTGTCTTTACGACGCCCTATCCCGACCAGGCGGGCGAAATCATCCTGGCTATCACGCGTGGCATGGGGAATAGTCTGCTCAAGTTAATTCTCACTTTTGAGCAGGATCGCGACCAACTGCATTATATCGATGATATGGTTGCCAACACCGCTGCCACTGCGGAAGCGATTGAACGCGTGTTAGGTGCGCCCTCAAATACTTTATATCGCCCTGATGCTGAAGCGATAAAGGGGTGGTTGGCTCTGCTGGAATGAGACATTTGGAACACTTTTGGAGTGGGCGCAAATATTTTCGCCATACGTGTACGGTGTGGCGCGCCGTGTCGACAAAATGGACGCGATTCGCGTGGCAGGTGGACACGTCCTCGCTATGGATATGAAATCCGAAGCTGACATGGAACGCGTCGTGTCCACCATAAGCAACGAACAGGGATGGATCGACGTGCTGGTGAACAACGCCGGGACCGGACTTCACGGCTCTATCGAGGAAACGCCGCTTGATCAGGCCCGCACTCTGTTCGAGGTTAACCTCTTCGGCCTGGCCCGATTGACGCAGCTTGTCCTACCGCACATGCGCAAGCAGGGATCGGGCACCATTGTCAACGTCTCGTCGATTGGCGGTGAAATTGCCTTGCCGCTTGGCGTCTGGTATTACGCCTCGAAACATGCGCTGGAAGCATTCTCTGACACGCTGCGCCAGGAAGTCAAGCGCTTTGGCATCAACGTTGTGATTATCCAGCCGGGCATCATCAAGACCGATTTCGAGAATAACACAGCCGACGAATTGCGCGCCATCTCCGGGCACGGCCCCTACAAATCCCTTGCGGAAGCGATGGCGAAGCGTGGGGAAACCCTGTTAGGTGAGGAGAAAAAAGGGTCCGATCCTATCGTGGTCGCGCAAGCCATCCGAAAGGCCATCGAATCGCCCAGGCCAAAGCCGCGCTATGTCGTTGGTCACGCGGCTGGGATTCTGCTGCGGCTCAACAGGTACCTACCGGTCCGCCTTTTTGACCGAATGGTCACGCTTGGCTAGCTCAGACGATCTCTGCAAATGAATGTGTCGATGGTGCTGCTAAAAGGAGGTTTTCATCATGACAACGCAAACCACGGTAAAGACATCTAACAAGTACACACCGGGTCAAATGATCGTAAGCTGCATCGTTACCGCAATCGTATTTCCTGCTGCGATTCTCTTGCTGGCAGGTGATTGGGGTTGGGTGGAAGGCTGGCTCTTTGGCCTCTGGTTCGATGCGATGGTGCTATCGAATATGATCTACCTGTACAGGTATGATCCCGCGCTGCTGGCGGAAAGGAGTAGAGCGCCCGGATCTGGCAACCAGAAGCGCTGGGATGCTTATGTCCTGACCCTAATCTACATCATCGCGCTCGTCTGGCTTGTCATTATGCCGCTAGACGCCCGGCGATTCGGCTGGTCGCCAGCTTTTCCGGTGTGGCTAAAAGCCCTGGGAGGCGTGGCGCTGCTACCTGCGCTGTTCCTCATCTTTCGCGCGACCGCCGAAAACACCTTCCTATCAACGCTGGTCAGAATTCAGACGGATCGCAAACAGCACGTCATTTCCACAGGCGTATATGGCTTTGTGCGTCATCCGCTGTATCTTGGCTGTCTATTAATGATGATCGGGGCACCGCTGCTGCTAGGTTCAGTCTGGGGGTTGATCGTTACCGCGATTGGGCTTGTCTTGCTCATCATCCGGATCATCGGCGAAGAAAAAATGCTGGTTGAGGAACTCGAAGGCTACGACGAATACAAGATGAAGGTCAAGTATCGACTCGTGCCGTATCTGTGGTAACCCGTTGGCATTGTCAGATGGGTGTTGTATGAAGCAAGGATCCAGTATAACAGCCGACGCGGCTTTTGCGATGTTCACAGCGTGGATGCCACAGAGCTAAAACGACTCTATTTTACCGGAGCAAATGCCCAACGCATGGTTAGCGCAGGCGTCGCGATTGTCTCGGCAAGGGTGAACAAGACCTAAGCGTGACAGCTTACTCAACCAACAACTTATTTTCAAGAGTCCCTAGCGATCTGGATTTTTATCGCTTTTTGCCCGGTATTGAGCATTTTCCACCATCGCCGCATAGCCACGATAGCCCGCCAGCCGCGCCTTGTCATCCGGCTCGGCACTTTTCGCGAGCAATTTCATGATACGCAACATGGAGTCGGGAATGTCTACCTGTCCACGCCGGGTCAAGGTCAACCCGGTGACTTCGGGTTCGTCCTGCCTCCGCCATACGTGCCAGCCCTTGTCAGGATGCAGACTGTAACCCTCGGCGCGTAGCAAACCACGCACGGCGTTCTCAAAGTCGGCGGGTGGTCTATAGCCTACAGGCCAACTGAAAACCATATCGTCAGCATAGCGCGTATATACGCCGCCCGATGCGCGTACACGACGTTCAATAGCCGCGTCCAATTCAACATTTACGAGATTGCTCAGTGATGGGCTGGTGGGCGCACCCTGTGGCAAACTACCCAGATACGTTGTGAGTGAAGTCAGTAAGCGGACTTCGAGCGTCGAGTAGCCCTGCGAATGCCACCACGCTTTCACACGCTGACGACTGGTACTCGGAAAAAAGTCTTGAATGTCGGCGGTGATGATAATCCCGGCCCCGGCGTGCGCCCAGGCGTGATCTGCAACCGAGGTTTTGCGCCGAAAGCCAAGCGCTGCGGGGTGTGCTTTGCGCTTGTTCAGGTACACCCGCAGGATTTTACGTTGAATGCGCTTGAGTTCCGGCCCTGGCTCGACAATTTCTCGCACAGTGCCATTTTTCTTGGGGATCGTGAAATGGCGATAGCGAAAGTGCGGCGGCAGCGGCCCCGGGTTCATGAGCCGGTAGGCCATGTCGAGCGTCAAGCCAAGCTGCAAAGCTGTACTGTACAGCCGCCAGTCCCAGTGATTCTTATAGGGCCAATGGTAGATGGGCGGCAGCGCTAGCAGCCTGCGGAGTGTATCTGGCAGCCAGGGCAGCACAGTCTATTCTCCTGAATTTTTGCCAGTGGTCTCGGCAGGACGTGGGACCAGCAAATCCGCGAGGTTAGGCAGCAAGACAATATTGCCCGGTTTTCCAGCCAGACTGACCAGCGCATCCAGTTCCTGCATTCGGGCCACATTCGGATTCTCGGCGAGGACTCTGGCGGTGTTGGCACGCGCACGCGCTGCCGCAACCTCGTGGCGAGCTTTAACCAGGTCGGCCCGTCCGGTGCGATCCGCCTCAACTTCTTTGAGGAATACATTGCGCACGACTCCAGGCAGCACAATGTCGCGGACACCGACGCGCCGCAGGGGGATACCGAATTCCAGCACCCGGGGCGCTATCTGGTTTCTGAGTGTGTTGCCGATCTCTTCGCGCGCTTCTAACAATTGATCAATGGAGCGGCTGGCAACTGCTTCCCGCAGCGCAAGTTGTAATTCCTGATAAAGTTGATCTGTATAAGATTCAACGGTGTTCACCGCCAGTGGCGGATCGGTGACAACGTACTGAGCCACAAGACTGACACGCACTTCAACCTTGTCGGCAGTCAGGATTTCCTGCCCAGTGATTACTTCGCTCATCTGACGAATACTCACACGCGCTACACGAACTTTTTCCCACCGCCAGAAATCGTAACGACCCGGTTGGAGCAGTTTTTCATAACGCCCATCACGATACAGCAGCCCGCGTTCGTTTTCCCAGACAATAATTTCCTGTTTAAGTCCGAATGTTATTAACATCAAGCCATTCGCAAGTATTCGAGGCTCCGCCGATTTGATTTGATGACCAGCCATTATTTCGTCCTTTCCCAACAACGCCTCACGACGCTGAGTGCCCACATAGCATTCGCTCTCCAATACCGGACTGACACTTGCCACGCCGTACTAGAGGGGAGCCGGGATTGATGCCCTGGGCGGCTTCCGGCAAATCATCGGAAGCGGCGAATAGGGCAGGTATCCTCCCGGCTGCTACCTCGTTCCAGCGCTGCCACTCGGAGATGGCGAACCAGCCCCTGTGGCGGCGGATCAGCCCGGTGTGGAGCGGATACCCTGTACGTCCGCAGGACGTACAGGGTATTAAGGAACCAATGTGCGGTACACGTTTACCTACTGGGACGCGCCGCAAGTCATTTGTCTATAGGTAGGATAGGGCAAGGCCGTGACAGGTAATGTCACAAATTGAGTGGAGTTTTAGTGAGGATGTAAAAGTTGCGACGGCGGTTATCTTCGCGCTCACTAATAAAATCGGTGACGCAATAGCCATTTGCGAAATAATGTTGAAAAATAGCACTCGTGTGCAAACGCCATTCGCGTGCAAGGTCCATCGACACAGCTTTGATCGCCTGGAATTCGGCGGGGATTTCGACCAGCAGGGTTTCGGCATTTAGCGTGAGATCGCTTTTGACGGGACGCAGCGCCCCTTGATTATCCAGCGTGGTCTCATTGATGGTCTGTGCGCCGCGTTGCCCCAAGGCGCTATGAGTCGGGCGTTCGCGTTCTGCGCCAAGCCAGTCATTGACGCGTTGGCTGGCGATCCACCATTCCAACTCGAAGCGGTCACTGCGCAGCCCTTTATTGAGCGCGTCCGGCATGTCACCGTAATGATTCTCAAAATACGTCCGCACGATGCCGCCTAACCGGGCGATGTTGAGGAACGCGTTAACTCCTTCCAACGGATCGAAAGTCCAGGTTACGAGGTCTATTGCGTCTTGAGTCAGCAGATAATCACGTTGGAAGCGCTTCAGGGCTTCCCCGATCCCCTGGCGGCGATATTCCGCTAACATGCCCATCTGGTGCGAACAATGCTTGAACTTGCCTGATTTGGTCCGGCCCACAAAACCCAGGACCACGCCAATCATCTGCCCGAAATGCGTATATGCACCTGCGACGAGGCCGCCGTTTTTCTGCATGGTAAGCAGGAGCGACGGCGGAAGAATTTCCATCGCTCCCCAAATGTCGCGTTGAAGTTCGCCAACCTGCTCATATTCCTCAATCGAGGAGAGAACGCGGATGACGATGCCGTTGTTCGCGTTCATAGCGATAAGGCTCTTTTATTTGAAAATCTGCGGGACAATCAGTGCCAGCGCAATGATCACAATGCCTGCGTGCGCCCAGAGTGGGGATGAACAGATAGAACGAGAAGGCGGTTGCCGTGACTCGATCCAATCCGGTCAGCAAGCCGCCGACGATTGATGCACCGGAGCGTGACACACCCGGAATAAGCGAGACGACCTGCGCCAGCCCGATGATCAGCGCTTGTCGAGGCGTGACCTGTTCAAGCGCGTGGACACTGCCGGGGTGCTCCTGACGTTCGACGAGCAGAAAGACAATGCCACCCACGATGAGCGCCCCCGCGACCACCAGCGAAGGCAGGATAGAGCCTGACGTATCCATAAACGCACTAATGCGCTTATCGACCAGCAGCCCAATAATAGCGGCGGGAACAAACGCGATCAGGATGTTGAGCCAGAATCGCTGCGTGGCTTTATCAGAGGGCAGTTTGCTTGCCTGCTTGATGAGATCGCGGAGGTAGAAGACGATTACTGCCACTACCGCGCCGATCTGAATAAAGATGTCGAAAGCGAGCCGGTAGGTAGGGGGTGGGAAACTGAGCAGCGCCGACGCTACCAGCAAGTGACCAGTAGACGAAACTGGCAAGAACTCGGTGAGTCCCTCGACCACGCCAAGTATGATCGCGTTTATAAAATCCATGGGTTTCCTCGTAGCAGGGCGATTTGATTGAACAAGGGCGCAATTATACTCTGCCTTGCTGCAAGTGGGTTACGCCAATAACCGCAATGTTTCACTCCAGGATCAGCAGGGAACATGAATCGCTGTGCAACTTGCTGGACACGTTATTGTATTGTGATACATCCGATAAGCCCTGACCCAGTTATCACTGTAAAATTGTTATATAGATTTCTCCAGTAAGTCTATGAGCGGTAAATCGGGGTAATTAAATGCAAGCAGTAATTATGATCGTTGATGATGATGCTCAAATACGGGACGTTCTCGCGCGGTATGCCCGCCAGATGGGGCACTCCGTATTAGAGGGCGGCAACGGCGTCGAGGCACTGGAACTGCTTGCGGAAACGACTAACTCTGTCGATTTACTGCTGACCGACATCATGATGCCTCGCATGTCGGGCATCGAATTGCTAAAAGCAGCACACGAACTAAAGCCCGATCTGCCTATCGCCATGATCACCGGGGCCGCCACGCTCGACAATAGCATTGCAGCCCTGAATGCCGGTGCCTATGCCTACCTCGTCAAGCCAGTTCAGGGCGACGAAGTGCGCGACGTAATCATGCGTGGGCTGCGTCTGGCAGAACAGGTTCGCGCCCGCCAAACCTTCGAGACCGAATTCATGCAACGCTACCACCTGTTGGAGGACCAATTGGCGCTTCTTCAAGATGAACGTCCACCCAACACCGATCCATTAGCCGATCTCATTCGTGGCCTGCGGCATGAATTGGGGAATGCCACGACAGCTATCAAACTCAACTTATCCGTGCTTGAGCAAGAAGGTGGAAATTCCGTAGTCTTGCGGGAGCACCTGAGTGACCTTGAAACCAGCACCGATGAGCTTGTTGCGCTGATCATGCGGCTGAAACAATATCCACGCGTTCAGGCGCTCAACGATCTGGTAAATCTACGCGAGGCGATGAATACGCTGGGGATGATGGTGCAGGACAAGCTGGATGAAAATGGGATCAATCTGACCATCAATGTCCCCGACGAGGATGTCGTGGTTCATGGCCGCGACCTTGAATTGATCCGTGTGTGCGGTCATATTCTGGACAACGCGATTGAGGCGACGATTCAGGCCGACGGCGAAAATGTGGGGATCATTGTTAAAGCGGACGACGCGGCAGTGACGATGACCTTTAGCGACGAAGGGCCGGGCTTCCCGGAGAATATCCCCGACGAGATATTCTCGCCGGGTTACACCACCAAGATCACCCAGGGCGTCGTGCGAGGGCTTGGCCTGGGCCTGTTCATGGCGAGGGCTACCGTTAACCTCTATGGTGGGCGCATTTGGCTTGAAAACCGCATTGGAGGCGGGGCGAACGTTTATATCCGCCTGCCGCTGGCGCACCCGCAGACAGATTTGCCTCCTGCACAGACTTCGGCAGCATAAAGAATCTCGGCTAATCTCGGCAATCGAAACCTGTTGCCAGCACGTCTGGCATACACTATGATTGATTCGATTGGCTGGCCCAAGAGGATGTCGCTTGAATATTCTCATCGTTGGCGAAGACGTACAATCGGTGAATGTCCTGACGTTTATTCTGCGCCAGGAAGGTTACGACGTTAATACCGTCGTAGACCGGCTACACGTCGAACAGACCGATTACCTGACCGACCTCCTCATTTTTGATCAAGATGTCATCGAGAACACCCTTCTGCGGCGGATCGAGACGATACGCGGTGAATCGTCGATAGCGATGCTGCTGCTGGCAAACGCCCCGCTTGAACACGAGATCGTGACCGCGTTTGATGCAGGCATTGACGATTTTGTGGCAAAACCTTTCAGTTATCGGATGCTGTTGGCGCATGTCAATGCACAGCTTCGCCGGGCACGGGTGGTTCCCAGTGCGCTTGTTCCAGACCTCAGCGCCGCGAACCTGAACGTTGACCCGGAGCGGCATACTGTGACGCTTCCCAATGGACAGGTCCGCCAATTAACCAACCTCGAATTTCGGCTCCTGTATGCCCTGATGGTCAATCGCGGTCACGTGTTGACTACCGAAACGATCATCGAGAAGGTGTGGGGCTATACCGGGGAAGGGGACCGAAACCTGCTCAAGAGCCTGGTCAGCAGGCTGCGCAGCAAAGTCGAGCCTTCGCCTCGCGAACCCAAATTGATTACGACTGTGCCGGGTGTTGGCTACACGTTCACGCTTAACGATTCGGCATGAGGCCGTTACAGACCTGTGATTGCGTCGTAATGTGGATCGTAACATTGCCGCGTTATTCTATGCACAGTGGTCAATGAATTTCACATCCAACCCACATTAAACCACCAACCAAGACACATCGACGCTTCACTGTTGTATCATCGTTCTCTCAATCAAAACACACTGATACACCGTTCCTGCAAGACCACAACCAATCAATACAGCAGAAACCGGGCAATTGCCCGGTTTTTGTTTGCTCAGTTATCTGACAATGTAAGTTGTTTACCAGCCGCGCCGCGCGTAGCGTTCTTCGTCCCAGATACGCGCCGACATCGAATAGCCCGCTTGCTCCCAGAATCCCGCCTGATCTTCGGCCTTGAATTCGAGTCCGCGCAGCCATTTTCCGCCCTTCCATAGGTAACGATCCGAGTCCTGGTGCTTGCCGGGAATCGCGCCGATGACGCCACGCAGCGGATAACCGTGATCGCCTTCAAGCGGCTTGCCGTCAAAATGCGTTGCCAGCAAAAAATTATCGGAAAGCAGGACTGATACGGGCGTGTTCACAGTAAAGCCATATTCGCAGTGCTGCACACAGAACTGCGCTTCGGGCTTGAGTTTGATAAAGCCACCGTCTAGCAAATCCTTGATATGAATGCCTTCCCATTCTGTGTCGAACTTGCTCCAGCGGGTGACGCAGTGGATGTCCATCGTCACGGTATGCCGGGGCAATTTGTTGAATTCGTCCCAGTTCCAGGTCTTTTCTTCCTCGACAAGGCCGAACACGCGGAACGTCCACGTTTTGAGGTTATAGTTCGGCACGGAACCGTAGTGCAGGACTGGAAACTTCTGCGTGAGCGATTGACCGGGGGGCAGGCGTCCTTCACGCTTGACTTCTTCCTCTTTTTGACGCCGATCCATGAAATCTTTGAGCATTGTTGACCTTGCCTCTTGGATAGTTGACTGCTTACTTAGACTGCCGATGAGTACCCTGCGTTACACCGGAATTATAAACGGACCTGTCGCAAATGCCCATGTGATAGGCTAGAGTTTAAGTAGAGCGTCAGTGTGAATTGAAAGGAACTATATCAATGGAAGTGATGGAAGCAATCCGCACCAAAAGAGCTATTCGAGTATTTACAGATAAGCCTGTGCCACGCGAGGACATTCTTAAAGTCCTGGACGCAGGGCGACGTGCCCAGAGTTCCAAGAATACTCAACCCTGGCAATTCGTCGTGGTACAGGACAAAACAACACTCGAAGCACTTTCAAAGGCGGGCAAGTTTGCCGGGCATTTGGCGGGCGCTGCATTTGCCATCTGCCTGGTAAGCAATGAGCAGAATTTTTGGGAGGCGTTCGATCTCGGACAGGCCGCCGCCTACATTCAGCTTGAAGCATGGTCACTTGGCATTGGGTCGTGTATCGCGTCAATTTGGGAACCGGACCAGGCAAAAGCGATATTAGGTGTTACATCTGATCGGAGCTTAAATGTCGCGCTGTCCTTTGGCTATTCGGCGTCAGAACTTACACCCGCAAAAATGGGTGGACGCAAGCCTATTGAAGAGGTGGCACACTGGGAAAAGTGGTAGTTTGTTCAGTGCGAGGGAGTCATGCCATTTCAAATTGACCATGTTGTCATCGCTGGAAACGACCTCGTTATATTACGCGGTGCTTTTGCGGCGCTTGGGATAATTCCCGACGAGGGCGGCGTTCATGTCGATGGATTGACCCACAATGCACTGATCGGATTTGAGGATGGCTCCTATCTGGAACTGATTGCGCCGATGCCTGGAAAAGATGCGAAAGATCATCCCTGGTGGCAGTTCATGCGGGATAATGCGGGCGTGTGTGCATGGGCCATTCGTTCTGACAATATTCAGGCAGACGTGGCGCTGTATCGCTCACGAGCAATCCCGGTGGGCGATCCAGTGCCCGGCGGGCGTGTTCGCGCCGATGGCGTGCGTCTGGAATGGATCACAGCAAAATTAGACATCGAACCGCTTGGCTCGGTGCTCCCATTTTTGATTCAGGATGTAACACCACGCGATTGGCGTGTCCCAAAGACCA
>WNFI01602179.1_pt1 | contig 10168 bp, 9 predicted proteins | sample 5400471 | NCBI WGS metagenome assembly WNFI01 (sample SAMN13153348, study PRJNA577476) | soil metagenome | isolation source: 100 cm saprolite on Douglas fir-dominated hillslope | place: USA:California | collected 2013-09-17 | reverse complement strand
CTCGCCGCTGCCGGGCTGCTCGCCATCACGTTCCAGTACACCTCGGTCGGGCTGCGCCTGAGGGCTACTGCATTCAACCCGTCCGTGGCCAGACTGCTCGGGGTCAGGGTCGGCAGGATGCTGACGCTCGGCTGGGCGCTGGCGGGGCTACTCGGCGCGCTGGCCGGCCTGCTGGTGACGCCGTCGACGTTCCTGTACCCGAACAGCATGGACGCGATCTTCGTCCTCGGTTTCACTGCCGCTGTGATCGGCGGGCTGGAGAGCCCGGCTGGCTCCGTGGCTGGCGGCCTGATCCTCGGCGTCGGGCTTAGCTATACCGGCGGTTACCTGGGAAGCGATCTGGTTAACCTGTTCGGCCTCGGTGCGCTGGTGCTGGTGCTAATGCTCCGGCCGGCCGGCCTGTTCTCTTCGGCGCCCGTCAGGCGGGTGTGACATGACCCTCGCACGGCACCTGGGGGCCGCCGTCGCAGCAGCGATTGTCATCGCGGTCCTGACGATCAAACTTGGCGACTACCGCGATTTCCAGATCGCCCAGATCGCCGCCTACGTGGCTGCCGTGGCCGGGTTGACCGTATTGATCGGAACGAGCGGGCAGATCTCGATCGGCCATGGGGCATTCATGGCCATCGGCGGCTACGCCACGGCGCTGATCTTCAACCACCTGCATTGGAACCTGATCCTGATCTTCCTGGCGGCCACCGCTGCTGCGGCGCTGACCGGCGGGATCGTGGGTGTGGCGGCCGCTAGGCTCCGCGGACCCTACCTCGCCGGGGCCACCCTGATGCTGGCCGTGGCGCTGCCGTCCCTCGCCAACCGGTACCAAGGCGTCTTCGGCGGCGACCAGGGGCTGAGCTTCTCCGTCAGCACCCCGGGCTTCCTCGGCGCCAGCGTCTCGCTCCCCCGGTACCAGGCCTGGCTTGCCGTGATCGGCGCACTAGTGACTCTGGTGCTGCTAGCCAATCTCGACCGCAGCCGGGTTGGCCGCAGCTGGCGCGCCTTGCGCGACGACGAAGTAGCCGCGGCCCTCGCCGGGCTGAACGTGGCCTGGCTGCGGACGCTCGCGTTCGTGGTCAGCGCCGCCTGCGCGGGCATCGGCGGCGCGCTGCTCGCCGTCGTGACCGGGACCGTCTCGCCGCTCGGTTACCAACTCGCCTTGTCGATCCTGCTTCTAACCGCCGCGGTTCTGGGCGGCCTCGGCAGCCTGCCAGGCGCCATCTGGGGCGCGAGCCTCGTCCTAGTCCTGGTGCAGATACCACCAGATGCGCCGGCGCTCGCCGGCCAATGAACACCAGGAGGAGCACACGAAATGAACAGACCACACCGCGGGAAGCTGGGAGCCGTCGGCGCCGCCGCCGCTCTGGCAATGGTGCTCGCCGCCTGTAGCTCCGGCGGGTCAAGCGGTGGCTCCGGCGGCGGGCTCACATCATCGGCACCTGGCATCACGCCGAAACAGATCCTGATCGGCAGTCATCAGCCGCTCACCGGGCCGGTGGCTCCTGGTTACAGCGAGATATCCCGGGCGTCTAACGCCTACCTCAGCTACGTGAACGCGCACGGTGGCGTGTATGGCCGCAAGATCGTCTACAAGTACCTCGACGACGCCTACAACCCGACCACAACAGTGACCGTCGTGCACCAGCTGATCCAGCAGAACAACGTCTACGCGATCTTTAACGGGCTCGGCACGCCCACCCACCTCAACGTCGTGCAGTTCATCAACGCCTCGAAGGTCCCCGATGTCTTTGTCGCGTCTGGCTGCAACTGCTGGAACAATCCGAGCAAATACCCGTATACGTTCGGCTGGCAGCTTGACTACATCAGGGAAGGAAAGATCCTGGGCAATTACGTCAAGCAGCAGTTCAAGGGCAAGAAGATCGGCTTCCTGTTCCAGAACGACGAGTTCGGCCAGGACGGCGTCAAGGGCCTCAGCTATGAGATCCCCAAATCCCAGATCGTTGACGCAGAACCGTACAATATCGCGGCACCAAACCTGGCCCAGGAGATCGGCACGCACGTCGCCAAGCTGAAGGCCAAAGGGGCGCAGGTCGTGGTCTCGTTCTCGGTGCCGGCCGTCACCGCGCTGCTCAGGCTCATCGAGCTGAAGCTGAAGTACAACCCGCAGCTCGTGGTCAGCGATGTCGGCTCCGACCCGATCACCCTGGCCGGTCTGCTGGTCGCTTTCGCCAAGCAGGGCGGAGCGACAGTCTCGGGGAACCTGCTCACTCAGGGCATCATCACCGACAGCTACTTGCCGTCGCTTGGCTCGGCAAGCAACAGCTGGATCAAGCTGTTCAAAACGATCCATGACAAGTACATCCCCACTCTGCCGTTCGACGGCAACGTCCTGTACGGCATGTCGGTCGGCTACACCTTCGTCCAGGCGATGTTCAAGGCGGGCAAGAATCCGACTAGGCAGGATCTGGTCAACGCGATCAACGGCGGCTTGTCGGCCGGGGTTGCTGTGGCCCCATTCGCCTACGGAAGCACCGACCACAACGGAGTCACCGGCGCCTACATGGGCGTCATCAAGAACGGTGTGCTCGTCCAGATGGGAGACATCCTGACTACGGATGACTCGCAGACTGGAGCCGTCACTCCTTACATGACGCCGCAGGCTCCGGCACCGGCCAGCGGGATACCGCCGCACTGAAGCAGCGGCGAGGTGGGCCGGCCGCGGCGGGAGATTGCGCGGCCGGCCCGCCTGTCAGCATGGAACTGGCACGGCGGGGTGCGCAGTGCCGGAGGCTACCCCGGATTGCGGGTCACGAGGGAAGGTCGAGGTTCAGGCGTGAGCGTCCAAGTCAGTCGCCGGGCACCGGTAGCCGTTCGGCCGCCGCGTGAGCGGCTGATGGCCGCAGCCGAGCAGCTATTCGGCGAGCGCAGCTACCGGCGGACCAGCGTTGCGCAGATCTGCGCGGCCGCCGGAATCGCGACCGGGAGTTTCTACGCGCATTTCGAGTCGAAGGCGGCCATCTTCGTGGCCGTGCTGCGACAGATCAACGACGATCTGCGAGCGGCAATGCGGGCCGCGCTGGTGGACGCCGCCCCAGGCCAGCGAGGCAGGGAGCGGGCCGCGTTTCGGGGATATTTCGACTTGATGTCACAGCGGCCGTGGATCTACCGGATCGTGCGCGAGGCCGAATTCGTGGCACCCGGCGAGTTCAGGGCCTATTACGAGAGGCTCGCCCGCGGCTACGCCCGAGGGGTGCGCATGGCCCAGCTGGAAGGTGACATCGACGCCAGATTCGATCCCGAGGTGCTGGCCTACGCATACATCGGGCTTGGCAACTTCGTCGGCATGCGGTGGGCCGAGTGGACAGCGGGCGGCCGCGTTCCCGACGACGTGCTCGATGATCTCCTCGTCCTGCTGGCGAGCGGCATGCCCCCGCCATCCAGATAGTGGCGGCGGCTGCCGCTCCGGGCGGTGCAGTCCGGTGCTCCGTCGTATTGACTGGACTCATGACCGGAGCGTTCGGGTCGAGCTTGGCCGATTACACAGGGACCATTCCCGGGCTGCTCGAGCACGCGGCGGGCGCCGATCCCGGCGGGATCTGGCTGCGCACCGACGATCTCACGCTGACGTTCGCTGCGGCGGCCGGCCGGGCCGCGGCCGTGGCGGCCGAGCTGGGTGACAGCGGGATCGGCCATGGCGACCTGGTCATGCTGACGGCGCGAACGACGCCGGAGTACCTGTTCTGCTGGCTGGCGCTCGCGACTCTCGGCGCGATCACCGTGCCGGTCAACCCTTCGAGCACCCCTGCCGAGCTGGCCGGGCTGATCAGGCAGGTGCGTCCCAGGGCGCTGCTGACCGATGCCGCCCTGAAGCCAGATGCGGTCGCCCTGGGCGATGGGCCGGTGCGGGCCGTTATCGACGTGAATGATCTCGGGGCTGGCCGGCCGGGCCAGTCGCTGCCCGCCTCGCGAGCCGCCAAGGTCCGCCCGGACGACCTGGCGGTGCTGATCCCGACATCGGGCACGACCGGCCGGTCGAAGCTGGTCATGCAGACGCACCGGGCGTACGCGCTGGCGGCTGAGGGGTTCCCGTTCTGGATGGAGCTGACCGCGGCCGACCGGCTGATGACGTCGCTGCCGCTGTTCCATATCAATGCGCCGATCTACTCCGTGCTCGGCTCGCTCGCCTGCGGCGCCAGCCTGGTCCTGGTGCCGCGGTTCTCCGCGAGCGGGTTCCTCGATACCGCGCGGCGGCACGGCGCTACCGAGTTCAACGCCATCGGGGCGATGCTCGAGATCCTGATGCGGCAGCCCGAGCGGCCGGACGACGCTGACAACCCGCTCCGCCTGTGCTATGCCGGGCCGGCCCCTGACCGGGAACGGCAGGAGCAGATCGAGCGGCGGTTCGGGATCAGGATCGTGGTCGGCTACGCCATGTCCGAGTCACCGTACGGCCTGATCTGGCCGCACGGGCGGCGGCCGTTCGGAACGATGGGCAGCGTGCGCCAGCATCCGTACCTCGGCACGATCAACGAGGCGAAGGTGGTGACGCCCGGGGACGCCGACGGCGAGGCAGGGGCGCCCGCCGGGGCGGCGCTCGGACCAGGGGAGACCGGGGAGATCATGTTGCGCAACCCGGTCATCACGCCCGGCTACTGGGGGATGCCCGAGGAGACGACGGCGGTCAAGACCGCCGATGGCTGGCTGCGCACCGGCGACCTGGTCACCGTCAACGGTGAAGGTACCTATACGTTTGTGGGCCGGCGCAAGGAGGTGCTGCGCCGCCGGGGCGAGAACCTCTCGCCGCTCGAGGTCGAGGAGGTGCTCGACTCGCATCCGGCGGTGCTCGAGTCCGCAGTGGTCGGGGTCGCATCGGACCTGACCGAGGAGGAGATCAAGGCGTTCGTCGTCCCGGTCCCCGGTGCCGAGATCGACGTGGGCGAACTGCGCGGATACGCGGCCGAGCGGCTGTCGGCGTTCAAGGTGCCGAGGTTCTGGCAGCTCATCGACGAGCTGCCGCGAACTGCGACGGCGCGGATCGCCAAGCACCGGCTGCCGGCCGGCCATCAGCCGGGTGAGTACGACGCAGACGCCGCGCTCAGATCCAGTGGAACAGGTTGAGGAACCGGTCGGCGAGGGCTTGGTCGCCGCGGACCGTTCCGGCCCTGACCCGCCCGAACGCGGTCAGCACCATGCTGCCTGCGTCGAACTCGATCACCGCTGGCAGGTCATCGACGCTGCCTGGCTCGTAGCTCATGCCGTCCTGGTTCACGGTGACCCTGGTCGTCCCCGCGTTGTGGCCGGTCGTGATGTTGATGCCGATCGTGAGGGGAGCCCGGTCGGCATTCGGCTTGATCGTCGACTGCCAGATGATGAACATGAACGGCACGAGGAGGTCGGCCGCTTCGGATCCGAGCGCGTGCGCCCTGCCCTGGCCCTCGCGGATGTCCCAGGTATGGACTCCGTAGTCCATCAGCTGGCCGGCCGCGTAGATGAAGGCCGGCACCGGGCCCATATAGAAGTGCGGGACGATCATCGTCGTCCACTCTTCGGCGGTGAGCGGCTCGAGTATGCCCATCATCTGGTCGAGGTCCTTGCGGACCCTGGTCATCATCTCCATCTGCGACAGCTCGCGGAAGGCGCGGGCCGAGTCACCCGCGCGTTCATGCATCCCGAGGAGTCCGTAGGCGTTCTCCGGCGTGGCGCCTGACCTGGCTATCTCGAAGGCCTTGAAGTAACCCTCCATGGTGTCGACGAGATGACCGATGACGTCCCTGACTTCCCAGCTCTCGCACGCCGTCTTGTCGTCCCAGGCATCGGGCTGCTCCGCGAGGGCGAACATCTGCTCGGCCTGCTCGCGAACGACGCGAAGGATGGTGTCCTTGCCCTCGTAGGTCATCGCGTTCCACTCGCTCATACCGCCCACCTCATTCGTTGACACCGGAAGAGACGCTGGATCAAGCGGCCCGGGTCGGACTGGCCGGCGCGGCCAGATCGGCCAGGCGGCGTATAGAACGAACCTCAGCGCAAACGAGTGCCGGGTGTCAATGGCTGGCGACGGCGATCCTCGCGAGAGCCTCGCCGTAACGGACGGCGACGAGCTGCGCGACGGCCGGATGCCCGCCGAGCGGGGCCGAGCACGGAGCGCCGAGGGCCGCGCTCAGGGCCGCGAACTCCTCGGGATCGGTTTCAGGCCCAATCACGCATGGCGCGATGGCAAGCTGAGTCGCGCCGGCTTCACGTAGCCGCTGGACCGCCGCATCGATGCTGGCCCGATCGCCGAGCGAGGCCGGCACAGCAGGGATCGCGAGCCTCGAGGCCAGCAGGACTGTGGTGACGCCGGCGTCGCTGATCGCCTGCGGCCCGCGGTCGGCCACCACGAGGATGCCAGGCGCCCCCGCGGCAATGTTGAGGCCACGGGCCCGGTTTGCCCTGGCCAGCCCGACCTCATAGAGCCGGTCGTGCAGGGCGCCGGCCAGCAGCGGATGGGGCCCGAGCGCCGCGGCGAGCATCACTGACGCCCGGGCCGAGGCGATCACCGCAGCGACCGCCTGGTCGATGGCGGGGTGCGGTCCCGCAAGCAGCGGCACCACGACCGCCTGCGGCGCATGATCGAGGCGCCCGTTCGCCTGGCTGTGGCTGGGGTCCGGCGCGAGCGCTTCGGCCAGCGTGTCGGTCATCCCGCTGAGGTAGCCGATCTTGATATCGACGCCAGGGCAGGATTCTGCCGCGGTCTCGGCGACGTGCCTGGCCAGCTCCGCGGCGCTATCCCCGCGGCCGGGCACCGCGAGCACCAGCGCCGGGGCGTCGGAAGCGACGCTGATCCGGTGCAAGCTGCGATGGCGGCCCACCCGCCGGGGTCGGCCGCCCGAGTTGCGCCGGGGAAGGCTGGCTCCAGGTCCGCTGTCTGAGCCACCGGGGAAGCGCTTGGGCAGGCCCGACTCCGGGCTGCTGCCGGCTGCTTCCGGGAAGCGCCTGGGCAAGGGCTGACTGCTCGGGGCCTGTCCGGCCGCCCCATCCCCGTTAGCTGAGGCTGGCCTGCGTTGCGGCAGCGGCGGGAACGGTGCCGAGTCCGGGCTCTGATCCGTCACGCTCATGTATCGTAATGCTCCGCCTCACCGCTGACCGTCGTTCTGTGATGTTCGGACCGAAAAGTCGGAAGTAATAGCTATTCACAAGTTGCTGAGTCAGCTATTCGAATTCCCGCTTCAGCCAGTGCCGAGCATGCTCCTGTACACCGAGACCAGGGCGGCCTTCTGCTGGTCAGAGAGGCGAAGGTCCGCCTCGATCGCCTGCTCGACGGCCGGCGTGTCGGGAGCCGCCTGGCCCTCGCCGTCGCTGTGGTGCAGCAGCCCGGCATGGGTGAGAAGGGTCTCGGCTGAGACGTTGAGCGCCTCTGAGATCAGCTTGATCACCCGCATCGATGGCTGGTGCAAGCCGCGTTCGATCTGGCTCAGGTAGGGGTTGGACAGTCTGGTCTTCTCAGCCAGCTGACGCAGGGACAGGTTGGCCAGCTTTCGCCGCCGGCGGATGAATTCGCCGAGCGCCTCCATCTGGGTGTCCCACGGTTCGGTCATGTCGTTCCTCGCGGCTGGTCAGACAGGTGACAGGCGCGGCCGACAGCCGGAGCCGTCAGCCACGCCCATGGTCAGCTGCCCACTTACTTCGTGTCGGGGTTGGCCTTCCGCTGCGTCCCGCGCCGCGGCGCGGTTCTGGCCGACTCTGACTTCCTAGCGGAACCGGCCTTGCGGCCCGGCTGTGCCTTCTGACCCGGCTCGGCCTTGCGGGCTGGGTGTGCCTTGTGAGTCGGCTCGGCCGCGTGAGTCGTAGCAGGCTTGGCGGGAGCCCCGGCCTTCGCGGCGGCGGCCGCACTCGTCTTGGCCTCGGCGCCAGCTGCGGTGCCGTTCTGCGTCACCGCCGCAGCCCCCCGCACGGCCTTCTGGGTCGCCGCGGTGGCCTGCGCGAAAGCGGCGCCGGCCTGCTGGGCCAATGGCGTCGCTGCGGTCCGCACCTGGCCGACGAACTGCCGCTGCGCGCCGGCAACCTGGCCAGCGAACTGCCGCTGCGCGCCCGCAACCTGGCCTGCGAACTGCCGCTGCGCGCCCGCGACCTGGCCTGCGAACTGCCGGCGCGCGCCTGCAACCTGGCGCTGGGCGGATCGAATCTGCCCGGCGAATTCTTGCGCCCCGGTCTTCACATTGTCGGCGCTGGGCAGCTTGGCGATCAGGCCGGGTGCCCTCTCGCGGAGCTGGCTGAGCTGCTTGTCCCTGAGTTCGGTGAGCTGCTCGGCGGTCGGCAGCTTAATGACGTGGATCGCGGGCATGCTGGGTAGCTGCGGCCGGATCATCTGTGCGGTGGCCCTCACGTTCTTCACCGTGTTGGTCACCCTCTTCTGGCCCTTGCGGGCAGCGGCCAGGACCTGCTCCTGCAGCTCCTGCCCCATGGCGCGGGTGTCGATCATCGGATCCTCCTCCTAGGTTCACAGCTAACTATAGTTAGCAACGACTAGATATGTCAAGCGCCGGGGAGAGCCGAGGTGGGATCCGGTTGAGGGGTCCGGGCTAGACGGGGCCGCGGGCTTTGACGAGGCCGGTCTCGTACGCGAACACGACAGCCTGAACCCGGTCCCGCAGGCCAAGCTTGGCGAGCACGCGCCCGACATGCGTTTTGACGGTCGCCTCGGAGACGTACAGGCGCTCGGCGATCTCCGTGTTGCTGAGGCCCTGCGCGATCAGCGTCAGGACCTCGCGCTCGCGGCTGGTCAGCCCGGCCAGGTCCGGCCGTTCGTGGTCGGCGCCCGTCGGCAGCATGGGTGCGAAACGGTCGATCAGCCGCCGTGTCGTCGACGGCGCCACGACTGCGTCCCCCGAGTGGACGGCCCTGATCCCGAACAGCAGTTCCTCGGGCGGCACATCCTTCAGCAGGAAGCCGCTGGCTCCGGCCTTGAGCGCGGCGAACGCGTATTCATCCAGGTCGAAGGTCGTCAGCATCAGCACCCGCGGCCGGTCGCCGGCCTTGCAGATCTGCCTGGTCGCCTCGATGCCGTCCAGTTTCGGCATCCGGACATCCATCACCACGACATCGGCGGGCGTGCCACGGAGCAGCGCGACGGCCGCCAGCCCGTCACCGGCCTCGCCTACGACGCTCATGTCGGGCTGAGCGTCGAGCACCATCCGGAATCCGGTGCGCACCAGCTCCTGATCGTCTACCAGCAGGATCCGGATGCTCACGCGGCGCCCGCCTGCACCGGAGTGATCGGCAGCCGCGCCGTGACCGTGAACCCGCCGCCAGGACGCGGCTCGGCCCGGACTGACCCGCCGTACATGGCGGCGCGCTCGCGCATTCCGGTCAGGCCGTGGCCGGCACCGTCGCTGGCTGCCGCGCCGCCCAGACCGTCGTCGGCGATGACGAGTTCGACCGCATCGGCGGTGTAACGCAGCAGCACGCTGGCCCGCGCCCACGGGCCCGCGTGCTTGCGGGTATTGGTGAGCGACTCCTGGATGATCCGGTAGGCGGCGAGCGCGGTGCCTTCGGGCAGCCGTTGCGGCTCGCCCTGGACTGTGCAGGAGACCGGCAGGCCGGCCGCCCTGGCCTGATCGAGCAGGTCGTCAAGCTGGTCGATGCCGGGCACCGGAGCCAGCGACGCAGTTACCGCCGTCTGGTCCCTGCCCGGCACGCGGGCCAGCGCCGTTCGGCCGGAACCCGCCGCGTCGGGCAGTCCGGCTGGCCCGTCCATCTGTGCCTCATCGTTCTTGCGCAGCACACCGAGCAGGGCACGCATCTCGGTCAGCGCCTGCCGCCCGGTTGCCGAGATCGCGGCCAGCGCCTGGCGGGTACGGTGGGGATCAGACCCCAGCGCGTACGCCGCGCCGTCCGCCTGCACGACCATGACGCTGACGTTGTGCGCGACGACGTCGTGCAGCTCGCGGGCGATGCGGGCCCGCTCGGCCGCCGCGGCCATCTTGGCCTGAGCGTCTCTGTCCCGCTCCAGCCTGGCGGCCCGCTCCTCCAGGTTGGCGTAGTAGGCACGGCGGTACCGCATCGAATCGCCCAGCACCCAGGCGATCAGCGACGGGCCGGCGAACAGGGTCATCCCCATCAGCAGCCAGTTCGGCTGGTGCGTCCGGATCAACTGGGCGTGGAGCCGATCGAGCTCGGCAGCGGACCCGAGCAGGCAGATGCCGAGCCCGATGACCGAGAGCCGCCTGGTCGTGTA
>WNFI01411323.1_pt1 | contig 10168 bp, 7 predicted proteins | sample 5400471 | NCBI WGS metagenome assembly WNFI01 (sample SAMN13153348, study PRJNA577476) | soil metagenome | isolation source: 100 cm saprolite on Douglas fir-dominated hillslope | place: USA:California | collected 2013-09-17 | reverse complement strand
TTTCTTTGGATTTTTCTCGGTGCTCCCCACATCGAGCAGATGCGCGGTAATGCGCGTTTGGGTAGCATGTTGACGAGCGTGACCGCTTCCGTCGTGGGCGTGGTGCTTAACCTCGCGGTGTGGTTTGGATGGCAGGTTATTTTCCCGGCGGGATGGCGCGACCAACCCAGCGGCTTCACGGTCGATTGGTTTGCGCTGGCCACGGTCGTCCTCGCGTTTGTGGCCATGCATCGGTTTAAGTTGGGTGTCATCCCGGTTGTTTTGGCCGGCGGGCTGTTGGGGCTGCTACACCACTTCGTGGTTTAGGCGGGCGCCTAGGGGTAGTTTACGGTTCACGGTTTACGGTTCTCAGTCATACCGGACAAACAACATTGTGAACCCTAAAATATATACCGGATAGGATGTCGTGACACGGCATCCGTGCGCTACAGCTGGTTTGTTTTGTGCGACCGTAAACCGTAAATAGTGACCCGAGAACGTGTAGTCGAAGGCCGCCGAACATGACAATGTTGTCATATTCCAGGCCGCGCTTTCGTCATCTCCATCGGCTATGCTAGGCGTGTCAGTTCCAGTATCACATCCATTCAACTCCTGTTACCATGAACAAATCTATCCAGACTTTGGTAGCGGCGGGCACCATGATGCTCGCTTTTGTCAGTGTTGGTTCTCTCTCGGCCGAAGAAGCGATGGCAAAGGCCTCGATTCGACCGGTGGGCAAAGTGAAAGAAGCCGACCTGCCCGCTCTCGCTAAAATCACCATGGCCGATGCCCTGAAGGCCGCGCTCGCCAAAGCTCCGGGCAGCGCCGTCAAGGCCGAACTCGAAGTCGAGGACGGCAATCTCGTTTATTCATTCGAAATCGTGGGCACCGATAAATCCATCACTGAAGTGGAAGTCGACGCAGGCGATGCGAAGATTCTCGGTGTCGACAAGGAAAAATAATTTTGAGCGAGGATTTTTTAACCACAGAGACACTGAGGCACGGAGACGCGACACGGCCAGTTCGTGATCCGGAGCTCATGATTCAGAGTTCGGCGTCGATTAGAGGCACCTTCCTAGCCGCCTGATTTCTGACATGCAGTCTTCTCCTTGCCTCTGTGGTTTCTGAATCGGTCTGTCTCTCCATTTTACTGGTCACCTCGTCTCGATAATCCTATCCTTTTCCATGCGCATTCTCGTCGTTGAAGACGAAAAGAAGATCGCCTCTTTCATCCGCAATGGCCTGACCGAAGTCGGCTTCAATGTGATGGTCAGTCACGATGGGGAGGACGGTTTCCATCTCGCTTCGACCGAACGCTTCGATGCTGTGGTGTTGGACATCATGCTGCCTGGGCGGGATGGACTAAGCATTCTTCGTCAATTGCGCGAGCAGCGCAACAACGTGCCGGTGATTTTGCTCACTGCGCGCGGTGGTTTGTCCGAACGCGTCGAAGGGTTGAACCTCGGTGCTGACGATTATCTTCCGAAACCGTTTTCAGTTGAAGAACTCATTGCGCGGTTGCGCGCCGTGTGGCGCCGACTTTCTGGCGAAGGTTTGAATCTCCTGCATGTGGGAGACCTTACGCTGAATCTGACGACTCGTCAGGTGGTGCGCGCGAAGCAACCGATCGAACTCACTACGCGCGAATTCGCGTTGCTCGAGTACTTGATGCGCATTCCGGGCCGCGTTTGCACGCGCACGCAGCTGTGCGAGCACGTTTGGGGTTATCATTTTGATCCGAGCACCAACGTCGTCGATGTGGCGATTCAACGGCTTCGCAAAAAAGTCGACGAAGGACACGTGGTTAAAATGATCAATACGGTGCGTGGCGCTGGTTATACGTTGAGCGCGACGCCATGAAACCGTGGCCACTTAGGTGGAAACTGATCATTTGGTCGGTTTTGATCAGCGGTGTGGCGCTGGTCACGTTTGCCGTCGCCGCGTTGTTCAGTCTCTACTTTGTGGAACTGAAGAGTCTGGACTCTCGCATGAAGAACGATGCGGTGCATGCGTTCAACGAACTGAATGAAGTCAGCGCAAGCACGCTATCGGAAGTGAGCACTGCCGTTTTGGACGGAACGTTACCGATTTACGGCTACGTTTTGGGGCCCTTGCACGGCAAGGGCCAGTATGTTTTTCCCGAGACGTTACAACCGCTCGCAGAGTCCTGGCCGAAAAAGCCCGGCTTCTCATCGGTTAACGTGGGCGGGAAACATTTGCGTGTCGGTGTATTCGTGGAAAAAGACCAGGTCTTGCTGCTAGCGAGTGATTTGCGACCGATCCGTGAATTGGTGGAGGATCTGCGAACGGCTTATCTGTCGGCGATGCCGGTCGTCTTGCTCCTGGTCGCCGCCGGCGGGTGGTGGATCGCTTCGCGCGCGTTGCGACCGATTTCAGACATCACACAAGTTGCGAGCCAGATTACGGCGAACAAACTCCACGAGCGCATACCGGTTGAACCCACGAACGACGAAATCAGCCGGCACGTCCAGGTACTCAACGGGATGTTCGACCGGTTGCAGCGCAGCTTCGAGCAGACATCGCGATTTGCGGCCGATGCGTCCCATGAACTCCGCACGCCGCTGACGATTATGCGCGGTGAGTTGGAAGCGGCGGTGCGTTCGGAAAATTTTAATCCCGATCAAAAACGGCTCCTGACGGAACTGCTCGAAGAAACAGCAGGCCTGCAGAAAATCACGGATGATTTGCTCCTGCTGGCACGACTCGACGCTCCGGATCGACAACCTTTCGCTTTAACTCCGGTGAATTTGAGTCTGCTCACACAAGAGGCGTTTGAAGATGCCGAACTGTTGGCGTCGTCGCAGGAGATCAAACTCCAGGCCGATATCGCGCCACATCTTGTGGTGGCGGGTGATGCGTTGCTGTTGCGCCGGGTTTTGCTGAACCTGCTCGACAACGCGGTGAGGCACAATCGACCGCAAGGGGAACTGAGGCTCGGCTTAAAACAAGAGGGCGACTACGCCGTTCTCACGATTGGCAACACGGGTTTGGGGATTCCTGCGCAGGAACAACCGCGGCTTTTTCAACGGTTCTTTCGCCCCAATTCCGATCGAAATCGGGAGACCGGCGGCAGCGGCCTCGGCCTAAGTTTGAGCCGCGAGATCCTCGCTGCTCACCAAGGAGAAATTAAGTTGGTCCGCAGCGAGTCGGATTGGACGGAGTTCTGCGTGCGGTGCCCGATAGTCGCCCCGAGTTGAGGGTGGGTCGTCGCGTCCCTGCGACGACATTTCGCGATTTCGACGTCCGTTCGAATTTCGAATGCCACCGCGGGGGTACGTTGGCCAACCGGGCTCAAATCACCTTGGATTCCTTCGTTTTTTCGGAATTTCTGCTGGTGCGGGTGAGTTACGTTGTCTAGCAAAGTCGCTCCACTCGCCCATGAAAGACCAGATCATTAAGAAGTTTGCTGAAGTGTATGGCAGTCCGCCCACCGTGGTGACACGCGCGCCGGGCCGGCTCGAATTCATCGGAAATCACACTGATTACAACGGTGGTACGGTTTTAGGCGTGGCGATCGACCGCGGTGTTTGGGTGGCGGTGCGCGCCACGGACAAGCCGCAACTCCAGTTCTTCAGCGATCTTGCTCCGAACATCGTGAGCGTGAGTCCGCGCGCGCCTGGGCGCCTGAGCAGCGATGAAAGCTGGGCGAATTATCCGCTTGGCGTGTGGGTCAGCATGGCTTCGTTTCGATTGCAGCAGCCGGGTGGACTCGACTTCCTCGCGATGGCGGATCTTCCTCCCGGTGCAGGTTTGAGCAGCAGCGCAGCGATCGAGCTTTCCTCGGCTCTCGCGTTCCTGGGCCTCACTGGCCAGACCGTGCTTCGTGAGGAACTTGTTCTTCTCGGCAAACATGCGGAGAACAATTTCGTGGGCGTTCCCTGTGGAATCCTCGATCAAGGCGTATCCGGTTTTGGGAAAAAGGGTCACTTGGTTTTCATCGATTGCATCGGACCGCGTTTCGAAACGATTCCGCTCGATTCGGGCGCGCATTTCTGGGTGTTCAACACCCACAGCAAACATGCGCTGATCGATTCGCTCTACGCAACGCGTCACCGCGAATGCATGGAAGCCGCCCAAGCCCTCGGATTGAAGCTCCTGATGGAAACCGATTCCGCTAAACTCGAGGTAAATCGAGCGAAACTCCCCGAGGTTCTCTATCGCCGTGCGAAACACATCGTCGACGAAATTGCGCGCGTCGCTGCAGTGAAACAGATGCTCGTTGCGGGCGATCTCAAAGCGGTAGGCCGGACGCTCAACTCGTCGCACGCGAGTTCGAAGACCTTTTTCGAAAACAGCACGCCCGAGCTGGATTTTCTCGCCGAGACCCTGGCCACAACCCCCAAGGTCTACGGGGCCAGATTGACCGGCGGTGGTTTCGGCGGAGCGGTGATGGCACTGACCGACGCGGAATTTTCCGAGACCGACGCCAAAGCGGTGGGTGCTGCGTATCAAAAGAAATTCAATCAGTCCCTGCAGATCCTCCATTGCCAAACGGGCGAAGGTGCCGAGACGCTGCCGATTTGAAGAGGAGGGCCGACGCCGATTACGCATCGAGCGAGGCGTTCCGGCTCCGCTTGCATTTCGCGCAGGCCTTACGCATAGTATCCGACTCGTTCTTTGATACCGCAGCGCACTTGGTTCGTTCTGGTAACCCATTTTAGGTCCTGCTTTGGCCGGACCATCAAACTTTGGGGGTGTTCTGGATTCGACCCCTTGTTGGAGTGCACCGTTGCATGTCGAGGATGAAGGTTGGCCTCGTAAAACCTCCTTCAAAAAAATAACAGGCAACTACGAAGAAATGCCATTGGCAGCCTAATTAGGCAGCCTCGTTCGCCCGGCGACACCTGCTAGCAGGAGCGAACGTCGACAGCAGGTAGGGCGTGCAAAGCCACCCGCGGTTTGCACGAATCCTCTTCATCCCGGGGGTTGGCCGACGGCCAAGCGCGCGTAATCGCGTGACGTCGGCGAGATTAAAATTACGATACACATGTAGACGCGGTGCGCGAAGGCGAGGGGCACGCGGGTTCAACTCCCGCCACCTCCACCATTTTAGATTCGAGCGAACCTGTGCGAAATGAAACCGTGATCTCCTTCGCGTCGGTTGCGAAGAGAGATTTTGAAACGGTTGGACCAGCGGTAGGGCGAGTAATGGCGATAAGGCGGAACTCATAGGGAAAAATTGAGAGGTACGGTTATAATATGAAAAAAATCGTTGTTACGGGTGGTAGCGGCAAGGCAGGTCGAGCGATTGTTCGCGAGCTGCTCGCGCATGGCTACGAGGTGCTTAACGTGGATGCCGTTGCTCCGGCGGAAAACCTGTGTCCGCTGCTTCGTGCGGACCTGACCAACTACGGTGAGACGGTCGAAGTACTCGCGGGCGCGTGGGGTGTGGTCCACATGGCGGCGATTCCGGCAAATAACCTCTTCGCGCCGGAGCGCACGTTTCGCGAGAACACGCTGAGTACGTTTAATGTGTTTCAAGCGGCGGCGCTTCTGAAACTCACTCGTGTGGTGTGGGCGTCGAGCGAGACGACACTCGGGCTTCCGTTTGATCGGGTGCAACCTGCAGTCATGCCAATCGATGAGGCGCACTACCCGTTTCCGGAATCCACTTACTCCCTCTCCAAGGTTGTTGGCGAAACGATGGCGGACCAATTTGCGCGATGGAGCGGCATCCCGTTTGTCGGGTTACGCTTTTCGAATGTGATGGAGCCGCACGATTACACGCAGCACTTCATGACGTGGCAGAAGGATCCAAAGATTAGAAAATGGAACCTGTGGGGCTATATCGATGCGCGCGACGCCGCGCAGAGTGCTCGCCTTGGACTCGAAGTGGCTATCACGGGAAGCGATAATTTTATCATCGCCGCGGCTGACACGGTTATGTTGATGCCGAATGCCGAGCTACTGGCGGCGGTGTTTCCGGGGTCGCGCCTCGCGCCGGGTACCGGTCAGCACGAGACGCTGCTAAGTATCGGAAAAGCGCGACGCATGCTAGGTTTCGAGCCGCGTTATACTTGGCGCGATGCGGTTGTGAAGTGATCGGAAGATTCGAGATTTAAAAGCGCGCGCAAAGGCGGCAAGATTGCAAAGCAGGGAAAGTGGGGCGTCGCGTCCCTGCGATGGCATTTCGCGATTGAGACACTCGTCCTGCTTGCCATTCCGTCGCAGGGACGCGACGGCCCACCTCGACACTCTTCTCAGCGGTCCCGCCCTACCCCCAGACTCTTCTCTTTGTTTTCCTCTTCAGCGGACCCGCCACTTATTTCGACAACACACCCTAGGGTGAGACTTCGTATACCTCGGCAAGAGCGACCCCTGTGGTATTGTTGGCACCGGCGACTTGCGCCGAATAGCCGCCGGGGAGCAATGCGAGGAGCATCGCTGCATCTTTGCTGCCGGAAACCAAGGGAAACGCGCCCACGGCGGCCGCCGTAGCGGCGATGTCTGCCGAATTGGCATTGTCTGACCAATTGTCATTGATGGCGAGAAGACGGCCTGCCGAGTCGTAGATCGATAGGATCGGGTCCAACAAGGGACCACTGACTCCAAAATTCGCCAGGGCCGGCCCGATGCCGCGAACGAGCACGTTCTTTGAACCGGTACCGGAAACAACAAAACCTGCGATCAAGATATCGGCGCCCAATCCCACTTGAGCCCGCGCGGAAAGACTTATTAAACGGGTGGCGCCGCTTGCGGTTGCGCTGCTCATCGACACTTGGAAGACCGCGGATGGATCTGAGACGCCTCCATTCGTAATGGCTGAAATGCGATAAAAATAAGTGTTACCCAACTGCGCCGAGGTGTCGGCAAAAGACGTGACCAAACCGATGTCTCGCGAAACTAATTTTTGAGTGAAAGCGAGGTCAGCCGCGCGTTCGACCCGATAACCTATGAGTGTCGAACCACTCGTGTCCGGTGGCGGCGACCAGGTGAGATTAACCTGATTACCGGAAGAGGCATACCCTGCGATTTTTGCGGGGGCAGCCGGCGTCAAACTGTATACTCGCACATAATCGACGTAAAGAACCTGGGGGAAAGTTGTCGTGCCATCCGGATTGCCCGGAAATCCGCCGCCTACGGCCAGATTCAAAATTATGAAAAAAGGAGAGTTGTCATAGACCCATTTAGTCCCTTGAGGAAGCGATGCGGGACTGGCCGTGTGATACACGATGCCATCGACCGACCAGTCGATTTTGCCTGGGGACCATTGCACCGCAAAAATGTGGTAGTCCGTATCGAAGCGCCCCCCATTGGGAAGTGTGTACGTACCCTGAATGCCATGACCTCCAGAATAGCCCGGACCATGCAGTGTGCCGTAGAGTTTCGATGGATTTTGCCCCAGGATTTCGAGAATATCTATTTCTCCGCAGGTAGGCCACCCCACCGTACCGATGTTATTTCCCAACATCCAAAATGCAGGCCAGATACCTTGACCGCTCGGCACTTTGATACGCGCTTCAAAGCGTCCGTAGGTGGCGGTGAATTTACCCTGGGTTTTTATGCGCCCCGATGTGTACCCCCCCGTTGAAGATTTAATCGCGCGAATGGCCAGGGCCTTGCCATCGGTGGCGGATGGATCGGAAACGACGGAAACGTTGTCGGTAGAATCGGTATAGCTCTCGAGCTCGTTGTTTCCCCAACCTCCTCCACCGAGATCAAAAGTCCACTTCGTCAAATCGGGGGGGGATCCGTCGGCTTGATTAAACTCGTCGCTCCAAATAAGCGGTGTTGTGGCAGCGCGCAGAGGGGAAAAGGCCAGTGAAATCGATATGAGCGCTACCCGTAACACCAACGAACTCCACGGCGATGAAATGATAGTAAAAGGTTGCATCGAATAAACGTAAACGCGTGTAGCAGATGAGGGGTTTTAGGGAAAATGAGCTCTGGCCATTGTTTTGCCTTCCACAAATTCCGCTTGGACTAAAAATTTTCGACAAGGTGCGTGCGGATGTGCGATGCGGTTGAGCACGCGAATCAGAGCTGAACCGCCAATATCCTCCAGCGGTACGCGGAGTGTAGCGACGGGTTCCATACCCATCGGCGGAGCGATTCCGTCGAAGCCCGTTACCGAGCAGTCTTCGGGTACGCGAATTCCGCGCGCGCGAAGATCTTGGATGAGTTGATAAGCTTGATGGTCTGCCGCGCACACCCAGGCCGTGACGCGATCATTTCGAATCTTGGCCGCAACCTTCTCTGCCAACTGAGCGATACTGAACCGCGCTGCCGCTTTGTGAACATTGAGCGCCCAGTCTTGTTGAAACTCGAGACCCTGCGTGAATAAACCTTCCACATAGGCCGCGAACCTGCGACGAGACCAATGTCCACCCACCGGGTAATCCCAGGCGAGAAAGCCGATGCGTTTGTGTCCGCGGTCAGCGAGCTCTTGAACCAGACGAATGATTCCTGCCGAGTGATCGGTATCGATACTGTCGACACCCATATCGCAGTAATCCTCAAGCACGGAAACGGTGGAAATTTTTCGGGAGATGACTCCGACTGCTTCTTGTGAAAACGGATGGATTAAAATCGTCCCGCGCCAATCGCCGCCACGGATATGGCCAAAAACAGGATTTCGGCGCGCTTCAGGATCGAAGTCTTTCGGGTCCTGGTAACAGACGTCTACCGTGACGTCTTCGATCGTGGCACGCTCGTGAATTCCCTTCAGTATCAGCGGAAATGTTACAAGTCCCACGTCTTTGGAGGGGACACCGATCACGACTCCGACCGTCATCTGTTTTCGTTGACGGATTCGCCGAGCGAGGCGCGCGGGCGCATTCCTATATCCGAGCTGTTCCGCAGCCGCCAAAACCCGGGCGCGCGTTTCACGGCTGATCGCGGGGTGATTGGCCAAGCTACGAGAAACGGTCGTACGGGAGAGCTTTAACCTTTCGGCGATGAGATCTTGATTAATCCGAGGCATGGCGAAGCTGAAATAAGAAGAAGCAGGAGAGGAGACATATGGAAAGAAAATAAGTGTGCACTAAATGAGAATTATTTTTAATATTACTAGACGATTAAACTCATGTTGTAGGTTTTAAATTACATAAACATATAATAAATAACATATTAAGGTAGAACCAACTGCATTCATAGTTGTGCACAGTAGTGTGCACAATAATGTTGACACTTGTGTGAATTAGCATTGGCCTTCGTGCGTTCGCTTTGAATACCTCGTCTCCGTGAGCGGCCACCCAGGTGGGTTATTGTTCTCGCCCGTTTGAGTGCTTTTACCCCTTCAGTGCCCGTCACGATTCCCACAAGTCCCGATTGCATTACCCCAATGAAACCAAGCTATCTTCGTTTGATGCGTGACCGCTCTGCGCAATTGTTGCTGGTCATCGCTCTGCTCACTCCGACCTCTGCGCTTTTGGCAGGCGCCGAAACGACGCCGACAAGTTCGGCTTCAGCTCCCGCCACGGGAACTAGCGACGAGCCTACACGCCTGTCGCCTTTCACGATCACGACGAACCAAGACAAGGGCTATGCTGCGACAAACGCGGTATCGGGTTCGCGCGTGAATACGGCCATCAAGGATCTGCCGATTCCGGTCCAAGTCATCACCAGCGAATTTATCAGCGATGTCGGTGCGACAAACCTGCGCGATTCGCTCGGGTACGTTGCCGGCATCCAGCTCCAATCCCAGAACGATCTTGAAAATTCGGGCGCTACGTTCGGCGGCGTTTACGGACCGGGCGGTGTGAATAATCCCGAAGGTGTCACGGCGAACATCAATCAGGTGCAGTTGAAAATCCGCGGCTTCGTCACCAATAACACCTTGCGCGATGGTTTCCTCCGCGGAAACGGAACGGACTCAGTCAATATTGACCGCATTGAGGTTGTCGAAGGGCCCAACGCCTTGCTGTACGGTACGGGCAATTTCGGTGGCGTGGTCGATTATCTCGTTAAGCGGCCCTCTTCCACTCAGAAGGGGTTGTTAACTGCGTCCTACGGAAGCTATAATTTTATCCGCGGTACGTTGGACACCACAGGTCCGGTCAGTGTGAGCAACAATCTTGATTATCGTTTATCGGGTGCGTGGGAAACCTCCGGGACCAATATCAACTTTCAGAAGAACAAGCATTTCTTTATCTCGCCCTCGTTTCTATGGAGGCCGACGCCGACGACCGAGATCTTGGTCGATACGGAATATGGAAAATCGAAGCAA
>WNFI01679512.1_pt1 | contig 10169 bp, 6 predicted proteins | sample 5400471 | NCBI WGS metagenome assembly WNFI01 (sample SAMN13153348, study PRJNA577476) | soil metagenome | isolation source: 100 cm saprolite on Douglas fir-dominated hillslope | place: USA:California | collected 2013-09-17 | reverse complement strand
CATTGCTGCTTGCCGACGTGACTCTTCGCGGCCACAAGAAATGGGACTGATAGAAAAAGGCACAGCAATTTGACAGCTGCTTGACTGCGATGGCAGTAGGTGCAAGATTCAGTGCGAAGGTTGTCTGTTTGGTGGGGAGAAAGAAAAGGACGCATTTTTGTTGGGATACGCGGCGGTCGTGGCAAACGTTTAGACTGAAGAAGCTATGACTACCCAGACTCTGAACGCCCTCGCCCGCGCTTCATCCGCTTACTTGCGTTCCGCCATGCATCAACCCATTCAGTGGCATGAGTGGGGCGAGGAGGCGTTTGCCGCGGCGCAGCGAGAGAACAAGCCGATGCTGCTCGACATTGGCGCGGTGTGGTGCCATTGGTGCCATGTGATGGATCGCGAGTCCTACGACGATCCTGAAGTTGCGGCCATCGTGAATGAGCATTTCATCGCGGTGAAGGGGGACCGGGACGAGCGGCCTGATATCGACAGCCGGTATCAGGCAGCGGTTAGCGCGGTCAGCGGACAAGGCGGCTGGCCGCTTACGGCTTTTCTTACGCCCGAGGGGAAGCCGTTTTATGGGGGCACGTATTTTCCGCCGACGGATGGCTACGGGCGGCCTAGTTTTAAGCGCGTGCTGGTGAGCATCGCAAATGCTTACAAGGAAAAGAACGGCGACGTAGTCGAGCAGGCGAAGATGGTGGAGAGTGCGATCGGGCAGGCGGAGTCTTTTGCGGGACGGGATGGGCGGGTTTCGGCGAGTATCATCGCGGCGATTCAGAAGTCTGCTTTCAGTATGTTCGACGCGGAGCATGGCGGTTTCGGGCAGGCTCCCAAGTTTCCTCATCCTTCGGCACTCGATTTGCTGATTGAGCAGTATGCGCGAAGTGCAAGCGGAGCTTCGCTCCGCCGGACCCTTCGGCTTCGCTCAGGGCAGGCTCCCGAGGGCGGCCGTCCCCACATGGACCTTGCCGACGACGGGCAGTTGCGTAATGTCATCGTCACCACTCTTGAGCACATGGCGAACGGAGGCGTTTATGCCCAGTTGGCAGGCGGATTTCATCGCTACTCAGTGGACGAACGCTGGGTGGTGCCGCACTTCGAAAAGATGTGCTACGACAATTCTGAGTTGCTGAAGAATTACGTGCATGCTTATCAGGCCACGGGGTCGGAAGTTTTTGCGAGTGTGGCGCGGGACATTATTCGCTGGATGGACGAGTGGTTGAGTGACCGCGAGCGGGGCGGATTTTACGCTTCGCAGGACGCCGATATTTCCATGGACGACGATGGCGACTACTTCACCTGGACGCTCGACGAGGCCCGCGCCGCGCTCACGGAAGAAGAAGCGCAGGTTGCCGCTCTGCGCTACGACATCAATGAAGTTGGCGAGATGCATCACAATCCGGCAAAGAACGTGCTGTACGTGCGCGCTCCTATCGAGGAAATTGGGCGCCGGATGAGCCTGGCGGCGGACCGCGTGGAGGATCTGCTCGATTCCGCGAAGAAGAAAATGTACGCCGCCCGGTTAGAGAGGCCGACGCCCTATGTGGACAAGACGGTTTACGTGGGATGGAACAGCATGTGCGTGTCGGCTTATCTGGAAGCGGCGAAAGTGCTTAACCTCGACGACGGCCGGCATTTCGCGCTGCGTTCGTTGGATCGCATTCTGGCGGAAGCGTGGAGAGCATATCGTGACGAATCAGAGAAAGCGGGCGAGTCACCCGCTTCCACACAACCGCAGGCTTCTACACAACCCAATGTTCGCCTATTACATGTGGTTGCTTATTCCGATCCAAAGGCGGAGCATCGCGAAGTGTCTGGTCTGCTCGACGACTATGCCGCCACCACCCTCGCTTGTCTTGACGCCTATGAGGCCACAACCGATCTCAGCTATTTCAAGTTCGCACAAGCGATTGGCGACGCGATGATTGCGAAATTCTTCGATGCGGTCTCCGGCGGATTCTTTGACGCCGAACCGGCAGTCGATGGCAAGAGCCTGGGCGTGCTTTCCACGCGACGCAAGCCGCTGCAGGATTCACCCACGCCAGCGGGTAATCCTATGGCCGCAATCGCGTTGCTGCGGCTGCACCACTACACAGGCGATAGCGGGTATCGGGATAAGGCGGAGCAAACGTTGGAGGCTTGCGCTTGCAACTGTCGCTACCACGAGTTTCGCCTTCAACAAGACCGTGCTGCGGCTGACGGCGAACCAGGCGGTCGCCGCGAACCTTCCGCCTACGCTTGCGGCCACACTTCCGAGTTTGCCGCAATTGAACTCGGGGGAATCATTTGCCGTTCTCTGTTCGGGATTTGCCTGCCAAGCACCAATTACGGACCCGGTGGAGCTGCGGCGAACTTTGGGTTCCGTTCTCAGAAAGATCTCCTAGGAAAAACCGTTCCCAAAAAATGGGGCTGACGGTTTATGAGATTCCGTCAGCCCAAAGATTGCGAGCCCTAGGTTCGGCCCAGGTTACTGAGGTTACCTTGGTGACCTTGCGGCCACCGTAGATATCCGATTAACTGACTGTGCATTTACTTAGGGTGCGTAGAAATCGGCGCGCCGTCCGGGGCGGGAACCTGCGGAACGGCGGCCGCTGCGTACATACCCAATAGTCCCAACATCAGGATGGACATCCTGATTGCATGCTTCATGGTTTTTCTCCTCCCGCGAACTTGGATTCCCAAAAAGGGATCCAAGGCGCGGTGAGGAATTATAAGCCACGAGTCAAGCCCTTCCGCAACCCTTGCCTGCCATCGCCAGGCGGACCTTCATGTTGGTGCTGATGAGCCCCTTCCCGTAACACTTAGGCAAAAACTTGTAAATACAGGAGAATCTGTAGGTTAGGTAACAGCTTTTGGCCGACACCAACGACTAAACAGGGTCCGGAGGCGGTTTTACGGGCGAAGATGGACAATTTACGAAATCCGGAACCGGGCGCGTGAAAGGACAGAGAGGAATTGGCCGAAGAGGTCAATCCACCGGCGTTCGAAATCCCCCTGCTGTTTCACAACAACTCATCGGCGGGTCAGAAAATCGGAACCAATTATCGCGCCACCGTGGCGCGCGGTGGCGGCGGCATTTTCTGGCGTAATCGCCGACGCGGACGTCGAGTGAGTCCGCGACAGAGCCCGATCCACCATCCCTTCAAACATGGGGATCAAGGAATCTGCGGGCAAGGGATGCTGAATATCCGACAGGCTTTGCTCCCAGCGCTGGGGACGCAGTAAAGTGGACGAGGCTTCGCGGGCAGGACTCTTGGCCAAGGTGTAGCCCAACCAGATGAATAGCGCACAGTCGTAGGCAGCCATATTGATCAAGCTCATCGAAACATCACTTAAGCGATAGCCCGCCCACGTCGCGATCAAGGCCAGCTCGACTAACGCAAAGGTGCCGAAGCCCAGGGCCACGCCGAAGCTATGCTGCCGCCGGCTCACTCCCAAGTAGCGGGCAAAGAACAACAGGAAAAGAACCATCCCCACCTGAATAATACGTACGCAGCGCTGGGCGGTCATGATGGCCTCCACCCACGGCGCGGTATCCGACGATCGGGTGGAGACCGATACAACTCCGGCTACCAACAGCATGACTAAGCCCGCCCACTTGAATAATACGGAGCCCAGGTCGCGTAAGGTATGAAACGGCCGGAATACATCAAGAAAGGCTTCGTGAATGACTTGGAACCCCAAAGCCACGCTGACCGCGGTGGCGAACCAGGAAATGTAAAAATAGGCGGAAAGGCTGTACAAGTAGGTCGGACAAATCACCGCAAAGGTCAGAATCTGGGCGATGATGTAGGCAAAGAAAAACTTAAAAGCGCGGTGCTGGCCGCGACGGAACATAGCGATGGCAATCACCGTCTGCATGACGGGTTGAGCGATCCACAGGGCGTAAAAAAGAATCCGGATTTTTTCGCTCATGGGGGCGGTTTCTACTTTCTCTCAACTGCAGTGCCCGAACCAGCTTCGCAGCACTGCATACGGACAGGACGCCTGTAATAGATAAGAGAACGTTAAACCATCTCGCCCGAGCGTTCAATGTACTCAGGTAACCGAAAGTAACGTTACCTTTGTGCTATCTGGAGCGGACGAGTTCAAGGAGAAACGACAAATTGCGTTCGACGGGAACCGACTCCCGCAGGTCCGAGGCCTTTACACTCGGGACGCAACCTCGTCCCCGATAAATACGAAGTAGCAGCAGTTCCACAATGCCGTGGGCAGGCTGCCTCGCGGCCGAGCGGTGAGAACGATATTGTATTCACCGGCGCCGCCTGGGTTTATTTCGTGGAAAATCTCGGCCTGCGGCCGCTGCTGCGCGAGGGAGTCCTTCTCCGGTGCGATCACCGCCAGCCGCGCCAGAAACTCATGCAGATCGGCGCCGCGTCCCTGGCCGGGGATAACAAATGAAACTTCCGCATCCTGCGAAGAAAAGTGCCACGCCAGCGACGCTGTCAGGTTTACCGCCCGTTCGTAGGCCTGGCCGGAGATGAGCCCGGCCACGGGATTATCGAAGACAATGCAGAGCTTGCGTTCATCCTCGCGGCTGAATTCGCGTACCTTCAACGAGCCAGACTTTGCCGTAGCCTTCCAGTCCACATGGCGCGCCGAATCCTCCGGCATGTATTCGCGAATGCGATATAGATCGGAGCCGCGTCCACGAACAAAGCTTTCCCACTCTCCGCGCACCAACGGCAGAATCTCAAATAGTTCGTCGGGGGGCTCGATAGCCGGGTACACCACAATCTCGCGCTCCAGTGGAACGTCTCGCATCTTGGTCAGAAAGGCAAAGGGAAATCGCGTGGCCACGGCGAAACTCGATTCGCAATATCGCCCGCGCCGCGCAAAACACAGCTTCAGATCAGCCGGGAGCTCAACCTTCGCCGGCAGGTAAGGGAAATAAACCATCCCGTCGAAAATTCCGGGGGGCGTGGGCACCGCATCCACCCGTTTCACTTTCCAATCGCGCATGCGCACCCATTGCTTTTGGGGAGCGCGGTTCAGCGGAAAGACGAATGTCGTTCGTTCCCATCTCCATCGCTTGCGGATTTGTTTTTCCTGGCGCGCCGGCAGCACCCAAATGGAGAAGGCGGGCAAGAACCGCCGCGGGTTTCGCAGCACGATCCGTCCCATCACCGGACGCCCGGCAAACATGTGCTCGGGCAGGCGAATGTCGAGTTCAAGGCGGCGCAGCACCAGCGCTGAAACCACCCCGGAGACAAGAATCGCCGCCAGCATCGCCGCCACGACAATGTACAGCAGGTTGTTCCCCGTGTTCAGCGCCGCGATGCCAATCACGAGGGTGACCAGCACATAGACCACCCCGACCTTCGTGACTTCGTAGTGAAATGTCTGGCGCAAACGTTCCAGCGCCACGCGCCGCGCCAAATAAGGTACGGTGACCAGTCCGACAAACGCCGCCATCAACAGCGCCATGGACGCCAGAACCACCGACGCCCACACATTACCCGCCTCACCTGACGCCGTGGAGAGCAACGCCGCTCCGAACGCCAACCCTAATCCCCCCAGAGCAAGCAAGAACTTTACCCATACTTCCGCTGCAGCCGATTGCAGCCACGCGACCGCGCCGCCGTTCCCGACTTGTGTGGGACTCACAGAATTATTGTAGGCGGAGTTCACTGCTCGCAGCCTAGCATCGCGCCAGGGAAACGGGCAATCCCGATCGTGTTGCGCGGAAAGCGTTCGTAACTACTCGATACTCCCATGCAGGCACTGCCGAGGCCAAACGTCGTTCGGGCGCGCTTGTTGAGCGCGCCGTATGTGAAGGACCGGCTCTCTAGTATTCCGAGAGCTCTTTCATGGCGCGGAAAAGATCGTTCGCCTGCGGCAGAATGGCATCTTCCAGAATTGGTTGGTAAGCAACGAAAGTGTCGGCGGCGGCGACGCGGCGCACTGGCGCATCCAGTTGATCGAAGAGTTGATCGGCAATGCGCGCCGCGATCTCTGCGCCGTAGCCCCAGCTCAAAGTATCTTCGTAGGCCACAAGCGCGCGATTTGTTTTCGCGACCGAGGCGGCAATGGTCTCCCAGTCAAACGGATTCAGGCAGCGGAGATCGATCAACTCAACTTTTACGCCGTGCTCGCGCTCGAGTTTCTGGGCCGCCTGCAAGGCGCGCGGAACCACGGCCCCGTAGGTGATCACGGTCAAGTCGGTTCCGGGAAGCACGACCTTCGCCTTGCCGAACGGAATCGTGTAATCCGGCCCGGGGTATGGCGCACGGCCGTAGGTTTCGCGATACAAGCGCTTATGCTCGAGAAACAGCACAGGGTCGTCGCAGCGAATCGCTGTGCGCAGCAGTCCGGCGGCATCCAGCGCATTCGAGGGAAATACTACGCGCAGCCCGGGCATATGCGTAAAGATACTCTCACCGCACTGCGAGTGATAAATCGCGCCTCCGGTGAGATATCCGCCAATCGCGACTCGAATCACCACCGGACAGGAAAAAGCATTGTTCGAGCGCCAGCGGATCACCGAAAGCTCGTCACGAATCTGCATTACGGCGGGCCAGATGTAGTCGAAGAACTGAATTTCAACCACCGGCTTCAGGCCGCGCGTCGCCATGCCGGTGGCGCGGCCCACGATGGCGGCCTCGGCCAGCGGAGAATTAAACACACGGTCATTGCCAAACTCGCATTGCAAGCCGAAGGTCAGTTTGAAGACCCCGCCCTTCCCTTTCACCAGCTTGCGTTTCAAATATTCGTCGCGGCTGCAGTCGGCCACGTCCTCTCCGAAGATCACGATGCGCTCGTCGCGCTTCATTTCGTCGCGGAGCGTCACATTGATCAGGTCGGCCATGGTCCTCGCCGCTGGCTTCTTGCCGTCAGCGGAATCTGGGCCGACCGCCGCCTGCGTGTCGAATGCCTCAGATGTGGGATCGAGGTCTGGCGAATACACATACTGCATGACGCTCTCGGGCGCGGGCGGCAGGGCTTCCAGAGCGTTGTCGACCGCGGCCTGCAGTTCTTCCTCGACTCGCTTTTCCAGTTCGTTTATGCCTTTCTCGTCGAGAATGCCTTCGCGCAACAAAAACATCTGGGTGCGCGAAACCGGATCGCGGGCCGCGTCGCGCTCGCGCTCCGAATCCGGACGGTACAGCCGTTCATCGTCGGAGAGCGAATGCGAATACGGCCGGATCACGTGCGCATGCACGAATGCCGGCCCGTGGCCCTCGCGGCAATATTGCGCCGCGCGCTGGAAGGCGGCGCAACTCGCCACCGGATCGGTGCCGTCAACCTCTTCAAAATGGAAATTAGGAAAGCCTGAAACCAGCCGCGAGATACTGCCCCCAGCCGTCTGCACCTCGACCGGCACAGAGATTGCGTAGCCATTGTCCTGCACGCTAAAAATCACGGGCAGCTTGTTGAGAGCCGCGGCATTCATGGCCTCCCAGAATTCGCCTTCGCTGGTGGTGCCATCGCCCAGAGAGACGTAGGAAACTTCATCACCCTGAAACTTTACGTTTTTGAATTGACGATAATCGGGAGCCGCATTTTTCGCGTTCTTTGCGGCTGGCGGGATTTCCGCAGCTTTCGGATGCTGCGAAAAATAGCGTCCCGCTTCGGCGCACCCCACCGCCTGCAAAATCTGCGATCCAGTAGGCGACGATTGGGTGACAATATTCAGCCGCTTGTAGCCCCAGTGCGACGGCATTTGCCTTCCGCCGGAACTGGGATCCTCGGCCGCGCCCACTGCCTGTAAGAACATCTCCAACGGCTTGGCGCCCAGCGCAAGGCATAAAGCGCGATCCCGATAATACGGATAGAACCAGTCGTAACCCGCCTTGAGGGCCATCCCGGCGGCTACGCCGATGGCCTCATGCCCCGCGCCCGACATCTGGAAGAAAATCTTCTGCTGCCGCTTGAGCAGGATTTCCCGGTCATCGATCCGCCGGGAGGTATACATGATGCGGTAGGCTTCGATCAGTTGCTGGGGCGTAAGTCCCTCGTAGTTGCGGGACTTCCTGCCGCTACTGCCGGTTACGGACAGCTTGGGGTCGGTTTTTGTCGTCGCCATCCGGTTCCCTGATGAATGCCTTATTAATAGTCCGGCCTGCGAATAAGGTGCCGAGTATCAGTCGCCAGTTGCATTGTAAATCGGAATAGGGGATTGGAAAACACGCAAGTTCTTGCTACGCAAACCAAAGTGAAGCCTGGTCGTAAAGCTTGCTCCAAAAGGCCGGAGCCTCGCCGTGCCGGATTTTGATCCGGGTTGGCCTAAGCGGCAACGCTGCGCCGATCTGGCACATTCAACATATGCTCCAGCACGCAAATGTATTTCTCTGCGGTACGGCGCCGGGAAAACTTTCGCACGATATATTCCCTGCCGCTCCTTCCCATCTCACGAGCTAACTCGCGATTCGTTGCCAGGTAACAGACGGCGTTGGCCAGAGCGCCGGAATTCTCCGGTTCGATCGCCAGGCCTCCGCGAGCTTCCTCGAGAATCGTGCGTGCCAGGCCATCGACGCCGAGGATCACCGGGCGTGCGCATGACATGAATTCCAGCATCTTGGTAGGAATTACCGTTTTGAAGAGGTCAGTCTTTTTGAGCAGAACCAGGCATGCATCGGAGGCACAGATATAGGAGGGTATTTTTTCGCGGGGTTGCTGATCGACAAATCGCAGGTTGTGCAGATTGCGCTCCCGCGCCAGCGTAATTATGCGCTGCTTTTCGGCGCCTTCTCCGAGCATCAGAAAAACGATCTTGGGATTCGAATCGCGCAACTTGAGGGCGGCAGCGATTATCGTCTCCAGTCCGTGCGCCATTCCCATCGTGCCAATGTAAGAGACGACAAACTTTCCTTCCGCGCGCAATTCCCTTCTCTCATCGGTTCCGGGCTGCGGAACAAATAACCCGGTTTCGACTCCATTTTCGACGACCGAAATCTTTGCCCGAGGCACGCGCCAGTGTTGCACTAGATGCTCTTCGAAAGCGGGCGTCACGACGACGATTCGATCGGAACGGCGGTATAAAAAGCCGGCGATCTTGGCCAGAGACCGGTGTAGCATCGAACTACCGTCGCCCATGCCCACCGCTGCCAGCGATTCCGGCCAGAGATCGCGCACCTCGAAGACCAACGGCACACGCTTCCACCGGGCAATCCACCAGCCAGCGAGGCCCACCAGCAACTGCGGCGACGAGGCAATCACAACATCTGGGGGCGAGACGAAAAGACCGGTAGTCGCTGCCGAAGCGCAGAACGAACTGTAGTTCAGGATTCGCTCGTGCGCTTTCCGGTTGGGAAATGGAAAAAGCCAGGTACGAATCACACTTACCCCGTCAATTTGCTCGCGAACAACCAGCCGCCGAAATTTATCGCGATATTCCGGCGGCACCACGCCGGTTGGATGATTGGGGAACCCCGTAAGCACAGTCACTTCGTGCCCGTCAGCAGCCCAATGCCGCGACAACTCAGCGGCGCGCGCAGCCGGCGCCCCCATCTCCGGTGGGAAGTATTGCGAGACGTAAAGAATCTTCATAAGGGGGAAGCAATATTCAGACAAACTGCAACTTAAGAAGCCTGGTCAAAGCCCGGGGGCTCGATGCGGGAAGCGTTCCCGAGAAATTCCTTAACCGCGACCGGCTGACCCAAACAGCGGGACTGTTCTAAAGCGAACGTCGCCAGCATGCTGCTCACGATGTCAGGGAACCGGATCGGCGATTCTGAACCGCTTTGAATGGCTGTAACGAAGGCCTGCCACTCCCCGCGATGTCCCTTATCCTGGCGCAGGAAGGAGCGCAAGACTCGCTTCTTTCCGCCCCGGACCAGCTCCAGCCGCCGGAAGTCGTCCAGAACAGCAACCGTGCCGCCCCCGAAAACTTCGATCCGCTCTTTTGAAAAAGATTTGTCCCCATTTGCCAGGTAGCTGATGGTGCCCTGGGAACCGTCGGCAAAACGCAAAGAACACACGACATTGTCGTTGCTGTATCGGCCGGGATTGGCAAGAGAACGAGTCTCGACTTCCACCGGCGGTGTGCCCACCAGGAAGCACAGAAAGTCCACAAAGTGGCAGACTTCTCCGAGAATGCGACCTCCGCCCTGCTGCGGATCATTGAGCCAATGGTCGGCAGGAAGAAAACCCGCATTTACGCGATAGTGAACTGCCAGCGGCTCACCCACTTCGCACAAGAAACTTTTCATCCGAACCGCCAGCGCAGCAAACCG
>WNFI01022406.1_pt1 | contig 10169 bp, 13 predicted proteins | sample 5400471 | NCBI WGS metagenome assembly WNFI01 (sample SAMN13153348, study PRJNA577476) | soil metagenome | isolation source: 100 cm saprolite on Douglas fir-dominated hillslope | place: USA:California | collected 2013-09-17 | reverse complement strand
CGGCCGTCGTAAGAGTCCTTCAGGTCCCCATCGTCTAGAGGCCTAGGACATCGCCCTTTCACGGCGGTAACACCGGTTCGAATCCGGTTGGGGACGCCAAACCTTTATATGCGGGCGGCAACAGGGCGAGATCGAGCAGTGGCCCGAGCGTCGTCACCCCTTCAAAGCTCAGCGTTCGGCGTCCATCAACCGTTACAGGCGTGATTCCAAGAGGCTCCGGCAGGAGTTTCCGTAGAGCCTGGCGCGCGACAGGCACGTCGCCCAGCAGCAGATCCTTGAAGCGGCCGAGGCGCTCCCGACACATCCTGCGAACGTCGGCCACGTCTAAGCTGGGCGGGATCTGCTCCAGCGCCTGCTGCTCGCGCTCGAGCTCCTCGAGCCGCTCCTCGCGCCGGCGGATCTCAGCGAGCACGCTCTCCGGCGCTCGGCCCTCCGCGATGAGTCGCATGAAGTGGTCCAGCTCTTTGCGCATTTTCCGTGCTTCCGCTTCAAGCTGGCGCGGCTTATCGGGGTTCTTCCTCAGCTCCTGCTCGATGATCCTTGCCGACTCTTCGATGGTGTATGCGATCGCCTCGGGCTTGAGCACCTGCTGCTCGATCGCCTGGAGGACCGCGCCGTCGAGGGACTCCATGCGTGCGCGGTGATCGTTCGTGCAGATCGTGCGGCCGCGCGTGTGGAAATAGGAGCAGCCGTAGAAGTGAACCCTTCGCCTCTGCGGTGGCGAGCCGTTCCAACCGCCGATGACAGCCAGGCTCTTGCCGCAGCACGTGCAGCGGCCCATACCGGTCAGCAGGTACTTCTCGGTCGACGGCCGTCCCCACCATTGGCCGCCGTCGCGAATATAGGTAGCCTTCACGTCCTTTAGGCGTTGCTGTGCGCGCTGCCAAAGTGCGTCGTCCACAATCCGAAGGTCCGGGCGGTCCGCCAGCGATCCCGCGAACGGTACCTTCCCTGCGTAGCGCTCCCGATAGAGGATTTCCCGCACAGCGCTCGGCGCCCAGGATCCGGTGCCGCGCTTCCCGCGGAGCGAAGAGGGCGGGGTACGCCCGTTGAAGTACCGCTCGCGTACCGCGTCGAGGTCGCGCCGCAGTGTGCTCCGCCGCTTGCCTTTCGGGCCGCACTCGGAGCCGTTGCCGTTGAGTGCCTTGGCGATCGTCGTGTGGCCGTGGCCGTCGGCGTAGGCGCGAAATATGCCGCGGATCGCCTCCGCCTGCTCCTCGTTGACACGATAGTCGGTGTGGCTCTTGACCTGCTCGCCGTTCACTCCCTTCGCGTGGACCTGCACGTTGTCGTAGCCATAGCAAGCGCCGCCCGCGTTATAGCCCTTCGCCGCCTTGCGTTCCAAAGCATCGCGCGAGCGCTGGCTCGCCTTTTCGCGCTCGAGTTCGGCACCAAATGCGACCGCGTTGATCATGAACTTGTCGACGGCCGACTTGAATTTCACTTCTTCGTCGGTCAGGTAGAAGAAGACGCGCCGCCCTTTGGAGTAGATGTCGAACAGCGCTCCGCTCGTCTGAGATTGCTCCCGCCCCAGGCGGGAAAGCTCCGACATGACGATGACGTCGAACTCTTTGACGTGAATGAGCAAGCGCAGCAGGGCGGGGCGCTTCTTGAACTCGGCGCCGCTGATACCGTCGTCGACGTAGATGTGCTCCTCCTCGAGCGTCCAGCCCTTCGCCCTAGCGTAGGCGCGGCCGCGCTCGACTTGGCGAGCTACGGACTTGTTCTCCGCATCGCGGTCGTTGTCGTCGGTGGATTTACGGGCGTAGATCGCAGCTTTCATGGCCATTTCCTAGGCGAGGTATAATCGACGTAGACCTAGCCCGGTTTCCCGAGCGAGGATGCGGCCGTCTAGCCTAGTACCCGTGAGGTCAGATGACCGCTAGCCAACTTGATCTCCTTTCTCTCGGAGAAACGTTCCGAGTACGTGCCCTAATCCAAGGGCGGTCAGGTTGACAAAAAGACGGCGGTTGGGATCGAACCAACGAGGGCGGCCACCTGAACCGTAGACGCCCTACTGGGGTTTTCAAGACCCCTGCCTTACCACTCGGCCACACCGTCAAACCTCCTACGGCCCCACTCAGGGGCCGTAGTTCTTTCATGCGCTTTTCCCGATGGGAACCACTGTCATCGAACGGAGTGTCCATCCGGATTTCCGATTTGCCAGAAATTTTGTTTTTTCACGGCTCAAAATCTGCGAGACATAGGCAACCCTATTCTTGCCGGCAATCGGGACGCCTTGTCCTTCAAGCTCCCTTACTATCTGAGCTGTCGATCTTGGCTTTCCATCAGCGAGCATCTCGGAAACCGCGTGGGTAATGACAATGCGGTTATTCTTATCGCGCTTTAGCTCCCCCTCGACTTTGGAGGCGAGGTTGGAGGTGAGGATCTTGATATCTCTGTTGAGGTCGGCGTAGTCCCGATCGAGCTTCATGCGCTCGAGCACGCGCACTGTGGTCTCCAGCTCGGATTCCTCCTGGTGTAGGTGGGCAAGCTGGTACTGGACAACCTTCAGTCGATCTTTCGCTTTTTTGAGCGGGCTAGGCATTTCCAAAACCTCCTAAAAGTAAGCGTCTGGATTGTAGCACCTCACTATTTGGATTGGCAATGAGATTTAGGGATTGGGATCGAATTTCCTTCTGAGCTCCCCAGCGCGCTTTAGCCCCGCCCAGATTGATGATTGTTCGCCCGGAGAGAGGCCCCGGCGGTTCGGGAGACGCCCTAGCCGCGCCCGCCGAGGCCCAACCAACCGCACGGCTAGGGAATCGCTGTCTCGTTGGCGAGCAACCAAGCCGTCAGGCGCTCGCCCGCGTTTTCCTTCGGGTAGATAGGCACAACTCCGCCGCTCAGGCGAAAGGCGACCCGCGCTCGGCCGGTGGCGTCCAAGTCATCGACGATGATGTCCTGATGGTCATACGCGGTTGAGATCCGCGCGTACAAGTCGACCCGCTCGAGCTCAAGCTCCTCGACTCTGCGCTTCCAGGCCTCGTGATCCTGGACCTCGCCGAAGGACTCCGGGTAACGCTCGCCCGCAGTCTGCACCGCGAGGGCGAAGAGTTGCATCGGCGTGGCGCTGATGTTCGTGAGTTCGGCGAGTGCCGCATCGGGCACGAGGTGCCGCATCCGCGCTGGCTCCCCAGGTGGCCAGGGGTAATTCGGCGAGCGCACGGCGTTGATCATCTTGCGCAGCGCGAACCGTGCTGCATCGAGGCCGGGGCCGTCGGGATCCTCGAACTCCCGCCGGAGCCGCGCGAGGTCCTTAGTGTCGGACCGCGCATTGGCCATCGCCTGGGCCAGGTACGCTTTCGCGGTCAGCTTCTGGCCAGGCAGACTCGCCATTTTCCGGTACTCGCGCTCGACCTCGAGCGCTTTTTTCAGCAGTGCATTGAATTCCGACATGGGATGACTCCTATGTACGCGTGCGTTGAGAAAGGGCCGCTAGTCCCACTTGGCCAGCATGCAAAGCGTGCGTGGGGCCGTCTGCGCGACGCCGAGGACCACGCGGAGGTTGGGCAGCGCTGCCGCGAGGTTGTAGTCCAACGCAAAGTAGGCGCCCCCCGGCCCCACCGGCAGCACCACGTCCGAGAGCGAAGTCGGGCTGACACCGCCGGAGTTCACTGATGGGTACACCTTCACCGGCACGTAGTTGGCGCTGGTCTGGTCCCACGACGCCCGCAGCGCCGCCGTGCAGCTGTCGACGCCGGGCACGTACAGCGCGCCCTCGATGCTGTGCAGCGCGGGGAAGTCGGCCACCTGCTGTCCCGAGTTAACAAATGCGAAGATCGGCATCGCCTTCATGACTGTTTCCTTTTCACGTTGTGGTGCATCGGGTTCGGTCAACGCCTGACGTGTGCGTAGGCGTAGGCCTCCTTCAGCGCGGCGTTCGCCGGAGCGGCGAGCACCGCGTTCATGGCCGCCCCGTACTCTTTGACGTCGTTCGCCGCCATGTGCTCGCGGACGAGGCGGTCAACGCGATCGGCCACTTCGCGCACGCTCGTGTACTCTGCAGGGCGTACCTCGTCGCCCCGCACTTGGCCGCCGCGCTCGGAATAAGTGCCTGAGAGTTGCTCGTTCTCCGGGGCCTTCATCACGAAATCGAGCGCGGCCGGGTAGCTCTCGCTCGGATTCTCAAGCTGGCGGACCGTCGCCAGCGCGTGCAGCAGATCGCCGGCCTGTTTTACGGTAAGCGTCTTCGACATTGCGATTTCTCCTATGAAAAATCAGAAATTCCGCCAAGGCGAGCCTTGACGATCCACCAAGTCCACATACCCGAGGTCTTCGATCAGGTGTTCATCGCGCGCCGCGATCGCCGCCGCGCGAGTGCCGATTACGAAGTGAGCATCGGTGATCTGGACTTCTCCCTGCGCAAGAACAAGGGCACCTGATGCGGCGTTGGAAACGTCGTCATGGCTCTGGGGCGCGTGATCGATCAAGTCGCGCCCGGCCCTGGTCGTGCGGCGCTCGAGGCGCGAGAACTGGCGCTCGAGCGTCTGGTTATCGAGCAGCTCGACGCGCCCGCTCGTCACCAGGGGCAGGAACGCTTGATAAATTTCGCTGCGGGTGAGCTCCGATGCCTGATAGGAGACGCCCGCCTTCTGAAACCGCTCGCTCGGCCAATCACCCCCGAATTTATCGCCCACCACTTCAAAGCAGCGATACCGCTTCAGGTCCTTCGCAAACTCCTCGACAACGGTCTCGGGGCTGAAAGGCGGCTTCGCTTCGCGCACCAGGTCGAGCACCGCGCGACCATCCGCCGCAGTATGTGCAATGCCCAGTGTCATGCTGTCGGTGCCCGAGCCGCCGGCGGGATCGCAAAACGCCCGATAGGAGAATTCCGACAGCGCGGGCAGTTCGGTCCGCCCCTCGATCGTCACAGCCTGCAGCGCCTCGAGCGACACATAGGCCTCGACGTCGCGCCGGAACTCGGCGCCGTATTCCGCTGAGGCCTTGGCCGGGTCCTCCTGATAGGCCGAGGCAATGACGTGTTCAGGCACGCGCGGGTTCATCGTGCGGGTGTCAGCCTTCCACACCAATACTGGATCCCCGTTGCGCCCGTAGTGGTGCTGGTGGGCATTCCAGAGTTCGCCGCGGCGCGCGTAGGGCGAGGAGATGGCCAGGAGCAGCGCGCCCGAGACGGTGGACATCGCCGGCCGCAGCGCTGCCACGATTTCATGGTCGGGCTCGGCTGCGTCGTCGGTCGGAAAGAATGCAATCTCGTCGAGAAGGACCGCCACGACCGTATACCCGCGCGTCGTGCGGAACGACGCGGCGTGCACCTCGATGATGATGTTGTTACGCAGCTCGATCGCCTCTTTCGTCTCGGTGACTATCAGCTTTTCCAGCATCGGCACAGCATGCAGAAATGCGCTGATGTAGCGCTTCACGATCCTCGCCTGCTTGCGATCGGCTGCGATCAACATAACGACGGCGATCTCACCCAGGGCAAGCGCGTATTTCCGGAAGCACGCGAGGAACACGGCCACCAGCGCAGCGATTCGAGACTTGCCACCACGTCGACCAATCACCAGCCAGGCCTCACGTGCAGGCTCGTCGGGTGGCTGGTCGCGCCCGGTGTATTGCGCGAAGAACTCCCCCTGTGCGGCGGTCTTCGGCAGTCCGAATACCGCCGCGAGCAGCACGCGCCAGGCGTCCCACGACTCACCGGCAAAGATGCCCGCGAAAAGCTCGTGCATCACGTCGAGGATCGTTTTCGCCGGCTTCATGGGGCCCTCAGGTAATCGTCGATGTCCTGCACGGGCTTTGATCGCCGCTCAAGGCCCAGCAGTTGCAGCGCGGCGCGCTGGTCCCTCGTCGCCTTCACGTAGGTTTCGAAGGCGGCCGTCGTGGCGCTCCCATTGACAACGCCGTCTTTCAACACCGCGCCCCATGCGATGTCGGCCGCCAAGCCGAGACGCACCGCCTGGTCGACGATCTGCTTCTGCGGCGCGCTCAAATCACCGCCAAGGTGCGCCTGGAGCTCCAGGAGGCGCTCGTGGTACAGGCGGGCAAGGCGCGTGCGCCCGTCGAAGGAATCGCGCAGCAGGGCACTCGCGCCCCCGTGCGTGATGAACTTTACCTTCGGCCTGGCAAGCGCTGCGCTGTCGGGGCGCTTCGGGCGATCCATGGCGCTCACCTTCGGCATAGCCTGCGCTCTCCTAAGCCTCCGCCGGGTCGGGCGTTTCCCGGGCTCATGGGCGCGTCCCCCAGGGGAAGCCATGATCGAAGGGCACGCGGGCGACGGGGCCTATTCCGTTGTCGCACGAAGCGACTACGGGGGCGAGCGCGTTGAGGAAGGGCAGGGCGCTATTCACCGCGGCTCGCCCGGCGGTAGGCTTCCTCTGTGCACTCAACGCGCGCGGGTTTCGCTTCATCGGGTTGCGCGCCCGCTGCTTTTTCCCCTTCAACAGCGTCGCCCTGTCCTGGTTCACGCTTGTCGAGGCACTCCCCACACAGCCTACCCTCCCGCGTCAACCGGAGGGTCGAGAAGCGCGTGGTGCCACAGCGAGCGCATTTCGGGGTAATGGCAGCATCAGCGGTACCCGCGGCTTTGCGGAAACCAGGCCAGTCCTCCCTGACGCAGTTTTGAAAAGCCGCGTCCCAGTCGGCGTAGCGTTTCCCGTTTGCCCGCATCCGCCCGGTGAACCACTCGAGATACGCTTCCAGGGACGTGTAGCCCTTCTGCTGAGCCCAGGTCTTGACTCGTTCGGAGACTTCGAAGTCAGCGGGGGGTGGAGTCGCGTGCGTGCGCGCGGCTTTTCTGCTTTTCTTTGTTTCTCCTTCTCCTTTTCCTTCTGTATGCGTCGGTTGCTGTCGGGTGCTGTCGGTTGCGCGGTATTTTTGGTAATTGGTCAGGCGCCACCCGAACGCGCGCGGCGCGCCCTGGTCATTCAACAGCGGGATGATCCGGCGGCCGTCCCGGGTTGGCGTGCGGCTGCGAGGGTCGGGCGCCATGAGCTGCTCAAGGCCGCGCTGGACGAAGTCGAGCTCGCAGCCGAGGCAGCCGGCAATCCGCTCCGGTGAGCAATCGACCTCACCGTGCTGATCGGCGAGCGCCAGCAGCGCCATGAACACCGTGACCGCCTCGAACTTGGCGTATAGCGTTCCGTCGAAGATCGACCGGTAAAGTTTGGTGTACATCAGCGCTGCTGACTCTCGGCGCAGTCCGGCCGCGCTTCAACGGCGGCGGACTGTTCAACCTCGCCATGCTTCAGTTCGCGGAGGTCTCGGAGCACGGCCTCGGCGAGTAGCTCGGCGAGTGCGTCATAGAACGGGCGCGCCGGCTCGAGGCGTGGGGGCAGAGTGGAGCGGCGACGGAAGCTTCGCATGGGTCGCGCCATCATGGCGCGCTATAATCAGCTGTCGCAACGAGTGGCGGACATAACGCGTGAGCGGCCATATCTTCAAACCCAGCGAGCACTACGGGGAGGCCCTAGCCCCGCGCCGAGACAATCGCTACTTCAATGTCCGAACCGAGACAGGCCGCTGGCGGAACGTGTTCGACCTCGAGGAATTTCCGATCGAAGCAGGAGCGTACGGCGACAACGAGATCCTACGGTCCTGGGTAGAACAGTTGGGATCCGGCTGCGACCTTCACGGCAGCAGGGAGATCGAAGCGGCTATCGCCGGATGGTCGAACTTGAAGCGGGGCGAGCCGTATGACTCCAGACAATTGCGACGCCTCCGACGTGAGATGACATCGGGGCCGTCGGGATTCATTTACACGGACGATTACGGGATCACGCACTCCTGCCAGAGCAGCCTGTGGGACTGCCTCGACAACTTGGACTGGCGCGCGCCTGGAGGCGGCCGACACCTCAAGGCGTAAGGCAGATGGAGCTAAACGAAATCTTCCGGCACGAAGAGGGGCGCCTCTACCAGGAAGCCGCTGACCTCCAGCGCCGCTACGTTCGGTTGCGCACTAGATTCCAGCAATTCGTTCGGTGCTTCCCGCCGGCAGAACGAAATCGTTTCGCGGCCGACGGCGCAGAATTTGTTGCGGAACCCGACAAGCCGCTCCTCGTTGTTCGGTTCTGCGGAAAGGAGTATCGCTTCTGCTTTGACATGATCGAGCAGGGAGCGCGTGGGCAGGTGACTTGTCTGATTTCGTCCTCAAATGACGGAGAGGACAAGGAACCAAAGGAACTCGGCCGCTTCACGTTCAACGGAGAGGGGGTAACCAATATCGTTCCGCCTGGTGGGCGAGATCGCGATCCCCTGCTGATCCACGAGGGAGGCGCCGCGCGCGGCATTGTCGCGAGTTTTTTGATTGCGGCGCTCTGACCGCCTCTCAGCCGCAGCGTCACAACGTACACGGGATCGCAATGCCGACATTGTCCGACAACCTGATACTCGATCGGTGCCCTCACTGCTCGGTGGCGAATCCAAATCTTCGCAAACAGTACCATATGGAAACGAACAACCACGCGGGGACTATGCGCCGCGTTTGGGCGGTGTACGTTTGTGGTACTTGCGGCGGAGTAGTCACAGCCTGGTCCGTCCAGTTCAACCAAGAGGCGATCGAACACTTCCCGATATCAGCTTCTGTGGACGAGGATATTCCTGAGCGTCCTAAGACGTTTCTCAAACAGGCTCAAGAAAGTCTGCATGCCCCGTCTGGCGCCGTATTACTCGCGGCAAGTGCGGTAGACGCGATGCTCAAGCTACGCGGCTATACCAAGGGGTCCCTTTACGCGAGAATTGAAAAGGCAGCGGAGGACCACGTGCTCACTTCGGAAATGGCGTCGTGGGCACACGCCGTGCGCCTCGACGCAAACGACCAACGCCACGCAGACCAAGCTGCTACGTTGCCGACTGGCGAGGACGCGAAGCGCGTTCTTGAATTCGCATCAGCACTAGGAGAGTACCTGTTTGTTCTGCCCAAACGCATAGAACGAGGCATAAAGGGTGGAGGAAAGGACGGCTAACAACGGCGGTCCACACGGAAGCCCGGGGTTCCGTGAATAAGGACTCTAACCATGGGCAAGATCGCTGATTTCATCTGCATGGTGTGCAGAGCGTACTTCTCTGACCCGTCCCGCCCAGAGGCTCCTCTTCCCGAGTGGAGGCCACTCGATCCAGGGGCAGGCTATTGAAAGGGAGGCGGCAATGGCGCAGTTCTTACGCGATCAACAATTAACGAACATCACCATAGCTGAGGCCGATCTTGATCGACTGAACGATCTTTTCTTAGCGCGAGTGACAGTACACAATCAAGGCATACCAGCAGGAAACCCTGCACTTGCCATACCCTTCTATGTGATTCGATTCGACAATAAGGGGTATCGCTTCATAGATTTCGCAGACGTTAGGAGATGCTTCCGTGAAGCCAGAGCCATTGAACGAGTGGTCTTTACGATTGATTCTACCGAGAATCGTAGATCACAAAGCTTGACTGGCATCCAATTTGAATTGCGCTTGGACGCGAAGGATTTGAAAGGCAACTATTTGGTTGTTACTGCTGACTCCAAGGATTGGGTAGATGCAACCTTTTCGGCTTTTAGCGAGATTTTGTCTGGTCAGCGAAGTATGAGCCGATACGTGCGTACGCAATGGACCGGACTCTTGGTCCAGATCTTGGGCGTTGCAACAGGATTCGTGTTCAGTCTGTGGGCGGCGTTCAAGATCGCGCCAAAGCTTAGCTTTGAGCAGTCATTTGTTGTCACCTTCTTCTTCGCGCTCCTGATTTACTCAAACGTTTGGGGATACATAAATGCGCAAATTTGGAGGCTGATCGACTTTGCTTTTCCAAATGTTCGCTTCCAGAGAGATGACAAGGACTTTTGGTATCGCGCTGTTCAGACGCTCGTCGGAACTGCCCTCCTCGGCATTGGTGGGCTGATTTTGGACAGACTATTGGGGTGGGTCGGATCGGTACTTGGTTCGCTCATGAAGTAACCAAACCCACGGGCACCCCACGCCGGAATTCGCGTCCGAGGCCATCCTACGCGATCCCTAGGGACCCCAAAAAAGCCCGCTCTCGGCGGGCTTGGGTAGGTGAGGTTAGATCTAGTACCCGAGAGCTACGCCTGAAATCGGGCGGCGGAGCATAGTTATAAAGCCCGATGGTCCCTTTGGGGACGCCAGCTCAAGCCGAGGCATTTACCCCACAATCAACCCCACTATAGAACCCAGATTTGCGCCGGCGTAGCGCGCGCACCTTCTGCTCTGTC
>WNFI01133333.1_pt1 | contig 10170 bp, 8 predicted proteins | sample 5400471 | NCBI WGS metagenome assembly WNFI01 (sample SAMN13153348, study PRJNA577476) | soil metagenome | isolation source: 100 cm saprolite on Douglas fir-dominated hillslope | place: USA:California | collected 2013-09-17 | reverse complement strand
TGACCGACCCTCGCCGTGAATTCTGGCGCGAGATCATTCCCAATCGCCCGGACGTCATGCTCGCAGCCGCGGAAGTCTTCCAGACCCACCTCGTGCTTTTCGAACGCGAGGGCGGCCTGCCTTATCTCCGCATTGTGGATTTGACCGCGGACGCCCCAAACGCTCTTGCGGCGTCGCATCGCATCGAATTCGCCGAGCCCGCGTACAACGCTTCCATCGGTGAAAACCCGGAGTTCGGCGCTTCCCATGTGCGATTCCAATATGAATCGTTCGTAACCCCTCGCTCCATCTTTGACTACCACGTTCGCACGCGCGAACGAAGCCTTCGGAAGCAGCAACCCGTTCTCGGCGGCTACGATCCGTCGCAATACGTTAGCGAGCGTTTGCACGCCACAGCTCCGGACGGCACGCGCGTGCCTCTTTCCATCGTCCATCGCCGTGATACTCCGCGCGATGGCTCGGCCCCACTGCTTCTTTATGGTTACGGCAGCTACGGAATCTCAGTGCCGGTTACTTTCAGTTCGAATCGGCTCAGCTTGCTGGACCGCGGCGTAATCTACGCCGTCGCTCACATTCGCGGCGGCGGCGAGCTTGGAAAGCCGTGGCACGACGCCGGCCGCATGAAGCAAAAACGCAACACGTTCACGGACTTCATCGCCGCGGCCGAACACCTCATTGCGCAACGCTACACAAAGCCGGAAAAACTCGTCATTGAGGGAGGCAGCGCCGGCGGCCTTCTCATGGGCGCCGTGGCCAACATGCGCCCCGATCTTTTTCGCATGGTCATCAGCCACGTGCCCTTCGTCGACGTGTTGAACACCATGCTCGACGCGTCTCTTCCGCTGACCGTCGGCGAATACGAAGAATGGGGCAACCCGCAAATCGCGGAAGATTATTTCTACATGAAGTCGTATTGTCCCTACACCAACCTGGAGCGAAAGGCTTATCCCGCGATATTGGCAAAAACGGGGCTGAACGACAGCCAGGTGATGTACTGGGAGCCGGCGAAATACGTTGCAAAAATGCGCACGCTGAAAACCGATTCGAACGTGCTGTTGCTGAAAACCAACATGGGTGCGGGACATGGCGGCGCTTCCGGGCGGTACGACTATTTGCGCGAGATTGCGCTGGATTATGCGTTTTTCTTGACGCATCTGGGCATCGGGGAATGACCGGATCAAGGGCGCTCACGGGAAAAAAAGAAAAGGAATTAACACAGAGGCCGCAGAGATCGCAGAGGACACAGAGGACACAGAGGACACAGAGGACACAGAGAAGAGTAGCCCTGGAATGAGCGAGCCTACAACACCGCTGATGATGCAGTATCACGCCATCAAGGCGCGCTACCCGCACGCCCTGCTGCTCTTCCGCCTGGGCGATTTCTACGAACTGTTCTACGAGGACGCGATCATCGCCGCGCGCGAGCTGCAGATCACGCTCACCTCGCGCAACCGCGAAAAGGGCCAGCCCATTCCCATGTGCGGCGTTCCGTACCACGCCGCCGAAGGCTACATCGCGCGCCTGATCCGCGCCGGCTTCAAGATCGCAATCTGCGATCAGATGGAGCAGCCCGGCCCGGGCAAAAAACTCGTTCGCCGAGAAGTCGTGCGTGTCATCACCCCGGGTACGGCCACCGACGTCGCCCTCCTCGACGCTCGCGAAAACAATTTCCTCGCATCCATTGCCAAACATGCATCGGGTTCGCCCGTCGGCCTAGCGTACGTCGATCTTTCGACCGGCGAATTTCAGGCCACCGAATTCTCCGGCGAGCGCGCCGATGACGCCCTTCGCGACGAACTTCAGTTGCTTCGCCCGAGGGAAACTCTGCTTCCCCGGCCGCAACAGCTTTTCGAAACGGCGAAGACATCGCTCCTGGAAGGCGTGGGTGGCGTGGAATCCCGCCTCGAAGATTGGGTCTTTCAGCGCGACTATGCCGAACGCATCCTGCGCGAACAGTTTGGCGTCGCCGAACTCACGGGTTTCGGCCTCGACGGCTACTACGAGCAGCACGACGCTCTTGTCCTCGATCCCGTGTCCGTCCGCAACTTGGAGCTGCTCGCTCCCATCTTCACCGAAGACGCCGGCCGCACGACTGGACCTACAACTCTGATCGCCGCGCTTGACGCCACCGTGACCGGCATGGGCGCGCGCCTCTTGCGCTCCTGGGTTCTACGCCCGCTCATCGACAGCGAGGCCATCGACGCCCGCCTTAATGCCGTCGGACACCTCGTGCAACAAACCGTCGTGCGCGGCGAAATTCGCAAGGAACTCAAAGGCATCCTCGACCTCGAGCGGCTCACCAGCCGGATCACGCTGGGGCTTGCGACTCCGCGCGAACTCGTGGCGCTGCGCAAGTCGCTCGTACAGCTTCCGGTGCTGAAGAATTTTCTTACGCCGCAGCCCGCGGGCGGCAGCGAACTGCTTCGTCAGCTTCATCAGGAAATCGACGAACTCGCTGACGTCCGCGATCGGCTGGAACGCGCCATCGCCGACGAGCCGCCGGCCCTGGCCACCGATCCCGGCATGATCCGCAGCGGTTACCACGCCGAGCTCGATGAACTTCGCAACCTCAGCCAGCACAGCAAACAGATCATCGCCGCCATGGAAGAGCGCGAGCGCAAACGCACGGGCATCGGCTCGCTGAAGATTCGCTTCAATCAAATCTTTGGCTACTATATTGAAATCTCGAAAGCCAACCTGCATCTCGCCCCGGCGGACTACGAGCGCAAACAAACGCTGGTCAACGCCGAGCGGTTTACTTCATCCGAACTGAAAGAATACGAGCGGAAAATCCTCGCCGCCGACGAGCGCATCCTGGAAATCGAGCGCCAGCTCTTTGTCGATGTGCGTTCTTCCGTGGCCGCCAAAGCCGCGCGCCTGCGCCGTACCGCCGCGGCCGTAGCGCAGCTCGACGTGCTCACCGCGTTCGCGAAGATGGCCGCCGATCGCGGCTATTCCCGCCCCGAATTCAACTCCACCGGCGAACTCCTCATCATCGGCGGCCGCCATCCTGTGATCGAAGAGTTGCTGCGCCAAAAAGGCGAGCGCTTCGTTCCCAACGATCTTTGCTTCGAGCCTGGGCGGCAGCAGCTTCTTCTCATCACTGGCCCAAACATGGGTGGCAAGTCCACGTATCTTCGTCAGTCCGCGTTGATTGTCTTGATGGCGCAGATGGGCTCCTTCGTTCCCGCGCGCCAGGCGAAGCTGCCCATCACCGACCGCATTTTCACGCGCATCGGCGCCAGCGACAATCTTGCGCGAGGGCGCTCCACGTTTCTCGTGGAAATGAGCGAAGTCGCGGCCATCCTGAATCACGCCACTCCCGCGAGTCTCGTGCTCCTCGATGAAGTTGGCCGGGGCACGTCCACGTTCGATGGTCTCTCCATCGCTTGGGCCGTAGTCGAACATCTTCAGAAGCACACTCGCGCGCGCACGCTCTTCGCCACGCACTATCATGAACTGACGGAGCTTGGCGACCTTCTCCCCGCGGTGAAAAACGTTCACGTCTCCGTCAAGGAAACGCCCAGCGAGATCATTTTCCTGCGCCGCGTCGAGCCCGGCAGCGCGGATAAAAGCTACGGCATCGAGGTTGCCCGCCTCGCCGGGCTTCCTCGCAGCGTGATTGAACGCGCCCGCGAAGTTTTGAAGAGACATGAGCAGAGCGAGCACGAACTCAGCGAGACTCTTTCCCCCGGCGCTTCTGATCTTGCACACAAGAACGGCAATCAGCAGGTGCTCTTCACCGCGCTTGATCGCGAGGTGCTCGAAAAACTGCGCGGCGCCGACCTCGACCAGTTGAAGCCACTGGATGCACTGAATCTCCTCGCCGAGCTGAAAAAACAAATCTCATGAATGAAAAGCCCATGCTCGTTCTCGGCATGATGTCTGGAACCTCCGCCGACGGCATCGACGTGGCCCTCGCTCGCATCTCTGGCGCGCCGCCAAATCTGAACGCCAAGCTGCTCGGTCACACCTCGGTCAAGTTTCCTCCTGCGCTTCGGAAGGAAATTCTTCGCGTCGCCGAACAGCACCCCATCACCGCGGGCGCTCTCAGTCAGTTGAATTTTCGTCTGGGCGAACTCTTTGCCGACGCCGCTCTCGCCACGTGTAGCAAATTTCGAGTCTCTCCAAAACGCACCTCGTTGATTGGCAGCCACGGACAGACGATTTTCCACCAGGGGAAGCCCGCCAACTTCTTAGGCCGGCCCACCGCCTCGACGTTGCAAATCGGCGAGCCGGCCATCATCGCCGCGCACACCGGCATTACGACCGTTGGCGATTTTCGCCCCGCGGACATCGCCCTCGGCGGCCAGGGCGCGCCACTTGTTCCTTATGCGGACTATCTTCTCTATCGACACAAACAATTCGGCCGCGTCTCGCTGAATCTCGGCGGCATCGCCAACATCACGGTTCTTCCGCGCGCGGCTAAGCCGCAACAAGTTTTTGCTTTCGACACCGGCCCCGCCAACATGCTCATCGACGCCCTCGTCGCGCATTTCACACGCGGCCGCCTGCGCTTCGATAAAAACGCCCGGCTCGCATCTCAGGGCCGCAGCCTCCCCGGGCTGCTCGACGATCTCTTGCGCGATCCCTATCTGAAGTTCGCACCTCCAAAATCCACCGGCCGCGAATACTATGGCCACGCCTACCTAAAGAACATCCTTACCCTCGGCCGCCGCCATCGCGCCAAGCCCAACGATCTCATCCGCGCAGCCACAATCTTCACCGCACTCTCAGTCGTCGATGCACTGAACCGTTTCGTTCTGCCCAAAACGAAAATTCACCAACTCATCGTTTCCGGCGGTGGCGCGCACAATCCGTTGATCCTCGCGCAACTTTCCGCCGCCCTCCCTGGCATTGAAGTCCTGCCCTCTGGGCGTCTCGGCATTCCCGAAGATGCCAAGGAAGCCTTTGCCTTCGCTCTGCTGGCGTACGAAACATTTCACCAGCGCCCCGCGAACCTGCCCTCCGCAACCGGCGCCCGCGGCCCGGCGATCCTCGGTAAAATATCCTATGCTCCGCCGCGCTAATCTCTCCATCCATCCTTGCCGGGCTTTAGATTCTTCCAGGATTTCTTTTTTCTTCTCTTCTCCGCGGTCTCTGCGTCTCTGTGATCTCTGCGTTAATTCTTTTTCCGTGTTCTTTCTTTTTCTCGCGCTTGAAGTGGTTTTTCTCCCCGGCTGTTCCAGCCGTAATCACTCCGATCCTTCTTCTATTACCTTCCTCATCGAATCCAGCCCCACCAATCTCGACCCGCGCTTCGCCACCGATTCGCAATCCCAGCGCATCGATGGACTCCTCTTCAGCGGCCTGCTGGAGCGCGACAATCAGATGAACTTTCGCGGCGATCTTGCCGAATCCTGGTCGACTCCAGACCCGCTCACTTATGTCTTCCATCTCCGCCGCGGCGTCCGCTTCCACGATGGCCGCGCGCTCACCGCCACCGACGTCAAGGCGACGTTCGAATTCATCATGAATCCCGCCAACAAATCCCCGAAACGCGGAGCTCTTCGCATGATCACCTCCATCGAAACGCCCGACGATGCCACAGTCATCTTTCATCTCAGCCAGCCGTTTGCTTCGTTCAATGTGAATCTCATTCCGAGCGCCATCGGCATCGTTCCCGCGAACGCTGGCGCCGATTTTTCCCGCCACCCCATCGGATCCGGCCCCTTTCGCTTCGTGCAGCAGTCGCAAGACGAAGAGGTGGTCGTCGAGCGAAATCCTGAATATGTTCGTGACGCGCCTCAGATTAGTCACGTGCGATTCCGCGTCGTGCCCGACGCCGTCGTTCGCGCGCTCGAACTTCGAAAAGGCTCTGCCGATCTTGAGATGAGTTCCCTTTCTCCGGATATCATTCCCGTTCTCGCGCGCCAGCCCGATCTTGCAGTGACCGACCGCCCCGGCACGAATTTAACCTACCTCGGTTTTAATCTCGAAGATCCTGTCTTGTCTCATCGCGAAGTTCGCCAAGCTCTCGCTCTCGCGACCGACCGCGAAGCGCTCATACGTTTTCTCCTCCATGGGCAAGCGAAGCTGGCCGCGGGGGTGCTGCCCCCGGATCACTGGGCCGCCGAACCGAATGTCGCGCAGTATCCTTACGATCCCGCTCGCGCCGAGCAGGTTCTCGACGCCGCGGGTTTCCCTCGCAAACAAGACGGCGTGCGCTTGCAGCTCACTCTGAAATGCTCCACCGAAGAACAAGCTCGCCTCATCGGCGCGGCGCTTCAGGAGCAATGGCGACGCGTCGGCATCCAACTCGAACTCCGGCCGCTCGAGCTCGCCACGCTGTTCTCTGACGTCGCGAAGGGAAATTTTCAGATCACTTACCAGCGCTGGGTCGGTGCCAACACCGATCCGGACTTTTTTGAATACGCTTTCTCGTCGAAGCGCTTCCCGCCGGAAGGCGCCAATCGCGGACATTATCGCAACCCGCGCATCGACGCCCTCACCGACCAGATTCGCGTGGAGATGAATCAGAAAAAAAGGAAAGTTCTATGCAATGAAGTGCAGAAAATTCTAGCGGATGATCTTCCTTACTTGCCCTTGTGGTTCAACGACGTCGTTTCCGTCCACCGCCGCTCGCTCGGCGCTCTCGATCTTCCCTCCACGGGCAACTACAATTTCCTCGCGACACTTCATGCGAGCGGAAATTAAGGCCTTGCACCGCCAAGCTAGCCACTACTGCAACGCCCTTTCAATCTCCGCCACGGGAATCGCCCCTTCCCTGCCGATCCTCCAGGTGTCGCCATTCAATTCCACGATTGTCGAAGCCAGTGTCCCGCCCGTTTCTCCGGTGTCCAGAACGAGCGGCACCCGCGATCCGAGCTGCTTCATTACCTGTTCCCCGTTCGAACACGACGGAAACCCGGAAATGTTGGCGCTCGTCCCCGTGATTGGGCCTTCGAATTCATCGATCAAGCGCCGCACCACCGTGCTATTCGGCCAACGCAAAGCGATGCGGCCAGTCCCTGCCGTGACTTTGAACGGGATGCGCTGCGCCGCGTTCACCACTAACGTCAATCCTCCCGGCCAGAACGCCTGTGCGAGCCGCAAAAATTTACGCGGCGCTTCCCGCGCAAGCAGAATGGCTTGCTCGATCGAATTCACGAGGATCGGCAAGGCCCTCGATTCCGGGCGCCCCTTCACGCGATAGATTTCATCGACGGCGGCAAGATTGAACGGATCGGCCGCCAGCCCGTAGAAGGTGTCCGTGGGAATCGCAATCACACTTCCGCGCGTCAGAAAGCCTGCCGCATACCGCAGCAGATCCGCTTCCGGAGTTTGCGCATTCACGCGCAGCAGTTCAGCCGGCAATTTTTTGGCCTTTGGCGAAGTCGTAAGCCACCTTGCAGCGCTCCACCAGCGCTCCCCTTAATTGGGCGACGCTACCATACCCCCTGTAATCTGCGCAATAAGAGCTTGCTGGTGACCCTCTCGCCGCGCTCAGCGAGGCCGCAAAATGGGTGTGGGATCGCCTGCTTCCAGCAAGCCACTCCTGCAGCTAAATGGCCACCAACGTGGGTGGAGAAGCCGAAAGGCGCAACGGACGTTTCCGATTGCGCGACAATATGCCCGGAATGTGCCGGTCGCGAACGGCACTTGTAGGTGTGGCGCGTTTCTTAGGCCTATCTAGTGCGTGTGTGCTGTACGTGACATAAATCAAACAACTCTTCGTGCATAGTCATGGCTACCGCGATTCCGAAGGCGGACATTCAGAATTTGGAGGACTACAACATGCACCTTTCACATCGTTACGTCGCTTCGCTCTTCCTGACCGCTGCCCTTGCGGCGCCAGTGGCAATTATGGCCGCTCCTGCACCTCAAGAGTCCCGCGTTCAGGTCCGAGTCTACGATAAACAACACAAGGATTATCACAACTGGGATGACAATGAAAATCGCGCCTGGGGGCAGTACCTTACGGATAACCACAGGAATCCTCACGAATTTTCGAAGGCGAAGAAGAGGGAGCAGTCGAAATACTGGAATTATCGCCACTCCCATCCAGATCACAACTAGGAAAGTCACCACATCCGGCCCGACGAGGAAACTTAAGCTAGCAAAAAATACGTCTCGTCCGTAACGGTACGGACGGGACGCCTTGTTTGGCAACCTTGGACTGATCGTCATGGTCTGGCGAGCGTTCAAAAACCTTCGGGTCGCGACTCGAAGTGATTGAATCCGCGCTGAATGCGGCCTGGGATTAGCCTGAACAACAGAAAATTTGCTACCCTCCACGGGGATGGCAACGCCCGGCAAAACCGCCCGTAACGCTCGTCCCGCGAACGACGCGGCGCTCCTCACCAGCCGCGATAATCGCTGGCTCAAGGAGTTCCGCGTGGCTCTGCGCGGCGGCCTGCCCACACAGAACGGATTCGTGGGCGTCGAAGGTGTCAGGCTCGTCGAAGAAGCTCTGCGCTCTGGTTGCCGCATCGAAGCCGTGCTTTTCAGTGAATCCGGCGATCGCCATCACGAACGTCTCTCCTCCATCATCGACCGCCCCGAAATGGCTTTTCCCATCCTCCGCACCACGGACCGTCTCTTCGAAGGTCTTGCCGACACCGAACACCCGCAAGGTGTCGCCGCGCTGGTTCACCCTCGGGAGACTTCATTCGACGATTTCGTGCGCGCCCCTCTTGCTGCTTGCGCTCCCCTGCTGGTCGTCCTGGCCGGCGTCCAGGATCCCGGAAACGTTGGGACGATCCTGCGCACCGCTGCCGCCTTTGGCGCGACTGGCGCCGCCACCACGGCTTCCGGCATCAGCGGTACCGCAAACCCCTTCTCGCCGAAAGCTCTGCGCGCCTCCGCCGGTGCTGCCCTGCATCTTCCGATTCTCGCGGGAATGTCGCTTTCGATTCTTCTTGCGCAACTCAAAGTCGCGGGCGTCCGCACGCTTGCTTCGAGCGTCCATGAACCACGCGATGGAGAACAGCCACTCCTCGCCCCCTGGGAAGTCGATTGGTGCCAGCCGGTGGCCCTTCTCGTCGGCAACGAGGGCGCCGGTCTTCCCGAAGAGGTCGAGCGCAGCACCGATGCGCGCATCCGCATTCCCATGGCGAGCGGCATCGAATCGCTGAATGCCGCCGCCGCGGCAGCAGTCGTTTTTTACGAAGCCGCTCGTCAAAGAAACGCCGCAGCCGCTCCGGGCATCCAATCGTCTGCTCCTTCGCGGCCGCCTAAAACAACGTGAGCCTCTTCTCAAAATTGCCGCCACCGGCCCAGGAACCCGACGTTCCCGCTGCCAACCAGCCGCTTGCCGAGCGCATGCGCCCCCGCACGCTCGACGAATTCATCGGCCAGGAAAAACTTCTCGGGCCGGGCAAGTCGCTTCGCGTTCAGATCGAAAACGACAACCTCGGCTCCATGCTCTTCTGGGGGCCGCCGGGCTGCGGAAAAACCACGCTCGCGCGCCTCATCGCGCGCTTGACTAGCTCCGAATTCGTTTCCTTCAGTGCCGTTCTGGCCGGCATCAAGGAAATCAAGGAGGTCATGGCCGTCGCCGAACAAAAATCCCGCTCCGGCCATCGCACCATCGTCTTCGTCGACGAAGTTCACCGCTTCAACAAAGCCCAGCAAGACGCTTTCCTTCCCCACGTCGAAGCCGGCCACATCATCTTCATCGGCGCGACCACCGAGAATCCTTCTTTCGAAGTCATCTCGCCGCTTCTTTCGCGCACTAAGGTCTACGTTCTCGATCCGCTCACCACGCCGCAAATCGCCGAGCTTCTCCGCCGCGCCCTCAACGACAAAGAACACGGTTTCGGAAACGATTCGATCGAGGTCTCCGACGACATCCTCTTTCGCATCGCTTCCTTCGCGAATGGCGACGCCCGCGCCGCTTACAACACGCTTGAGCTGGCCGTCCGCAGTGCGCCTTCGAACGATGCCGGCACGCGCCTCATCACCCCGGAACTCCTCGAAGACGTGCTGCAACGAAAACTCCTCCGCTACGACAAAGCCGGCGAGGAACACTTCAACCTCATCTCCGCCCTGCACAAATCCGTTCGCAATTCCGATCCCGACGCGGCCCTCTACTGGCTCGCGCGCATGCTCGAATCCGGCGAGGATCCGCTCTATCTCGCGCGCCGCATGGTCCGCATGGCCAGCGAAGACATCGGCCTCGCCGAACCCGGCGCCCTCGCCGTCACCCTCGCCGCCAAGGACGCTTTC
>WNFI01659563.1_pt1 | contig 10171 bp, 7 predicted proteins | sample 5400471 | NCBI WGS metagenome assembly WNFI01 (sample SAMN13153348, study PRJNA577476) | soil metagenome | isolation source: 100 cm saprolite on Douglas fir-dominated hillslope | place: USA:California | collected 2013-09-17 | reverse complement strand
GTGGCGGTGACGTCGGGCAGGCGCGACCACGCGACCATGCAGCGCCTGGTTGCCCAGACCCACCGGCTCACCGATGCGCAACGCACCCTGCAGGCTCTGCTCGAGGAGTGCCGGACCAACATCGAGCGCCTGGCGCGCATCGCTCCGCAGGCGGCGCGGCGAACAGGGTGGACGAACGGCTCGGTGAAGGTCACTCCGCGCAGGCTGACCGCCCTGAGCGGCGTGGATGCCGAGCCGGCTCCGCCACCGCGGGCGGTGAACGGCGACGGGGCGGGCCCCTGGCGCGACGACCAGCGACTCCTGGTGGGCGGCGTCGAGGTGCTGCCGATGCGCCAGACGGTGGTCAACAGCTCCCGGACATACCGGCTCACTCCTACCGAATGGCAGCTACTCGCTTACCTGCTCAGCCACGCGGGCCAGGTGCTCACCCGCGCCGAGCTGGCCACCGGTGCCTGGGGCCCCGGCTTCGCCAGCCGCGCAAGCGAAGTGGAGGTCTACATCTCGCGGCTGCGCAAGAAGCTCGACGTCCCGGGCAGCAGCCGCCTGATCGAGACGGTGCGCGGGGAGGGCTACCGCCTGACCGTGGCGCCGCGACTCTCGCATCCCGCACAGGCGGTCTAGGCGCGGCCTCGATTTCGAAGGCGGGACAGGTCGTCTCTGCCCGCCATGTTCTTAATAATTAAGAGCGTTTGGACGTATTGCGCCGGTCTGCTCGTCACGCGCCGGCACGGGCGCTGCGACGGAAGCGTGGTGGTGGTGTCGGGCCCAGGACTTTCCCGACAAGATGCAGTACGTCCCGGGAATCGGTGGAGGAGTCCCTAGCCACTGGCGGCAGGGCCCCACGTCTGTCGGGGCGCCGCTGGGTGCTGGCGCGAGAGCCCGCCGCGCCTCCGCCACGGGAGACCTTCAGACATGGACTCGATCACCACCGACACATTGGCCGCTGGCGCCGCCCTCGCCGAGACCTCCCGTTCACGGTGGGTCGGCGCGGGCACCTCGGCGTCGTCCGATTCGCGCAGCGCAGGCGCCGAAGCCGCCCGCGGCGCCGTGCGCGGCACCGACACCAAGCTCCTGGTCGTCTTCGCCTCGCAGTCGCACGATCTGCCCGCCCTGCTCGCCGGCATTCGTGACGTCAGCCCGGAGACGCCCCTGATCGGTTGCTCGACCGCTGGGGAGATCGCCGGCGACGGCCCGGGCGACGCCGGCGTGGTCGTCACTGCCTTGGGTGGTTCCGGCTTCTCGGTCGCCACTGCGGTGGCTCGCGGCGCGGCTGCGGACCTCCGCCAGGCCGGTGCCACCGTCGGCGAGTGCGTCGAGCGTGTCGGCGCCGGCGAGCACCGGGTGCTCCTCCTCCTCACCGACGGCCTGGCCGGCGACCAGCAGGAGGTCGTCCGCGGCGCCTGGGCTTCTCTCCGGAGGAGACCAGCCTGCTGCGGGCCATGGCGCGCGGCCTCGCCCTGACGCTCGACAGCCTGCGCATGGCCCGCACCCAGCAGTTCTGGGGCGACGAGGTCGTCGAGGACGCCATCGTCGGTGCGGCCATCGCCTCCGACGCGCCCATCGGCATCGGCGTCCGCCACGGCTGGAGCCGGGTGGGCGATCCCATGCTGGTGACGGCCAGTGAGGGCAACCGCGTCATCACTCTCGACGACAACCCCGCGCTCGACGTCTACCTCGACCGCCTCGACGCCCCCGCGGAAGCGCGCACCGACGCCGCCGCCTTCACCCGCTTCGCCATGACACACCCGCTGGGGCTCAGCCGGCGCAGCGGCGAGGAGGTGCGCTTCGTCGCCGACGCCGACTTCGCCAATCGCTCGATCGGCTGCATCGCCGAGGTGCCCCAGGGTGGCCTCGCCTGGATGATGGAGGGCGACAGCGCCTCGGTCCTCAGCGCCACCGACGAGGCCTGCCAGGACGCGCTGGCGGCGCTGGACGGCAATGCTCCCATCGGCATGATGGCCTTCGACTGCATCGCCCGCCGCGGAGTGCTCGGCGAGGAGGGCATCCGCGACGAGGTGCGGCGCATCGGCGTCCACAGCGGCGGCGCGCCGGTGGCCGGCTTCTACACCTACGGCGAGATCGCCCGCACGCACGGCATCAGCGGTTTCCACAACCAGACCCTGGTGGTGCTGGCGCTGAGCTGATGGAGCTGACATGACGCCCTCGGGCGGAAGCTGGTCGACCCAGCAGCTCTCGGAATTCCTGGTCGCGGTTGCCGCCTGCCGGGACGAGGCTTCGGCGAGATCCCCGGACTGGGCAGCCTGCACACCATCGCCGTCCCCATCGAGGGCACCGAGCCGGCCCGCCTGGTGCTCGGCCGCTCCGACCAGGCGGGCTTCTCTCCGGAGGAGACCAGCCTGCTGCGGGCCATGGCGCGCGGCCTCGCCCTGACGCTCGACAGCCTGCGCATGCTGGAGCGCGAGCGCCGGCTGCGCGTGGTCAGCGAGGGACAGGCCGCCGACAACCTGCGCCTGCTGGGCATGGTCCAGGAGCGGCAGTCGCTACTGGAGCGCCTCTCCAAGATCCAGGTGTCGATCTCCCGGCGCGCCCCGCTGCAGGAGGTGCTCGACACCATCGTCGCCGGTGCCGGGGAGCTGCTCGGCGACGAGGTCGTTGCCCTGCGCCTGGTCGATCGGGAGGACCCCGACTACATGACCATGGTGTCGTGGTCCGGCCTCACCGAGGAGCTGGCCTCCCGGCTGCGGCGCACCCGGGTCACCGAGGGCGCCGGCGGGCAGGCGATCATCGAGGACCGGGTCGTGGTGGCCCAGGACTACGATCGCGCGGCGCGCGCCATGGAGGTCTTCGTCGGCCTTCGCCTGCGGGCGGCGATGGCCGCACCGGTCCACGAGAACGGACGCCCCGTGGGGAGCATCGTCGTCGCCTCGTACCGCCCGGAGCGGATCTACTCCGACACCGAGCGCGAGATGCTGCTCGCCTTCGCGCACCACGCCTCGCTGGCGCTCAACGACGCCAAGGTGGTCGAGGAGATGCGCCATCTCGCCTACCACGACTCGCTGACCGGGCTGCCCAACCGGGCGCTCTTCACCGAGCACCTGGAGCGTTCCCTGGCGCGAGCGCGGCGCGGCAACTCGCGCGTCAGCGTGCTCTTCCTCGACCTCGACCGCTTCAAGATGGTCAACGACAGCCTCGGCCACGCGGCGGGCGACCATCTGCTCGTCGCTGTCGGTGATCGCCTGCGCCAATGCCTGCGAGCCGAGCGCATCCTCGAGGCGCTGCACGATCCCATCACCGTGGGCGAGCGCGAGTTGTCGGTGACCGCCAGCGTCGGCGTTGCCCACAGCACCGCCGGCGACACCGACGCGAATGCCTTGCTGCGCAACGCTGACCTGGCCATGTACCGCGCCAAGGTCGACGGGCTGGGCCGCTACCTGGTGTTCGAGCAGGACATGCACACCGTGCTTTCGCAGCGCGTCGAGCTGGAAACCGATCTGCGCCACGCCATCGCCGCCAACGAGTTCGTGGTGCACTACCAGCCCATCGTCCGGCTGACCACCGGCGCCATCGTCGGGGTCGAGGCGCTGGTGCGCTGGTCGCGGGAGGGACGACCCCTGGTGTCGCCGGCCGAGTTCATCCCGGTGGCGGAGGAGATGGGCCTCATCGTTCCCATCGGACGCTGGGTGCTGCGCGAGTCGATGCGCCAGGTGCGCGTCTGGCAGGACGGGGTGCCCTCCTCGCGGCGACTCAACCTCTCCGTCAACCTCTCCGCACGCCAGCTCCGCCAGCCCGAGCTGGTTGACGACATCGTCGAGGCGCTGGAGGCCACCGGCTTCGACCCGACCTGCCTGACCCTGGAGATCACCGAGACGGCGCTGATGCGCGACACAGCACGGGCGCTGATCACCTTGGAGAAGCTGCGTGCGCTGGGCATTCGGCTCGCCCTGGACGACTTCGGGACGGGCTACTCCTCACTCAGCTACCTGCGGCAGTTCCCCATCGACATCATCAAGATCGACAAGTCGTTCGTCGACGGCATCGCCCGCGGCTCCGAGGAGGCGGCGCTGGCGCGAGCGATCATCGAGCTGGGACGGACGCTCAGCCTCGATACTGTCGCGGAGGGCGTCGAGGAGCCGCACCAGCTCGAGCAGCTGCGCGCACTGCACTGCAACTTCGGGCAGGGCTTCCACTTCGCCCGTCCCCTGGCGGCCGAGGCGCTCGACGAGGTCCTCCGCGCCGACGTGGCCGCCTCCCTCGGCGTGCTCGACGGCGGCACCGATCTGCCGCGGCCCGACCGGCGGCGACGTCGGGGTGGTGGCGGCAGCGTCGTCCGCGTGGCCCGCCCGTAGGCAGTTGCCGGCGGCGCGGCGGGCTCGGCGCTTCGCCGTAGAGTTGATGCATGACGCCGACCACCCGGCCGGCGCGGCAGGCCCGGCTGATCGACAACCCCGAGCTGCTGCGCGCACGCCTCCGGGCGGCCGACTTCGAGACCATCGCCTGCCTCAACGAGCGCGAGGCGCTGATCCTCGAGAACACGCTGATCAAGCGCTACCGTCCGCGCTTCAACGTTCGTCTCAAGGATGACAAGAACTACCTGTACCTCAAGATCCCGCAGCCGGGCGCCCAGGATGCAGCGGCCCCCGGGACTGCGCGCGAGGAGGCGCGAAAGCCCCGCGGCGAGGGGGCGGAGCGCGCGTCGTCATTCCCGCGGCCGTACTACTCACGGCGTCTCGCCCGTGACGGCGCGCGCTACTTCGGGCCGTACACCAACGCCCAGTCATTGCGCACCACGGTGCGCTCGCTGCGCACCATCTTTCCCTTCCGCACCTGCAGCGACGAGATCTTTCGCCGCGGCCACGTCTGTCTCGACTACCACATCAAGCGCTGCAGCGGGCCGTGCGAGGGACGCATCACGCCGGAGGCGTACAACAACCTGCTGGAGCAGGTGGAGCTGTTCATGGAGGGCAAGTCGTCGGTGCTCACCGCCGAGCTGCAGCAGAGCATGCACGAGGCGGCGGACCGGCTCGACTACGAGCAGGCCGCGCGCTACCGCGACCGCCTTCGCGCGGTGGAGCGCGTCGCTGAGAAGCAGAAGATGCTGCGCGGCAGCCGCGAAGAGCACGACTGCGTGGCGGTGGCCCTCGACGGCGGCCGCGGCATGGCGGCGCTGTTCGCGGTGCGCGAAGGACGCGTCACCGGCATGGAGACCCACGAGCTGGAGGGCGTCGCCGACCTGACCCCCGCCGAGTGCCTGGGCGGTTTTGTCGCCCAGTTCTACAGCAGCGCGCCGCGCGTGCCGCGCACCATCCTGCTCTCCGACGAGATCGAGGACCGCGAGGTGCTCGCCGACTTCCTCGCCGAGGAGCGCGGTGGCCCGGTCGACCTGCGCGTCCCGCAGCGAGGGGCGCTGCGCCAGCTCACCGAGCAGGCGCGCGAAACCGCGCAGGTGGCGATGCGCCAGCAGCGCATCAAGGAAGACTTCGACGCGGAGCGATCGGCGTCGCTGCTGGCCGACCTGCAGGTGCAGCTCGACCTCGCCGAGTCGCCGCGGCGCATCGAGTGCTACGACATCAGCAACACCATGGGCACCAACTCGGTGGGCTCGATGGTCGTCTTCGAGGACGGCCGTCCGCGCCCCGGGCACTACCGCTTCTTCGGCATCAAGACGGTGGAGGGCGCCAACGACTTCGCCTCGATGCAGGAGACCCTGCGCCGCCGCTTCGCGCGCTGGGTGCGCGCGTCCGCGCAGGATGGGGAGGGCGGCAGCGACGACGTGCCGCTGGAGGACCCGGCGGGGAGCAACGGCGGCGCGGAGCTCCCCAGCGGCGCGGTCGCCTTGGAAGCAGACACCGAGGTCATTGCCCCCAACGGCGTCGAGGCCAACGGCGACACTGCGCTGCCGCCGGACACGCTGCAGCCCACGCATGTGATCGGGCGCCGCGGGCGGTCGCGCACTCCCGACGAGGACAGCTTCGGGGTGCTCCCCGACCTCGTCCTCATCGACGGCGGCAAGGGCCAGCTCAGCGCTGCGCGCGCTGTGCTCGACGAGGCCGGCCTCGCCGACATCCCCATCTTCGGGCTGGCCAAGCAGAACGAGGAGCTGTTCCGGCCGGGCGTGTCGGAGCCGATCATGCTGCGACGTCGTTCCCGGGCTTGGACCGACCCGCAAGCGGGCGCTGCTGCGGCGCTTCGGCAGCGTCGACGGCATCCGCGACGCGTCCGTCGAGGAGCTGAGCGGCGAGGTGCCGCGCCCGGTGGCGCTGCGCATCAAGGAGCTCCTCTAGGGTGGAGTCGCCCGTAGAATCCGCGGCGATGGGTGATCGCGCGCAGGTGTGGGTGGTCACCGGCATGAGCGGCGCCGGCAAGGCGACCGCGCTGGCTGCGCTGGCGCGGCACGGTGTCGAGACCGTCGACAACCTCCCCGCGGCGCTGCTCGACGCCTTCATCGGCCTGCCGCGCGGGCGCGCTGCCGCGGTCGTGGTCGACGCGCGCGACGCCGACGGGCTGCGCACCCTCGAACGCGTCCCGGGCGCGTCGGTGCTCTTCCTGGACGCCCGCGACGAGGTCCTGATGCGTCGGCTGTCCGAGAGCACCCATCCCCATCCGGTCGCGGACGCGGGCAGCGTGCCGGCGGCGCTGGCGGCGGAGCGGGAGGTGCTGGGCAGCCTGCGCTCGATCGCCGACGTGGTGGTCGACACCTCTGACCTCGCGCCCGCCGACCTGGCTCGGCGCGTTGTCGAGGTGGTCGAGCCGCCAGGGGCGGAAGACGGGCGTGCCGCCGTGGTCTGCACGGTGTCCTCGTTCGGCTTCAAGTTCGGGCCGCCGGTCGAGGCGGATTGGGTGGTCGACGCCCGCTTCCTCCGCAACCCCTTCTGGGAGCCGGAGCTGCGCCCGCTCACCGGGCTCGACACAGCGGTCCACGACTTCGTCTGGGACCAGCCGGCGGCGCGGGAGTTCGTCGACCGTCTGGCCGCGCTGCTCACCTGGACGCTGGAGCGGGCGACCGACGCGGGCCGGACGCGGCTGCATCTCGCTGTGGGCTGCACCGGGGGCCGGCATCGCTCGGTGGTGCTCGCCACCGAGATCGGACCCGCGATGACTGCGCGCCCCGGCCGGGGCGGATCCTTCACCGCCGAGATCCTCGCCGAGCTCACGCCCCACACGCCGCCCCTGCCGTGTTGCCGCGCCGCCATGGTCGAGGGGATGTCCCTGGCCGGCGACGGTGAGCCCGGGGAGGTGGTCAGCACTCGGCTGAGCGCCGCCAGGGCTGCGCTCAAGGCGCTGCACGACAACCAGGTCGCCGCGCATGTGGAGCACCGTGCCAGCCCGCGCCGTACCACTTACCGGGTCGCGCTCGCCGAGGGTGCGGGTGCTCCGACGCCGTCGGACAGGCTGTGCTGCGCTCGCAGCCGGCTGCGCGGCGCCTTCCTCGCGGCCGGCACGGTGTCGCGGCCGGACGGGCCGCCGCACCTGGAGATCCTCTGTCGCTCCGAGGCGGCGGCCGAGGTGCTGGTCAGCGAGCTGGCGCGTTTCGGCATCGCCGGGGCGCCGCTGCCGCGTCGCGGGCGCTGGCTGGTCGCGGTGCGGGCTGCCGAGGCTGTGGGGTCGGCGCTGAGCACGATCGGCGCCCAGACGGGACGGCTGCGCTTCGAGGACGGGAGGGTGGTTCGCGAGCTGCGTGCCGGCGTCAACCGGCGGCTCAACGCCGAGACGGCCAACCTGCGCCGCACCGTGGGGGCCGGTGTCGAGCAGCTCGAGGCCATCGCGGCGCTGCGTGCTGACGAGGAGCGCTGGCAGAAGCTGCCGCCAGCGCTGCGCGAGGCAGCCACCCTGCGCGAGCGCCATCCCCAGGACACCCTGGACCGTCTTGCCCGGCGCGCCGCGTGCAGTCGCTCGGCGATGGCGGATCGCCTCCGCCGCCTCGTGGCCACGGCTGCGCTGGTCGCCTGACCGTAACGCTGTTCCCATGAGCGGCGCGGAGCGAGAACGTGGTGGTAGGCTCTCGCCCGTCCTCGGGCCACGCGTGCAGCGGGTCCGGCCCTTCCGCCGGCGTCGTGCCCGCCTCAGGACAGACCAACGTCCAGGGTTCGTCCCGGTGCCCGCACATGGCACCCCTCGGCCGTGCAGGGCGCTATCGGAGGCAGATTCACGATGGGCATCAAGGTTGGCATCAACGGTTTCGGCCGCATCGGGCGCAACGTCTACCGCGCCATCCGAGAGCGGGGCGCCGAGATCGACGTGGTCGCCGTCAACGACATCACCGGGCCCGCGACCCTGGCCCACCTGCTCAAGTACGACAGCATCCTGGGTCGCTTCCCCGGCAACGTGAGCGCCGACGGCGACACCATCAGCGCCGACGGTCGCAAGTTCCAGGTGCTCTCCGAGCGCGACCCGCAGCGCCTGCCCTGGGCGGACCTCGGCGTCGAGATGGTCATCGAGGCCACCGGGCTGTTCACTGACGCCGAGAAGGCGCGCGCCCACATCGAGGCCGGCGCCAAGAAGGTGGTGATCACCGCGCCTGCGACGAACGAGGACGTCACCATCTGCATGGGCGTCAACCACCAGGTCTACGACCCGGCGACGCACCACATCATCTCCAACGCGTCGTGCACCACCAACTGCCTGGCGCCGGTGGCCAAGGTGCTTCAGGACTCGTTCGGCATCGAGAGCGGGTTGATGACCACGGTGCACGCCTACACCACCGACCAGCGACTGCTCGACGCTCCCCACAACGACCTGCGCCGCGCCCGCGCCGCCGGGATGTCGATCATCCCCACCACGACGGGTGCCGCCAAGGCGGTCGCCCTGGTGCTGCCCGGGCTCAAGGGCAGGTTCCACGGCATGTCGTTGCGCGTGCCGACCTCCGACGTGAGCCTGGTCGACCTCACCGTGAACCTCTCCAAGACGGCGACGGCGGAGGAGATCAACGCCGAGATGCGCGAGGCTGCGGACGGCGCGTTGCAGGGCATCCTGGCCGTCAGCGACGAGCCGCTGGTGTCGATCGACTACCTGCACGACAGCCACTCGTCGATCTTCGATTCGCTGTCGACGATGGTCATCGCCGACCGCACCGCCAAGGTGCTGTCCTGGTACGACAACGAGTGGGGCTACTCCTGCCGCGTCGTCGACCTGGCCTGCCACGTCGCGCAGCGGCTGTAGGCGGTGGGAGAGACGGCGGAGCCCGGCGTCCGCGGGGTCGCCGGCAAGGCGAGCATCGACGACATCGAGGTCAGCGGCCGTCGAGTTCTGGTCCGAGTTGACTTCAACGTGCCGATGGCGGATGGGACGATCGTCGATGACCGTCGCATTCGCGAGGCGCTGCCGACGCTGCAGCAGCTGCGCTCGCGCGGCGCCCGCGTGCTGGTGGTGACCCACCTGGGGCGTCCCAGGGGCAGGGTGGTCGAGGAGCTGCGTGTTGCGACGGTGGCAGAGCGGCTCGGTGAGCTGCTGGGGACGCAGGTGCGCGTCGCGGCCGACGTCGTCGGGCCTTCCGCGCAGGAGCTGAGCAGCTCGCTGCGCGATGGCGACGTCGGCATGCTGGAGAACGTGCGCTTCGAGCCGGGCGAGGAGGCCGACGACCCGCAGCTCGCCGCGCGGCTGGCCGGGTTGGCGGACGTCTTCGTCAACGATGCCTTCGGCGCCGCGCATCGCGCGCACGCGTCCACCGAGGGTGTGGCGCACCTGCTTCCCGCGGTGGCCGGCAACCTGATGATCCGCGAGCTGCGCATGCTCGGCGGCGTGGTCGGCATGCCGAAGCGTCCGCTGGTGGCGATCATCGGCGGCGCCAAGATCTCGACCAAGATCGATGTGCTGCGGCACCTGCTGCCGCGTGTCGACACGCTGTGGGTGGGCGGCGCGATGGCCTGCACCTTCTACCAGGCGCTCGGCGAGGAGACGGGGACGTCGCTGGTCGAGGCCGACCAGGTCGAGACGGCGCGTGTCCTTCTGCAGCAGGCGCATGCGCCCGGTGGCGGCGACCTCCGGCTGCCGGTCGACGTCGTCGTGGCGCCCGACGCGCAGGATGCGAGCGACACCGACGTCGTCGCCTGGAAGGCGATCCCACCCGACCGCATGGTGGTCGACGTGGGTCCCGACACCGTGGCGCAGATCGCCGACAGCTGTCGCCACGCGGGCACCGTGGTCTGGAACGGGCCGCTGGGCATCTACGAGGTGGAGGCGTTCGCCGAGGGCACGCGGCGCGTTGCCCAGGCGG
>WNFI01362819.1_pt2 | contig 10171 bp, 9 predicted proteins | sample 5400471 | NCBI WGS metagenome assembly WNFI01 (sample SAMN13153348, study PRJNA577476) | soil metagenome | isolation source: 100 cm saprolite on Douglas fir-dominated hillslope | place: USA:California | collected 2013-09-17 | reverse complement strand
GGCGGAGCGGCAAGGCTTCGACCAGAGCCCCGCGGTCAAGGAGCAGATGAAGCGGGCGATGGTCCAGGAGCTCGTCAAGAAGCAGCTCGACGAGAAGTTGAACGGCGCGGACATCGCCGACGCCGATCTGAAGAAGTTCTACGAAGCGCATGTGGAGGACTTCGTGAAGCCCGAGCGCGCGCGCGTCTTCCACATCTTCCTGCCGGCCAAGGATGCGAAGGAGAAGGCCGAGGCGCGCAAGAAGGCCCTGGCGCTGCTCAAGGACATCGACGCCCGCGAGAAGAAGGGCGAGGTCAATGCTTTCCAGACGGTGGCGATGAAGGAGAGCAAAGACCAGCTCTCCGCGCCGATGGGCGGGGACCTGCGCTTCCTCTCGCGCGACGAGCTGGCCAAGGCGTACACCTCCGAGCTGGCCAACGCCGTCTTCGAGATGAAGGGCCCGGGCCCCGACTACGGCCCCGCCACGCCAGGCCAGAAGGCGGGCCCCATCGAGACGCCGGCCGGCATCGAGCTGGTCAAGCTGCAGGTCAAGACGGTGGCGCTGAACCGCAGCTTCGACGAATCGAAGGAGTCGATCCGCGGCCGCATGGCCCGCGAGCGCCGCAGTCGCGACTACGACGAGTGGATGAAGAAGCTGCGCGAGGCCACCCAGGTGTCGATCAACGACGCCGAGTTGGACAAGGTGCAGGTCGAGGGCACGGTGGCACCGCAGCCCGTCCCCCGCTACAACGCGTCGGCGCCCGTGCAGATGGCACCCTCCGCCGCGTCGAAGATCGGCGGCAATTAGAGCGGCTTCAGGCCTCGGGCCTCGGGCCTCAGGCTTGGGTCCGTCCGAGGCCCGATGCGCGATCTCTGTCGAAGACATAGAGGCCGATGCGCTCCGGCGGCGCTCGGCCTTCTCCTGTTTCAGGCGTTCGCCTGCAGGCGCGCGGCGCCGCCTCCGCCACCTCCGCCGCCCGCAGCAGCGGTGGTCAACGGGGCGGCCATTCCGCTCTCGCGGGTGCAGCTCGAGCTGGACCGGGTGCGCCGCGGCGAGGATGGTCAGACCAAGGTGGCGCCGCAGGATCTGCCCAAGCTGGCGCGGGCGCTGCTCGACGGCCTCATCGACCGCACCATCGTGCTGCAGCGGGCGAAGGCGGCCGGGCTACAAGTCAGCGAGGCCGAGGTCCAGCGCGCCAGCGAAGCGCTCGCCGACGACGCGCGCAAGGGCGGCGCCGCGTGGAACGAGCACCTCGCCAAGGCGGGGCAGAACGCCGAGCAGCTTTCCGACGAACTGCGCGAGGAGATTCTCGCCGCCAAGTACGTTTCCGGCGAGACCCGCAGCGAGCGCGCCTCGCCGGCGGAGGCGCGCGCCTTCTACGACTCGCACAAGGGTGAGTTCGAGGACCCGGAGGCGGTGCACTGCCTGCAGATCGTGGTGCGCACGCCTGACGAGGCGAAGAGCGTTCTCGACCAGCTTCGCGCCGGCGCGTCGTTCGACAAGCTGGCGAGGCAGGTGAGCACCTCGCCCGACGGCCGCAACGGCGGCGACCTGGGGTGGTTCCCGAAAGGGACGATGCCCAAGGTGTTCGACGACGCCTGCTTCTCGCTCGGGCCCGGCAAGATCTCGGGCGTGGTGGCGTCGCCGTACGGCTTCCACGTCTTCAAGGTGCTGGGCCGGCGCTCGCCGCGCGTGCGCAGCTTCAAGGAGGCGAAGGCGGAGGCCGAGCGGCGCGCGACGGCGGAGAAGCGCGCGCAGGCCGAGCGGGAGTTCATGGGCCAGCTCCGCGGCTCCGCCGTGGTGAAGGTGAACGAACCCTCCTTCGCGCTGCTGCATTAGGAACTGCTTTTGCCTCGGGGATCGATTATGTTCCGCGACCCTATGAAGCGAGTGCTGCTGATGTGTCTGATTGCCGCGTCGGTGCGGGCCGAGATCAAGGACCGCATCGCCGCCGTGGTGAATGGCCAGGCGATCACGCTCTCCGACCTTCAGGAGCGCATGGCGCCCGAGCTTTCCCGCGTGCCGCCCGGCCCCGCCGGCACCGGGCAGCGCGAGAAGCTGCTCAAGCAGGGCCTGGAGCAGATGATCGACGAGCGGCTGGTCGAGATCGAGGCCACCTCGCTCGGCATCGACATCACCGACGACGAGGTCAACCACCTCGTCGAGACGCTCGCCAAGCAGAACAGCATGGACCTGGCGCAGTTCCGCGCGGCGCTCCTGCAGCAGGGCATCAACTTCGACACCGTGCGCGAAGCGCTCAAGCGCCAGCAGCTGACGATGCGACTGCTGCAGTACAAGGTGAAGCCGCGCAAGGTGACCGACGAGGAGGTGCAGGCCGCCTACGCCACAATGAACAAGGAGGGCGACGTCGAGGTGCGCGCCCGCGACATCTTCATCCCCGCTCCCGACGGCGCCTCCGCCGCCCAGCGGGAGGTCGCCAAGACGAGGGCGGAGACGGCGCTGCGCCGCGTCCACGCAGGCGAGAGCTTCGCCAAGGTGGCGCGCGACGTCTCGGAGGGCCCCTCCGCGGCCGAGGGCGGCGACCTGGGCTACTTCGGCCGCGGACAGATGCTGGAGGCGATCGAGGACGCAGCGTTCTCGCTTCGGCCCGGACAGGTGTCGGGCCTCATCTTCACGGTCGGCGACCACGGCGGCTACCACATCGTCGCAGTGGAAGACCGCCGCAAGGTTACGCCCAAGCCGCTCTCGGCGGTGCAGGAAGAGATCCGCACCCGGCTCGCCAACGAGTCCGTTCTCAAAGAGCGCGAGCACTACCTGCAGCAGCTGCGGAAGATTGCGCAGGTCGACGAGAAGCTGTGAAACCGGCCGTCGCCATCTCGATGGGCGATCCGCTGGGGATCGGCCCCGAGGTGCTGGCGCTGGCGCTCGCCGACCCCGCGGTGCAGGCGCGGCTCGATCCGGTGGTCTTCGGCGACCGCGCCACCCTGCTGCGGGCGGCCACGCTGCGCGGGGTCCCGCTCGAGGCCCGCGTGGTGCAGGTCGGAAAGCTCGCCTGGCAGCCCACGGGGGAGGAAGCGGGGGTGGCCGCGCTGGAATACGTCGATTGCGCCGCGCAGGCGGTGGTGGTGCGGCAGGCGAAGGCGTTGTGCACGGCGCCGCTGTCGAAGGAGCGCGTCGCTTTGCGGGCGCCACAGTTCGTGGGGCACACGGAGCACCTGGCCCGGACGACCGGTGCGCGGGTGGCGATGATGCTGGCCGGGCCCCGGCTGCGCGTCGTGCTCGCCACCACCCACCTCGCGCTGGCCGAGGTTCCGCGCAGGCTTTCGGCGGAGCAGATTGCGTTCGTTGCGCAGCTCGTGTCGCGCGAACTGCGCGAACGGTGGGGCATCGCCTCGCCGCGCATCGCCGTGTGCGGGCTCAATCCGCACGCCGGCGAAGGCGGCATCTTCGGCGACGAGGAGGCGCGCATCGTGGCGCCCGCCATCGCGCAGGCCCGCGCCGCCGGCGTGGACGCCACCGGACCGCATCCTGCCGACGGCCTCTTCCCCCGCGCCGTCCGCGGCGATTGCGACGCGGTGGTCGCGCTCTACCACGACCAGGGCTTGATCCCGGCCAAGCTGCTGGACTTCGCGGAGACGGTGAACGTCACGCTGGGGTTGCCCTTCCCGCGGACCAGCCCCGATCACGGCACCGCTGACGACATCGCCTGGCAGGGCAAAGCCGACGCGCGCCCGATGATCTCTGCGCTTCTCCTCGCCGCTCGCCTCGCGCAACGCTGACTAGTTCTTGTCCGGCGTACTCTGCGCCGAGGCGGGGATGGCGGCAGGAGCCGGCGTCGAAGGTGCGGGGATGGCGGCAGGAGCCTGCGTCGAAGGCGCGGGATCGGCCGGAGCGTTGCCGTGCTTGTCGAGCGCCGGACCCAGATCCTGGTTCTCGACTTCCTTGACGCCGCCCTTGGTCGACTGCACGTCGATCGAGGCGAGCGCCCACACCGAGCCCGGCGGATCGCCGGGCCGCAGGCCGTCCTGGTCCACCCAGGTGGCCTCGATCTTCGCCCCCTTCTTGACCATCTCCTTGAACGCCTGGTCGGGATCTTCCGTCTTGGAGAACTCGTCCATCGAGAGCCCCGACGCGTTCTCGACCAGGAGGGTGTACGCCTGCACGTGGGCCCGGAGCGAGGCGGCGAGGTTGTCCACCGCGTTGTCGCTCGCGTACTGCGTCGCGTCCGCTGGGCGGAAGGTCGGCCCGCTATAGCCCGCGGCGAACACCTTGGCCTTCGAGCCCGGCAGTCGATCGAGCCAGGAGGGCGTCGTCGTGCGCGAGCCCATCGTCCACACCGCGCCCGTCACCGACGCGGGCTGCCCCGCCTTGCCGTGCATCGCATCCATGTCTATGGAAGCGAGCGCCCAAACCGACGCGGGCTCGCCGCGGTCGCCGTTCTCGTCCACCCAGGTCGCCTCGATGAGCGAGTTCTGCAGCACGAGATCGGTGGCCTCCTTGTTGATGGTCGCCCCGCCCGCCCTGCTGGCCGTCTCGGTGTCCATCCCCAGCGACTCGACGTGCGAGCCGAGCGCCAGCGCCAGCTTCCCACGCGCGTCTTCGTTGGCGTTGTTGAGCGCGTCTTGCGGCCAGTAGGTGGGCAGCGAGAACCCCACCGCAATCAGCTTGCCCTTGCCGCTCTCGGGCAGCTTGTCGACCCAGGCGGGGACGACGATGCCTTCCTTGTAGGGCTTGCCCCAGCGGTTCACCTTGGGCTGCGGGCTGGCCTTGCCGCTGCTGCACGCGACGCAGAGAAGAGTCAGGGCGCAGGTGAGCTTCTTCATGGCGACTTCCCCAGGCAGAAAAGCAGCGGGCCGGCCAGTTCAGCTGGGCCGGCCCGCAGAAATTCTAGCAGAAGGCCGGGGGCTCGCCCTAGGCGGCCTCTAGTGGCTCACTGCTGCGCGGGCCACAAGCAAGCGAGCCCGGCGCCCGCTACGCGCGCGCCATCTACTTCTGGTGCTTCGCTTCCTCGGCGTTCAGCTCGTCGAAGGCCTTGTCGGCGTTGGCGCGAACGGCGTCGCGGACCTTGGAGTTGAGCTCCTTCATCTTGTCCATGCCGTTCTTGAACTGCTCCATGTCGAGCTGCGCGAGCGCGTACTCGGTGCCGTCGTTGTCGACCCAGTGGTCGACGATGGAGACGCCCGACAGCTCCATGTTGGAGTAGGTCTTGAGGGCCTGCTCGACGTGCTGCTCCTCGGAGGAGGCGCTCATGTCGCCGGCGGTGGTCGACGCCATGTAGTCCTTGTTGAGGACGGACACGTAGGTGTCGAGCGTCTTGGCAATCTCGGAGCGGGCGCGGGAGTCGGTTGTCGACCGGCGCATGGCCGCGTTGCGGATGCCGCTGGCGATACCGACGCCGTAGAAGATGCGGCCCTTCTCGCCGCCGAACGCGCCCGAGCCGCGGTTCACCCAGTCCGGCCCGTTGGCGTGCAGCACCTGGTTGGACATCTGAGGCTTGTCGCCGCCGCCGCATGCGAGCAGCGCGGCTGCCATTGCAATTCCGAGGATCTGTTTCACTGTCTTCCCCTCCGTTAGTGTCGCGACGGCCGAGCCGGCGCTTCGATTAGAGACTAGAGACCCGAGTTCTCCTTCGCGACGAGCGCTGCCGCGAGGTCGTTTCCCGCGCCGAGTCCCGCCTCGCTCGCCGCGGCCTGCTGCGCTGCTTCGGGGGTGCGCCCCACCCCCTTCGCCTGTTTCTGCGTCGACGCGACCACTGCGCCGGTCCGGGCATCCAAAGCACGGACATCCAGAGCGGCCGAAGCGGCCACTTGCGCGAACACCTGTCCCCCGGGCGTCGACGTCGCATGTACCACAATTACCCATGGGGTGCCCTGGGCTTTCGCCTGAGCCAGCGCGGCGTCCTCGGTGCCGCCGCTCTGCGTGCGAGCAGAGAACCCCTTGGCAGCGAGCGCTTGCGTCAGCGCGCCGGCGACCCAGTCGGGCGCGACGACGATGGCCCGCCGCACCTTGGCCTGCGTCGCCGCCGCCGCGTCGCCCGCGAGCTGCTTGAGCTTGCCGGCAGTGGCGATCTCGGCGTCGCCGGTCTCGGTGTTCTGACCCATCCCCTTGAGCTGCGCGAGCACGTCGCGGAATCGCACCAGCGCGGCGAGGACGTCGCCCGCCTTCGCTTGCGAAAGCCCCTCGCGGTAGCGGCCCAGGCCCGCCTTCACCGTCTCCTTCGCCTCGGCGACCTGCCGCTCGCGCTCCTTCTGGATCTCCGAGCGCGGCAGCCTGATCAGCGCCCACACGTCGAAGCGGTCGATGGTGCCGGAGCCTGCCTGGCGCGAGATCTTCTCGTAATAGACGTCGGCCAGCTCCGCGGAGCGGACCATGGCGGTGGCGCGGCTCTGCAAGGTGTCCTTCGCCTTGTTCTCCGACTCCTCGGTGCTCATGACGTCGGAGTGCTCTGCGCTGATCTCCACGCCGATGAACTGCGCGGCCTGGCTGCGCGCCACCTCGATGGCGGAGTCCTTGCCCTCTTCCAGCGAGGAAGCGCCCTCCTTGGCTCCGGTAAAGTAGAGCGTCTGCGAATCGGAGATGGTGCGCGTGATCCACGCCGGCTGTTTCGGCGAAGACGCAGTCTTCACTGCCGCGGGCTTTTCAGGACCACAGGCAGCAACGACGATCGCCGCAAGCACCATCCAGCCCGAGGCCTGAGGCCCGAGGCCCGACACCTTCGGCGAGCCCGGCATCACTTCCCACCCGCCGCCGACGACGCCGTCTGCTCCGCCAGCCTGGCCGCGTCCGCCTGCAGCCGCTTGATGTTGTCGAGCTCGCCGAGCATGTCCTTGTCGTTCGACATGCCGTAGGCCTTGTTGATCATGGCGTTGGCCTTGTCGTAGTCGCCGGCGTATTCGTAGCTGAGGCCGAGGTTCCAGTAGGCCTTGGCGATCTGCGCCGCCTTCAGCTTGACGTTCCGCTCCGCGTCTTGCGCCGCGGTGTTGAAGGTGTCCTGCGCCTTCTTCCACTCGCCGCGCTCGGCCCAGCCGATGCCGCCCTCGAGCTGCGGGATGTCAGAGTCCTTCTGGAAGTTCGCGTACATGAACTCCTGGTGCGGAACGATCGCCTTCATGAACCGCTCCAGCACCGCGGCGCGCGCTGCCTTCTCCAGCGGCTGGCGGTCGATGGGGTCCGGCCGCCTGTCGAGGCCGCGGTTGGTGTCGTCGCGCCTCTCCTCATAGGTCTTGGCGATGATCAGCCGGCCGGTGGAAACATCGGTGATCTTGAAGGTGGCCCGCACCGTCACCTCGCCGCGCAGCGTGTACCAGGTGTGCTGCACGCCTTTGTCGTCCTTGTAGTGCGTGTCGCCGGGCTGCTCGCGGTAGGTGTCGTTCACGTCGCCGAAGATGAGCGCGCCCGCAGTCACCACCCTGCCGAGCTTGGCGGCGGCCTTCGGATCGGCGAGGTCGGTCGAGGAGAGCTGCAATTCGCGCAGCACCTTGTCCATGTGCTGGCGGTCCACCACCGTGAAGCGCTGCGTGTTGACCAGCGCTTCCTCGAGGGAGTCGCTCATCATCCGGTCGCCGTTGCCCGTCATTCCGCCGATGGCCACCGAGTTGTACGGCGCCATGTTGATCTCGGCTGGCTTCATCACCGGCACGCGCACCGAGACGGTGCCACAGGCCATGCAAACGAGCGCGAAAGGAAGCGCGCGGACCAGCGAGAGGACCGGCTTTGACAGATTCTTCATGGTTATTTCCCCGAGGAAGCAACGAGTTGCAGCTCAGAGATCGGTAGCACCCGTCCGACGGAAGGGTCAACTCCTCTTGTTCCTTCGTGGCCGCTTGCGGAGAAGAGTTGGTCAAGGTAGCAGGGAGAATCTCTTCGCCCGGGGTCTGCCATGCGCTCCTTTCTCGCACTTTCGCTTACCCTGGCATTTCCCGCCTTGGCTCAGCCTGCACCCGTGAGCGACAAGACCATCGCCATCGCGTCGGTCGATGCGCGAGGAGGCGCAACCGCCGACGAAGCCGACGAGATGAACGATGCGCTCACTGAGCAGCTCGTGGCCGACGGCCGCGTGCGGGTGGTGGAGCGCCAGCAGATCGCCAAGGTGATGAAGGAACAGGCGCTCTCGCAGTCGGGCGCGATGAGCGACGAGGTGCAGATCAAGCTGGCGCAGCTGGTCGGCGCGCGCTGGATCGTGGTCGGCGCGGTGCAGACCAAGGGCAAGGGGCTATTGCTCTCGCTGCGCGCGATGGACTCGTCCACCGCGCAGGTCGCCTTCGCGCAGAACCTCAGGGTCGGCAACGAAGATCAGATCGAAGGCGGCGCAAAGCGACTCGCGCGCAAGCTGAGCGAGAAGCTGATCGGTCCGGCGCCGGTTGGCGGAGCGGAGGCATCGAACGAGGTGGTGGGCGACTTCGACGTCGGGCAAGTGAAGGACGGCGCCAGGGAAGTCGCCCGCTCACTCGCGCTGCGCTTCCCCAAGCTGGCCGGCCGCGTGGTCGAGTCGCTTCCCGACGGCACCGTGCAGTGCAGCTTCGGGAGCGGGCAGCCCTTCGCGGGCCAGTTCTTCGAGATCCGCGGCAAGGACGAAGTGACGCAGATGGATACGAAGAAGGGCTATTTCCTGCTCAAGAGCATCAGCGCAGAGGGCTGCAGCGGGAAGGCGAAGGGCGAGGCGGGCGCGGACATCGCCAAGGGCGACGTTCTGAACGCGATGCCGCTCAAGATCAACCTCGAGTCGCTGGAGCCGGGGCCCGGCGCGCAGCCCGAGCTGGCGAAGCTGCTCGCCGACGAGACCCGCGCCGCGCTCGACACGGTGCCGAACTTCCAGGTGGCGAACGACCCGCAGCTCACCGCCATCGGCCGGGTCTCCGGGTCGCGCGGGCAGCGCACCGTCGAGCTGCAGGTGATCGACAAGGGCGGCAACGTCGTCCAGAAGCTCGCGCTGCCCGGCAGCTTCTGATCCGGAGCCACGGCGAAACCTTACCGCCGCGCCCGCGATCGATGGAAGAGGGCCGCCTACACGTTGAACATGAAGTGCATGACGTCGCCGTCTTGCACGACGTACTCCTTGCCTTCGACCCGCATCGCGCCCTTGCTCTTCGCCGCTGCCTCCGAGCCGTGCCGGAGCAGCTCGTCCCAGCGGATGACCTCGGCCTTGATGAAGCCCCGCTCGAAGTCGGTGTGGATGACGCCCGCGGCCTGCGGCGCCCTGGAGCCCTTCTTGATCACCCAGGCGCGGCACTCGTCCTCGCCGGCGGTGAAAAAGCTCTGCAGGCCGAGCAGTGCGAAGCTCTCGCGGACCAGCTTGTTGAGGCCCGGCTCCTGGAGGCCAACGGTGGCGAGGAACTCCCCGCGCTCGGAAGCGGGCAGTTGCTGGATCTCCGCCTCCACCTTGCTGCAGATGGCGACCGCGCGCGCACCTTCTTTCTGCGCCAGTCCGCGGACGCGGGCAACCAGCGGATCCGCATCGAGGTTGCCGAGCTGTTCTTCGTCGACGTTGGCGACGTAGAGCACCGGCTTCGCGGTGAGCAGGAACAGCTCTCGGGCGCGCGGCTTCTCCTCGTCGTTGAGCGCCACGCTGCGCGCCGGCCTGCCCGCCTCCAGCGCGGCCCTCAGCTTGTCGTAGACGGCGAGGTCCGCCTTCGCCTCGTCGCCCGCTTTGCCGGGCCCCTTGGCGTCCTTGGCCTTGCGGTCGCGCTTCTTCTCCAGACCCTCGAGATCCTTGAGCTGCAGCTCGGTGTCGACCACTTCCTTGTCGCGCTCCGGATCGACGGTGCCGTCGACGTGCACGACGTCGGGATCCTGGAAGCAGCGCAGGACGTGCGCGACCGCATCGACCTCGCGGATGTTGGCGAGGAACTGGTTGCCGAGGCCCTCGCCCTTCGACGCGCCCTTGACGAGGCCGGCGATGTCGACGAACTCCAGCGCGGCGTGCGTCGTCTTCTTCGGCTTGTAGAGCGCCGCGAGCTTGTCGAGCCGCTCGTCCGGCACCGGCACCACGCCGACGTTGGGGTCTTTGGTGGCGAAGGGATAATTCGCCGCCAGGACGGAAGCGCCGCTCAGCGCGTTGAAGAGCGTGCTCTTCCCGACGTTGGGCAGCCCGACGATGCCGATTGCAAGACCCATGGGGGCTGCGATCTACACCAGATCCCGCGGCCAGCGGCGAGAATGGTTGGGGCGGATGGATTCGAACCATCATAGCGGGATTCAAAGTCCCGCGTCCTGCCTTTAGACGACGCCCCA